>ENA-OFCD01001432-OFCD01001432.1-metagenomes-genome-assembly--contig:-NODE-1432-length-11889-cov-2.268041_pt1 | contig 11889 bp, 4 predicted proteins | sample MGYA00153392_OFCD01 | MGnify analysis MGYA00153392 | reverse complement strand
AGATGATGATAATCAACACCAGGATCGTTATGGTAAATGGGATACCTTATCTATCAGAGCCGGTGTTTACAATATACTTAAGTTACGAAATGGTATAGATACTTTACTTGGTACAGGAAATTTGCCCGTAGGTAAAATAAGAAAGTTAAGGCTTACACTTGGTGAAAACAATTCACTGGTAAAATCAGGTGTACATTATCCCCTAAATCTTTTGGCAGGTACAAATAAGTATGTGTATTTAAAATTAAAGGGAGAAGACGAAGATGAAGTTGCAACAGGACAAAGTGCTGTATGGATAGATTTTGATGTTTGTGAATCTATTAAATTTAAAAACGGGCAGTACTTTCTTAAACCATATCTAAAAGCTTTCTCTTTAAAGCAATATGGTAAAATAGAAGGTAAAGTATTTCCACGAATGGCCTCACCGTTTGTAAAAGTTTTTAACAGTACAGATTCTGCAACAGCAATGCCTGAAGATGAAGGAGAATATAAAGTAAGGGGATTAAGAGAAGGTATTTACCAAATCAAATTTACAGGCTCTAATGGTTATTTTGATACAACCATAAGTAATATTCAGGTACGAAAAGGTGAAGAAACGCACATAGCAAATATTACACTCAGGCATTAATATTTTTTAATTTTAAAAAAGGACATCTCTTAAATTAAGAGATGCCCTTTTTATTTGATCAGATATAAAAATTATCCCTTCATTACTTTTAAGAATTTACCGTTGCTATCAAAAATAACATCCTTTCCGGCAACCTCAGCTTCGTACATAACTGTACCATCTGCTTTAATGATTTTTGCACCTTCTTTTATAGTTTTGCCTTTGTAGTTTGCTTTTACATAAGCCAAAACAGTCGCAGGAAGTGCTGAAACTTTAATATCTGTTTCGCTTTCCGTCATAGTGCCATTTTTTTCAAATAAAGCACTCATGGTATTACCATCTTTTTTAAAACTCGCTTCATACTTGCCATTTTCTTTTTCCCATTTAGTTGCAACACCAGGGTATTGTTTTGCAAAATTTGTTTTTACTGCTGTGGGAACCTTACCGTCATCTATTTTTTGTGCAGATGCAGCAAAAGTAATTGCAGTGATACATGCAGTAAACGTTATTAATTTTTTCATAATTATTTTTTTATATTTTTTATAATGATGTAAAACTAAAATACGATTCTGTTGTTAATTTGTAGTTTTATGTTAAACGTTTCAGTATTCGTTTAATATAATTTTACCACAACCAAATGCTCAACTCCATCATCTTTTAATAAGATAATTTTATCGGCTTGTTCTGCTTCATCCAACAGTACTTTCATTTCTTTTATAGGTTCTCCAGGAGTCTGCAAAAAGGTAATATTGTAAATGGTATTTTTAAACAAATATTTTATTTCGAAACTTTCCCATTCTTCAGGAATACATGGTTCAAATCTTAAATTATCTCCTTCTTTTTTAAGCCCTATAAAAGATTCCACCACCAACTGGTACATCCACCCTGCCGAACCGGTATACCACGTCCAGCCGCCGCGGCCTTTGTGCAGGGGCTCTGCATATACATCGGCTGCAATTACATAAGGTTCTGTTTTATAGATGTCTATTTTTTCTATCGTGTTGCCACGGTTTAACGGGTTAATCATTTGCAGCAGTTCCCATGTTTTTTTTCTGTTTCCCATTGCAGCAAAAGCCATTACAAGCCATATTGCAGCATGCGTATATTGGCCACCATTTTCTCTTACACCAGGCACATAACCTTTTATGTAACCGGGATTAAGATCAGATTTATCAAAAGGCGGATCAAACAATTGAATGATGCCGGCATCTTTCCGAACTAAATATTTTTCTGCAGATTCCATTGCTGTTTCTGTTCTTTCAACATCTCCTGCTTTCGATATCACAGACCAGCTTTGGGCAATAGAATCAATTTTACATTCAACATTTTCATGCGAACCGAGTGGGGTGCCGTCATCAAAATACGCACGGCGGTACCATTCGCCATCCCATGCATTTTCTCTTACGTTGATGCGTAATTTTCCAGCTTCCTCTTTACATTTATTTGCAAAAGCTTCGTCATTTTTTAGCAGTGCAATTTCTTCAAACTTTGTCAAAACGTTGTATAAAAAGAATGCAAGCCACACACTTTCTCCCTTGCCTTCATTCCCCACTTTATCCATACCATCATTCCAATCTCCTGAGCCAATAAACGGTAAGCCATGCGTACCAAATTTTAAGGCGTGTTCAACTGCCCTTACACAGTGCTGATATAAATCTGCAAATGTGTTTGACTGTAGCGGCATATCATAATAAGAATCTTCCCCGACATTAAGCAGCCTTCCTTCAAGAAAATAAATCTGTTCATTTAAAATGTCCTTATCTCCGGTTGATTTTATATATGCTGAAGTAACAAAAGGCAACCATAAATAATCATCTGAACAGGTAGTGCGAACACCCCTGCCAGTGGGTGGATGCCACCAATGCTGTACATCTCCTTCTTTAAACTGGCGGGATGCACAAAGCAGTATTTGAGATTTTACCAATAATGGTTGAGCATGCATTAATGAAAGTGTATCCTGCAACTGGTCTCTAAAACCAAAAGCACCGCCTGACTGGTAAAAGCCACTGCGTGCCCAAATGCGGGAAGCAAGGGTTTGATAATTTAACCAGCCATTTGTAAGCATATTTAATGCAGCATCAGGAGTTTTTATCTGTATAACTCCCAGGGCTTTTTCCCAATATTTATGAATATTTTGCAGGGCAGTAAATGCAGCATCAACGCCTGCTTTTGCCTGTATAATATCAAGTGCATGCTGCATGGTTTTGCCGGCACCCAATCTAAAAATAATTTCTCTTTCTTCTCCTTCTGCCAGCTCAAATGCAACCTGTATAACAGCACAGGGATCAAGCCCTGCGCCTGTTTTGCCCGATAGTCTTGCCCTGTTTAATCCATCAGGATTGTTCATTGCACCATTGCGGCCTAGAAATTCTGTACGGTCTGTTGTTATGGCTTTATTGGTTCCATCGGCATCAAAAAAAGCAACCCTGTTTGTAAATTCTGAACTATATGCATTGCTTGCTAAAATTGCTCCTGTGGCTTCATGTAATTCGGTTACTGTATGTTTTAAATATTTTGCCCGCAGGTCTCCAAGCACCCATTCTACATAACCGGTAGCAGTTAATTTACGTGGCCTGCCGGACTGGTTTGTAAGTTTAATAACGATGTATTTAATAGGAGCTTCGATATCAGTAAACACTGTCATTTCAGAATAAATTCCATCTTCACTGTGTTCAAAAACACTGTACCCAAAACCATGTCGGGTTATATAGGGTGAATTGCCACGACAAGGTAGTGGAGCAGGTGACCAGAACTTTCCACTCTCTTCATCCTTTAAATAAAATGCTTCTCCTTTAAGATCGGTTATGGGATCATTGTTCCAGGGTGTTAAACGAATTTCATGTGCATTGTCTACCCAGGTGTAAGACTGGCCACTTTCGCTGATGATGCTTCCAAAGTTTGGATTTGCAAGGACATTGATCCATGGAACAGGTGTGCGTTTTAGCGGTGTAGTTGTAATAATATATTCTTTTCCATCGGTTGTAAAACCTCCAAGACCATTGTAAAACTGAAGGTCTTTTCTTGGTTCAACTTCTGTATATACCGAAGGGTAAAATTTTGTAGGACTAAAATAAGGAATGGTCGTTTTTGTTTTGGCCCGTCTGTTAATCTGTTCTTCCAGTGTGCCAAATTTATCTGCAATAATAATTTGCGCTACGGCTTCAAATAAAATTCTGTCTTCGTTGGTTATTTGATCTGCAGACCTTATAAAAATGCCACCGGGTTTTTCTTTTAATTCATTCCCCATTTCCGGTGCAATAAGGTTTTGAATCTGTTGATGTAATTCCTGTCTGTAAACGCCATGGTCTTCATTCCAAATAACGAGATCCACCGACAAGCCTTTTAAACGCCAGTATAAATGCGCCTGTATCATTTGTTTTACGAGCCCAATATTTTCAGCATCTTCAATTTGTACAAGTATGATAGGTAGATCTCCTGAAATTGCGTAGCGCCATAATTCCGGTTGCCCTTTTTTATTTTTTAAAATGGTGGAAGGGTCAGTTCTTAAAGACTGGTTAGAATAAATGATGGAGCCGGCAAGCAAAGAATATAAATGTGCATCGGATTCAATTGCATTTATCTGCCGCAAAATTACCTGGCTATGTGTCCATGTAAGTTCCAGCACACGGTTAGATAAATGTTGCTCCTGGTATTTATCTACGAGGTGATTACAGATTTCTTTCGTTTCTGCCATACCGGTAATAATATCTACTTTAACAGATTCATTACCCTCTAAAACAATGCGGTATTGTATAGAAACAATTGGGTCTAAAACAGACCCATCAGTACCCGATAAACCATCGGAGTGCTGCATTACATTTGGCCTTCTTAATGTGTTTCCTCTGCCTGTAAATTTTTCTCGGTCAGTTTCGTAAGAAACATTTACAACCTCTGCACCATTTACTTTCATAAGATGAAACATCCATACTGTTTTTTCATCTGTTGAGCGAGGCCTGCGGGTGCACAAAATTGCATTGCGTTGTTCATTAATTTCTGTCTGTACAAACAAATTACTAAATGCCGGATGAGCTTCATCTGCAGCTGCACTTGCAAGTACTACTTCTGCATAGCCTGTTATTTCCAGTATTCTTTTTTTACGGGAACGGTTGGTTATATGTATTCTTCTTAATTCAATATCATCTTCCGGCGATACTACAATTTCTGTATGTGTTTCCAGCGAAAAATCTCGGCGGCGAAATTCTGCCCTTCCTTCTGAAAATACAGCCTCATAATTTTCGCCCTGTTGTAGTGTTGGCTGGTAAGCAGAAGACCAGAAAAGACTGCTTTCCATATCTCTTATGTAGCAGAAACTTCCAAAGTTATCACAACTAATATCTTCCCGCCAGCGGGTAACTGCAATATTTTTCCACTTGCTGTACCCACCGCCTGCATTGGTTATCATAACATGGTAGCGGCCATTTGACAACAATTGAATTTCTGGAATTACAGTGTTGGGCGTATTTATAACCCTTATAGACTGGTCGTTGCCTGATATAATACTTGCATCTCCTGCATGCACGCTTGGCGAATAAAATGTACTTATTCTTGGTATTCTTTCCTGCAATAACAACAAGGCAGATTTTAAATGGACCTCTGATTCAAATCTTTTTTGCATAGGTTTATCCAGCAATAAATAAGCAATAGAAAGAAATGACATACCCTGGTGATGGGCCATAAATGATTTTACAATTACCTTTTTTTGTTTGCGGAGCAGGCGTGATGCTGTATAATCTATTGCTTCATAAAAACCATAGCTGCTTTCAAATCCTTCTTCTTTTAAAACTGCGTCTATGCGTTCCCGTTCAGTCTTAATATGCTTCTTTGGGTGAAACCATCAATGCCATAATGGTAGAGTAAGGAGATATTACGAGATCTTCTCCCAAGCCACGCTTAAAGCCAATACCCGGTATACCAAAGGCTTTGTACTGATAATTAAAATGAGCATCAAACGTGTTATAACCCGATTCAGAAATACCCCATGGTACTGAATTTTTTTTACCATAATCAATTTGTTTGTGCACTATACCTTTGTTTGTCTGGTCCAGCAGAGTATTTTCATAACCGGGCATTACCAACAGCGGCATCAGGTATTCAAATATAGAACCGCTCCATGAAAGCAGTATTGGAAAGGAGTTGTAGCTGGTAAGTTTTCTACCCAAAGCAAACCAGCTTTTCTGTGGTAATTTGCCCATGGCAATACCTACGAACGTTGTAAGTCTTGCTTCTGATGCAAGCAGGTCATAAAAACCCGTATCTCTTCTGTGTTCATCTGTATTATAACCAATAGATAATAAATTTTGCTCCTTATCAAAAAGAAAATCATATTCAATATTTGCAAGGCTCATACAATTTGCTGCGAGCTGTTCGATAGTAATTATCAGTTCTTTTGCACGCCTCGATGATTCTGTAATGGCAGCTCTAAAACTGTTTAGCCATTCATTTTCTGCTGCGGTATTTTCTTCTGAATAACTCCCAACTATTTTTTGCAGCAGCAATTGTTCTGATAACGCAATTTGTTTTAAAGTAGGTACTACAGGCAGTTCATGCATAAGACGTGCAAACTTTACCGGAGGTTCATTAAAAAACAAACGTGGTATTAATGTACTCAGATTCTTTTTCTGTTCGGCTAACTGCTGCAATACCTTTTGTACCCAGTTACCGGCTTCGTCGTCAAGATCCAGTTCAATTAATATTTTTGTAAACGATAATTCAAGTTGTTCGATATAATTTTTTATATCTCCGGAAAGTTCTAATTTATCCGGATAATTTTCCTGTAACGCAGTTCTAAATTTTGCCAGTAATTCATTATTGCCTGTGTATTCCATTAGCACACCGATTGTATCTGATAATCCTTTAAAAAAACTTTCACCAACAATTTTATCATCAGTCATTAAAAGCAAACCCTGTTTTAATGTCATAAGATGCCCTGCAAGGTTACCACTGTCAACGGTTGAAACATACCGTGGTTGTAAAGGTTCAAGAGAACCTGTATCATACCAATTGTAAAAATGACCTCTGTACCGTTGCATTGTCTGCATAACATGTATAGTATTTCCGGTACGTTCCAAAAATTGCAGAATCGTTATGTAACCAAAATCGTAGGCCGTTAAATTAGATAATAATGATAACCCGATATTTGTTGGAGACGTACGACGGGCGAGCCTTTCAACGGGTTCTTCCTGGTAATTATCCGGTGGTAACCAATTGTCTTCAAGGGTAATAAATTTTTCAAAAAAGCTCCATATTTTTCTTGCTAAAATGCGCAGATAAACCGTTTGATTTTCTGTTACAATGTTTTTTTCAGGCGGTAATGAACGGCTGATGGCATATGCAATTAAAGGTGCCATCATCCAAAAACTAAGAAACGGCAATGCTATTAAAACAACGCCGGGATTATAAATAGTGAGCCATGCATAAATAACAATTGCAAACACAGGCTCAAACCACATGTTTATATAAGATTCAATAATTGTTTTTTCTCTGTTTTGCCGGGCACCAAACAAATTCCACTGAAGTAATTTTTTATGTGAAAAAAACATTCTCCAGAAAGTGCGCACAATGGCATCCAAATTAGAGTAAACTTCATAAGGCAGAAAAATAAGATCCAGCATTTGCTGGTTAAAACTTATAAAAGCGGAGCGGCTTGTATAAGCAAGGTGTTGTTCTAAAACTACATCTTCTGGTTTTCTAAAGAGTTCCCAAATAAAATTTATTAAAGAAGGTAAAACAATAATAACGGTTACTGCAAAAGTCCAAAACCAAGCCATGGGGGAAAAGAGCCACCCATATAATAACAAAAGCATTAAACACAGCGGCACTAAACTTCGCCGCAGGTTATCAAATATTTTCCATTTTGAAAGTGCAGATATAGGATTTTTATGCAGCTTTCTGTCACTGCCAGGAACGAATGGCAAAACCCATCTCGCTATTTGCCAGTCACCACGCATCCACCTGTGGCGTCTTTGCATATCAGTATCGTAACGGAGTGGATATTCTTCAAAAAGCTGTACATCTGTAATAAGCCCTGAACGTGCGTAACAGCCTTCCAGTAAATCATGACTTAAAATTTGGTTTTCAGGAAATCTGTCTTTTAATGCCAACTCAAAAGCATCAAGGTTATAAATTCCTTTGCCGATAAATGAACCTTCTAAAAATAAATCCTGATACACATCAGATGTTGCTTTTGTGTAAGGATCTGTACCAGGGTCGTTGCCATGAAGTCTTGCATAAACAGAACTGTCAGATGCTGGTAGTGTGTTTGAAACCCTGGGCTGAAGAATACCGTATCCCTCTGTAATTCTTCTTTTCTTTTCATCATACAAAGGCTGGTTTAATGGATGTGCCATTGTGCCAATCATTGTTCGTGCAGTATCTCTGCTAAGCTGTGTATCTGTATCCAGCGTAATAATATACTTTATATTTTTAAAACAGGATGTATTGCCAATCACTTCAGAAAAAAATCCTTCTCCTTTATTTCTTAAAAATGCATTCAGCTCGCCAAGTTTACCACGTTTTCTTTCGTAACCCATCCATATTTTATCATTTTTATTCCATCTTCTTGGGCGGTGAAAAAGAAAAAAAGTATCATCAGTTGTTTGATTGTATTTTTTATTAAGATCAATAATTCTATTTTTTAAAGCTGACAGTAGTAAAACATCTTCAGGTAAATGTTCAGTGGCAGCATCTTTAAAGTCTGTCAGCAAAGCAAAATATAGATTTGTTTCTCTGTTTGCCAGAAAACGAACTTCCATACCTTCTGTTAACTGATCAATTGTAGTAATAGAAGTAATCATGGTTGGTATTACCACCATTGTAGCGGCATCTGCCGGAATTCCTTTTGAAAAATCCATTCGGGGGAGAACAGATGGTCCGGTAAGTTTTAAACTCATCCAGTTTACCAAAGAAATGGCAAGCCTGCTGGTTGTTATAAATGCTGCAATACACACCGTTATTAAAATCCCAATTGGTAAATTTTCTGCAAATGCTTCAACAATTAATAATCCGCAAAGCATTAATCCAAGAATTAAAATACTGCCAAGATACATTCGCAATGGATGCCTTACAGCAAGCCGACTGCATTTTTCAGCAAGGGAAGTACGGGATATTGCTGCTTTAGCAGTGGAATAATATCCTTTACCGGTAAGATAATAACCAACGTGGGAGCGTCTCTTATCAAAATTTACTTCATCACTTTCTTTTGCAGTATTTAAAACCAGTTCAGTAACGGACTGCTCAGAAAGTTTGCTGCAATTGGCAATTTTTTCAATGGTATGTCTATAACTGTCACGGGTATAAAAATCCATTTTACTGTAAATACCATTTATATCTCTGCTAAGAATTTCATTAACAATACTGGTATCTTCTACAAAATCTTTCCAGCTGGCTGTGCTTAAAAAACGAAAACTTCTTATACAGTTTCCAACTGAAACCTGCGTGGCAGCCTGGTTGCGGTTATCTGCACGAATCATTTCATTGCTTGTTGCGCCAATCTCGGAGAGTCTTTGCTCTATCCAGTTAATTGCCAGCGAAAGTGAACTTCCTGTTTCCTGTAATCTTCTGTAAAGCTCAGCCACAAAAGTACTCACCATTGGAGGTTCCGATCTTGCCATATCTGCTATAACCAATACAAGATTTTTAGGATCTTTTTCAACAATCTCTACCATTTCATCGGCCCATTTATCAGCAAGTCCTTTATTGGTGATTTCTTCAGATATTAGAGCAGAAAGTCTTCTTAAATTTTCAATTAGTGCAAGCCTGAGCATAATAGGTATTGCCCAAAGTTCACCCAGTTTTAAAGAATTAACCGTTTGGTATGCTTTTACAAATCCGGTAAGATTAGTAATATCAACATGGCCATCGCTGTGGGAAATAATTTCTACTGCCATATCATAAACCCTGGGCAAATTTGCAAACTCTCCCTTTACAAGTTTTGGCAATGCTTTGCTGTATCCTTTGGGTAAATGTTTTTTACCCGTGTAAATTTGTTCTTCAATTAAATAAAAATTATCAAGCATCCATTCTGCAGCCGGTGAAATAGTATTGTTATGCTTTAATGTGTTAGATAACAATTCATATACCTGCAACAAATAAGTTTCATTATCAGCCAGGCGCTTTAATAAATGTTCTGCATTTTTATCAAAAAAAATCTCATGCCTTTTTGCAATTGTCACAGCATGTGCTTCAAGCCTGTCTTTGGTAAATATTTCAGATCTTAGTGGTGGTCTTTCATTTATATATTTATCGTCATTGTTATCACCCAGCAAAGGGTTAATAATGGTTTTTTTGATTCCTGCAATTGCCTGCGGAAATAATTCAAACAAATCTTTATCATTTTTGTTTTTCCTAAAAGCGTTCATTTATTCAATTTTTTTCTAATAAAATAAGTTTGTGTTTTACTTCCGTTATTCAACTTTATTCCACGGATTATTTTTATAAACAGTTCAAATACGGGTAAATAGTTTAATTCGAGTACCTTATGGAGAGCTTAATTAGTAAAGAATACGGCAAAATATAAGCCGCTTTATAATTTGATAGAAAAAATGCTGCTAAGAATTAAATTTGATCAAGTAAATGCGTAATGGATGTTTGGAAGTTATATTTCTAAACTGCTTTTTATCCCAGGCTTAGCAACAGAATAAAATATATTTATAAGCAATATTATTTTTAAAGAATTAAATGAAATCGATGGTATTTTTTTTCATCTACAAAATCAGAACCGCATTAGTTTGATAGACTTGTTACTACGTGAAAATTAGAATTTATTACCGGCTCTTGTTTATAAATCTTTTTGATAATTCACATTTTACATTAACTTCAAAATATTATTTGGGTACTTCGTTATTTAGTTATGATTAAAAGTTGTTTTATGAAATACGCTGTTTTAATTTTATTGTTATTTGTTTTTTCATGCAAAACTGCAAAGCAATCCGGCATTAACCCCTGGATGGGTTATGATGAAAAAAATGAGTTAGCCATGAGTGCTAAAAATGAATCAGTAAGATTAAGATACAAACTCATTCAATCTAAAATTTTAGATAAAAATGACGTATGGAAAAATGTATTTCCACAAATAAAAAATTTTTCAGAAAGTGATTACCTATCACTTGAGCCATTAATTTTTAATCAGGACATTCCAACTTTACAATCCAATATTAAAGCTGGAAAACTAACGTATGAAAAACTTACACAATGGTATCTCTACAGGATTGTAAAATTTGAGAATGATAAAAATAAAGCGCTCAACAATATTATTTCTATCAATCCGAACGCAGTAAAGGAAGCCAGAAAAAAAGATAGAAATAAATCAGATAACAACCATCCAACTTACGGAATGCCTGTTTTATTAAAAGATAATATTGATTTTGAAGGGCTTGCAACCACCGCTGGTGCTCATGCGCTGCAGTTTAATTATGCTAAAAATGCTTTTATTGTTGATAGACTTAAAGAGAATGGTGCCATAATTTTAGGTAAAGTAAACCTCAGTGAGTGGGCTAATTATCTTTGCCTTGAATGCCCGAATGGTTACAGTGCCATTGGTGGGCAAACTTTAAATCCTTACGGTATAAAAAAGATTGATACAGGTGGCTCAAGTGCAGGAAGTGGTTCATCTATGGCTGCAAATTATGCAGCAGCAGCAGTTGGTACTGAAACTTCAGGCTCCATTCTTTCGCCATCCAGTCAACACTCCCTTGTGGGGCTTAAACCAACTACAGGCTTGCTTAGCAGAAGTGGTATTGTTCCAATATCAAGTACGTTTGATACGCCAGGCCCTATGACGAGAAATGTGATAGACAATGCGATTATGTTGGATGCGATGAGTGGGACTGATAAAAATGATGCTGCTTCAAAAAATAATCCTAAAAATAAAAAATATTGGCAAGATGTAAAAACAGGAACATTAGCAGGTGTAAAATTTGGCGTAATCAAAGCTTTTTTAAAAGACACATTATATCAAATAAATATTGATAAAATTAAACTAATTATCATTAAGATAACATCTAATTAATTGATAATTCCTCTCTTCAGATAAGACAAGTAATAAAGAATGTACATCTTTATTATTTAGATCGAATGTTATATCATATATAATTTCAGGAATTATCCATTCTAGATATGTATTATGATCCATTATTTTTGAATAAATTCAAAAATAATCTTTTATATTTGGTTATTTGTTTAATTTAAGTGAATTCTTCTTCATTTAATTCGTTAAAGTCTTTTCTTAATTCTTCCCAATCTTCTATTTCACTTCTGCTCAAAATTGCATGATAATTAATTAAATA
>ENA-OFCD01001429-OFCD01001429.1-metagenomes-genome-assembly--contig:-NODE-1429-length-11896-cov-3.766658_pt1 | contig 11896 bp, 7 predicted proteins | sample MGYA00153392_OFCD01 | MGnify analysis MGYA00153392 | reverse complement strand
AAGAAGCGCCCGATCTTGAACTCGGCGCTCGACGAGACGACGAGCGAGCTCGTCTATCGCAAGTACTACAACATCGGGATCGCGGCCTCGACCGACTCCGGCCTCATGGTGCCCGTCGTGAAGGACGCGGATCACAAGAGCTTGCTCGAGATCGCGGCCGAGATCGACCGGCTCGGCACCGAAGCAAAGAGCGGCAAGAGCAAGGCGGCGGATTTGTCGGGCTCGACGTTCACCATCACCTCGCTCGGCGCGGACGGTGGCCTCTTCGCCACGCCCATCATCAACTTCCCCGAGGTCGGCATCCTCGGCGTGCATCGGATGAAGCAACGCCCTGTCGTGAAGGATGGCCAGATCGTCATCGGCGATGTGATGCTTCTCTCCCTGTCGTTCGATCACCGCATCGTCGACGGGCACGTCGGCGCCGCGTTCGCCTACGACATCATCCGCTACCTCGAGAATCCCGATCGGCTCTTTTTGCAGATGGCGTGAGACATCAAGGACACTGATCGGTGTACGTCGGCCCGCAGGGCAACAGCGTTGGTGTGTCCGCGATCGTGCCCGTCAAGAGCGCAGGCTCCGCCTCGAAGCCGAGTCCGAGCGAGAGCGCGTCGCACGGAGCTTGCGGGTCCGGGAACAGGTTGCTCGAGATGTCGGTCGCCTTGCAAATCTGCGTCTTGATGTCGAGGTAGGTGGGGTTGTTGCCGCAGAGGTGCTCGCTGGGCGCGAACGGGTCCTTCTCGAGTTGTAGCGTCGTCAGCAGGTCGCGCGCGCTCCACCTTCCCGTGAGGCGGCCTTGCTTTAGCGCGAACGTTGCCCCTTGCGGCACGAGTGCGGCGATGAGGACGCCGCCGTGGAGCGTGATGGGATTGGCGTTGGAGATCAGGCGCACGAGAAAGTCTGCATTCGCCACGAGCACGCCGTTGTTCACGTACGCGTTGATGTCGACGTAGTTCGGGATGAACGGCGGGCCAGCGCCGCCTAGCAACGAGGCTGGGCTCGCGGACCACCTGTCGTTACCATCATGGAGCGGCACGGGACCGGCGCCTCCGTCGGGCAACACGGTGCCGTTCGAAGTGAAGAGCGCGAACTCGACGGACGTGTCGTTCTGCAGACCGTTGTAGTGACGGAGCCTCAGCAACAGGCCGCTCCTGCCGCTCTTGACTCCCGTGTTGACATTGTCCGCGTTGAAGGCGTCGGTCAGCTTGGCAAACTTGAGGAAGAGCGCGCCGGCGGAGTTGTCGCGGCCCTGCGAGTCGTCGCAGTGAGTTGGCGCCGTCGTTCGACACGACTCCGGTCCGGGGCACGTGCACGTGCGATCGAGATCGAGGCTGTGCGCCGTGGCGCCCGCGTCGGCGCCGATGTCCAAGCCGGTGAGCGCCTCGATGAGCTCGAGATCGCCGCCGTCGGGGTCGTCCTTTTCGGGCCGGTTCGGCGCGAGCGCGTGCTGGCAAGGATCCGCGGTGTCTGGGCCGCCGCCCGCGTCAGCGCCGGCTTCGGTCGACGTCACTGGCAAGAGCAGGCTGTTGCCATAGATCGAGCAAGCCCCCCACGCGAGGGCCACGAATGGAGCGACGGCCAGCGGGAGCCACCGAGCTTTCTTCATTGCGGGCAGTTGTCGTCCCATTGCGCGCCGCAGGGCTGCCCGCTGTCGGGGCGCGCGAACGTCGGCCCGATCTTCGCGGGCGACGAGCTGTACGCGAACCCGATCGAGATCGAGTCGCACGGCGCGTTCTTGCCGTCCTGCTGCAGGTTGCCCGTCACGTCGGGGTACTTGCAGATGATCTGCTTCAGCCCCTGATACACGGGGTCGTTGCCGCAGAGGTGCTGCGTGTTGTCGAGCGGATCGTAGAGCGCCTTGAGACCGGTCAGCATCTTGCGCGCGTTCCAGCGGCCGGAGATGAGCCCGTTGTCGATGCGGAATGCACCTTTGTCCGCGACGAGCTTGCCGATGATCACGCTGTTGTTGAGATCGATCGTCACCGTCCCCTCGCCGTTGCCCGCGCCGACCGCGAGCGGGACGTCGAGGCTCGCGACCAAGATGTTGCCGGACACATACGCGTTGGGATCGACCGCGCCGTTCGGGATGGGCTCGCCGCCATCGGGGATGAAGCCGCCGAGCAGCGAGTTCGGATCGATCGTCCACATGTCCTTTCCGTCGTGATTGGGCTGCGCAGGAAAGCCCTTCTCCACGCCGACGGTGCCGTTGGATGTGTAGACCGAGACCTCGACCTGCGTGTCGTTCGCGAGGCCGTTGTAGCTTCGGATGCGGATCATCGCTCCGTAGAAGCCATTCGCGATGCGGTTGTTGATGAAGCCCTGATCGAAGAAGCCGCTGTAGTTCGAGAATGCGACGATCAGCGACTCGCCCTGGTTGTCGATTCCGCCCGGGTCATCGCAGTGCTGCTTCGCGGTCGGCCCCACCTTGCACGACTCGGGTGCGGGCGGGGAGCCTTGGCACGTACAAACGGAGTCGAGATCGAATCCCATGACGGGCGGCTTGCCACCGTCACGCACGCCGAAGTCGACAGAGTCGAGCGCGTTCCAGAAAGCAAAGTTGCCTCCGCCGGGGTCGTCCGTCGCGGGACGCGCGGGCCAGCGCGCGTGCTGGCATCCGTCGCCGCTGTCGGGCGAAGTCTCGTCGACGACCTTCGCGGCGTCCCCAGGGAGCAGGAGCCCGGTCGTATAAATGCCGCATCCCTGCCAAGCCGCGAAACCTGCGCAAGCCGTGACTGCGGAGACCAAGAAGAAGAGGAAGGGCTTCGTTCTCATCAAGCCCCCTCAGCCTATCGTGCGCACGCGCCGATCGCTACGATTCGACGCGAACTCCTGATGACGACAAGCGGGGACCGTTGCCGTAAGATGGCGGCCATGCAGAGGTCGTGGCTGATCGGTTCGCTGTTCGCCGTGTCGCTGTCGATGTCCGTAGGCGCTCGCGCCCAGAACGCCGACCGCATCAAGTCGGCCGCAGCGGAGTACGACGCAGGTCGTCGCGCGTACACCGACAACAAGTTCGAGGAGGCCGCAATTCACTTCGAGAACGCGTACCACGACGCGCCGAACGCGCAGACGCTCCGCAACGCGATGCGCGCGCGTCGTCAGGCCGGGCAGCTCTCGCGCGCGGCCACGCTCGCGGCGCTCGCGCAGGTCAAATACAGCGACGACAAGGCCACGATGGAGACGGCGAGAGAGACGCTCCTCGAGGCAGACCAAAAACTCCACAAGGTCAGCCTAACCTGCGATCCGGAGTGCGGAGTCGCCGCAGACAATCACGTCGTGTCGCTCGAGGATTCGACCAAGCTCAATCTCTACTTCGAGCCCGGCACGCACACGCTGATCGTGAGCTGGCCTGGAGACCGGTCGAAAGAGGTCAAGATCGAGAGCAAGCCAGGCACGAAGCAAGACTTCACGCTTGCGGCGCCACCGATGCCGGTCAAGCCACCGCCCGTAGACCCGACGACGAACGGCCCCGTGCAGACGTTGGGCACCGGTTCGGCACCCCCGCCTCCGTCGACCAAGCCGCTCGGGCCTGCCCTGTTCTTCGTGGGGTTGGGTCTCACTGCGGTGGCCGGAGGCGTACTTGCGTGGTCGGGCGTCGACACGCTCAACAACCCAGGCGCGGACGTGGTCAAGCAGAAGTGTGTGGGTCTCGGCGAGAGCTGTCCGGAGTACCAAACCGGCAGAAACGCACAGTTTCGAACCAACATCTTGATCGGCGTCACCGCGGGCCTCGGCGTACTCACGGGCGTGGTCGGTCTGTTTTTGACGCAGTGGTCTAGCCCCAAGAAAGAGGCGGCCGGCCTGTTCAGGCCGACGTTCGTCATCACTCCGGCGGGCGGGTCTGCGGGGCTCGAGGGCGCCTTCTAATCGTCGCAGGGGATTTCTTCCGTCCTGCGAGAGATCAGCTACACTAAGCGGAAGGTCCGTGCCCAAGTTCCTGTCCGAAGCCGACTCCGAGCGCCGTCTCGATCGCTTCGAGCTCATTGCAGAGCTCGCGAGTGGCGGCATGGCTACGGTGTACCTCGCGCGGCTCTCTGGAGCTGGAGGGTTTCAGCGCTTCGTAGCGATCAAGCGGCTACACCCGCACCTCGCCAACGATAACGAGTTCATCCAGATGTTCCTCGACGAGGCGCGCTTGGCGGCGCGATTGCACCACCCGAACGTGGTGCCCATCGTCGAGATCGGCGAGAGCCCCGAGGGCTACTACCTCGTGATGGAGTACATCGAAGGCGACACGCTCGCACGACTCCTCGCACGTAGTGCTCAGTCGGGGATGGCACTGCCGCCGCGCGCGGGCATTCGTTGCTTGCTCGATACGCTCGCCGGATTGCACGCGGCTCACGAGCTCCTCGACGACGACAGCAAGCCGCTTCAAATCGTGCACCGCGACGTCTCTCCGCAGAACATCTTGGTGGGTGTGGACGGCAGCGCGCGCATCACGGACTTCGGCGTTGCGCGGGCGGCGTCGCGGCTGTCGACGACACGCACGGGCCAGCTCAAAGGCAAGCTGGCGTACATGGCGCCGGAGCAGGCGCGCGGCAAAGAAGTCGATCGCCGCGCGGACATCTTCGCGATGGGCATCGTCGTCTGGGAGACGCTCGCGCAGCGACGTCTCTTCAAAGGCGAGGGCGAGGCGGACACGCTCAATCGCGTGTTGTACGAGCCCATCCCGCTGCTGCGCAGCGCGAACCCCGCGATGCCGCAGGCGCTCGAGGAGATCTGCAGCAAGGCGCTCGACCGCGAGCCGGAGAAGCGCTTCGACACCTGCGCCGACTTCGCCGAGGCGCTCGAGAAGGCCGCTCGCACGGCAAACATGCTTGGCTCGCACAAAGACGTTCAGACTCACCTCACAGCCGTGATGGGCACGGACATCTCGCAACAACGCGACGCGGTGCGCGCGTGGCTCTCACGTAGCGAGCCGAGTCGACCGAACGATCCGCGCTTGTTGCCCCCGACCGGCAGAGGCGAGATCACTGGAACTGGAACGGGCGCATCGGCCCAACGCGCGAACTCGACGTCAGCGTCAGCGCCGGGTGTCTCGAGCGTGTCGTCCGCGGTGATGGAGCTGCCTCCCGAGCTCGCACATCCGCTCGTGGCGACGTTGCCTGTCGACAAGCCGCGCCCGCGCGCGTGGATTCCGATCGCCGCGGTCGCGGTGCTGCTGTTGTTTGGCGCGTCGTTCTTCGTCCTCAGGCTTCGGGACAAAGACACCGTCGTCGCGACGGGCAACATCGCGCCGACCACGAGCGTCGCGCCGTCACCGCCGAGCGTGACGACCGCGCCCATCCCAACGACTCCGCCGAGCGCGAGCGTTGCTGTCACGCCTACTGTGACGGCGACTCCGCCGAACACTGGGCGCATCGTCCCTCGAAAGTCGCCTACGGGGGGCACGACGCACGCGGTGACGACCGCGACGGCCAAGCCCGCCGCCACCTCTGTCCCCGACGACATCTCCAACAATCCCTATCGCTGATGCAAATGACACGACGACGGCGGTTGGGCCTCGCGGCCGCCGTCCCCCTCTTCGCGGCGGCGCTTGGCGCTTGCGCGACCACGCACGGCACGGAGATCGATCCGCGCTTCGTCGCGGTGCACAACACGCTCACCTCAATGGGTCTCGCTCAAGTCGGCCCCGTGCAGCAAGGAACGCTCGTCGAAGGGCGTGAGGCGCGGTTGCCCATCGAGCTCGGCGCGCAATGCGCGACGCTGGTGACGATGGGAGGCGAGGGCGTACGTGATCTCGACGCGCAGCTGTTGGACCCACGCGGCAACCCTGTCGCGAAGGACGCGTCGCACGAGGCGCAAGCGGTGCTGCGTGCGTGCGTCGAGACCGCGGGCACGTACACGCTCGTCTTGAAGATGGCGGCGGGCTCCGGCGAGTTCTTGACCGCGATGTGGAGCGGCGGCGTGAACGCGGGCGGAGCCACCACGGGACCCAACGCGGCAGCGCTCGCGGGTACCGGCACGTGCGAGTCGCCGATCGTCATCGGCCCCGGCGAGTTCACGGGCAACACCTCGCGCGGCGAGTCGCAGAACGAGGGCTCTTGCGCGCAGTCGCGCAGCAAAGAGATCGTCTATCGCCTCGAGGTGCCCGCGCAGAAGCGACTCATCGTCGAGACGGAGACGGCGTTCGATGGCGTCCTCTACATGCGCAAAGAGGAGTGCGACGCCGCGGACGCCGAGGTCGAGGGCGCCTGCAACGACGACGCAGACAACAACGCGCGAGCCTCGAAATTCGACGTGATCGTCGATCCCGGAACGTACTTCATCTTCGTGGACGGCTACGACAGCAACACAGGCAACTTCAAGCTGCATGTCACGATGAGCGACGTGCCCTCGATTGCGGACGCGTGCCGCAACGCACGCGCGCTTCCCCTGGGCTCCACGATCAACGGGTCGACGACGAGCGCGTTCGACCTCGCGCACGCGAGCTGCGGCGACGATGCAAAGGGCAAGGACACGATCTATCACCTCGACCTCGGCCAGCGCTCCCGCGTGCGTGTCGTCGAGCACTCGGATAGTTTGACGCCGGTGGTGTACTTGCGCCGCACGTGCTCCGACGATCAGACCGAGATCTCTTGCCATGACACGAGCGGTGCAGACAACGAGGCCGCGTTCGTCGGCGTGCTCGACCCAGGCAGCTACGCGGTCTTCGCAGACTCACGCGATCAGAACGTCGACGGGCATTACACCCTCGCCGCGGAAACCGCGCCCGAGATGGGGTCGGGCGTGCAGGGAGATGGCTGCGCAGACGCAGAGATTCTCAACAGGACAGACCCCAACGTTGCGGGCGACACGTTCTTCGCTAAAGACGACATCGGAGGTCGCTGCGGCGGACAGGGCGCCGCGGACGTGGTCTACCGCGTCGATCTGCCGCACAAATCGCGGGTTAGCGCGACGATGGGGCAACAAGACGGTGAGCACTTGTTCGTCTTGCAGAAGACGTGCGGCGACCGGAACAGCGAGCTCTCTTGCGGCAACTCGCTGGACAAGGTGCTCCCCGCCGGCACGTACTACCTCACCGTCGACGGCACGAGCGTGGACAACTTCGGCAAGTACAACTTCGACTTCGAGCTCGAAGACGTGGGCGTGATGGAGAACGCGTGCAAGGCCGCGCCGTCGCTCGCGGATGGACAGACGGTCAACGCCACGACGACGGGGCAGGGGCACAAGTTCACGACGAGCTGCGGCGGGTCCGAGCCCTCGCAGGGGTCGCCGGATCGCGAGTACAAAATCACCGTTGCGGCGCGTGCGCACGTTCGCCTCTCACTCTCGACTCCGACGTGGGACGGCGTGCTCGCAATTCGCCGGACCTGCCTCGAGCCCGAGGGAACGTCCTCGGCGCGCGCCGTGGAGACGGCTTGCAACAACGACTCACAAGACTCGCACCACTCGGTCATCGACGCGTCGCTGGAGGTTGGCACCTACTACGTGGTCGTTAGCGGCCACATGACGGGCAACGAGGGCTCGTTCACGCTCGACTATCACGTGCTCAAATGAGCCGTCTTTAGGGCGTTCCGTAAAGAATTCACGGGAAGACGGCAAGATGGGAAGAGAGAGATTTTTGGGCGTCGGATTCGGCACAGCCAAGTCTTCTCGCCTTCCCGCCCTTTCTGTAGCCGCCCTTCGACTACGCCTCCTCAGTGATGCTTCGCGTACGAGTAGGCCGTGTACGCAGCGACGACGTGGCACACCCAGCCGAGCGTTCCACCGCTGCCGATCCACAAACCTGGCGTCACGATCAGCCAAAAGATCCCTCGCAAGAACTTGCCGTTGTAGATCTGGCCTGCGCCAGGAATGAAGAACGAAAGCGCTGCTGCCACGTTGGGAGATCGTTTGCTCATGTCTGCCAGGAAGAAGGCTGCGCATCCCAAGGCCGTTGCGCAAGGTCCCACGGACACGCTGCCGCCATCGTCTCACTCGGTGTTCGTGACCGCTCTCTTGTCTTGGTACGGCCGAAACAAGCGGGACTTGCCGTGGCGGAGGACGCGCGACCCGTACGCGATCTGGGTGAGCGAGGTGATGCTCCAACAGACGCGCGTCGATACGGTGATCGGCTACTACGAGCGCTTCATGCGCGCGTACCCGACCGTGAGCGCGCTCGCCGACGCAGACCTGGGCGACGTGCTCGCGAAGTGGAGCGGCCTCGGGTACTACCGGCGCGCGCGCTTGCTCCATCAGGGCGCCGCGACGGTGCGCAAGGGCGGCCTACCGAAGACCGCGCGTGACCTCGAGCTCCTGCCTGGAATCGGCCGCTACACGGCGGGCGCCATCGCGAGTATCGCGCACGGTGAGGCAACGCCGATCGTCGATGGCAATGTCTCGCGCGTGCTCGCCCGATGGTTCGCGATTGAGGCGGACGTGAGTGGCAGTGCGGGACAGCGACGCGTGTGGGACCTCGCGGGAGAGCTCGTGCGCACGCCACCCGCACCCGACGACGCGGGCGCTTTCAATCAGGCTTTGATGGAGCTCGGTGCGACGGTGTGCACGCCGCGCTCGCCACGATGCGAAGGGTGCCCTGTGCGACATCACTGCGAGGCTCGCGCTCGTGGGCTCCAAGAGCGACTACCGATCGTGAAGCGCAAGGCGCCGCCGGTGGTCTGGAAGCGCGTTGCGCTCGTCGCCGTCTCTGGTGCGCGAGTGCTCTTGGGTCGGCGCGCAGGAGGCGCGCTCATGGAAGGAATGTGGGAGCCGCCCATGGCGGACGCGAGCGACGAAGGCGCAGAGACGATCGCGACAGGCCTCGCGCGCGCCCTGGATTTGGCTCTCACCAGCGTTCACGTCGTCAGAGACGTGGTGCACGTGCTCACGCACAGGCGCACGATCGTCACGGTCGTCCGCGCAGAGCTTTCCACACGCGCGCGCGTCTCCGTCAACACGCGCAAGCTCGTCCCTTACGACGCGTTCGCGCTGGCCGACGAGGGCGCGCGAAACAATCTCGCATGCACGACGCTGACGAAAAAACTGATCGTGGCAGCGTTGTGAGTGGAGCTGTCGTCTCGGGGTTGTGCGCTTCACCGTCGAGGGCCCGTGACGACCGTTTCACGGGGCGGCACGCGGAGGTCGAATGACGCGCCGTCGGTGCAAGGAGCGCTCGGTCGAATCCGAGTGCTCGTCGCGCAAGACGAGCACTCGCAGCGTAGGAGCCTCGCGAGGCTCGTCTCCGCGAAGGGCATCGTTGTCACGACCGCCGATGATGGACACGCGGCGCTCGACGAGCTCGCGAGCTCCCCGCCGGACGTGTTGCTCGTCGACATGATGCTGCCCCGCTTGACGGGCCTCGAGCTGCTCTGCGAGACGAAGACGCGGTGGCCTTCGATCGAGGTCATCATGCTGACAGCCTCCGCCGACGTGGAAGCAGCCGTGCAGGCGGCTGCCGTACGCCGAAGCCAAGCGTCGCGCGCTCGTGTCGTTCGACGAAGCCTATGTGAAGGAAGCGATGCGCCGTTCGGTGGGGAACATCTCCGTGGCCGCGCGCATGGCGGGCCTCGACCGCTCCAATTTCAGGCGGATCGTGCGCAAGTTCGATCCTCCCACGAATGGGTCGTCGCCCCCATCCGAGGACGACTGACCGCTTGCGCGTCTCGCTCGCGTTGGTAGTGTCCGCCCTCGATGTCGCGCCGCCGCCTCGCCGTGCTCTGCGCCGCCCCGCTGCTCTGGGCCGGCGTCGCGCGTGCAGGCGACTTCGACTTGGACGACGACGCGCCGTCCACACCGAACGCAACACCCGTTGCGGTACAGGCGCCTCGTCGAACGTTCACGCTCCGTGAGTGTCTCGAGCTCGCAGATCGCAACCACCCGAATTTGTGGGCCGCGCGCGCTCGGGTCGCTTTTGCACACGGTCAACTCGACGAGGCGAAGTATGTCCCGTTCTGGCAGTGGTCCGCGCAGGCGGGCGCCGGAATCGCGCCGATCATCGGAGGCACCGTGGGCTACACGAGCGCGCCGGCGACAGCGCTCAACCCGACCGCCTCCACCTACGAGCCGTTCTTCACGTTCTCGATCTCCGGCACCGTGCCGCTCTACACGTTCGGCAAGATCACGGCGGCGAGAGAGGCCGGTGAGGCCAACGTGCGCGTGCAAGAGTGGGATATGGAGAAGGTGCGCGACACCGTCCGCATGGACGTTCGGCGCGCGTACTTTGGCACCATGTTCGCGCGCGACGCTCGCTACCTCGCCAAGGACATCCTCGGGAAGCTCCAGGCGGCGATCGACGGCGTCAACAAGAAGCTAGAGAAGGGTGACAAATCGGTCGACGAGATCGACGAGACACGTCTCTTGATCTATCGCGATCAGCTCCTCGCGCGCTCGGGCGATCCGGACAAGGGCGAGACCTTCGCAATGGCGGCGCTCCGCTTTTTCACCGGCGTCGAGACGGATTTCGACATCCCGGACAAGCCGCTCACGCGCCCGCAGACCGCACTCGGCCCGCTCGTTCAATACCTGGCGGCAGCGCGTCTTTACCGGCCCGAGGTCAACCAGGCCCGCGCGGGCGTCGTCGCGCGTCGTGCTCTGCTCTCGTTGCAGCGCGCGCGCTTCTTCCCTGATCTCGGCGTTCTTCTCTCCGCCAACTACAACAGCTTTCCCTCCATCGTCACTCAGAACAACTTTTGGGCGGCCAACAGCGGGCTTAACTCGTTCGGCTTCGGCTTCGGCGTCGGCGCACGGTGGAGCCTCGATCTGCTGCCGAACGCGGCGCGCGTCGAGCAAGTGGAGTCGCAGCTCGAAGAGGCGCGGTCGCTCGAGCGTTACGCTCTCGGCGGCATCGCGGTGGAAGTGGAGAGCGCCTACGCGTCCGCGCTCGAGGCTCGCAAGCGCGAGGAGCAGTGGGCGCGCCTCGAGCACCGCACGCGCGAGTGGATCGTGAGCACACAAGACGCCATCGAACTCGGAACCAAGCAAGAAACGGCCTTGCTAGAGCCGCTGCGTACGTACATCGACGCCCGCGTCAATCACATCGTCTCGCTGATGGACGTCAACGTGACGATGAGCGAGCTCGCGCGCGTGACCGGGTGGGATGCTGCCGCACCGATCGGCGACTAGTTGCAGGCGGTGACGGTCCACTCGAAGATGACGGGGTTGCTCGTCTGGCCCAGCGAGTTGGTGCAGTAGAGATCGTAGAGGCGGATCTGCGTCGTAGTGACGGGGGAAGTGAAGGTGTAGTCCCAATCGTCGAGGAGGTTCACCTTGCCGTCCGTGACCCACTTCGCGCCGTCCCACCACTGGACGAACGTGACGCCGCCGAGCGTGCGCCCGAGGCCGCCGCAGGTGTTGGTCACCGTCGCGCTTAGGGTGTCCATGTGCATCTTGGTAATGGTGTGCGGCGCCTGCCACGTGTACTGCGCCCACTCGTTGCCGCCGGGCACGTTGTTCGCCGAGATCCAACCCCACACGTTGCAGTTGTTGATCTCGAGCACGCCGTCGTTCCAGTTGGAGGGACCGTACTGCCCTGAGCCACCGCTAGACGCCGTGGGAGACCCGAGCGACGCGATGTTGATGTTCGTGCACGCCGTACACTTGCTACCCGCGCAGAAGAGTCCGCCGCCGCACGGTTGCCCGCACTTGCCGCAGTTGTCGCGATCGGAGGTGAGGTCGATGCATTGCTTGCCGCACTGTGCGAGACCCTGGCTGCACTGCAGCTGGCACTTGCCGTTGACGCAGATCTCGCCATTGCTGTCTTTGCAGACGCTGCCACACGCGCCGCAGTTGGCCTGATCCGTGTCCGTCTTCGCGCAGTAGCCGATGCCGCCGTCACCGCCCGGGCAGAGCGTCTCGCTCAATCCGCAGTTGCCACTGCACTTGCCGCCCACGCACGTTTGGCCCGCGCTGCAGACGTTGCCGCACGTGCCGCAGTTCTTGTTGTCCGTCTGCACGGCCGAGCAATACGGCGCGTTGTTCA
>ENA-OFCD01001428-OFCD01001428.1-metagenomes-genome-assembly--contig:-NODE-1428-length-11909-cov-4.544542_pt1 | contig 11909 bp, 11 predicted proteins | sample MGYA00153392_OFCD01 | MGnify analysis MGYA00153392 | reverse complement strand
GCCACCGACCGCCGCGCCAACGCGATCGAGCTGCAGCCGCGCGCCGAGGAGGCCTTGCTCGTCCAAGAGTCGCTCCCGCCGCCGATCGACGGGAGACTCTTCGCGGCTTCTCGCACGGTCTTCGCGTGCTCCTTGGCCTCGGCCTTGAGCTTGTCGAGGTCCTCTTGGCTTTGTGCGTTCTTCAGCGCCTGCTCGACGTCGTTCATCGCGCCGGCGTGATCTTGGGCGAGGTCCTCGACCTCTTGTGCGGCCTCCGCCTGCGCGCGCTCGGCTTCGCTCATTGCCGACGGGTCGCCTTCACCCGACTGCCCGCCAGACTCTCCCGTAGCGTGCCCGCCCCCGCCGCCCTTGGTGCCGAAGCTCGGATCAGGCTGATGGAGGCGCGCGGCAAGATCCCGCGCCGCGAGCTCCGCATGGAAAAGATCCCCCGAGCCGTTCGCGCGATCGGTGCGCGCGAGCCCCGCGTGGATCGCGCCGCCGAGATCTCGACCGAGCGACCCGAGCTGCACCAGCTGCTTCTCTCCGCCACGCAGCACGGTCGTCGCCGCCAGGAAGCGGAGCTTGCCGCGCTCGGTCTCGCTCGTATGCTGCATCTGCATCGCGCCGAGCGACAGATCGTCCGCCACGTCCGCGAGCAGCTTCGCCGCCTCCTTGGTGTCCTTGAAGCCGAGGCCGCGGATGACTCCGTCCACGACGAGCACCATCGTCTCTTCGGCCTTGATGAGCGCCGCGTGCGTAGCAGTCGTGGGCCTTTCGCGCTCCGTGCTCATCGCCGCGCCGACCTTGGTCGCCTCTGCGTTGAGCAGCGCACGCAGCCGCGCGTTGATCCGTACGCCCGCGAAGGACCTCGAGAGTGTGTCTTGCAAGAGCGCCGCATTCTTGCCGTGTTGCGTGCGCTCTTCGTCGAGCAGCGTGAGGCGCTTCTGCGCGTCGGTCGGAAGATCGTTGCCCACGACGGTCGCCAGTGAGTCCACGTACGCGTCGCGCAGCGCGCGCAGCGCCGCCATCCTCTGCGCCGCAGGCTCGGCGATGTCCGGCGGCAACACGGTGATGGGCGCGCTCGCTCCCCACTTGGGCCCCGTGATCGGATCGTTGTCCTTGGCCTCGACCGTGATCTCGATCGCGCCGTGGCTCTTGCGGAAGAACGCGTCCGTCGGCTTGAGCAGGTTGCCGCCGCGGTCGTTGCGCGTCTCGCCGTCGAGCTTGGCGAGCACACGTCGCTCCTCGCGTGGGCCGCTCTTCAACACGAGATCCACCTCGCGCAGGCCGTGATCGTCGGTCGCCTCGTACTTGATGGGGACGTCTTCTGCCATCTGCGCGAGGTGTAGTTGCATGGGCGCGCCCTCGAGCGTCACGATCGGCACCTTGTCCGCGATGCTCTTGATCGACGTCGCCTCCGAGTCCGCGATGCGCACGTCGCCGAAGCGTGCGAGGACGCGCAGCTCGCAGTCCCCCTCGATCGGCCACCGTGCGACGACCTGGCCCGCGCCGTCGTCGACGAACGGGACCTCGCTCTGGCCGTCCGTCAACAAGAGCCGCCGCCCCGCGTGCTCCTGCGCGCCGCGGAACGTGATCACCGTGCCGCGCGGCAAGCTCACCTCGCCGTAGATACGTACGACGCGTTCGTCTTGATGCAGGTAGTCGGGCGGCCGCGCTGTGAGCTTCGGCCCCTCGAGCCAGCGCATGCCGAACGGAGCCTCCCCTTTGTGCGCAATCAACACGTCGAAGCCCTCGATCACTCCCCACGGGTTCGTGCCGAACGCGACGATCGTCGCCAGCGCAATCCCGAGAGCGCCCAAGTGGAAACGGCGGGCGGTGCGGCCCGCGGCCTCTGCGATGCGATCGTTGGGGATCGCGGCGAGCGCGCGCGCCACGAACATGCGCGTGAGCGCGGGAGACGTGCCGTCCTCCTTGGGCTCGCCGTCTTCATCGAGCAGCGCGATCGCGCGCTGGGCCTTCTTCGCTTGCTCGGGCATCGCGCGGCCGGCGAGGCGCTCGATCACGAGCGAAGGATCGTCCCAGGTACGCCGCTCTCTCCATGCGAGCGCCGCCACGGCGATCGACGATCCCACGAGCAACGCGATCGCTCCAACGCGCGTGACGGTCGTGCCTTGTCGCGCGACGAGCATCGATACGACGAGCACGAGCGCGAAGAGCGCGACGATGGCGCGCATGCGGGGGACTCGAACCGCCTCGCGCCAAAGGAACGTGAGGTTGTCCAGCGCCTCGGCGACGACCTTGCCCAGGTCCTTCTTCTTCGGCTTCTTTTCGCGGCGCTTTCGCACGATTTCTCTATAGCACTCCTCGCGCCCCTCAACCCTCGCGTCACCTGCGCTCTTGAATTTGCGCTCGCCACTCGTGTCGCTCCGCTCGTGTCCCTCAACCCTCGCGTCACCCGGGCCGCTCGCGTCCCTCTCCCGAAATGGGAGAGGGAAAAAGTCGAATCGTAAGCATGCTTACAGAGAGGCGACGCTATTGAAGTTGCCCTCTCCCCACGCGGGAGAGGGCTCGCGAGGGTCGCAGGTGACGCGAGGGGTGAAGAGTGACCGGCATGCTCGGGTGCTAGCGGGTGGTGAGGGGCGCAAATTGGGAGACCGAGCGGTTCTTGATTTCTCTGTTGAAGTTGACTCATTGGGTGAAGGCGTCGACACTGCGCGCGTGGAGATGAATATGAAGAAGCTCTTTGTGGTGTTGGCAGTGTTTGGGGTTGGGGTTGCTTGCAGCAAGACCGAGAGCACGCCGGCGGCGACTCCGGGGAGCGACCTTCAGAAGATTTCGTATCCCACGACGAAGCTCCCCGCGAAGGGGACGAAGCCGACGACGGACAAGGCGACCAAGGGCGGTGTCGGTGACACGCGACCGACGAGCAAGTCCGCGAAGACCACGGAGGCTTCCACCGATCGCCAGATGCGCAAAGCCGCGTCCGTCGACAAGGTGGACTGCACGACCCTGCCGGACAACTCGGCCGAGTGCGATGGCTTGAACCTCTACTACTGCGACGACAAGCAGCTCTGGCAGGTCGACTGCAACGCGGAAGCGAAGTTCGGCGGAGCGACGTCGGGCAGCTGCTACGAGGCCGAGAAGTTCATCGACTGCCTCGGCTGCGGCCCCGCGGACGACGGCTTCACCGTGTGCTGTGATTTCCAGAACACCGTGTGCTGCGCCGAAGACGGATCTGCCTGTTACTCGCCGAAGTGACTTGATCCGCGGGTGGCTGCTGCTCGCTCTGGTCGCGTGCGTCCAGCGTCGTTCGAATATCGTCCAGCTGCCTCGCGTCGCTGCGGTCGCGCCCGTTTCCTCCGATCAGCCGGGCGACGTCGGGTCGACTCATGTGTTCTTCGACGGCGATCGCTCGCTCAGCCGTGCAGAGCTGCTTGCCGCGATACAGAGCGATGACCCTAGAGAGTTCGAGTCCGTCATCGTCGAGCGCGACGTGATGCTGATCAACGAACTCTATTACGATCACGGGTACGTGAGCGTGCGCGCCGGGCGCTACGCGAGCGGGTCTGGGTAGAGGGTCTCTAGATCGAGCGTGCATTCGATGGTGTCCAGGCGCGCCTTGCCGTCGCGGACGTCTCGTACTGTCCAGCTCTCGTCTGCGTTTCGCGTGAAGACCTCGACGAGCCGTTCGTCTTGCGAGACGAGCACGTAAGCGCGCAGCGAAGTGATTCGACGGCGGTGAGCCCACTTCCCCGCACGGTCGTAGTTCTCTGTGATCGGAGAGGTCTCTTCGATGATGACGGAGGGGTTGATCGCGGTGTGTTCGTCTTCGGCATCCGTCTCGAGCTTGCCGCAAATCACCGTCACGTCTGGGTAGGTCGCGAGACCTGTTGCCTGGACACGCACTCGAAGATCCGAGCTGAAGACCGCGCAGCGCTTGCCGGCGAGTTGATTGCCTAGCTCGCGACCAATCGCCATCGCGAGGCGAGAATGCTCCGGTGTTTCCCCGCTCATCGCATAGACGACACCGTGGATGTATTGGTGCTTCGTCTCGCTCGCGCGATCGACGGCTAGGTACTCTTCAAACGAGACTTGCGTGTGCGAGGCCGCCGCGATCATGGCTGCAAACTAGCACTCTCAGTTGCTGTTGCTCGGCGGAGGCTGACCGAAGCCAGGGAATTGAAACCCAGAAGGTATCGGCGGAAACGAGATCCCTCCCGCGTCGAACGGTGGGAGCGTGAAGCCGCTCGGGAGGACGGTTGGGAGCCCGAACGGATTGTTGTTCGGTGCTGCACCCGCGTCGCTTTCGGTGCCACTGTCCGCCGCCCTGGTACCACCGTCGGCGCTGGGTCGAACGAAGACGGTCCCGTTGTTGTTGGGGAGCGGCGGCTGCGTGTTGTTGAGCGGCCTGAGCGGATCGATTCCGTTCGAGGTCGCGGTGCCCGTGGGATCCGTGGGAACGGTCACGGTGTTGGTGAGCGGCGGCAGCGGGGCGACGCGGTGCGTGTCGTCGCGGTTGTTCGCCGTGATCGCGACGACGATGCCGACTCCCAACAACAACGGTCCGACGATCAACAGCACCCACATTCCCGTGTTGCTCCTGCGACGCCTGCGGACGGGAGGTGTCGTCATCATCGGCGGGGGAGGCGGAGCGTGTTGCATCATCGGCGGCGGGTCTGCGCCGATGGGCGTGATGCCGGCGGGCCGTGGGGGGTTGAAGATAAGCGGCGCGTTGCGCTGGGTCGTCGGGGCGGGTGCGTCTTCTTCAGGAGCGGGAGCGGGCGTTACCGCGGGTGCCCCGACGATCGATCGACCTTGTTGAAGGGCCGTCTCGAGGGCGAGGCGCATCTCGGTCGCGCTCTGGAAGCGGAGCTCGGGGCGAGGGGCCATCGCGCGGTGACAGAGGCCCGCGATCTTCTGCGGAACATCCGGCGCGACGTGCACGAGCGGGGTGATCTCTCCGCGCTCCACCTTCATCGCGATGACGCGCGCGTCGTCTCCCATCACCGGGCGCGTGCCGGAGATCATCTCGTAGAGCATCACGCCCACGGCGTAGAGATCGCTGCGCACGTCCGCTTTGTCCGCGGAGAAAGCCTGCTCGGGCGCCATGTACTCGGCGGTGCCCATGGTGACTCCCGCCATCGTGAGGTTCCCGCGCGTGGCCACGTCGTCCCGCTTCACCTTCGCGATGCCGAAGTCGATGAGCTTCAACACGCGCTTGCCCGCGAGCGTCGTGACGAACACGTTCTCGGGTTTCAAGTCGCGGTGAACGACGCCGAGCGCGTGCGCCGCCTCGAGCGCCTCCAAGATCTGCGACGCGTAGTCGCACGCGGAGGTGACGGGCAGCTTGCGATCGCGCTCGAGCACGCGGCTCAACGGCTCGCCTTGCAAGAGCTCCATCACGAGGTACGCGACGCCGTCCGACGTCTGCTCGACGTCCGTGACCTGCACGATGTGCGGGCTCTTGATCTGCGCGGACACGCGCGCCTCTTGAAGGAAACGCTCGACGATGTTCGGCCGGCGCGTGAGCTCCGCGTGCAGCACCTTCACGGCGACGTGCGTGCCCAGCCGCTCGTGCTGGGCCTCGTAGACCGAGCCCATCCCGCCGTCCCCCAACAATCGGAGCAGCCGGTACTTGTTGCTGAGGACTGTGCCGATGGGTACCACGCGACCTGACCTTTTATCGTGCTCTCGCGGCCACGTACATGCTGCAATGCAGGAGATGAGCACTACGCCTCGCGCCGCGATCCTCGGGGTCGGTCACTACGTACCCACCAAGGTCGTCACCAATGCCGATCTCTCCAAGCTGATGACCACGAGCGACGAGTGGATCGTACAGCGCACGGGCATCAAGGAGCGCAGGTACATCGAGCACAGCGGAATCGGCCCGAGCGATCTCGCGATCGACGCCACCAAGATGGCCCTCGAGCAAGCGAACAAGTCGCTCGCCGACATCGACATGATCATTTTCGCCACGCTCTCGCCCGACCACAACTTCCCTGGCTCCGGCTGCTTTCTGGGAGACAAACTCGGCATCCCCGGTGTTCCCGCGCTGGACGTGCGCAACCAGTGCTCGGGATTTTTGTACGGCTTGTCGATCGCGGACGCGTGGGTACGCGCGGGCGTCTACAAGAACATTTTGCTCGTGGGGGCAGAGGTGCACTCCACCGGCGTGGAGTTCACGGATCGCGGTCGAGATGTCGCGGTGCTCTTCGGTGATGGTGCCGGCGCCGCGATCATCGGCCCCGCAACGGAAGAAGGGCAGGGCATCAAGTCCATCCGTTTGCACGCAGACGGCTCTGGCGCGAAGGACCTCTGGCTCGAGGCGCCCGCGAGCAATCACATCCCGCGCATGAGTCACGAGATGATCGACGCGGGCAAGCACTTCCCCGCGATGAACGGCAAACAAGTGTTCCGCTGGGCGACCGAGAAGATGCCCGAGGTGTCGCGCCAGGTGCTCGCGGACGCGGGGCTCACCACCGAGCAAGTCGATCTATTCGTTCCGCACCAAGCGAACTTGAGGATCAATCAGTTCGTCGGCGGCAAGCTCGGGATCCCAGAGAGCAAGACGGTTCACAACATCGAGAAGTACGGCAACACCACCGCGGCGACGATCCCGCTCGGGCTGAGCGAGGCTTGGCGCGAGGGAAAGTGCAAACGTGGGTCGAACGTTTTGTTTGCTGCGTTTGGTAGTGGCTATACGTGGGGTGGTGCTGTCGTCACGCTTTGATGCCGCTGCCGCTCTTGCCCTCTGGCCCCAGACGCACACGCTGCCCGCGCACGCGCACGACTGGAACGAGCTCACCGGCCTACGCCGGAGAGCCCCGTGAGCATTGCCGCGAGGCGATCGAGCAGGACGAGGAGAGCTTGTGCTTCGTTCTCGGGGACGAGACCGAGGACCATCGCGGCTTCGACTGCTGCTGCGGATTCGTTGTACCCCTTCGGGCATCACGAAGCGCGTCACTCTGCACGTGAGATGCGGAACCGTTGACGACGATCGTTGCCTTCGCGAGATGCCGCTTCGGTGAGTTGGAGGTAAGTGCCGAGTAGTGCCCGACGGAGTTGATCCGCGAGTGGTGCGTACCCACGTGGGAGTTGTTTGACGAGTGCGTCTGCCGCGCACGCGCACGAACTCAGTCCCCTGTGTGCCAACGTCGCGTGAGACAAGCTCCCCCTCGAATTATGTGTAGCAAAGGCGGACAATGGGGCCGACGTGTCCCGTGCCGAAACCATCCGATCAACACACTACGAAATTGCGCTCCGCCCCAGCGGCGCGAGAGTCAACAGCGAGCGACCGAGGTGCGGCGCTCGAAAGCAAGCCCACCACGGGCAAGAGGCGCGTCTTCACGGCAGCAGAGAAACTGCGCATCGTTCGTGAAGCCGACGCCAACACCGAGCGCGGCGGCATTGAAGCGCTGCTGCGACGCGAGGGCATCTACAGCTCGCTCCTGGCCAACTGGCGCACGCAGCTCGCGATCGGCGGCAGCCGCGCGCTCGTGTCGCGCAAGCCCGGCCGCAAGCCGAAGCACGACGCGAAGGACAAGCGCATCCTCGAGCTCGTAAAGCGCACCGGCCGCCTCGAAGCAAAGCTGTTGCTCGCAGAAAAGCTGCTCGCGCTCCAAAAAAAAGCGTCCGAGATTCTGGGCATCTCTCTCGACAGCGACGAGGAGAGTTGATGGAGCTCATCGAGGACGGCGTCAGCCTGCAGCGTGTTCGCAAGGCGGTGAGCTACGTGAAGATGGAGCTCGGCGTCGATCGCCCGCTCATTCACGCCAAGTTCAAGAGTGATGGCGTCAGTCTGTTCGTCGAGCGCTGGGGCAAGCTCGTGAACGCGTCGGGCGACGGTCAGCTCGCCATGCGCGCCGCGCTCGCCTCCACGTTGCGCCGTGTCGATTGGGACCGCGAAGGGCTCGCCGTGCGCCTGTTCCCGCTCGTGCGCAGCGGCGCGGACGAACAGCCTGGATCGATCGTGATCGATCCATCGTACGGATTCGGTCGCCCCACGCTCGCGGGCAAGGGTATCCGCGTAGATATCATCGTGGAGCGGTACCGCGCCGGCGAGTCGATAGCGGAGTTGGCGAGCGACTACCGAGTAGCGTCGGAGCTGATCGACGACGCTGTGCGGTGCGAGCTCCGTGCGACTGCCTGAGCCTTATACGTTCTTCATCGATCGCTCGCTCGGCTCGAGCATCGTCGCCACCAAGTTGCGCGACGTCGGCGAGAGCGTGGAGATCCACGACGACCACTTCGATGCGACGACCTCGGATACGGACTGGTCGACGACGTCGGCGCGCGACGCTGGGTCGTGCTCACCAAGGACGCGCGCATCCGCACGAACGAGCTGGAACGCAAGACGCTGCTCGCCGCAAAGGTGGCAGCGTTCATGTTGGGGCGTGGCGACCTGCCCGGCCCGAAGATGGCGCAAGCGTTCGAGCTGGCGCTGCCACGGATGAAGACGGCGCTTCGCCGATATGATGTCCCGTTGATCGGAGTAGTGACGTCCGAGGGCGGGGTCACCGTGTTGTATGAGAGCGCCACGAAGCTCGCGAAGCCGCGCGCGGTGAAGTGACGGCTATGGCACGACCGAGATCTCACCGGAGATGAGGCGCGGCAGAAGTAGGTCGCGCTGAGAACGAAGATTCGAATTGGCGGCGGTCAACGTCCCCTGCTGAGCAAGGCAAGTGCGAACCACCGCGGTGAATTGGCCCATCAGTTCGGCGTTTGGAATGACGACCTGGCCCTTCTTCGCGTCCCCCAGAGAAATGAAGGGCTGTGCTGCGCCGCGCTTGGGCCAGTAACTGGGATCGCGAGTAACGTGAAATTGGTACGGGGTAGATGCTCGCCGCTGATCGGTTCCCCAGAACCGAATTGTATTCTTTATGCATGACCACGAGCCGCGTGCGTACCAACTCTTCCCGCATTGGGCCCCAATGGCGCTGAGCACAACGCCGTCGTGGATGATGTCCGCGTGGTCGAGGAATCCGCCGGGACCAGACGCGCTGTACGCGGTGAATCCGTATGCCACATATGACGCTTTCGTGGTCGACGTGTCTCCCCACTGGATGTCTGCAAGATCCCCAAGTGACACAATGCTCCACCCACCAGGCACCTTCCCCGTCGGCGAGCTCACCATCTTCACCTTCTCGTGACCGGGAAAGCGGAAGTTCACGAACCACTCGCGGTAGAAGGTAGCCGGAACGCGACCCACATCACCAACGTTAGCGCCGACAATCGTGACGCACACATCGTCCGCGTGCACAGTGTAGCGTGACAGATTGAGGCGCAGGGGTTCAGCCTCAACGGAGCAGCGCACGCCTGACCCAACCAACGTCGCGCTCAATCGAGCGGCGCGGCGCCAGTCACACAAAGCTCATGTCTGCGTCCAAAGCCTCTAAGGGATTCACCCTCAGCGGCTTTGGCGTTTGTCGGGCTCGGAGACGACGTAGACATGCGCTGGCTGCTCGTGCTGATCGTCGCCGTCGGCGTCCTCTGCTGCGGTCCGTCGTGCCCAGGCACGGCGATCTTCGTTCCGTGTCCACCGGTGCGGCGAGCCGGCGGTCCTGCGCGCGACGGCGACCTGCGCGTGTCCTCCTGCGTGCGACGCGAACGGGCGCTGCACGATAGAGGCGATGAGGAACGAGACCTGTCACGCAACTATCGACTACGACGACGGTGCCACGCAGACCTTCGACATCGTGTTCACCGCAGCTCCCGGCCACGAGCGGCTGTGAGAGTTGTCTCGCGGGCTTTCAGGTTGCCCTGACGGAGCAAGGCGGATGCAACGGTCCCCCCGTACTCGCTGATGTCGGCGTCGATGCGTGGCGGATTGAGCGCGCGGTCCTCATCCAAACTGATCGGCAATGCCGACGAGTGGTTCGATTCGTGTAACTGCGGAAGCTTCGTCGATCCTGCTGAGCCGCTCGAGGGCGATCACCTGCCGAGCATGTACTCCGACAGATCGATCCCGACGAGCTGCTCGATGTTCAAGCTGCGCGACGTGCGGATCTCCAGCGGCTCGCCGGCCTTCGGCTTCATCGCGCGGATCTTACATGCCCGCAGGAGCAAGAGCCGACCGCGATGGAACCCCCAAATCCCCAAAATCTCTGAACTCCGCGAGTAGCACGGGCGTCAACCTCCCCGTCTTCCAGCCTTCCTGTCGCTCTCCCGCAAAGCGCCTCGACGCCACACTAAGCCGCTTCCGGCAACATCGCCGGAGCCGCTCGCAAAATGGCGCTCACGGTGTCCGCGTCTTCGATTGCGCTCAACACGGGCATCAACGTGTCAGTGTCTGCGCGCTCGTCGAACGCGCCACTCGGTGCAAGCGCTCTGGCTTGCGGGCCGTCCAACACGAGGAACACGTCGCTCATGCCTTTGTAGTCTGCGGAGATGACGTAGGCGATGCGCGAGCGCTCCAGGTGAAGCTCCTCTTTGCCTCGGCGAATGAGGACGCGCTTGTCGGTGACGAAGTATCTCGTCTGTTGCACGAGGCGTAGCGGTCTGAGGATTGACCAGTACCCGACTCCGGCAGACGCGCTGATGAGCGTCGCGCCGGCGAGTGCTACGCCCGCGATCAAGAGCGCGGACAATCCGTTGGACATCGCGCCCTGGTGAAGGATCTTTCCGATCGCGGGGACCGCGTGCATGAGCATTCGCAGCGCCGCAAGCGCGAGGACGAACGCGAGAGCAGCGGACGCGATGCGGCGCACGCTCCACGCGGAGGCCTTGGGGATGCCGCTCCAGATCACGCGCTCACCCGTGTCGAGCCTCTGGGCGAGATCGCGATCGCCGTCGCCGAGCGGAGCGCTGGCCTCGATGCCGCGGACGATCGCCCACACGCGATCGGGCGCACGCACGCCGAACAGAGTGACGCTCAACGTTCGTCGAAGCGCGCCCGTCGGCACGGCGCGAACGAGCGTGAGGTCGCCGACGTCCCCCTCGCCCCACGCGATGCGCGCGTAGCTGATGGTGTCGCGAGCGATGGTGCGACGCATGCGGCCGCGACGAACGATGACCTGGTTGTCCGTGATGACGTATTCCATCGACGACAACCACCACAACGGCACGCGCCACGCACCCAGCGCGAGCGTCGCGCACCACACGCCAAACGTGAGCATGCCGCCGACCTGCGCATGAACCGCTCGCGCGACCACGACCGCGAACAACACCGACACCACCGCCATCACTGCCGCGCACGCCGCGATGGCCCGCGCCATCGGCGGAAGCGACACGCGCTCCGGGCGACCTGCCCAGACGATGCGCCCGCCGAAGAGGGAGTCACGCGCCATGTTCGATAAAGGATGAGCCCCGCATCGCCAGTGTCCAGAGGACAGACCGTCAAGCGCGCCGAAAGTTTGGGCGAACTTCGGTCTTGCTGGAAAAAGGAGCCTACTCGGGTAGCGGCAGCGGAATTGCGCGGATCGGGGTGCCTCGCGCGTGAGCCCTGCGTACGAGCGCGTCGCAGAGGGCAGGGAAGGATAGACCCGCTGCGGCGGCAGCTTCGGGGAACAAACTCGTCTTCGTGAAGCCCGGCATCGTGTTCACTTCGAGCAGCGTGACCTGGTCGCTCACCACGAAGTCGACGCGCGAGAGATCACGGCACCCGAGCGTGACGTGGGCTGCGATGGCAAGCTCATGAACGCGTGCGGTGAGTGCGTCTCCGAGCTGCGCAGGACACTCGTGCACGCTGCGCCCCGGCGCGTAGCGCGCTTCGTAGGTGTAGAATGCATCCTTCGGAGAGCGGAGCTCGGTCGCGGCGAGTGCGCGCGTCCCGCGTTCGTCCTCGAGTACGGAGCAGGTGACCTCTCGTCCTTGCACGAGCTGCTCGGCGAGCGCCTTCTGGCCCGTGCTCCAGATCTCGAGGAGGGCCTTCTGGACCGATTCGATCGAGGCATGTTCCAGCCGCGCGACGGCGATCGCCGATCCTCCCGCCGCGGGCTTCACCACGACCGAAGCCCCGAGCTCGCGGATCA
>ENA-OFCD01001427-OFCD01001427.1-metagenomes-genome-assembly--contig:-NODE-1427-length-11916-cov-13.905151_pt1 | contig 11916 bp, 10 predicted proteins | sample MGYA00153392_OFCD01 | MGnify analysis MGYA00153392 | reverse complement strand
TCTCGGTGGACAGCGCCGTGGACATCGCCAAGGAAGCGGCCGACATCATCCTGCTGGAAAAGAGCCTGCTGGTGCTCGACGACGGCGTAGTCGAGGGCCGCACCACCTTCTGCAACATGCTGAAGTACATCCGCATGACCGCCAGCAGCAACTTCGGCAACGTACTGAGTGTGCTGGTGGCCAGCGCGTTTCTGCCGTTCCTGCCGATGTTGCCGCTGCAGTTGCTGGTGCAGAACCTGCTGTACGACATCGGGCAGACCGGCATCCCGTTCGACAACGTCGATGCCGAACTCGTCACCAAACCGCTGAAGTGGAACCCTTCAGACATCGGCCGCTTCATGCTCTTCTTCGGTCCCATCAGCTCACTCTTCGACATCATCAGCTTCGCCGTGATGTGGTGGGTGTTCAACGCCAACACCGTGGCGACTCAAGGCCTGTTCCAGTCCGGGTGGTTCGTCGTTGGTCTGCTGACGCAGACCCTGGTGGTGCATATGGTGCGCACACCGAAGCTGCCCTTCGTGCAAAGCCGCGCCGCTGCGCCGCTGATGGCGATGACGCTGATCATCATGGCGGTCGGTCTGTGGCTGCCGCTCTCGCCGCTGGCCGGCTACTTCAAGCTGCAGGCCTTGCCGGCGGGGTATTACGGTTGGCTGGTGGCGATCCTGCTGGCCTACTGCATGTTGACCACGTTGATGAAGCGCGCCTATATCCGGCGCTACGGTTGGCAATGAGATCGCTGTTTTGCCGACGCGCCCCAATCGCCTCCGAAGAATGCGACCGTTGGGTACGGCAACGAACAGATGGCACAAGGCTTGCCAACGCAGACTCACCATGGTTTTGCCGCAAGCACTTTGGTATGCGGGCCGATCGCCTTCGGCGTCGCGTGAGCATGGTCGAGCGGGCCTTCGATTGTTCGCTGCTCTGGCCAGCGTTGCCCCGGCTCGTTGAGATCAAGATTCGCTTTCCTGCGCGTAACTCGACGAAGTCACGGCCATGCATTCGCGATGCCTTTGAAATCAAGCACCGCCGTTGCCGCGATGGCAATGCCGTTAAACATCACAAGGAGCCAGCGCCATGACCTACCAGGGTGAACGTGCCCGTCCGATGGCCGCTGAGTACGGGCGATGCTTCGAGGTCTCGAAGGTCCGCATCGGTGCCGACGGTCACGTCAGCGACGTGCTCTGGAGTGAAGTGGAGACCGGATCGGATCGGGTGCTCGGCGCTCGTGTCCTGGCAACGGATGCGGAGGTCGTCGATGCCATCTACGACGGCGCGCAGGTCGCGGCAGTGTTCCCGTCCAAGGACCTACTTCCAGAGCGCTCATCCATGGTCACCGGGTACACAGCCGGCAGGGGATGCATCACCTTCGGAGGTGGGCCGCCTACGGGGCGAAATGTCACCGACATGGGGAGCCTCGATGATTGAGCTTCCACGACCGCGACGCCTTGGCGCGAGCCATGGGACTGCGGGCCGATCATCAGTTGCTTGCCTCGCAAAAGGTGGGTGTGGTCAAGCCGGCCCAAACCCTTTGAGCGGCCGGGGTAGCCCGCTGCCGTCGGGGAGCAGAAGGGCGTTCTGCCTGTTGGCTGGCGGCCTGGTGATTGGCCGCAGCGTCGCAGCCGCCGCTCCGTCCGCTGTTTCAGGGACGGCGGGCGATGACGCTCTGCCGGCTTGGAGCGAACTGTTTGCACGTGAGGTCGATCATCGGCTGGACGTGCCGCAGGCCGACCAGCAACGCTACATCCTGCTGCTGCAACAGGCCCTGGCCGCAGGCACGCTCGCTGATCTCGCGGGGCAATCCTTCGTGCTCGTCGATCGCAACCCGCAAATTCAGGCAGCGATGGTGCTGGTGCGAACGCGGGCAGGCGGCTGGCACTGGTTAGGCGCGACGGCGGTTTCCACCGGTAAGACGGGCACGTTCGAACACTTCCTGACGCCCTTGGGTGTCTTTGCGCACACGCTGGACAACCCGGACTTTCGCGCCGAGGGCACCCTCAACAAGAACCACATTCGTGGCTACGGCCTGCGCGGCAGGCGCGTGTTCGACTTTGGCTGGCAACTGGCCGAGCGCGGTTGGGGCGATGGCGGAACGAGCAAGATGCGCTTGCAGATGCATGCCACCGATCCCCGGGTCCTTGAGCCCAGGCTGGGGCGCGTCGCCTCGGAAGGCTGCATCCGCATCCCGGCCACGCTCAATGTCTTCCTGGACGTTCACGGTGTGCTCGACGCCGACTACGAAGCCGCCGCTGCCAGCGGCAAAAAGCTCTGGATACTGAAGGCTCACCGTCAAACCATCCCATGGCCTGGACGCACGATGGTGATCGTCGATTCGCAGGCAACCGAGCGTCCGGCTTGGTCACCTTTTCCGACGGCCCCAGGCGAGAAACCCGTGTCGACAACACCGATGCCGCGCAATGGAGAACCGGTGTCGCTGAGCGCATCCGGACTGCAATGAAACCTTTCCCTCATACAGGGTGGACAGTCGGAGTCCTCCGACGCAGGGAGTTCGTTACGATCGCACCGTCCGCGCTGCTCGCACATCGACGCTGCCGGCGTGCTCACAAGCACCGGACCCCGAGAGCAACGAGTCCGTCGCCTCGGGGATTCGGCGGGCGGATGCAGCCGCGGGTGTCGCGGGGCAGTCGCTCGGTCAGGAACTGCCGCGCAAACTGCCTCTCAAACTGGTGCGTGAGCTCGTGAGATTGGCGACACTGGCACCGTCTAGCCACAACACCCAGTGTTGGAAGTTCGCGGTCGAAGACAAGGCAATCACTGTCCTGCCCGACCTGTCGCGGCGTTGTCCAGCAGACGACCCCGATGACCACCACGTCTTCGTGTCGCTGGGCCGCGCCGCAGAGAATCTCGTCCAGGCCGCATTGGCCCGCGGGCTCAAGGCCGAGCCCGGCTTCGACTCTCGACGAGACGCCATCAGGGTGACGCTGGCACCTACGCAGGCCCAAGCCTCGCCGCTGTTCAAAGCGATTTCCGCACGTCAATGCACCCGGGGTGACTTCGACGGCAAGCCGCTGTCTAGCCAAGAACTCAGTGTGCTCGAACGGGCCGGCACTTCGGAGAACGTGCGAGTGCTGTTGTTGACCGAGCGCCCGGCGATCGAGCGCTTGCTCGAGTTCGTCGTGGAGGGCAACACCGCTCAGACGGCGGACCCGGCGTTCGTCAAGGAGCTCAAGTCCTGGATCCGCTTCAACGGCGCCGATGCGGTCCGCACCAGAGACGAACTGTTCAGCGTGTCGTCGAGCAATCCGGCCATCCCGGCTTGGCTGGGCGATCTCGCCTTTGGCTGGTTCTTCACGCCGAAGGGCGAGAACGACAAGTACGCTCGACAGATTCGCAGCTCTGCCGGCATCGCGGTATTCGTGGGCCAGACCGCCCAGAAGGCAACCTGGGTGGATGTGGGCCGCTGCTACGAGCGCTTCGCTCTGCAGGCCACTGCGCTGGAGATTCGGAACGCGTTCTTGAACCAACCGGTCGAAGTTCAATCGGTTCGGCCGCGTTTCGCCACGGCGATCGGATTGGCCGGGCAACGCCCCGACCTGGTGGTGCGATTCGGTCGCGGCCCGACCCTGCCGCCGTCGCTGCGCAGGCCGGTCCAGGCCGTGCTGATCTGACGGCACGAGAAATGGAATGGGGGAATGCGAATGATTTGGCTGCTGTGGCTTGGCTTGGTTCTGTGCTTGCTGGCAGTCGCCGCTGCCGGTCTTCGTGCTTATGGCGCTCGCCGGTGGGGAGACGGCATGCAGACGCTGCAGACCAGCCTCGAGGCCGGCCGGCTCGACGGCAAGAAGGAAAGCATGTCGCCGACACGATACGACGCGCGCGAACTCGATGGCCTGCCCGCGCCGGTGCAACGCTACTTCCGCGCCGTGTTCCAGGACGGTCAGCCCATCATCACTGCCGTCACTATCAACCTCGCCGGCACGTTCAACGTGTCCCCCACGAGCGAGCAATGGAAGCCGTTCACTTCGCGGCAGAGGGTCGTCACGCGTCGCCCGGGCTTTCTGTGGGACGCCAGGATTTCGATGCTGCCAGGCTTGACGGTGCGCGTCGTCGACAGCTACATCGCTGGTTTGGGCCTGCTGCGCGCGGCGATCGAGGGCTTGTTCACGGTCGCCGACATACGTGGGGGCGGCGACATTGCGCGCGACGAATACATGCGCTGGTTAGCTGAAGTGGCCTGGTATCCGACCGCACTGCTGCCGAGCCAGGGCGCGCGATGGGAGGCGGTCGATGACCGTTCGGCGAACGCCACCATCGAGGATGGCCACCTCGCGCTGACCCTGCTGTTCAGGTTCAATGACGCCGGCCTGATCGGCTCGTTCCGCGCCGAAGCGCGGGGCGGCATGGTGGGCAAGAAGATGGTCATGGTTCCGTGGGAAGGCATTTGGTCAGACTACCAGGCGCATGACGGCGTGCAGGTGCCCTTCACGGGTGAAGTGGCATGGATGCGGCCCGAAGGGCGCAGGCCGTACTTCGTCGGCACGGTCAGGTCGTTGGCGTTCGAGTTTGCACCGTGACCTTGCGGACCACGTCCGCCCTTGCGGTTGCGGGCGCGGCGGTCATGATCCTCGCGCTCGTGGCCTCGTCGATCTGGTGGCGCTTCGACGGCGACCTCGAAAGGGCCCGCGAACGCAGCGCGCAACGCAGCGCGCTGATCGAAACGCGCTGCGGTCCGATCGAGGTTCAACAATCCGGGGCGGGCGTGCCGCTGCTCGTGGTGCACGGCAGCGGTGGCGGGCACGACCAAGGCATGGCGTTCGCCGGCACCCTGGCGCAGCGCGGGATCCGGGTCATCGCGATGTCGCGCTTCGGCTACCTGCGGACGCCGATGCCGGCGGACGCATCGGCGGCTGCGCAGGCCGATGCGCATGTGTGCCTGCTCGACGCCCTGGGCCTGCGCAGTGCTGCGGTCATGGGGGGCTCGGCCGGCGCACCGTCGGCGCTGCAGATGGCGATCCGCCACCCCGATCGGGTCAGTGCGTTGATCCTTCTGGTGCCGCTGACCTACAAGCCGCCGACGCAGGCTGATTCGGCCGCGCCGATGCCGGCGTGGGTCGAGGCCACGATGACGCGGCTGATCGGGTCGGACTTCCTGTTCTGGGCCGCGCTTCACGTCGCGCGCGATGAGGTGATCAAGACCGTGCTCGCCACGCCGCCCGAGTTGGTGGCGACCGCCAGCCCGCGGGAGCAAGCGCGGGTGAATGCGATGCTCGACAACATCCTGCCGGTGTCCGCGCGCGCCGAGGGCTTGCGCAGTGACACGGCCGTCGGCAAGCACCTGACACCGGCACCGCTGGAGTCGATCCGCGCGCCCACTCTCGTTGTCAGCGCGCGCGACGACCGCTACGGCACCTTCGCCGGCGCGGCCTACACCGCGAGCCGAATCGCGGGCACGAAGTTCATCGGTTTCGACACGGGCGGCCACACCTGGGTTGGGCATGACGACGAAGTGATGTCGGAGATCGTGACGCTGCTGGTCCCGACGGCCACACCATGAGATTGACCGCCTGGCTTGGTCGGTATCCGTTGAGCGGCTATTTCGCCTTGGCTTTCGGCATCAGCTGGGGCGGCATCGCGATCGTCCTCGGTGCGACCGGCTTCGATCTTGTCGAGATGAGGCCGGTGGACACCGGCCTCATTTTTCTATCGATGCTGCTGGGTCCGAGCACGTCCGGGCTGACGTTGACCGCGCTGCTTGATGGCCGAGAGGGAATACGTCGACTCCGATCTCGCCTTTCGCACTGGCGGGTCGGCCTCCGCTGGTACGCGGTTGCGCTCATGACAACGCCTCTGCTCTTGCTCGCGACCTTGTGGCCCTTGAGCGTGTTCGTGAGTACGGCATTCACACCGAGATTTGACTGGCCCCTGTTCGCAATCGGGCTCGTTGCCGGAAGCTTCGAGGAGATCGGTTGGACAGGCTTTGCGACGCCAAGACTGCTGGCGCGGCAGCGGCTGCGCAATGCAGGCTTGTCGCTTGGCTTGGCGTGGGCAATGTGGCATCTGCCGGTCGACTTTCGCCAGAACTTCAACACCATGGGCATGGCCTGGATGCTGGAGTTCGCCATCTTCTATGCCGCAGTCCTGGGGGCGTACCGGGTGCTGATGACCTGGGTCTATTCGAACACGCAGAGCTTGTTGCTGGGCGTGCTGATGCACGCCAGCTACACGGGCTGGCTGTTCGTTCTGTACCCCGCTACGACGTTTCAGCAAGGGCTCGTCTGGCAAACCGCACTTGCCGTTGCGATGTGGATCGTTGTGGCCGTCGTACTGGGAGTGTTGTCTCGTCGCTGGCCTGTGGTTCTGGACAAGCCAATGGTCGTCGAGACCACGGACAAGCGCCGAAAGTATCGACGCTAACGACATCCGCGGCTGAACTTTTCCGAATGCCTGACCTGTAAGCCGTCGACTGGCCGCAGCCGAGCGCGAAACAAAGTCCTTCTCGGCCGAGAGACCTGCGGCAAGCTCTCGCTTGCGCTGGGCCGTTTCTGCTATTGGCGATCCGCTCGAGCGCGGTGCTGATCTGTTCTGTGCAGCTCGAGGTCGCAGCGTTCGTGCTGGCGGACTTGCGCCATCGCAAATAGTCAGCACTGCGAGACGCGCATGATCAGCCGTGAATGGGTCGATCAGCGCGAGACCCTCGCACCGATGCCCCGAAGGAGCAGCAAATCGATCGTCGCAAGTTCATACGAGTTGCAGGCGGTGGCTGCGTCCTGGCTGCAACGGCTGCAACCTCTGGCTGCGCTCAGCAGATGCCCGAGGCGGCCATCGAGCCCTGGAAGGGCCCGCGGCAGGACGCCGACGTGCGGCGCTGGATCCTCGGGTACGCCATCCTGGCACCACACTCCCACAACCTGCAGTCGTGGCTGGTGGATCTCGCGACGCCGGACGAAATCGTCCTGCGCTGCGACCTGGAGCGCGTGCTGCCGCAGACCGATCCGTTCTCGCGCCAGATCATGATGAGCCACGGTACCTTCCTGGAGTTGCTTGACATCGCGGCGCGCGAGCGTGGACTGCGGACCGAGATCGCACTCTTTCCCGAGGGCGCGTTCGGCGCTGAAAGACTCGACCAGCGACCCGTGGCGCGTATTCGCTTGGTGCCGGACGCTGCGACAAAGAAGGATCCGTTGTTCGCGCAAATCCTTGCCCGTCACACCAACCGCAGCCTGTATGACCTTCGACGGCCGGTGCCGGCTGACGCGTGGCAAGCAATGGGCGAAGCGGTGAAGCCGAATCCCTTGCGGTTCGCCTTCGTGGGAGCGGACAGACCTGATGCATTGCGACAGCATCGAGCGATCGCCTCTGAGGCTTGGCGCATCGAGCTCACGACACCACGCACGATCATGGAGTCGTACAAGGTGCTGCGAGTCGGCGCGGCCGAGATCGAAGAGCATCGCGACGGCTTGTACGTGCTCGACCCCATGGTCGTGTGGCTCAACCGCTTCGGCCTGTTCGACCGCAGCAAGGCGCCGGCGCCCGATGACTACGCCACCACAAGCCAGATCAAGGATTTCGACCGGAAGCTCGAATCGACTTCGGGGTTTCTGTGGATGGTGACCGATGGCAACGATCGCGTCACACAGGTGAGCGCAGGTCGGGCCTACGCGCGGGTGCAACTCGCCGCCACGGCGCAGGGCCTCGCCGTGCAGCCGTTGCAGCAAGCGCTTCAGGAGTATCCGGAGCAGGCCAAGCCCTACGTCGACGTGCGACGCCTGCTCGACGCACCCGCGCCGGCACAGACCGTTCAAATGTGGGCGCGGGTGGGCTTCGCTCCGCCCGTCGGTCCGGCGCCGCGACGTGGCGTGGCAGCGGCACTCGCGCGCACCTGATTCGTTTCATCCGAGACCACCAGCCGTGTGGGACACCATCGTCATCGGTTCGGGCATCAGCGGCCTCACAGCGGCTGCCGCGTTGGCGCGCAGTGGCCAGCGCGTGCTCGTGCTCGAACAGCACAGCGTGGCCGGTGGACTAACGCAGACATTCACGCGCCAGGAATGGACGTTCGCCACCGGTGTGCATTACGTCAGCGGCGTGGGCCCCGACTCAGGAGCTGACGGTCAGTTCGGGCGAATCCTGCAATGGTTGACCGGAGGTACCTTGCAGTTCGCCGATTGCGGCAACCCGTACGACATTGTTCGACTGCCCGGTTTCGAGTTCGCCATCGAGCATCCTCAAGCCGCTTACCGCAATGCGCTGCATGCTCGCTTCCCTGCGCATCGCGCGGCGATCGAGCACTGGTTCGAGGAAATGGATGCGGCCGGGCAGTCGGCTCGTTCGCTGCTGGCGATGCGTGGCCTCCCGGCCTTGCTCGCCTGGGGCCTGCGCCTGTGGCATGGCGCCGAGGTTCGGCATTTCTCGGTTCGAACCCTCGCTGAAGCGTTGTCCGCAATTGAAGATTCGCACTTGCGCGCGGTGCTCGGCGCTCGCTGGGGCAACTACGGGGCGGCACCGGAGACCGCGCCGCTGCTCGAGCACGCGCTGGTCACAGGGGCCTACGACAGCGGAGCCTTCTATCCGGTGGGCGGTCCGACGCGGTTTGCGAAAACGATGCAACGTGTGATCGAAGCAGCGGGCGGGCAGCTGCGCCTAAGGGCCGACGTGAAGCAGATTGTGGTGACGGACGGTCGCGCCAGCGCGGTGGTGTTCGAACACGATGGCAAACGCCACTCTGAGTCCTGCACGAGCGTGATTTCGGCGATGGGCGTGGCCAACACGGTTGCCTGCCTGGATGCACAGATCGCACCCACTTGGCGGGAGACGGTGCATGCGTTAAGGCCCGGGTTGTCCTACCTTGCCTTGTACTTGGGCTTCGATGGCGACATTGCCGCCGCCGGTGCGTCACCGGCCAACGTGTGGATCTACGAGAGCGAAGACATCGGCCGGGTCTGGCAGGCGCCGGCCGACGAGGACGCACCTGCGCTGTTCGTGTCCTTCCCTTCGTTGAAGGACCCGGCCCACGTTGGAAAGCATACCGGCGAGGTGGTGGCGTTGTGCGACGCAAGCTCGTTCGAGCCGTGGCTTCATCTTCCGGCGGAGCATCGGTCAGAAGAATACATCGCACTTAAAGCGTGGGTGGAGGACCGCATGCTGGCGCAGTTCCGACGGCACTTTCCCGCGCTCGCCGCAATGCTGCGCTTTCATGAACTGTCAACGCCGGTGACGCAGCAGCATTTCGTTCGCTCGCCCGACGGGGCCATGTACGGCCTCGAGATGAGCGCGCGGCGCCTCACGTCGCGTTCGCTCGATGTGCGCACACCCGTGCCGGGGTTGCTGCTGGCCGGGCAGGACGTCTCAGGTGCCGGCATACAGGCCTCTTGCATGAGCGGCCTGCTGGCGGCCGCCGTCATTGAGCCTTCGCTTCTACGACGGTTGAACGTCTGAAGTACCGGTGGAAGTCGGCCCGCCGGCTTGGCGTTCGCTGGAACTTGCCAACCTGTCGGCGTACCGGCAAGAGCAAATATTCCGAAACTGACAGGTGTTGAAAGCGTGGCGATTTGCGTGATCGAGAGCGCGCAACAGGCCCCTGAGGTTGGTTCTATTCCATTGCGTAGCCCACACAACAACGGTGCAACGTTGTCGCAACTTAATCGAAGCAGTTCGCCGCGGCTCGAGCGAGAACTTGGAGTTGCGTGGCATTTGCGCGTGCCAGAGGACGGCAACGCGCAGCGCTTGACAACAGCAGTCTTCTCGAGCCCGGTGACCAGCAAGGCGCGGCAGATCAAGGCCAACATCCGTGTCAAGGTCGAGCACGCTCGGCCTCATGAAAGCCTGCTGAGTTGACCTGTGTCAAGCCTCGTGGGCGGCAATCGGAACACGCTGCGTTCAGTTGCCCATGCCGGAGATGCGCCGAGACCCATGCCAGCATGATCATCATTCTTCATGAATGTCGGTGCCGATCTCAACTTGACCCACCCTGCCGATCTCAATTTAACCCTGGGATGGGTGTCCGCGTTGTAGCTGCTGGTTGACGACAATTACCTTGGCCGGCGTGTTGCCTCACAGGGGAATGTTATCCGTCGGCTTGTTGTCGTTCTGGCTCCCTTCTTTACCTTTTCAATGGTCGAAGGCTGTGGGCATGTGGTCGAAGGCTGCGGCGGTGGGCAACGCAGGCCGCGCAGCGGCGCGTTGTCCACGGTCGCAGCCGGTGCGCCGCAGGCGCATCGTCCACATGTCCATAGCCTGCCGGGCGCGAAGCGCCCGGCCCCCGTTGGCCGCGAAGTTTTGCGCACCGCTGTTTCAGACTTCGACCGGCGCTGCGGTGGACTTGCGCAGACCGCCCAGGACCATTTCCGTGACGCGCGCACTGCGCCAAGCTTTGACTCGGCGTTGCAGTGTTCGCAGCTGCGCCTTGTTGCCATACATCTCTGGGACCATCACGACCAGTCGCTCCATCAAGGCCTTGGCCGATATCGAGGGCTCTGCGTTCAGCCAGCCTTCAATCACCGGCCACGCGTCGGCGAACGGATCCGTTCGAGTTCTCCACCAGTGCTTGGCCTTGAGCTGCTTGCGATGCGTCGCACGCGCTTCGCCTTCCTTCCAGGCTGACGACAAGCTCTGAAGGAACGCTGCAACATCGGTTGCACCGGTGGGCTCCACTTCAGTCGACACGCCGTGAGCCGTGATATCGCTCAGTGCCTGCTGTGCAGTCCGAATCTCCTGCAGAAGCCGCACGGGGTCGAGGCTCTTGAATTGCGCCGTCAGCTTCTCTTTGATCGCCGGCGCAACGCTGCTGTGGGCAACAAGTCGTTGACATGGGGTCGCGGGCGCGAAGTAGACCTTGTGCACGCGAGCGCCGTCGCGTGTCTTGGACCTCAGCTTGAATGAGGGTTGGAAGAAGTTGATGTAGAGCCGAGACGATTCGTACAGCTGCGCCAGCGCTGTCGTAGCCTGGCGGCCGCTCAAGCGGCCATACCCGACCAGCCTTCGAACGACGGCGCCGTTCTTCTGCTCCACCCAGGCTTGGTCGTTCTTCTTGTAGGCGCGGGATCGCGTCTGCTCCAGGCTGCGCCCCTTGCAGTAGTCGAACACGGCCTGGCTCATGAACGTGCTGTCGTTGTCCGAGTCAACGCCGAGCATCGCGAAGGGCAACTGCGCAGCTACCTTCTCGAACGCTTCGATCACGAGCATCTGGTCGCGTACCCTGATTGCCACGCATTCGGTCCAACCGCTGGCGATATCGGTGAGCGTGAGGGTATGGACGTAGTCCCCGCCAGTCTGCGAGCCGCCGCAGTGTTCGACCATGTCGATTTTGAAGAAGCCTGGCGCCGGATCTCGCCAGTCGGCGAACGTGCGCACCGGAATGCTGCGCCGGATCTCCGCGCCCACGCCGCTTCGACGCCTGCGTTTGCCGTCGATGTGCGAACGCGCATCGGCCAGCACTCGATCGATGGTCGCTGCGCTGACTTGCAAGACCTTGCTCTTGACGACCGGGTCGAGGCCGAGGTGTCCGTGGCGTTCCATCGCATCGACCAGCATCGGAATCAACGCCTTCAGCCGCTTGCCGCAGACCCGATCGGCGGCCTCCCACAGCACCGTCAGCGCCTGGCGCACCGCCTCGTCATACAGACGATTGCGCGCCCGCGCTTCTTTCGACGTGACCTCTTCTCGCAATACCCGGATGGCGTGTATGCGGTGGTAGCCCGTGAGTGCCACGAACTCGTCGAGGATCTTGATCTTGTCCCTCGTGGCTGCGCTGCAATACCTCACTCGCAGCGCCTCAACCAACTCCTTGCGTGTTGCCATGCTGATTCGCCTCGTCACGTTGTGCTTGCTCCCGCCGGACAATCCGGCGGGTAGCAAGTTACGTGAGGCAACGGGTCAGCTCGGGTAACAAATCCGACGAGTCAATGCAGACCGTGACCGCCACCTTCGCCAAGGACTGCTGCGACCGCGAGATCATGGCGT
>ENA-OFCD01001425-OFCD01001425.1-metagenomes-genome-assembly--contig:-NODE-1425-length-11986-cov-3.392926_pt1 | contig 11986 bp, 11 predicted proteins | sample MGYA00153392_OFCD01 | MGnify analysis MGYA00153392 | reverse complement strand
AGGCCCGGGTGTGCCGCTCCAGGTGCGGCTGGCGTATTTGTGCTGGGCCAGGTCATCATCAATAATATTGCGGATGAAGTTGGTCAGGTGCGCGCCATCAGTCGAGGCAGCAGCGGGGTTTGTCTCAGTGGGATTGCTCATGATGCTTTTTATGGGCGTAAACCACGATTTTCGCACACGCTGTAGGCGAATGCGAATGCAGCCATGATTTCTGTTGTTTCATCAGCAGCGGTAGCACTATGCAGCCACCGCCGCCCGCCCTCTTTGCTCATTCACTCGCATCAACACTACCAGCGCCAATAAAAAGAACACGCCAGTGATCAGCATTGCCAGTCGGTGATTGTTATCGGTAATCCAGGTGACGACGCCATAGGTAAGCGGCCCCAGCACGGCGGCTAGCCGCGTTGCGACACCCCACAGCCCAAAGAACTCGCCGGCGCGTTCGGCGGGTGAAAAATAGGCCACCAGTGCCCGGCCCGCAGACTGGCTGGAGCCCATGCAAACGCCGGCTAAATTAGCCGCAATCCAGAACAGCCCCGGGGTGGTTGCGAACCAGGCAAAAAACACCATCGCCATCCAACCCACCAGCGTGATCGCCAGCGCGCGTTTTTTACCGATCAGATCCTGCATATAACCGAAGCCGAATGCGCCGATGCACGCGGTAATGTTGACGACCAGTACCAGAATTAAAGTGTCCTGCGTTTTAAAACCCATGACTTCCTGTGCGTAAATGGCGGCCAGCGTCACCACGGTAGATACGCCTGCCTGATAAAATGTGCCGCATAAAAATACCAGCAGCAGATCGCGATAGCGCGACGCTTCTCGTGCGCTGCGTATGAGTCGGGTGATTGATGATTCTGCTTTGGCTGTGGTGTTGGCATTGGCAAGTGCGGGTGCTACCACCGCGCGCTCTTTCAGCCAGATAAAAGTAACCGATGCACCCAAGGCGTAGACGATGGCAGTAATCACCATCGTCAATGCCACTGCGTCCGAGGTGGTTTGACCGCGTGCGCCAGCGCCCATCATCCACAACAGACAAAGTCCCAGCGCCACCAAGCCGCCTACATAGCCCCATGCCCAGCCCCAGCCTGAAACTTTGCCCAATGCTTCCGGTTTGGCCAGCTCGGGTAAAAAAGCCGCGGTGATATTTTCGCCGATGGCGTAGCAAAAGTTTGAAACAATGATGCAGCTAATCGCCAGTACCATCGAGCCGGGCCCGGTGAAATAAAGCAGGGCGGTGGTGATCACACAGCCGATGGTGGCTATCAGCAGCACGCGTTTTTTAGCAGCTTGCTGATCCGCATAGGCGCCGACGAGCGGCCCGGCGATCATCACGGCGATATACGACACGGCCAGTGTTGCCGTCCAGGCAAAGGTCGCCCATTCAGCGCCCGCAGCAATAACGGAGACGAAGTACGCATTGAAGACGGCGGTAAGGACGACGGTGGTATAGCCCGAGTTGGCAAAGTCGTACATGGCCCAGGCGAATACTTCGCGCTTTTTGACGTGAGGATTAAGAGCAGTAGTCATGGACTAAATAATACGCGGTGGAAAGACGAAGATGTATGGGGAATGAAGCAAGCATCGATGATGCTTGATGAATTAATTTAAGACCAAACTCTAGCTATGGAGCGCTGTTTGAGGCAAAAATGCTTGTAGATGCCCGTCAATAAAAGAGCCTGCTTTTTAAATCGTGTGTTGCGCGACGCGTGCTTGGTGCTGGATTTAATATTATGTGTGCTTGGTTCCCCGGCCGCAATTATCTGGCCCTTGGTATTTACGGCTACACTGAAATTTATACATCTTGAACTATCAATTACAAACTCTGCGCCATCACCTTTGCTGATAAAACATGCCGGTTAACTATCTCAGAAAAATTTCAGGTCAAACGCGTATGCAAAATTACGATCTTGCGCTGGCGCGGTATCTGATTTTTGTTGCGGGCGCGGTCAATGCGGGTGGATTTTTAGCAGTAGCGCAATACACCTCGCACATGTCGGGTGTTGTCGCCTCCATTGCAGACAATATGGCTATCGGCAATAGCCATATTGCGCTGGCTGGTTTGGGTGCACTGCTGTCATTTCTGGGTGGTGCCGCGTGCACCGCTATCCTGGTCAATTGGGGCCGTCGTCAATTGCTCAATAGTGTGTATGCATTGCCGTTGCTTGTTGAATCCATTTTATTGCTTTGTTTTGGGATCGCCGGGGCCAATTTGAATATTCACATGGGCCTGTTTGTGTCGATGACGGTGATGTTGCTGTGCTTCATTATGGGTTTGCAAAATGCCCTCATCACCAAAATATCCAGAGCAGAAATACGCACGACGCACGTTACCGGATTGATCACCGATATGGGTATTGAATTGGGTAAATTGTTTTACTGGAACCTCGCCCGTTACCCGCAAGCAGCACAGAAAGTGATTGCGGATAAAAAGAAAATTAGAATTCTGGCGTCGCTAGTCGCGCTGTTTTTTTCAGGCGGTGTGATCGGGGCATTGGGATTCAAGTATGTAGGATTTGGTTTTACAATTCCGCTGGCCGCGCTGGTGTTATTGCTGGCGATTATGCCGATTTTCGATGATGTGAATAGCCGATTGCGGAAAAGCAATTAAACGCGGTCGGCATTATTTGATCCGCTGCTAGATAGCTTTAAAAAACGGATGCTGGGCTATTGAATCAGGCGGCCACTCTTGCGCAAATAGGTCAGATCAACATAGTTGGAACCCCGATCATTTTTCGGCGTAAACACCAGCGTCATGCCTTCAAGATCGAAACGTTTCTCGCCAGCCAATGCGGCGGCAATATTTGCCTTGGATAAATCACGACCACTACGATCAAGGCCACTGCGTTCGAGCGCTCTAACCAGCCCCTTGGCAGCCAGGAAACCTTCGAGCGTGACGTGCGAGGGTGGCTCATCGCGATATTTTTTCATCAGGGTGCGATGCTCAGACTGTAGCTTGGTGGTGTTGGCATCAGGATGCGGCACGACCTGGGTGAGCATCACGCCAGCCGCAAAATCAGGGGTGGCCAGCTCGATCAAGGTGCGATGGTTCACAGTTGAAAATCCGACAATGTTGACGCCTTTATTGAGCGGACGAAAACGTTTCAAAAACTCGGCCGTTGAAATCGTATCCGCCGCAATCACAATCACCTGCGGCTTTAAGCGACTGAGTTCGCGATTGATCGCGTCGATATTTTTTAGATCTGCATTGAGCACGCTGCTGTTGGTGAGCGTAAGTCCGCGTGCTTTTAACTGGGCGCCCATTTCACTGGCGATGGTGGTGCCGAATGAATTATTGATGGCGATAACCGCAAAGCTCGCGTTGCCGAGCGGGCTGAAATGTTGAATGATGTGTTTGGCTTCATCACGGTAAGTCGGGCGGACAAAATAAATATGGTCTGCGCCGCTGACGAGTTCAACGCCGCTGAGTGGCGCGAATAGCGTTATTTTTGATGCTTTGAAAACACTGTCGTTTGCCAGCGCCTGTAATCCTTCATCCCCCATGTAGCCAAACAGTACATCAGCTTTTTCTTTTTCAATTAGTTCCCGGGTCAGCTTAACGGTGTTGGTGGCATTGCCTTCATCATCTTTCACCAGCACCGAAATTTTATGGCCCTTGATGCCGCCCAGCGAATTGATGTGATCAAAGTAGGTGCGAGCCCCTGCGACGTAATCGCGGCTGACATCGCTGTTGATGCCGGTTTGATCTGTCACGATACCAACTCGAATATCCTGTGCCCAGACGTTTACAATTGCGGTAGATAACAAAAAAACGGGTAGTAGCAGGGCGGGTAAAATGTTGCGAGCTGATGCGTCGGTCAAAAGATAAATAGAGCGTTTAAAATATTTTTGGTTAGGCATAAATTTCTATCGGTATGTGAAACTGTTAAAGATATCGATAGCGTAAATGCCGAATGTTGCGCGGCGGAGACAGCATTAAAAACAGTCGCGAACTTGATGGTGAACGCTAGGGCAAAAAAATAATACAAACAGAAATAGCGCGGCTGCTGCGGAAACAAAAAAGCCTGATTTTATTCAGGCTTTTTTGTAACATTCGGAAGCAACTTGCTACCAGAATCAGCCGAATCGTCCGGTGATGTAATCCTCAGTTTCCTTGCGTTTGGGTTTGATAAAAATCTCATCGGTCACGCCATATTCCATCAATTCACCCAGGTACATATAGGCCGTGTAATCAGACACGCGAGCTGCCTGTTGCATATTGTGAGTGACGATAGCGATGGTGTAATCCTCTTTCAGTTCATGCAAAAGCTCTTCAACCTTGGCAGTCGAAATCGGATCAAGTGCTGATGTTGGCTCATCCAGCAACACCACCTCCGGCTTCACTGCCACCGCGCGCGCGATACATAAGCGTTGCTGCTGTCCGCCCGATAGCGACAAACCGCTCTGTTTGAGCTTGTCTTTTGCTTCAGTCCAGATGGCCGCTTTATTCAAGGCCCATTCAACGCGCTCATCCATTTCTGCTTTGGACAAATTTTCATAAAGCTTCACACCAAACGCGATGTTGTCGTAAATCGACATCGGGAAAGGCGTGGGTTTCTGAAACACCATCCCGACCTTGGCGCGCAACAAATTTAAATCCTGGCCTTTATCGAGCACATTTTTTCCGTTCATCATGATCCTGCCTTCAGCACGCTGGCCGGGATACAAATCGTACATACGATTGAAGGTCCGCAACAACGTCGATTTCCCACAGCCCGACGGGCCAATAAATGCCGTGATCTTGTGCTCAAGAATATCAAGATTTATATTTTTCAAGCCCTGGAAGCTGCCGTAAAAAAATTGTAGGTTGTCGACTTTTACTTTGACAGCAGGGGGGGCAGAGGAGACGATATCGGTCATGTTTTTTCCATGTTTTTTATGGGGTGCAGCAAAGTATTTTTAATTTTTCTGGCGTTGATCAAAAAATGCACGGGCCAGAATATTCATCGCCAGCACCGAGAAGGTAATGAGCATGGCGCCAGCCCAGGCGAGCGACACCCAGTTCTCGAAAGGACTCATGGCGAATTGAAAAATAACCACGGGCAGGTTTGCCATCGGCGCGTTCATGTCTGCCGACCAGAATTGGTTATTGAGTGCGGTGAACAGCAGTGGCGCAGTTTCGCCACTAATTCGGGCAACAGCCAACAAAATACCCGTCATCACGCCGCCTTTAACAGCGCGCAGTGCGATATATAAAATGGTCTTCCATTGTGGGGCGCCGAGCGCGGCGGCGGCCTCACGCAGACTGGTGGGCACCAGCACCAGCATGTTTTCAGTGGTGCGTACGACGACGGGGATAGCAATCAACGCCAGCGCACAAGAGCCGGCCCAACCGGAGAAATGTTTTACCTGCGCCACCAACACCGCATAAATAAACAAGCCCAAAATAATCGATGGCGCAGACAATAAAATATCATTGATGAAGCGCGTGGTTGGCCCTACCCACCCGCGACTACCAAACTCTGCTAAATAAATGCCGGCCAGAATGCCAATCGGGGTGGCGACAAAGGTGGCAACACCGACCATTACAAGGCTGCCGAAAATAGCATTGGCAAGGCCGCCTTCGCTGCCAGGTGGTGGTGTCATCTGCGTGAATACCGCAACATTCAATCCACCGATACCTTTTGATACCAGAACGAATAATATCCAAAGCAGGAATGCCATACCGATTGACATCGCGGCTACTGCAAAAAATAGTGCGAGGCGGTTGACGAGAATACGTTTTTTGTAAAGAGCACTCATGTTTTCATGCCTTCTTTTTTGGCGAGTTGCGCGAGCATTAATTTGGCGAGCGCCAACACCACAAAGGTTAGCAGGAACAACACCAGGCCCAGCGAGATAAGCGCTGAAATATGCAATTCATGACTCGCTTCAGCGAATTCATTGGCCAGCGTGGAGGCAATTGATGAGCCTGGCGCAAACAATGAAGCGGCAATTTTGGGCGCATTGCCAATCACAAATGTGACGGCCATGGTTTCGCCAAGCGCGCGCCCCAGGCCAAGCATAATGCCGCCCACTACGCCTGCCTTGGTGTAAGGCAAAACAATGTAGCGCACGACTTCCCAAGTGGTGGCACCTACCCCGTAAGCTGATTCTTTTAACATGGGCGGTACTACTTCGAAGACGTCGCGCATGACCGAAGCAATAAAAGGGATTACCATCACGGCCAATATAATACCGGCCGATAACACCCCTATGCCGACGGGAGCACCCTGAAATAATTGACCCAGACCGGGAACAGGGCCCAAATATTTGGTTAATGCAGGCTGAACATATTCAGCAAATAGCGGGGCGAAAACGAACAGGCCCCACATGCCATAAATAATGCTGGGAATACCCGCCAACAATTCTACCGCTGTGCCCAGGGGACGTTTGAGCCAAGCCGGACAAAGCTCGGTTAAAAATACTGCGATGCCGAAGCTGATAGGAATGCCAAACAATAGTGCAATCAGTGAAGTCATGACGGTGCCATAAATGGCGTTTGCGGCACCGTATTCATGCGTTACGGGGTTCCATGCGGTGCTGGTTAAAAATCCCAATCCAAATTTTTCAAAGATGGGGATTGAACCTTGAACCAGAGAAAAAATAATCGCGCCCAAAATAAGCAGCACGAATAGTGCGAATAGCAGAGTGACATAACGGAATGCCGTATCTTGCCATCGCTGCCGGGCTAATTTAAGGGCTAAGGTTTGTAATTGTTCTTCTCGCGACACGTACTTGCCCCTGACGGCTGATTGGGAAGAGGCATCAATTTCGGCGATGCTCATAAGTGCTACATCCCTATTCTACTGAACCTGCAAAAGATCGGGCCGCCCGATACAAATAAGCACAAGCGGCCCGAATTCAGCGTTTAATAATATTTTTGCACTCAAACAAATGACTGGCCTGTCATGCCATCCCATTACTTCCAGACAGCTTGACCATTGGCTGATTTGATGTCATTTTTCCACATCGCTTGCACCAGCTTTACTGCGCTGTTGGGCATCGGTACATAGTCCATCTCGGTGGCAGATTTGCCGCCATTTTTGAATGACCATTCAAAAAACTTGAGAACCGCGAGCGCTTTTTCAGGATTGTCCTGTGATTTGTGCATGATGATGAAAGACGCGCCGCTAATCGGATAGCTGTCTTTACCAGGCTGGTCTGTCAGCACCAGAAAAAATCCGGGTGCTTTGGCCCAGTCGGCATTTGCGGTGGCAGCCTGGAAAGTCAAATCATCTGGCTGAATAAAGTTGCCGGCTTGATTGCGTAATGCCGTGTGAGCCATTTTATTTTTCTTGGCATAGGCGTATTCGACATAGCCGATCGAGCCTTTAATACGCTGAACATAGGCAGAAACACCTTCATTGCCTTTGCCGCCCACACCTTCTGGCCAGGCAACCGACTGATCCGCACCTACTTTAGTTTTCCATTCTGGGCTAACTTTGGCAAGGTAATCGGTAAACAGAAATGTGGTGCCGGAACCATCAGAGCGACGCACTACGGTGATAGGGTCAGCCGGCAGTTTCAAACCGGGGTTTAATTCAGCAATCGCTTTGTCGTTCCAGATTTTGATCTTGCCCAAAAAAATATCTGCAGCAACGGGTCCCGTCAAGCGCATTGCACCGGGTGCAATACCATCCAGATTAACGACCAGCACTACACCGCCAATGATGGCGGGGAATTGTACGAGGCCACCTTTGGCAAGCTCTTCCGGTGTCAATGGACGGTCAGATGCGCCGAAATCAACCGTCTTGGCGCCGATCTGGCGAATGCCGCCGCCTGAACCAATTGATTGATAGTTCATGCTGTTGCCCGAAACTTTTTTATATTCATCTGCCCATTTGGCATAAATCGGGAATGGGAAGGTAGCACCTGCGCCCGTAATATCGGTTGCGTGACTGGTAATAGCGAACAGGCTGGCGGTCGCGAAGACGCCCGCGGCCATGCCCGAAAGGATTTGTTTCAATATCATTTTTGCTCTCCGGTTAAACATAAAATGTAAATACACCCTGAATATTGTTTCTCACTTCGCAAGGATAGGGTCGAAATATGACAGCTTTATGACACTCGTTTGTGATGACTGTTTATGGCGCCTATGTTGAGTTTTGTCCATCCTTTTTGGCCATCCTGTACGAGTGCTCAACAGGGTGTTTAAGACATTTTTGGCGAAGCAAGCTGGGTTGTTCGCAGATTGAATTTTGACAGATCGCAAAAGTCAGTTTTAATATGCCCGGATTGTTTTACAATCAAGGCAATAACGCGAAAATATGAGAAAGCTGTTTAAGATTGAGCGAGGAAGTTTTTGCGACCCTCATTGCCGGATGGGTAACGATTTCTTTGGTAGCGAACGTTATTTTTGGCAGCGGGCGTTAATTTAGTGGCTTTATCGACTTTAACGACATTAACGACCCTCAGCATTGCGCACATGATGTGTCCTTATTCGTGACATTTTGAAAAAATGACCCAAAAACTTTTCCGGCAAGAAGCTATTGACGCGCAGCGCGAAAAATTCTTTGGTGAAGCAACCGTTGCGCGCCCACTCACCATGTGGGCGATGACCGCACTTGCCATCGTCGCCGCAGCTGTGATGATTATGGTGGCGGTGTGGGGGCAGTACACCCGACGGGAGCGAGTCGAAGGTTTTCTCGCGCTCGACATCGGGGCTGCGCGCGTACAAATCCCGGATGCGGGAAGGGTGGCAGAGCTGATGGTGAAAGAAGGGCTGGAAGTGGCGGCTGGAACGCCATTGGCGCGTATTTCCTATGATCGTTCAACCGAGACTTCATCGTCTACCAGTGCGTTGGTATCGGGTGAGCTTGCGCAGCGCCGTGTCAGCCTTGCCAAAGAGCAGGAGCAGCTTCGCGAACTTGGTGCGCAGCAATCGCAGCAGCAACGTAAAAAAGTGGTGGATTTGCAAACCGAGCTTCAGCAGCTTGACCGCGAACTGCAGCTTCAGGAGCGACGCCTGAATTCCTCACGCGAACAAGCACAGCGCTTTGTGGATTTGGCGAAAGACAAGTTTTATTCGGATGTGGCGGTAAGGCAAAAACAGGATGATGTGACCGATCAGGAAATCCGCCTGCAAGCATTAAAACGCCAGCGTCTGGCGCTGGATCGCGACTTGTCCAATGCCAAGCTGGAAGAGCCCGCCATTACGCTCAAGTCTCGCTCACAGGTGGATCAAATTACGCGTCAAATCAGCGAGGTTCAGCAGACGCTCGCGACCGAAGACGCCAAGCGCGAAACCATCATCCGTGCGCCGATTACCGGCACTGTAACCAATATTGCGATTAGCCAGGGCCAGTCAGTTGCCGCTGATGCATTGCTTGCCACCGTGCTGCCCAAAGGCAGCGTGCTGCATGTTGAGCTACTGGTGCCCACCCGCGCGATTGGTTTTGTTACCCAGGGCAAAGAAGTGGTGATGCGCTACGAGGCGTTTCCGTTTGAGCGGTTTGGGCAATATCGGGGGGTGATTACCGATGTCAGCCAGACCGTCTGGTCGGCGGGCGAAAAAATTGGCCCGATGATGGTGAAAGAGCCTGTCTATCGGGTAGCCGTAACGCTCGATCAACAGACCGTCACTGCGCTGGGACAAACTGTGCCGCTGCGGTCGGGCATGTTGGTCAACGCCGATATCCTGCTCGAAAAGCGTAGCCTGTTTGAATGGATATTTGAGCCGGTGATGCAGCTGCGGGGGCGCTTCTAACATGGGTCAATTATTCGGGCGCAGAGTGCCCGTCATTTTGCAAAGCGAAGCACCTGAATGCGGCATCGCCTGCCTTGCCATGGTGGCATCGTTTCATGGGCATTTAACGGATCTTTCCGCGATGCGCCTTCGGCTTTCGCCCTCGCTTAAAGGCGTTACCTTAAAACATGTGTCACAGGTAGCAGAGGCTATGGGGCTGGCCGCGCGTGGCGTTCAGGTGCAACTGGAAAGCCTGAATAAATTAACGCTACCCGCCGTTCTTCACTGGGATATGAACCATTTTGTGGTGCTGACCGAGGTGAGTCGCAACCATATCCTGGTGCATGATCCCGCGCGCGGACGGCGCAGATTAACTTTCGCTGAGGCCAGTAAACATTTCACTGGCATCGCAATGGAATTCACGCCCACGGCAAGTTTCCGCAAGGTTGATGAGCGTGAAAAAATCAGCGCGTGGCAATTATTTTCGGTGAGCAGCGGGCTAGGTGGCAGCGTGGCCCAGCTGGTGTTTCTATCGCTTGCGCTGGAAGTATTTGCGATTGCCATGCCATTCTTTTTGCAATTGGTTGTAGACCGGGTGCTGGTGGGCCGCGACCGTGATTTATTGACTGTTCTGGGTATTGCGTTCGGTGCACTGGTCATCATCCAGGTGCTTGTGACAGGCGTACGCGCCTGGGTTGGGGTCTATCTCAGCACGCACTTCAATATGCGGCTATTGACGGCACTGTTTAATCATCTGCTGAAACTGCCACTGGCCTGGTTTGAGAAGCGTCATATCGGCGATATCGTTTCGAAATTCCGCAGCGTCGATGTGATTCAAAAAACCCTGTCGACAACGTTTGTTGAAACATTTATTGACGGTGTGATGGTACTGTTAACCGTGGCAGTGATGGCTTTTTACAGCTTGAAGCTGACGATTATTGTGGTCTCGGCGGCAGCAGCTTATGCACTAGTGAGATGGTATTTTTATTATCCGCAGCGCTACGCAACGGATGAGCAGCTTGCGCATGAAGCTAAAGCCAGCACCCATTTCATCGAGACCCTGCGCGGCATGATGGCGATTAAACTTAACCTGCGTGAAAATGATCGACGCGGTGCGTACCAAAATTTGGTGGTTGAACACATCAATGCCGGTGTAAAAGTGCAGCGCGTCGGTATTTTTCAGCGCGCATCAGGCGGGCTGATTTTCGGCTTGGAAAGCGTGATTGTTATCTGGATCGGCGCGACCTTGGTGATGGACGGCATTTTTTCAGTTGGCATGCTGTACGCATTTCTGGGCTTTAAGCTGGTGTTCTTGACGCGGGTAAATAATCTGGTCGAAAAATGGAATGAATTTCGCATGCTTGACCTGCATGCCGAGCGCATTGCCGATATTGCATTGGCGGAAGGTGAGCGCGCATCCAGTACCGCCATGGTGATTGCTGAAAAGGCCGAGCCGCTGACGATTGAAGCGCGCAATTTAGGTTATGCATATGGCCCTGAAGGTTTCGCGTTTCGGCATATCAATCTGGAGATTAAGCCTGGCGAAACGGTGGCTTTGGTCGGGCCTTCCGGCTGCGGCAAAACCTCTTTGTTAAAGGTTTTATTGGGGCTATTGCACCCTACCGAAGGCCAGGTGTTGGTAAACGGTCGCGATCTGCGTGACTGGGATCTTGCACAATACCGCGCCAAGTTGGGCGCTGTGATGCAGGATGATCAATTATTTTTGGGATCGATTGCCGACGCTATCGCCTTCGGCGGCGAATTCGATATGGATGACATCAAAGCCTGCGCAATTGCTGCCCAGATAGATGCAGAAATCGACAGCTTCCCCATGGGCTATTCCACCCTGGTCGGTGCCCTGGGTACGACATTATCAGGTGGCCAAAAACAACGCGTCCTGCTCGCCCGCGCCCTTTATCGTCGCCCCCAAATACTATTTTTGGATGAGACCCTAGACCAAGTCGATGCCGGTCAAGAAGGGCTTATCCGCCAAAATTTAGCCGGTCGCGTTTCAACGATCGTATTGGTAAGCCATCGGCCCGAGTCTGTTGCGGGAGTGAGGAAAATTGAACTAAAAAGTTAGCTTTGAATATGGTGCAAGGATATTTAGAATGCAACAACAGCTTCGCCGCCGCCGACGAGTGCAAGGTGCAGGTCATCCAATACCGTGACGGTTGCGTCAACAGTAATATTTGCGATGTTGGTCGTGATTTCAGTAGTAAAAAGTTCTTTGCTCATGGTGATCTCCGTAAATTAGGGTTGGGTATTTAGAATGCAACAACAGCTTCGCCGCCGCCGACGAGTGCAAGGTGCAGGTCA
>ENA-OFCD01001423-OFCD01001423.1-metagenomes-genome-assembly--contig:-NODE-1423-length-12000-cov-2.460862_pt1 | contig 12000 bp, 9 predicted proteins | sample MGYA00153392_OFCD01 | MGnify analysis MGYA00153392 | reverse complement strand
ACCGGAGTCACGAGACGGCGGTCGTGCCCGACGCTCGTACACGACCTTCGAGCTGGGCGACCTGCGGATCAGCGATGCGGAGATCCCCACAGACGGCGAGCTCACGGTGTCGGTTCGTCTGACGAACACCGGCTCCCGGGCTGGCGACGAGGTGGTCCAGCTCTACCTGCACGACGTCCTCGCCCAGGTCACGCGTCCGGTCAGGGCGCTCGTCGGCTATGCCCGAATCGCCCTCGAACCGGGTGCGACGGCGGACGTGACGTTCCACGTCCACGCCGACCGTACGGCGTTCACCGGCCGTGACCTGACCCGCGTCGTCGAGCCCGGTGACGTCGAGGTGCTCGTCGGCACGTCGGCCTCGGACCTGCCATGCCGCGGCGCGTTCCGGCTCACCGGGCCGCTGCGGACCGTCGGGCACGACCGCCGTCTCGTGACTCCGGTGGACATCTCCGCCGCAGCCGCGTCGGCGTAGAGCAGGCGGGAGCGAAACGATGGACGGCGCACCAACCAAGCAGGGACGGGCGACCCTGTCGACGGTTGCCGCCTCGGCCGGCGTGTCCATCGCGACTGTCAGCAAGGTGCTCAACGGGCGCAGTGACGTCGCGAGCACGACCCGCGCTCTCGTCCAAGAAGCGTTGCAGCAGCACAACTACGCCGCATCGGCGCCGCGCCGGTCGGCGGCAGAAGCCCACCCGACCGTCGAGGTCGAGGTCGATCGCGCGCTGCGCGCCTACTCGTCCCTGATCGTCCAAGGGGTCATCGATGCAGGCGCCGAGGCGGGCGTCGCAGTCGTCGTCAGCACCCATGTCGGCAGCGCGGGCAACAAACCGGCCGAAGTGCCGGCGGTCTGGGCGCGCGAGCTCGCGGCGGCCGGCCGGAAGGCGGTCATCGCCGTCACGAGCGAGCTGACGGCAGCGCACCTCACGGCACTGCGCCGGGCCAGGTTGCCGCTCGTCCTCATCGACCCGATGAACATGCCGAGCACCAGGGTGACGAGCGTGGGGTCGACGAACTTCACCGGCGGCCTGACGGCGATGGAGCACCTGCTGGTGTTGGGCCACCGTCGGATCGGCTACGTCGGCGGCCCGGCGAGCGCGACATGCAACCACGCCCGCATGCACGGGTACCGGGCTGCGATGGAGGCAGACGGTGCACCGGTGCCGCCGGGCTACGTGACGACGGGACTCTTCGACTACGCGAACGGAGTGGCGAAGGGAGGGGCCATGCTCGACCTGCCCGAGCCGCCGACAGCCATCTTCGCCGGCTGCGACGAGATTGCCCTCGGCGTGTTCGAGGCGGCCCGGGCCCGTGGTCTGCGCGTCCCGCAGGACCTCAGCGTTGTCGGCTTCGATGACACCCAGCTCGCCCGGATTGCCTCCCCGCCTCTGACCACCGTGCGACAGTCGCTCCGGGAGATAGGCGGAGTCGCGCTCCGGACGGCGCTACGTCTCTCGGCGGGCGAGACGATCGAGTCCCACCACGTCGAACTCGCGACCACGCTCGTCGTCCGGGGGTCGACAGCGCCACCGGCGTCAGGGGCGTGACGGGTGAGGGCCGTCCGCACGCCGGACCCGTCGCCGTTGGTCTAACGGGGCAGCCGAGCGGGCCGAACGGATGTGGGGCGCGGCGAGCGCTTTTGAGAAGTTGGTGGGCGCGTTCGTCGCATCAGAGGCGTGAAGGCGTGACGGCCGTCGTACAGGGCCCAGCTCAACGTTGTTCCCTAGTGCCCGCTCCCCGATGTGCAAGAAGGGGCGGGAGCTTTGGTCTAGGGTCCAGATCTATGTGCAACCGCGGTGGAATGCTCGAACGAGCAGGTGTGGCAACCCGGGTTGCGGGGCGTGTCGCAGGTGGGGTTCGGCCGAGCATCTGCGGCGTTGCGCCGCGCTGCCGTGTTTTGGCACCAGGGAATTCTTGGGTAGTGAGTCGCCCGTGAGGGTGGCACGGCTGCACGGTGTGGGAGATGTGCGTGTCGCCGATGAGCTCCGGCCGTCCCAGGGGCCGGGCGAGACCCTTGTTCGCGTCACAGCGGTTGGTCTGTGTGGTTCTGACCTGCATTGGTTTACCGACGGCGGCATCGGTGACGCGCAGCTCACGCATCCATTGGTGCTCGGGCACGAGTTCGCAGGGGTCATCCAGGGCGGGTCCGATGACGGGCGACGGGTCGCCATCGACCCCGCGCTCCCGTGCGGGGTGTGTGAGCCATGTTTGGAGGGCAATCGAAACCTCTGCCTTTCGGTTCGCTTCGCGGGGCACGGCGCCTACGACGGCGGTCTGCGTGAGTTCCTGACCTGGCCAACGGCGCTGTTGCACCCGGTACCGGACACCCTCAGCGATGCAGACGCGGCAATGCTGGAACCGCTGGGTGTGGCGTTGCACGCCCATGACTTGGGCAAACCCAAGGTAGGTGCGGTTGTTGCTGTCATCGGATGCGGGCCCATTGGGCTGTGCATGGTGCAGTTGGCTCGAGCTGCAGGTGCCAGTCACGTCGTCGCCGTCGAGCCTTTGGCCCACCGGCGCGAAGCCGCTGCAGCGTTGGGCGCCCACGTCGTCCTGGACGCGGACGCTGACAATGTCCACGTCGCGCTGGCGGAGGCGACGGGTGGTCGGGGCGTGGATGTCGCCTTCGAGGCGGCCGGGACCGATGCTGGCGTCGGGTTCGCCGTTGCGGCCGCGCGACCTGGGGGGCGCGTCATTCTGGCCGGGATCCCGGGGCGTGACAGCACCACGTTCTCGGCTTCGGTGGCGCGTCGAAAGGGGTTGACGCTGAAGCTTTCGCGGCGGATGAAGGAGATGTATCCCCGGACCATTCGGCTGGTCGAGGCGGGGCTGGTTGATGTGGCTTCCATCGTCACCCACACCTTCCCGCTCGAGAAAGTGGACGAAGCGTTCCGTGCGGCCAGCGATCGCGTTGGCCTCAAGATCATCGTGTCGCCGAGTTCGTGAGCGGCGGAGCTGGGCTGGTCATCGCGGTCGACTGCTCTACGACAGCGGCCAAGGCGGTCATCTACGACGAAGCGGGCCAGGTGGTCGCGCAGGCTGCCCATCCCTTGCGCACCCTGCAACCCCTCCCCGCGTGGCACGAGCAGGATGCCGGGCAGTGGTGGACGGCCACACGGGGCGCCATTGTCGAGGCGGTGGGGGCTCTGGTGGATCCTGGCCGGGTCCGTGCGCTGTGCATCACGCACCAACGAGAGTCGTTCGTGTGCCTCGACAGCGGCGGGCGGGCGCTACGTCCGGCGATCTTATGGCTCGACGGCCGCGCCCACGAGGAGATTGCAGAACTCGGCTCGACTCGCGTTCACGAGCTGTCCGGCAAGCCGCCGGACACCACCCCCGCCATCTACAAGCTCGCCTGGCTGGCCCGACACGAGCCCGCCGTCCTGCGCAACGCCGTCCACGTCGCTGACGTCCAGGCGTACCTGGTTTGGCGGTTGACCGGCCGGTGGGCGACCAGCCACGGCTCGGCCGACACCCTCGGACTCTTCGACCTTCAGCGCATGGACTGGTCCGCCGAGCTGCTGGAGATCGCAGGGGTGCGCGTCAAACAGCTACCCGATCTCGTGCCCTCAGGCGATGAGATCGGCACCCTCTCAAGAGAGGTTGCCCGCTCGCTCGGGCTGCCGGGCGCGGTGCCCGTAGTTTCTGGAATAGGCGACGGCCAGGCAGCCGGCCTGGGACTCGGCGCGACCGTTCCGGGCGTCGCCTACCTGAACCTCGGCACGTCCATGGTCCTGGGGGTCCAGTCGGAGGAGTACCTGTGGGACCCGGCGTTCCGGACCCTCGCCGGGATCCGAGCGGGGAAGTTTACTTTGGAAACCGTCCTCAATGCCGCTGCGTATGTTGCCACGTGGTGCAGGGAGCAGTTCGGTGAGCGTGGAGTCGACGGCGCGGTCGGGGCAGAGATGGAGGCCGCCGCCGCCCGGCTTCCGATCGGAGCTGAGGGTCTGCTCACGCTGCCATATTGGAACGCGGCGCAGGCCCCATACTGGGATGCGCTTGCCCGTGGCGCAGTGGTGGGTTGGCACGGGCGCCACACGCGGGCCCACCTGTACCGATCGATTCTCGAAGGCGTCGGATTCGAGCTGCGCCTCCACCTCGAGCGGCTCGAAGAAGTCACCGGCCGGCGCATCGAGTCGATTCGCGCGGTCGGGGGTGGCGCGCGCAGCCCGTTGTGGATCCGCATCATCACCGACATCACCCAGCGCCCTGTCCTGGTCTGTGCTCAGCCCGAGGCCAGCGCCGCAGGGGCCGCGGCCCTGGCCTGGGAGTTCCTGGGCGGGAGCCCGGCACGGGCGCGTGGCGCAGTTCCGGCTGCGCCGAGTGGGCATGAGGCTCTCCCCGATCCGTCGACTGCAGCCGGCTATGACGCCCTCTTCGCCGTGTACCGCAGGACGTACCCGGCGCTGTCCGGACTCTTCCCTGACCTTGCCGCGGCTGCCAACGCCATTGCGATCCGTTAAGCACGGCCCGCCCGGTCGCAGGACGTCGCTGAACTCGTGGCGTTCCTCCGATCCCCCGGAAGCCAGCTACCTCAGCGGCCGGTTGCTCGTGGTCAAGGGCGCCGGCTCCATCCAGGAGGAGCCCCTGCTGTCACCCAGATCCGTCGCGGCCCTCGGTCGCGGCGGCTGTGGCTGCTCACCACCTGTCATGCACGTGCCTGCGGATCCGCTCGTCATAGATGGTCTCGAGCGCTGACAGGGTGGCGTCGTCGAGCTGGCATACATCGGCCGCCTCGGCGTTGGCGCGGGCCTGCCTCGCCGTCCGTGCGCCCGGGATCACCACGCTGACGCCGGGCTGGTCGATCACCCAGCGCAGCGCGAGCTGCGCGGTCGTCACCCCCGATGGCGTCATCGCGGCGACCTCGCGGGCCGCGGCCACCCCCACGTCGAAGGGCACACCCGCGAAGGTCTCGCCGACGTCGAAGGCCTCGCCGGAGCGGTTGTACGTGCGGTGGTCGTCCGCCGCGAAAGTGGTCGACTCGTCGTACTTGCCGGCGAGCAGGCCGCTGGCCAACGGCACCCGAGCGATGATGCCCACACCGGCCGCCGCAGCTGCCGGCAGGACCAGTTCGAGCGGCTTAGGCCGGAAGACGTTGAGGACGATCTGCACGCTCGCCAGGTGTGGCCGGGCGATGCTCGTCAGCGCCTCGTCGCAGGTCTCGACCGAGACGCCGTAGGCTTTCATCCGGCCCTCGTCGACCATCGCGTCCAGCGTGTCGAACACCGCCTCGCTTGAGTAGACGGGCGTTGGCGGGCAGTGCAGCTGCACCAGGTCGAGGGTGTCGATGCCGAGGTTGCGGCGGCTGCGGTCGTTCCAGGCGCGTAGGGCCTCGCCGGTGAAGGACTCGGGCACGTGCGGGTCGGCTCGCCGTCCCATCTTGGTGGCCACCGTCAGGCCAGCATCGCCGCGCTCGCGCAGCAGCCGCCCGACCAGCTGCTCGCTGCGCCCGTCGCCGTACACGTCGGCGGTGTCCAGGAAGCTCACTCCGGCGTCGACAGCGGCGTGCAGCGTCGCGAGCGCATCCTGCTCGCTCACCGCCCCCCAGTCCGCGCCGAGCTGCCAGCACCCCAGCCCGATGACCCCTACCTGACGACCCGTGCGACCCAGCTGTCTTGACTCCATGAACCTGACCTTATGACGGCGGGGACAAAGGATGCTCAGGCTCTCTCGTGGTTGGGGCCACGGACCCGGTCCGGCCGAGTGGCATCCGGCTCTCCCCTTCCCTTTCGGAGGCGCCGGCGCCTCCGTGTGTTGCGTTGTGGCTCACCGGGTCAGCGAAATACCCCGGGCAGGTGCGCGGTATAGCGGGCGTACTGGTCGCGGATGACCGGGCGATGGTCAGGTGCGGGCTCGGCGACAATCTGCCGTGGCCACACGGGTCGCGCTCCGGTCAACGCCCAAGCGGCTTGGACGGCCGCGCCATCTGCGACGTACTCGCCGGGGGCCGGGACAACGACCGGTGCATCGAAGACCTGCGCGGCAACTGTCGTGACCGCGATGTTCTGGGCTGCCCCGCCGATCAGCATGATGCGCTGCTCGGTCACGTCGACCGCGCGCACGGCGTCGAGACCTGCAGCCAGACCGCACAGCATGCCTTCGATGGCAGCTCGGGCAATGTTGGCGCGTGTGCTTGAGGCAATCGTGAGGCCGTGCAGGCTTGCCGTGGCTTCGGGCAGGTTCGGTGTGCGTTCGCCCTCGAAGTACGGGACCAGCACAACGCCAGCGGAACCGGGCTCTGCCTCCAGGGCGAGTCGGGCAAGACCGTCGTGGTCAACCCCCAGAAGGTCGGCGATGGAGCCGAGAACCCGTGCCGCGTTGAGCGTTGCGACAAGGGGGAGGAAGAGCCCGCTTGCATCAGCGAATCCGGCGACCGCGCCCGTCGGATCCATCGCCGGCCGTTCGGCCACTGCGAAGACAGTCCCGCTCGTGCCGATCGAGACGACGACGTCGCCGGCCCCCGCGCCCAGGCCGAGCGCCGCGCCCGCGTTGTCGCCGGCACCCGGGCCCACGATGATGCCTGCTGGCACCCCAGAGCCGGGAAGGGCCACGGTGGTCCCGGCCGCCTTACCGGGACCGAGGACCCGCGGCAGGATCGCCGGGTGCCCGAGCGCCCGCTCGAACAGCTGGAGGTCGTATTCACCGTTTGCCGGGCTCCAGTAGCCGGTGCCGCTGGCCTCCGACCTGTCGGTCGTCAGCTCCTCGAGCACGGGGCCGAGTGGACTCTCGTCGGCGGGGCCGTAGCCGCGCAGACGCCAGGTCAGCCAGTCATGGGGGAGGGCAACGGCTGCGACCCGGGCGGCGTTCGCCGGCTCTGCGTCGCGCAGCCAACGCAGCTTTGTCGCCGTGAAGGACGCGACGGGCACTGCCCCGGTGCGGCGTACGTACTCATCTGCCCCCACCTCGGCGATCAGGTCGAAGGCGGCTGGTGCGCTCCGCGCGTCGTTCCACAACAAGGCTGGACGGATGACGCATCCCGCAGCATCCAGGACCACCATGCCGTGCTGCTGTGCGGCGATCGACACGGCCGCGACGTCGTCGAACCCGCCGCTCGCGCCGATCGCGGCCATCAGCGCATCCCACCAGGCGCTCGGATCCACCTCCGTACCTTCAGGATGCGGCGCCCGCCCGGAGCGCACCAGTGCTCCTGTTGCGAGATCGCGGATGACCACCTTGCAGCTCTGCGTCGAGGAGTCAATGCCTGCAACGAGCGTCATCCTTGCCCCTGCCATCCTGCGCCGTTGGGTGTGCGCGGGTTCAGCGTGCGCCGAGAAGGTGCTCGAGGGCGAGCTGGTTGAGACGCACGAAACCGAATCCCTTGCCGCCGAAGTAGGCATCGGAGTCGAAGTCCTCGTAGGAGCCACGGTCGGCGAGCAGGTCGTCATAGCTCTCCCCCGGGGAGAGGGTGGTCGCCCTGATCTCGCCGACGCGAGAGGCGACCAGGGCTTCTTGTACGTCGGGGTCGGCGCGGAACGACGCGGCGCGCTCCTTGAGCAGGAGGTAGGTGCGCATGTTGGCTGCGGCCGCGTCCCATACGCCGCTGATGTCTTCGGTGCGGCTGGGCTTGAAGTCGAAGTGGCGCGGGCCGTCGTAGGTCTGGCCGCCGTCCGGGCCGCCGTTCTCGAGCAGGTCGACCAGGGCGAACGCATTGGCGAGGTCACCATGGCCGAAGACAAGATCCTGGTCGTACTTGATGCCGCGCTGGCCGTTGAGGTCGATGTGGAACAGCTTGCCCTGGTACAGCGCCTGGGCGATGCCGGCGGTGTAGTTCAGGCCGGCCATCTGCTCATGGCCGACCTCGGGGTTCACGCCCACGAGCTCGGGGCGTTCCAGCGTCGTGATGAAGGCCAGGGCGTGGCCAACCGTGGGCAGCAAGATGTCGCCGCGGGGCTCGTTGGGCTTGGGCTCGATCGCGAAGCGAATGTCGTAGCCCTTGTCGGTCACGTAGTCGCCGAGCAGGTTCACGGCCTCCCGGTAGCGTTCGAGCGCACCGCGGATGTCCTTGGCCGCGTCGTACTCCGCGCCCTCGCGGCCACCCCACATGACGAACGTCCTCGCGCCGAGCTCGGCGGCGAGGTCGAGGTTGCGCAGGACCTTGCGCAACGCGAAGCGACGCACCGCGCGGTCGTTGGAGGTGAACCCGCCATCCTTAAATACCGGTGCGCTGAAAAGGTTGGTGGTGATCATCGGCACGATCAGCCCAGATTCGGCCAGGGCCTTGGTGAGCCGGTCGATCTGCTTCTGGCGCTCGGTGTCCGTCGAGCCGAAAGCGAAGAGGTCATCGTCGTGGAAGGTGAGGCCGTAGGCACCAAGCTCGGCCAGCTTCGTCACCGCTTCCACCACGTCCAGTGGGGGACGTGTTGGTCCGCCGAACGGGTCGGTTCCGTTGTAACCGATGGTCCACAGACCAAAGGAGAACTTGTCCTCGCGCGCAGGGATGGCAGCCATGGAATCTCCTTGGGGGGCGTCAACACTCTTCTGGAAGTATTTTGTTGTGACGTAGAACTTATCAGGCGGCGAAGGTGCTGCACCAGCGGAAGCGTTGGCCTGACGCCGCGCCGCGCAGGCTATGGTCCTGATATGCCGACACGGAGCCGGGCGGCGAAAGCGCGGTCTTCATGATCGAACGATCCGGCGGGCGCGCCAAAGTGAGCTCGCCGTGGGCCGGCAACTGGTCGGTCAGGGTCGCCGGGGGACAAACCGTGGCAACGACCACTGGAGAGGCAGAAGTGACACTGTGAGCGTAGGTAACCCGGACTACCGGGATTCGGGTCTGGTCTTCCCTCCTGAATTCATCTTCGGCGCGGCGACCGCGTCGTACCAGATTGAGGGCGCCTGGAACGAGGACGGTCGGGGCCCGTCGATCTGGGACACGTTCAGCCACACCCCGGGTCTTGTCGTGGGTGGTGACACGGGGGACATTGCCGACGATCACTATCATCGCCTCGACGAGGATCTCGACCTGATGGCGAGCCTGAACCTTGATGCCTATCGATTCTCGATCTCGTGGTCCCGGATCATTCCTGCTGGTTCAGGGGCGGTCAACCAGGCCGGCATCGACTTCTACTCGCGGCTCGCGGTATCAAGCCCATTGCCACGCTCTACCACTGGGACCTGCCGCAGCCGCTGGAGGAAGCAGGCGGATGGCCGAATCGCGAAACCGCCTACCGGTTCGCGGAGTATGCGGCCGTGATCGGCGCCGCCCTCGGGGATCGCGTGCAAACCTGGACCACCCTCAACGAGCCCTGGTGTGCGGCTTACCTCGGCTACGGTTCCGGCGCCCATGCCCCCGGACGAACCAACGGCGAGGACGCCTTCAAGGCCGTACACCACCTCAATCTCGCGCATGGGCTGGCGATCTCCGAACTGCGCAAGGTTGCGACGAACGATCCGAAGTACTCGGTCACCCTCAACCTTCATGCGCTGCGTGGTGTCGGAGACAGCGGCGGCGAGGCTGTCCGTCGCATCGACGCGCTGGCCAACCGGGCTTTCACGGGCCCGATGCTGCACGGCGCCTATCCGGCGGATCTGCTTGCGGACACCGTTGAGGTGACCGACTGGGCCTTCGTCGGGCAGGGCGACGCCGAGCTGATCCACCAGCCCATCGACGTCCTGGGCGTCAACTACTACTCCACGACGGCTGTTCGGCTGTGGGACGGCGTCAGCGAGAAGTCGAGCGTCGACGGGCACAAGCCCGCGGCCGGGACCTGCTGGCCGGCAGCGGACTGCGTCGAGTTCGTCCGGCAGGAGGGGCCATACACGGACATGGGTTGGAACATTGCCCCCGAGGGCTTGGAGGCCCTGCTGCTGGCGGTCCACCTCGAGTTCCCCGACCTCCCGCTCATGATCACCGAGAATGGGGCGGCCTTTCCCGATGTTGTGCAGGACGGCGAAGTACATGATGTGGAGAGGATTGACTACCTGCGTCGCCACATCACGGCCGTGCATCGCAGCATCGAAGCTGGTGTGGACCTTCGCGGCTACCTGGTGTGGTCACTGCTCGACAACTTCGAGTGGGCATACGGCTACACCATGCGGTTCGGAATTGTGCGGGTCGACTACGACACGCTTCTGCGCACGAAGAAGGACAGCGCTCACTGGTACGAGGAGCTGGCGGCTAGCAAGCGACTACCTGACTAGGGTCATAGGCCGGAAGCACTGGTCCCGCGAGAGAGGGAAGTAGCCGATATGTGGCGGTGGGCGAGGTGACGCAGAGCGGCAGCAACAGCGATCACGTCCGTCGTCACAATCTCTCGGTGATCCTGGGTCTGGCCCACCGTACGGGTGGCTTGTCCCGAGCCCAGTTGACCAAGCAGACCGGACTCAACCGGTCGACCATCGCGGCTTTGGTCGCCGAGCTGGTCTACCGACATCTTGTCGTCGAGATGGAACCTGACTCGTCGGGCCAGGTCGGGCGGCCGAGTCCCATGGTGCGGCCTAATCCCGGGGCCGTTGGTCTGGCAGTCAACCCCGAGGTCGATGCGATCACCATCGGAGTCGTGGGGCTCGGCGGCAAGGTGCTCAAACGCATCCGGTGTCCAACCCCGAACGGCGCTTCGGCGACGGAGGCCGTAACGATCTGCGCCGCCGTGATCGAAGGAATGCGTTCGGAGCTGGATGCCGGTTACCGAGCTGTGGGAATCGGAGTTGCGGTGCCTGGCCTGGTGCGGGAACAGGACGGCCTGGTGCGTCTCGCCCCACACCTCGGCTGGGTCGATGAACCGCTCGCCCGAATGCTGACAGATGCCACCGGATATCCGGTTGTGGCTGCCAACGACGCCAGCTTGGGGGCATTGGCCGAGAGCACTTTTGGTGCTGGCCGCGATGTGACCGACCTGATCTACCTCAACGGTGGTGCGAGCGGGATTGGCGGCGGTGTGATCTCGGGGGGGGTGTCGCTGGTCGGCATCGCCGGTTACGCAGGCGAATTCGGTCACACGCTCGTCAACAGCGCAGGAGTGATCTGCAGCTGCGGAGCTCGGGGCTGTCTGGAGACCGAGGTGGCGAGAGTGCCACTTCTCAAGCTCGTTGGGTTGAGGGATGCGGACGGGGATGAGCTCGAACTGGCGCTCACGGCATCACGCTCGCCGGCTGTTCTGGGCGAAGTCGAGCGTCAGCTCGACTACCTTGCTGTTGCACTCCGGAACGCGATCAACGTCTTCAACCCGCAGCTCATAGTCCTGGGCGGATTTCTCGGCTCCCTATACGCGGTCGCTCCGGCCTCCCTCCATCAGAAGCTGGCTCACCAAACGCTCCACGCAGCGCGGGAGGGGGTCACGATCAGTCGTACCCAGCTAGGGTCCGATCTGCTCATGATCGGCGCTGCCGAACTTGCCTTCGAATCCATCCTGTCCGACCCGGCAAGCTCAGGTTCCGCACGTCTTGGAGGCCATCTGCGCACGCACCCCACGGGTCGGTTGCGCGGGGCACACTGACGGTTACCGGCCGTCCCCACTGAAGCGATCATTGCGGTCTCCTTCGATCACCGTGCAGACCGATCCTGATGAGCAACCTCGCGGGCGGCAACCACGGGGGTGGCTCTGAACCAGGGAACTGGATTGGTTCGTATTCACCAGCGGAGAAGTGACGATTCTGACTAGCCGCAGTGCGCTGGAATGCGGACATGTGGCCGCATCGCTCGCTCCCGGCGGCTACTGCACAAGCAGTTGCTGGAGACGACGCTCCAACGTTGCGGGTTGAGACGGGCCTATCGACAGAAACCGTTCTGGCTTGGGAAGATCGGGGGCTTCATCGAGCCCTGATCTGGTGGGCTTGTTGGCTCTGGCGATCAGCTTGTCGGCGTGGCTGAAGTCCGCCGCGAAAGACCCCCGGGAGCTGGCATGCCGTTGGGTGGTGGCCATGGCCGTGGGCCGGGTGGCAGAGTGAGCCTTGCAGGAGTCTCGAGAGGAGCTAGTCGATGAAGATCGCTGTCACGGGTGGGTCGGGCAAGCTGGGGCGCCCGGTTGTGGCTGTGCTGCGCCAGGCCGGACATGATGTGGTCAA
>ENA-OFCD01001421-OFCD01001421.1-metagenomes-genome-assembly--contig:-NODE-1421-length-12015-cov-2.873997_pt1 | contig 12015 bp, 10 predicted proteins | sample MGYA00153392_OFCD01 | MGnify analysis MGYA00153392 | reverse complement strand
TGCTCGCGATCACGGGTGGGCTTTGCTCGGCCAGCGATAGGAGGTCATTACCCGTCGTCACAAACCTCCGTTTCTGCCGCGATCAGGTTGGTCGAGCACCGCAATGTCCCCGCCGTCGTGCGTGCACCCGATCCGGCCTTCGCAGTCCCACGGTTGGCCTACCTCTATGACGTACTGGATGGCGACCGAAGTGACCTGGTCGTGTACGAGGCCGTCGCGCGCGAGGTCGGTGCAGAGTGCTGGACATTGGCTGCGGTACCTGTGGCCGGTCAGTACGAGCGGCGTCCATGGCTGGTCCAAGGCCGCTCGTAGAGCCACTGCGTCCGCCGTCGTGCCCAGCCCGTCGCGGCCACGGCCAGCGGCGTCGCCGGTCCACCTGAGTCATCGGCCGCCGTCAGCCTGCCGTTGGCGAATGCCTCCTTGGCGCGACTGGCTGGTGCTGCTCCTGCGCGACGACGGTGGCAAGGGTGGCGTCGCACGGGCGGTCCGGCCAGGTCGAGGCCCTGCCCGCCTCGACCTGGCCGGACCCGGCGGTGCCGGCCGCGGCAGCTGCACCTCGACCCCACGGTGCCCGATCTGGCCGCCCTGGCGTGCACGACCGGAGGAGAGTTATTTCGTAGTGAGCCCGAACCCGTAGGGGTAGAGCGGGTCGTAATTCGCGTCGCCGATGTTGATCGGCTCCTGTGCGAGCGTGCGCGGCCAGGTCACGGGGAGCTTGCCACTATAGGGAACTGTCCCGAAGAGGGTGTCGGCCACCCCCGCGCCCTCACTGCCGGGCAGCCAGGCCGCGACGAGCCCGTCGCTCTCGGATAGCTGCTTGGGATCAAGGATCAGTGGCCGACCTGAGATAACGACCGTTACGCACTTGATGGCAACCGAACAGACTGCATCCACAGCAGCCTTGTCCGCTGCTGAGAGCTGCATGTCCTTAACCGGCCGTGGCGTCTTACCGTCGGCGGGGTCATAGGCCCATCGAGGGCCGCCGACGTCGCCGAATCCCTCGGAGTACGGAGTCTCCCCGACGATGATGATGCCGACGTCGCCCTTGTGAAGGGGTGCGGTGGCATTGGGGCTGTAGGTCACCCTCGCGGCTCCGGCAGCCTTGCGGATACCGTTCAGGATGGTGGTGCCCGGGATGTTGGTGGTGGAACCGCCCTGCCAGGTCAGTGTCCAACCCCCGGCCTGGTTGCCGATGCTGTCGGCGTTGCTGCCGGCGACGTAGATGCGACCCCCGGGCTTGATCGGCAGTGCCTGCCGGGCGTTCTTGAGCAGCACCTGCGACTTCGCGACGGCCTTGCGGGCGACGGCTCGGTGCGCGGGGTTGCCGATGGCAGGCAGGTTGGTGCGGTCGGTGTACGGGTGCTCGAACAGCCCCAGTTCGAACTTCTTGCTCAGGATCCGACTGACCGCGTCGTTGATGCGGCTCATTGAGACCCCGCCCGCGTTGACCTCTGCGGTCAGCGTCGTCTCGAAGCTCAGGTACGCGTTGGGCTCCATCATCATGTCGATCCCGGCGTTGACCCCGGTACGAACCTGGGTCGGCCAGTCACCGGGTATCTGGTGAATGCCCTCCCAGTCACTGATCACGAAGCCGCCGAAGTTCATCGACCCCTTGAGGACGTCGGTGAGCAGCTCCTTGCTGGCGTGCATCTTGGTCGGGTTGCCCACGCCGTCCTCGGTCCAGTCGACGCTGGAGTATGACGGCATGACGGTGCCGACGTCATGTTTCTGGACGGCCGGCAGATACTGCTGCAGGGACGTGCGCCAGAAGTCCTGGTGGTTAGTGATCGTGATGCCCTGGTCGATCTTGTAGTCGCCGGTGGCAGTGCCGTAGGTCGTGTCGCCGTCGCCGGCGAAGTGCTTGGCGGTGGCCAGCACGCGGTCACGGTCGGCGAGATGGCCGGGTGGTCCCTGGAAGCCGTCGATGGCCGACTCCATCGCGATGACGAGTTGTGGGTCCTCACCGAAGCCCTCGTAGGTGCGACCCCAACGATCGTCCTGCGGGGCGCAGATACAGGGCGCGAAAGTCCATTGGGGTCCGCTGGCGCGGGTCTCCGAGGCGGTGATGTGCTCGACTTGACGAACCAGGTCCGGGTCGCGGGTGGCGCCCAGCCCGATGTTGTGGGGGAAGACAGTGGCGCCGTACATGTTCCCGTCCCCGTGTACCGCGTCGATGCCGTACAGCAACGGGATGTGCAAACGAGTCGCCAGCGCCGCTTTTTGGAAACGGTCGACCATGTCGGCCCAGGCCGTGGGGGTGTTCTGGGTCGGCGTGGACCCCCCGCCGGACAAGATGCTGCCAAGGTTCCCGGTGGTGATCAGGGACGCGTCGTTGTAGACCTTGTAACGCTCGGTCTGCGTCATCTGGCCGACCTTCTCCGCCAGCGTCATCCGGGCCAGCAGGTCAGACACCCGTTTGGTGACCGGGAGGCTGGCGTTCTCATACGGCAGCCCAGATGTCGAGGCAACGGCCCTGCCGGCCTGGGTGGCCGCAGACGCCGCCGTCCCTGGCACCGTGAAGGCGGTGGCCAAGCTGGCTGCTGCTGCGACAGCGATGAGCGCTGCAGGACGGGATCGACCGAACCGAGAGTGGCTGAAAGCGGGAGCGTTCATGCGATACACCTCCGGTGCGACACGGCTCAGCCGTAGACGCGTAGATGGCGACAATCGGCGGTTATGGGGGAAGTATGCATAACACATAGGTAACGACAGCGGGGAGCCGGCAGATCGAGAACCGTCAGTTGCCCCTGGCCGCCGCCGGAAGTCCCTGAGCGCGTGCGGGATGCGTCGGCAGAGGCTGCAGACACCCAGGTGGCGATCGACCCCAGCGGCGTGGCCGCGGTACGCCGGCAGTCTCGGCGAGACGCTGGGAGCTGCCCAACCTGCCGGATGACGTAGTCGATCCCGCGGCACAACTCGGCGAGGTCAACCGCGGCAACGTCGCTGCCTGCACCAGGACCCGACCGGAGCTGAGCTCGACCAGCCGGTTGACCATCTTCATGGTGGTCGTCTTGCCGCAGCCCGACGGTCCGACCAGGCTTAGAAGCGCCCCCTCCATGACGTCGAGGGGGTCGCGCCGTAAGCGGTGGTGTTGTGAGACACGGATGCATCCGTTTCATTCGCCGCCCGGACTGGACGACCGCGAGGGTTTATAGCGGGCGGCGCATCACGGGCCGGGACGGGAAGGTGCGACCAACCTCGACGAAGCCTGCCGCGGCGAACATGGCCATCGTCCCAGTGAAGACGGCCGATCCGCTCACGCGAGCCGCGGTCAACGCTTCCACATCTACGGGATGCCCCTCGATGGCTCTCGCCCCGTGGTGCTGGGCGAAGGCAACGGCGGCCTCCAACAATGCCGATCCAACGCCCCAGCGCCGATAGCGCTGGTCGACGGCGAAACAGGTCACCCACCAGACGCCAGGGCCCTCATCCCGGAGGAGCTTCGCCAATGCCCTTTTGCCACCCACCCCGGGAAGGGCCGAACGGGGCCCAACCCTGGTCCAGCCGGCGGGATGATCATCGATATAGGCGATGAGCCCCGGCGCCACGATGGCCTCGGTGATCTCCCGGTGCAGGGCACTGCGATTGTCCCGTGCCGCCCAAGGCGGCTCCCCGCTGTTGTGGAGGAACCGCTGGCACCAGCACCAAGAAGCGTCCTCACCCCGCTTGCCGAACGCCCCCACGACGTCGCCCCATCGATCGGCAGTGGCCGGGCGTACCTGCACCGGCACGGCGCCGATGTCAGCTTCTCCCGAGGTAGGTGCAGACACAGACCTTGTTGCCATCGGGGTCGGCGAGCACCGTGAACGATGGCGCTTCCGAGTCATCGATCACCGACCCGCCTGTGGCCACGGCCGCCTCGATCCGGGTCTCCGCCTCCTCGGGGGCGAGCCACAGGTCGAAGTGCCAACGCTGGCGGGGACTGTCGTGGTCTTCTGTGCCCTGGAACCACAACGAGGGGACCCGGCCATCCGGGTCGAAGACCGAGTCGTGGACCTTGTTGGCCGGACTGCCGGTGAGCAGGGCAGACCAGAATGGCCCGACGCGGTCCTCATGGGCGGTGTCGAGGGCAAGCTCGATCTGGGTGACCCCGGAAGGATCGGGCGTCAGCCCCTCGGCGCGTGCGATGTCGCTGATCGCCCGGGCCGTGTCGACGTCGGCCTGGGTGACCCACAAGCCGTCCTCGCGCGTGCACAGCGAGATGTCAACGAAACCCCTGGTCATCTTCAGGTCGGGGTAGTGGCCGGCAGCTTCGGCGGCCTTCGCAACAGCAGTGACGAACGCCGCACCGGAAGTAAAGTCTTCGATGCGATAGCGCGCGTGCAATGCCTGAGCGAGCTTCCGCCAGTCCTCGAGCTTGGCGTCAAGGATGTCCTGCGAGCTGAGCTTCTCCATGGTCCGATCCCACCAGTAGACGGGCCACCCGCGAGCAGGGCTAGGGGCCGGATCACGAGCGACGTTACTGCAGCTAAGAGCCCAGTAGTCCATCGTCAACTGAACTACCGGCCGGTTGCCGGCGCCTCTGATGCGCCCCGCTGGTCGCCAATTATGGTGGCCAGGCCGGGTTGTGTCGTCAGCCCCGATTGCCACCGCAGATCAACGATCCAGACAGACCACGAAGGACGCGTCATAAACGGCGTCACCGACGCTGGTCGACAACACTTGCTGGCGACGGCTGCTTGGCCGCCGACGCATGTCGATTCGGTCGGTCTGCGGCGTCGCGTGAAGCCCGTCCGGCAGCCTCGGGGAGGCGCACCGAAGGCGACGTCGAATCGGCAGTCATGACTGACTGTTTTCTCGCGCTGGCAGGCGCCTTACGCGCGGGACGGCGGACCGGTGTCGCGGCGTGAACCTCGGCAGCTGCCTGATATGCCTGGAGAACGGCCGCCGGGAGCCGGCGCCGTTGCCGACCTGAAAACCCTGACTCCTCGCCCACACCCGGACGTCACCTGTTGCGTTCAGTCGCATGTCCCATTGTGCCAGCCGCAAGCCCGACAGGTCGTGCTCACAACCAATGCCCCCGCACCCGGTCGAGGTCCCTTCGAGGGCATGCCGGTCGTGCTGTTGCGACGTCCTCGCCGGGGGTTGCCACCTGACGGCGATCCGCCTCAAGGCCGCGACGTTCTGACGGCGAGAGTGCAAGACCCCGAGGGTGACCGCGCTTCGCTACAGCGAGTCCATTTTTGTCGGCCGCCTGCCCGAAGTGCTCTACGACATGGTCTCCGATGTGACTCGCATGGGCCAGTGGAGCCCGATCTGCAGGGCTTGTTGGTGGGACGAGGGTGACGGTCCACGCGTCGGCGCCTACTTCACCGGCCGCAACGAGACCCCCGGGCGGACGTGGGAGACGCGTTCGCAGGTCATCGCCGCCGAGCGGGGGCGCAGGTTCGCTTTCGTTGTCGGTGATGCCCTGGTGCGCTGGGAGTACACGTTCGCGACATCCGACGGAGGAACGCGGCTTACCGAGTCATGGGAATTTCTCCCCGCCGGCATTGTCAGGTTCAAGGAGCGTTTCGGCGAGGAAGCCGAGGCACAGATCGCTGACCGCACCGAGTCAGCTCACACGGGCATCCCCGTGACACTGGCAGCCATCAAACGGGCCGCGGAAGCATCCTGAGCGAATTTGCCGAGTCGACCCACACCCTGCGCCGAACGGCTATTTGAACTGGACCCTTCGCCACCGGAAGCGCAAACCCCCACCCCCCTGTCGGACTTTGCGGGCTGCGCCGATGGGAGATTGGGTTGTGGCGACTAAACCACCACGGAGCATCGACTCGAGGCGGCGGGACACGGCGGCCGCGGACTTAACGCTGTGGACCGCGCCATGCGGGGGCGGCGGGTCGTGCCGGAGGCGTGGCCGGCGTGGGCTGCCAGCCAGTGCGGTCGGGGTTGGGTTGGTCCGCTCCTGCCGGCGCCGTCGGTCGGGTAACGCACTGGTTGTCCAGCCGGCATCCCTCGACGTCGAGGCGCACGCGGGCAGCTGCCGTCTGGGTTTCTGCGTCGGCTTGCCGCAGTCGCTGGGGTACTGGGGTGATGGCCGCTTCGCATTCTTCGACGAGCCGGTAGTGCAGCGCCCGGGCCGGTCGGACTTCGGGTAGCGGGCTCCGGGCGGCCAATCGGGGTAGGTGTTGTTGGACGTCGTAGCCGGCCCGGGAGGCCCGATCCAACGCCGCCGCCAGGCCCGACCAGTCGGCACCGACGATCAGCCGCGGGTCGATGCTGCGGCCGACGTCGACCCACACATCAGCCGCCCACTGCTCGACCATCAACTCATCGCCAAGTGTGCTGCCGAGCCGGCTCGGCCCGGGGCTGCGGCTCGGGCAAGATAGCTCCTTCGGAAAGAGCCGACCGGCGCCGCCGGGTGCGGTCGCGGCCGGGCCGGGTGAGGCGGCGTACGGCCTCCCCGTGGCTCGGACCTCGGTGGCCGTCAAGCCGGTAGGCACGTCGCCGCCGCCCGCGGGGGCAACGTGGTCGCTGGCCACCTTGGCGATGTTGCGCGCGACCGGCACGGTGCGTTCGCTGAGGTGTTTACGGCTCAGGCCGTCGGGGTCGTGGGTCCAGGCATGACCGGCGTCCAGCACCGCCAGGTGCGACTCGCCTGGGCCGATCTGGACCAGGGTGTTGAGGTACGTGATGTTCTCGCCGTAGTGGTCATCGGAACGGCTCTGTTGGAGCCGGAGGCTATTGACCTGCTCCTCTGCGGCGAGCTCGAGGTGGCTCTTCACCTGGAGGCAGACGAAGACGGTGGCGTTTGCTGCGGTCAGGCGGACGAGGACGTCAGTGCCCTCGTCGCGCATCCCCTGGATGTCGTACTCGACGTGGGCATCGCGGTGCAGGCCCGAGAGGAGTGCCCGGAGCTGACTGGTGACGAGCGGGAGCAGGTCGGCGTCGTGGCGCATCGGGGCGAGGAACTTGGTGTCCTCCACCTTCGCCGGCCGGTAGCGGAGCGCGTTGCTGATGAGGCGGCGCCCGAGAGCCGTGGTGCCCGCTTCGTGCGGTGTCCCTTCGTTCGTTCGGTTCTCTGACATTCTGCTGTTGTATCAGCGCACCCGGCACGGACCGCCGCCGCGGTTGCGCCCGAGAGTGCCACGGCGGGATGTTCCCTCCGGCCATCACACTCGACCTGCTGGCGCCTTTTGGCCCCGGCAGGACCCTGCAGGACCTGCGGAAGGGCGCGCTGACCCTCTGACCAGCGCAACTGCCCGTTCTCTCAGGTCGACGGCCTGCAGCCGGGCTGCGGTGACTCTGTGGCAGTGGTCCTGCGACGACAGCTAGATCCAGCGCATCCCGGGCGCCGGACACCCCGGTCTGCGGCGGACGGCACCCGCCGCAGACCGGGCTAGGGAAGGCCGGGCGTAAGACCGGCTCTGTTCGGTGGGCGGTACGGCGGGCAACGTCCGCACATGCCGCAGGTCGTCGTCCTTGCCTGACTGCCCGTGGACGCTGGCTATCTGCTTGCGGATCGCGCCGGGCGGACCGGCGCTCACGCCTGTGGTCATGCTCGTCGCACTCGCCACGACCTTGAGGTTCTGGCGCCGGTCCATCGGCCAGTCCGCAAGCAGGTGGCCGCACGCGGACACGAACTGCAGATCGACCTCCGACCCGACCCACGTCGAAGCGTGGAGGACGACCTCCTGTGGAGGCGGAACGCCGGCACCGGCTGCCCGGCAGCAGCGCCGCAGCGTTGACCACCCGATCGAGCGGGCCTACGTTCGGACGACAATTCTGGAGGTTGATCGTGACAGCAGCAGCAGGCCCGGTCGTCCGGGCCAAGCGCGAGGGGCGGCTGGCGGATCCCGACCGGGATCTGCGCTCCGACCCCCGAACAGACCGCCGGTTGCTCGCGGCGCTCGCCGCGTTCGGGCTGGACGCGCCGGCCGCTCCGCCGCCGTTCGGCCGATCCGCGGGCCAGGCTGCGATCGCAGAGTTCGTCGGGGGCGCCGACGCCGCCTTTGAGGGGCTGTACGCCGCACTGCCCAACGACCTCCCCGGCGACGACAAGCAAGCCGTCACCCACGCGACCGAGTCGCTCCGCGGGCCCACCGGCGATGACATCGTGCTGCACATAACCCGGCCGGTCGGCATCGGCGGTCCGCTCCCATCCATCGTGTACGTCCACGGTGGCGGCATGACCATCCTGGCGACCGACAACAAGGTGCACCGCCAGTGGCGCACCGACCTGGCCGCTGCGGGCATGGTCGGGATCGGTGTCGACTTCCGCAACGCTTGGACACAGGGAGCGCTCAACCCCTTCCCGGCCGGACTCGACGACTGCGCGACGGCCGTAGCCTGGATCGCTCAGAACCGTGACCGTCTCGGCATCAGCAAGGTCGTGCTGCAGGGCGAGTCGGGCGGCGCGAACCTGGTCCTGGCAACCGCGCTGAAGGCCCTGCGCGACGGCGGCATCGACGCCATCGACGGCGTGTACGCCACGGTCCCGTACATCAGCGGCGGCTACGGCTGGGCCCACGAACGCAAGCTCGCCGAACTGCCGTCGCTGTGCGAGAACGAGGGCTACTTCCTCAATACCGCGACGATGGACCTGCTGGTCGCGCTCTACGACCCCACGGGCGACAATGCCGAAAACCCCCTGTGCTGGCCGTACTTCGCCACCGTCGAGGACCTGCGCGGGCTGCCTCCGCACGTCATCGCCGTCAACGAGCTCGACCCCCTGCGCGACGAAGGCCTGGCGTACTACCGCACGTTGCTCGCTGCTGGCGTCAACGTGACCGGCCGCGTCAACCTCGGCATCACGCACGGCGCCGACATGATCTTCCGCCAGGCTATCCCCGACGTGTACCGCTCAGCCATCGCCGACATCAAGCGCTTCGCCGAGACCCTGTGACTCCTTGCCCTCCTCGTCCTGCTCACCCCGCCGGACGCAACGCGGCGCAGTGAGCAGGCCACGACATCGGGCAGCGGCCGAGCCGTCCGCTCCGATGCCCCGCAGTCGGACAGGCGGCTACTGGCCTGCGTTGTCGAACATCCGCTTCCGCTGCCCGGGTGCGTCCCGGTCACGCCGGTGGAGAATGGGCATTACCAAGCCACCTCGTTGACGCCGGCGGAGATGGGAGAGCGGCACCTCTCGTTCAGTCTTGCTCCGGCCCGACGACAGCGGAAACACAGTCTGGTGCGGGCGTGCTGCAGCCTTGACGAGCAATGCGCCCGGCTGCAACGCTGCCCCTCCACCGGCTGCAACGCTGCCCTTCCAAGGGCTGCCCGCCCGGACCGGGGGTTTACATGCCAAAGCGCGGCGTCCTGATCATCTCAGTCGCGGTGGCTGCCAGCGGTTGCGGGAGCTCTTCCGGCGTGATGGTTGTGGGAACTCCCAGCCCCGCAGCCCCGATTGCCAACCAGACCTCGTCTAGGTGGCTGGTGTTTTTCGTCGCGTGGCGGTCCCCTGTCCTGAGCGTGGGTTCGGGAGAATGTCCCTGCTGGTAGGGGCTTCTGCCTGGGGGATGGTTCATGACGCTGGGCATGGCGGAACGTCAGGGTGATCTTCTCGATGAGGTGAGCCGGGTCTGCGGGCAGCTGCTCCCGGAATCGTCGGTCTATTCGGTGCTCCATCGCGAGCGTGACGGGCTGTTTCCCGATGAGATGTTCGTGGATCTGTTCAGTGACCGGGGTCGGCGCAGTGTCCCGCCGTCGGTGGTCGCGACGGTGATGGTCTTGCGGCGGCTGGAGGGCCTGTCTGATCGCGAGGCGGTCGAGCGGTACTGCTTCGACAACCGGTGGCGTTACGCCTGCGGTGTCGGTGGCTATGACGGTGACGGTTGGGTCAGCTTCGCCCACACGGTGCTGGTCGACATGCGGGCCCGGTTGGCAGCGTCGGCTGATCCGCGCCGGCTGTTCCGGGTGGTGTTGGACGCAGCGTCGAAGGCGGGGCTGGTCGGGGTGAAGCGGGTCTTGGACTCCACGCCGCTTTACGACGCGGTCGCCACGATGGACACGATCACGCTGATCCGGTCGGCGATCCGGGCCTTGCTGAAGGTCGCGGACCAGGCCATGGAGGTTTGAGTTGCGCGCGGTGTTGTCCAGTGGCGATGACTACCTGTCGCTGAGCAAGCCGCAGATCGACTGGGACGACAAAGCCGGCCGCGAGCAGCTGATTGACTCCCGCGCCAAAGACGGGCACGCCTGCCTGCTGCTGCTCGACGAACGCAAGCTCGGCACCGTGGTGACCGAGGCCGCGGAGCTGCTCGCGACGGTCCTGGGTCAGGACCTGGAGCAGACCGAGGGGCTTGACGGGCAGCCCGGGGTGTTCCGGATCGCGCGGCGGGTCGCGACCGACCGGGTCATCTCGACCGTGGACCCGCAGGCCCGGCACGGGCACAAGACCGTGCACCGCGGGTTCGATCGCTACAAAGGGCATGTCGCGGTCGATCCGGACAGTGAGATCGTCACCGACACCGTCGTGGGTGCCGGCAACATTGGCGACGCCGCCGTGGCTGAGGACCTCATCGATGACCTGATAGGCGCCCCTGGCACCACGGCGACCGTTCCCGACATCGAGCCGGAACACCGCCCGCGGCCGACGGTCTACGGCGACTCCGCCTACGGCAGCGGACCCTTCCTGGACCACCTCGCGAAGACAGGTCTGGACTCACGCTGCAAAAACCAGCCCCCGACCGCCACAGGGGCTTGTTCGCCAAGGACGCTTTCGACGTTGACCTGCAGGCCGAGACCGTGACCTGCCCGAACCAGATCACGGCCCCGATCCGGCGCGGGGCCACCGGCGAGGGCGTCGCTTACTTCGGGCAGGCTTGCACCCAGTGCCCCCTACGAGCGCAGCGCACCATGTCCCGTGCTGGCCGAAGCGTGACGGTCGGAGTGCACGAGCAGCGCCTCACCGATGCTCGGGCCGCTCAGCAGGACCTGGGCTGGCAGGCTGACTATCGCGCGACACGTCCCAAGGTGGAACGCAAACTCGGCCACCTGATGCACCGCAAACACGGCGGCCGAAGGGCCCGCATGCGAGGCAAGATCAAGATCGACGCCGACTTCAACCTCCTGGCAGCAGCCCACAACCTGGCCCGCCTCGCCGTGCTCGGAATCCGTTCCACAACCAGCGGCTGGGCGACCGCGACAGCCCGAGAGACCACCAAAGGAACCCCGCTAGGCACTTACAGGATGTGAACAGCCGGCCACAGGCACCAGCAACGCCTCCCAACAGCCACGCAACCCTGCAACGACGACCAGGCACAACTGCCGCAGGCGCCCTCAGAGGCCAACGCCCCGACCGTCAGCCCCCGAAACAAGCCGATTCACACCGGCCACCTAGAGGCGGGGCTTGCGGAAGCGCGGACCACCGAGCGGATCGGCTACCCGTCACCGTTCGACCCGTTTGGTTGTGGGTATCACGTCGGCGATGTGTCCGTTGGCAAGGGTGTGCCGAAAGCGGAAGTGGGTTCGAGGCTCCGAAGGCAGCGGCTTCGTCATCTCGTCCGCGCACATCATCAGCAGTGCCCAGGCCCAAGCCACCCGTACGCCACCTTCCTTGGTAAGGCAGGACGGGCCAACCGGATGCGGCCCCGTACGCCGGACCTACTCGCGGTCAGGCGAGGTCGAGAGTGGTGGTTCCCTTCGTGCCTGCGGTGCCGGCTGGGGCGGCGTACCACTCCCCCTGGGCGGACTGGTAGTAGGCGATGAACTCATAGGTGCCGGGTCCGGGGCCGAAGGCCGTGGCGCTGGCGAGGTAGGCCGATTCGTCCCCTGGGGCATGCGATTTGGCGACGCCGTCCGGGGCGAAAGCACTGTCCAGGTCCTGCCCGGCCGGGCCGCGGCAGGAGGCATCGAGTGAGGTGAGGTGGGCGACGTAGTCCCCCTGGTTTTGAACGCGGAAGCCGACTTCCACGAGGTCCTGGAGTGCGGCGGTGACCGGCGCGAGCGGGTTCGTGTCGATACCCGATGAGAGCGCAACGTCGGTGTAGGCCGGGGATGCGGGGGTGTACTGGTCGACGAAGAACCCGGCCCATGTCGTGCCACTGGACTCGGTGACCACGCTGGCGGTGGCGT
>ENA-OFCD01001417-OFCD01001417.1-metagenomes-genome-assembly--contig:-NODE-1417-length-12047-cov-3.897515_pt1 | contig 12047 bp, 9 predicted proteins | sample MGYA00153392_OFCD01 | MGnify analysis MGYA00153392 | reverse complement strand
CGCCAACGGCGTCACGGAGTCGTCTCCCGTTCAACCGCAGATCATGAGAAACCGATTTGACTTACTTACGCTCTTGTGCAGGTCGGGTAGCACCAGACCTCCCCAAACGAAAACGCTGATGCCGCGGCGTCCAGAATTACGGTCTGACCCGAATTCGTATCGAATGTGAATGCCGAATCGACATGACCAAGCCCCAAGTCGCCATAGGTGTGCCGAGAACTCGCGTTTCTGAAAAGAATGCAAGCGTGGTTGCCAGCGCGCCCTTGAGATCGTTTGCGATATGCCAGCTCCCGGATTGCCGCGATTGTCGGTGTGTCCTTCGATCGACATCTTTTTGGCGCAGGGTTCAGCAATGCACTACGCGTGTAGGTATGGACGAGTGTCTGAAGCGTCGATGGCGCGCACGCTGCGGCCACACAACAAGGTTAGCTCTCGCTGTTCATCGCGGCGAACGTTTAGCTTGCCTCACGGGGATATTACGTTGAACTGCAACAGATTGATCAGGATCGCTCCATCCGGGCGCGCATTCCGTTTCCGGCTACGGATGCTTCTGCGGCGGTGTTGAAGACTTATGGGATTCAGGCTGTGCCGGTGTTGCTGATCGGAGACCTCAAGAAGAAAAGCTACTCCAAGTTGGACGGGTTTCAATCTGCTCTGGCAGTTCTGAGCGCACTCAATAGGCGAGGTTAGGCGCGGCTGTCCGACACCCCGTGAAGATCGCCAACTGAGTCGACAACAACAACCTCCACTCGCTATCCGCCCTCGACAATCGAAAGCAGACGGGAAACGTCGAGATAGAATGGGCAAATAATTGATAGAGGTATTTGCGTTCGCAAACACACGTTCTTTAATAGGGTCCGAATATTTCCTGGAGCTCAACGGAGTACGGACGAGTTCATAGACCAGTGTCAAACGCAGGGCGATGCGACATATTTTTATCAAGCATCCGGCAAAGAACCTGTCCGCGTCCAGTATACGAACCTCGGCACAGGTTGCGCTGGGCGCGGCCGAATGATAGGCCTCGAACATGTCGAAGCTTCCATCCGACCTCGCTCAGCAGGTAGCAACTGCTCTCGCCGAGGACATAGGCAGCGGTGATATCACCGCCGAATTGGTCCCCGCCGCGCAGCAGGTCACGGGCAAAGTCATAACTCGGGAGGACGCGATACTGTGCGGCCGCCCCTGTGTTGTCGAGGTATTCCGTCAGCTGGACCCCTCAGTGCAACTGAAGTGGCATGCCGACGACGGCGACCGTGTCACTGCGAATCAAACTCTCTTTGAAATCGCAGGCCTGGCGCGCCCCGTCCTCACGGGCGAGCGCAATGCCCTCAACTTTCTCCAGTTGCTCTCGGCCACTGCGACCGCGACGCGAGGTTATGTCGACGCAATCGCGGGTACGAGCGCTGCGATTCTGGATACGCGCAAAACAATCCCCGGACTGCGAACCGCCCAGAAATACGCGGTCCTTTGTGGCGGCGGCCAGATCTGCCGGATCGGCCTGTTTGATCAGGTACTGATCAAGGAAAACCACATCGCTGTCGCCGGCTCGCTCACCGCCGCAATCGAAGCAGGCCGCCGCGTCGCCGGCTCACGCAAAGTCGAAGTGGAAGTCGAAACACCGCAGGAGTTTGCGGAAGCTTTGCGTGCAGCCCCTGACATCATCATGCTGGACGAATTTGGCCTGGGTGATATGAGAGCCGCGGTAGCATTGAACAACGAAAATGGCCGTCGAGTAACGCTCGAAGCGTCGGGTATGGTAACGCTCGCAAACGTCCGCAAGATCGCGGAAACCGGCATCGATTACATCTCCATCGGCGGAATCACCAAACACATCCGCGCCGTGGACCTCTCAATGCGCCTGGCATTCGACTAAAAACAAGTGTCTAGGAAGCGCCGTTTCGTTCATGAAAGCGCATAAAGTTGACCTTCCTTATTAAGCAACCATCTCTGCGGAACGGGAGCGGATCTATTCAAGATGTGCCATTCGTTCTCGATTCCAGGTTTAGAGCGTAGGACAATCAAAGCAGTTTCTCCGGGACTCGACTGAGCGGAAGGTGGGGCGCGGGATGTGGCCCATGGAGTACGGGCTCCTGCATCAGGACGCTCTATGGGTTCTCGATGAGGTGCAGCTCATGGACGTTGGTCTCGCGACGAGCGCGCAGCTCGCGGCGTTTCGCGATCAGGACTTGGCCAACGCCCGCCCACGTCTGCGCCCTGTCCACACGTGGTGGATGAGCGCGACCTTGCAGCCTCGATGGCTGGAGACAGTCGATCGACCGCCCATCGCCGAGCCGCCGCTTCACATTCCATCTGAACAGCGGCGCGGGGGGCTTTTCGATATCCGCAAGCAACTCGTGCGCGCGCCGGAGGTGCAAGACCCGAAAGCGCTGGCCGCCTACGTCGCCGAGCAGCACGTGCCCGGCACGCTGACGCTCGTGGTGCTCAATCGGGTGCAGCGTGCGGTCGAAGTTCACGAGGCGCTGAACGCTTCGATGCTCGAGGGAAAGGGCAAGGCGCGCGCTCGAAAGGCGGACGCGCCCGAGCTGCGCCTCGTACACAGCCGGTTTCGCGGGGCCGAGCGCGCACTCTGGGCGAAGGAATTTCTGCGTGGTGACGCGAAGCCGCCCACCGCCGGTCGCATCATTGTCGCAACGCAAGTTGTCGAAGCGGGCGTCGATATCTCCGCGCGAACGCTCGTTACTGATCTCGCGCCGTGGTCCAGCCTCGTTCAGCGCTTCGGTCGCGCGGCGCGCTATGTCGGCCAATCAGGACGCGTCGTGGTCGTCGGAGGCGTTCCCGAAGGCGACAAAGACGCCGCGCCGTACACCGTGCAGCAGCTAGCTTCATCGGATGAGGCCGTCACGAGGCTGCTCGCGCGAGAAGCGGACGGATCGCCACGCGCGCTGGAAGCATTCGAGGAGGAGCTGGCCAAGCACGACACCGCGCTGCTCGGTCGTCTCTACCCGTACGAGCCACTTCACGTCCTGCGCCGAAGAGATATCGACGAGCTCTTCGATACCGGCGCAGATCTCTCAGGGGCTGATCTCGACGTCAGCCGATACATCCGCTCCGGCGACGAGCGCGATGTGCGGGTGTTCTGGCGAGCGATCGAACACGCGAAACAGATCGACCTTCTCGAGTCGCCGCGTCGTGAGGAGCTATGCCCAGTACCGATTGGCGATATTCGAAAATGGAAGTACGACGTATACGTCTTCGACTACCTCGACGGCACTTGGGTCAACAAGCGCATCGACCGAATCGTCCCCGGTATGACGTTGCTGCTGGCGGCCAAAGACGGTGGCTACGATGTAGAGAGCGGGTGGTCTCCCGGTTCATCCCCCGTAGACCCAGTGCCGCTCGGGGCACAACGAGCGAATCCACTCGCGTGGACGTCTGCCAGTGAGGAGTCGGACTCTTTGTCTGCCGCCCCGTGGAAGACGATCGCGACCCACGGGCGAGAGGCCGAGGAACAAGCTGCAACTATCTGCTCGGCTCTTGGTCTTCCCGCACCAATCGCGGCTATCGTCACACTCGCTGCTCGTTGGCACGACGTCGGCAAGGCGCACGAGGTATTTCAAGCAGCCATACGCGATGACGCTCGACGCTCTCGGCACCTCGAAAAGCGACGTGATCTCGCCAAAGCGCCTGATGGGGCGTGGGCGCGACCGCCCTATCCGAATCGACCCGGCTTCCGTCACGAGCTTGCATCGACGCTCGCGCTCTTCGAGCTCCTGCGGACGGTGGCCCCTATGCACCCAGCGCTGTTGGGGCCGCATATCGAGCTGTTCGAGCTGACCGGTGTTTCGCTCGACCTACCAAACACCCTGATCGAGCATCCTCTCGCGAACGAGATCGCGTCGCTGTCTGCAGTGGACTTCGATCTCTTGGCGTGGCTGGTATGCTCTCACCACGGCAAAGTGCGCTGCACATGGACGAGCACGCCAAGGGATCAGGACTCGCGGCACGGAGGGATTCATGGCGTGTGCGAGGGCGACACACTCCCCGCGTTTGAACTCTTGGACGGCGCAGGCAAGATGAGCGAAGTCCCGCCGATGAAGTTGTCGCTCACGGGCGCTGCCATGGGCCTCGGGCCACGGTACGGCGCCTCTTGGGGGGAACGCGTAGCTGGACTCCTCGCGACGCACGGCCCCTTCACGCTCGCGTTTCTCGAGGCCGTACTGCGCACTGCCGACGTGCGCGCATCAATCCTCGCGACGGAGGACCCTCTCTTCCAATGACTATCCATATTCACAAACTCGAAGGCTGCGCACCGACGCCATTGGCGCACTACCTCAAGGCGCTAGCGATTCTGCGGCTGGTCTCCGCGCAGGCGGACGCGGACACGCGAGGCTGGTGGAAGGACGAAGCGTTTTGGCTCTCGACGAAATTGTCGCGCGAGGACTTGCTGCGGTTCTTCTTGGAGGACTACCGGCCCACACCGATGCTCAGCCCTTGGAACGCGGGCAGTGGGTTCTATTTCCGCGAAGGAAAGAGCACGGATAAGGACCCTGCTACCGGTAAGCTCATCAAAACCGGAGCGCGTAATGCCCCAACGGAAGCGACTCGCACGTTGGCTGCGTTGCTGGCGAGCACCTCGACACGGCTAGTGGATTACCGCGCTTGTGCGACTGTCGCTAAGGCCATAGTTCAAGAGCTTGGCCTCGACTCTGCGCCGACGGAAGCCGATAAGCCTGCGCTTATCGCCGCATTGCGTTCGCGCTTGCCCAGTGCCGGCATGGCTTGGCTTGATGCGTCGGTGTCGTCTCTAGGTGAGGAGTTTGCGTGTGCACCGCTTCTCGGAAGTGGCGGCAACGATGGGAACGAAGACTTCTCCAACAACTACCTCCAACGCGTCTTGCGCCTCCTCACCGATGCCGAGGTGGAGCCGTTGATTGCGGGAGCCCTGTTTGGGGCGGCTGTAGCTGGGGCTCGAGACATCGCAGCGGGGCAGTTCCTGCCAGGCGGCAACGGCGGGTACAACGCAGGAGTCGGTTTTGAATCGAAGTCCGCGGCGAACGTCTGGGACTACGTACTAGCAATAGAAGGGACGCTGACGTTCGGAGGCGGTACTGCACATCGTCTCGACCAAACGGCGGTTGGTGCGGCTTTCCCATTTTCCATGCGGCTTGACCCAGCTGGCTACGCTTCAGTGGCAGACAAGGATCGCGACGACTCGCGCTTGGAGATGTGGCTGCCTCTCTGGAGTATGCCGGCAAACGCGAGTGAGGTTCGAGCGCTCCTAGTTGAGGGACGTGCACGCCTCGATCGAAGGGGCGCTGCGAACACTGTCGAGTTCGCCCGCTCCGTCGCGAAACTAGGAACCAGTCGCGGCATTGTGGGCTTTGAGAGAACGGCGTTTCTCACTCGAAATGGCAAGATGCGCTACTCTGTTCCGATTGGGCGCTGGTCGGCCACAAGCGACGCACACGAGGATTTGCTCGGCGGTGATGTTGAGAAATGGGTAGAGCGCTTCAATCGCGTTGCGCGAGAAAAGAACGCCCCGAAAGCGATGGTTGGCGCGTCGAGGATGCTCAACGAAGCAAGTCTTGCAGTGTGTCGGCCAGGATCGGATCCACGGCGATGGCAGCAGCTACTCATCGCGCTCGGCAATGCGGAGGCCGCGCTACTGAGCACGCCGAAAACCACTGCCGATCCGCTGAAGAGGCTCACACCTCTCCCACCGCTTGGGATGGGTTGGATCCGCGCAGCGAATGATGGCACTCCCGAATTTCGTTTGGCGCTCGCTCTTGCGACCCAAGAGGCCGCGTTTCGCACGAGAGCTGGCGAGGCTGTCGCCAGCGTCCGCGGCCACTGGATGCCGATCGACCGGTCTCGTCCTACCAAATTCGCCACTGGCGCTGGCGGCCTTGTTCACGATCCGGACGTCGTTTGCGCTGGTCGAGATTTAGAGCGTGATTGTGTAGCGCTCATCGTGCGACGGATGCACATGGCTCCAACGCTGAAGGCGCGCGGGCTTGGTCTGTTGGGCGGGCGCGGGACCGAGGCTGCTATCGCGGACGTGATGGCGTTCATCAACGGCTCGATCGATGACGCGCGCGTGATCGCGCTCGCGCGGCCGTTGATGGCGTTCGCCCATGGGCAGGGGTCCGCGGCTATCGAACGTCCGGCGCCTACCAAGCCCGATGCCTTCTACTCGATCCTGCGGCTCACTCACCTCACGGAGCCGTTGCAGCGCGAAGGTGGCGAGGTGTGCATTGCGCTCGATTCAGCGCCTGTTGCCCGCCTCCTCGCGGGTGACGTCGCAGGAGCGGCGGCGGTCTGCTTACGTCGCCTTCGAGCCAGCGGTCTTCTTCCAACCGTTAGGGTGCTCGCCGCCGACCGAGCGCGCGCGCGCCGTCTCGTGGCGAGCCTCGCCTTTCCGGTCCGCATTAACGAGCTCGCCCGCTGTGCGGACCTTGTCACTAAGCCTTACGTCACCGACATCGCCTGAAGGAGCCTCAATGACTATCGACCTTTCGCCCCTGGCTGCTCTCGACAAACTACTGTTCGATATTCCGGTCGCGCCCGTCCAAGGCCATCGGTTTCAACCCACGGGCTTTCCAGACCTAGGAGCGGCGACCTACGAGACGCAAACAGGCACGAGTCTCCTCGTCGAGTCGGCGCAGAGCATGGCGAATCGTTTGGAGTCTACGTGTTGGGACGACGCTACTCAGGCGCTCGTGCCGGAGCTCGCGGGGCTGAGCTACATCCGAGTCAACGACAAGAACGGTAAGTTCCTGACAAGCACGCTGCTCGAGGCTCACCGCATCAACAGTGTCTACGTGGAGAAATCGGACTCCGAGAAATTCCACAAGATGTTGAAGGAAGAGATCGGCTACGAGGAGGCCAAGCCGATTGATCGCCCGGCGTTCGTGCGAGCGGTATTCAAATACGACGTCGGCTCGCTGCTTCACGGCACGTTCCTGGAGAGTATTGGCGGCCGCCTTCGCTTGGCGCGTGCCATCAGCGCGTTCATCGAGGCAGACGGAGTGGACGTCGCCGCGTCGGGCGGCGTGAAGAATGACCACGTGATGCCGGGTAAGGATGAAGCAGGGGCGACGAAAAAGACATCCGCGGATGGCTACGGCAACATTCCCTTCCATCGCGATGAATTCACGGCGAAGTCGATCACTCTCTTTGCGAACATCGATCTCGCGCAAATCCGTGGGTATGGGCTCGGTTCTGACGCTACGAAGCTCCTCACTCTGCTGGCGCTCTTCAAGCTCCGCGGGCTCTTGGACGGGAAGTTGCGCCTGCGGACGGCGTGCGACCTCAAAATCACCGCCGATTTGGTCACGGCTACAAATGCCAACTTCGCGCTCCCATCCCGCCCCGACATCGTCGCCGACCTGCGCGGAGCGATCGCGGCGTGCGCGCCGATGTTCGCCAAGGAACAAGGCGTCACGACAGTGACCTACGCGGCCTGACGATGCCGAACATCGTCTTTCGCTTTCCTGGTGGTCGCTACCACGCGACGCCATGGGGCAATCACGTCAATGAGGGACTGGTCGAATGGCCCCCAAGTCCGTGGCGCATCGTGCGCGCACTGCTCGCTACGGGCTTCTCCAAGCTGGGGTGGAGCGACGCTCCACTAGCGGCCCGCGAGCTTGTCGATGGACTCGCCGCAGCGCTACCCACGTATCGTCTGCCACCCGCGAGCGCGGCGCACACGCGCCACTTCATGCCTACCGACAGCCCAGATGTTCGGGAGCGAGCCAAGGTCTTCGATGCATTCGCGCGGGTGGGCCGAGACGCGCAGCTCGCAGTCCTTTGGCCGGTCACCCTCTCTTCGGCTGCGGATTCGTTACTGCGTGAGCTAGTTCCGAAGTTGTCCTATCTGGGTAGAGCGGAGTCGGTGGTGGACGCACGCGTCGTGACCGACGCCGAGCTGCCCGACGGCCTCATCGCCTCCGCCAACGATAGCAATCGACCTGGTGTGGAGTCGATCACGCTGCTCGCTCCGATGCCGTCCGTCGAGTATGCGGCTTGGCGATCAGCGACCGCTCCGGCCGAGCCTCCGCTCAAGAAGGGAAAGAAGTGGAAGCCGAGCGCATTTCCCGCAGACTCGTTCGCTGCGGTCCTGACGGACACGACGTTCCTCCAGGAGCACGGATGGACTCAGCCACCGGGCTCGCGGCGCGTTCACTACTATCGCCCAACTGACGCGCTCTCGACTGCCCCGCCTCGAATCATCACGCGTGCGCGGATCATCGCGGCTGCGGACACCGCACTGCTCGCGCTGGCGAGCGACGCTAGAAACAAGGACGTTCTGCCATCACTGCATCGTGCGTTGCCGCAGGCGGAGCTTCTGCACGCCGCGCTCGTGAGCAAACTTGGCGAGGCGATCTGCCCGGAACTGACGGGCCGCGACGAGCACGGCGTGAGACTCGAAGGTCACCGCCACGCGAGCATCCTCCCGCTCTGTCTCTCCGACCCCGGCCAGTTGGATCACTTCCTCGTTCACGCGCCCATGGGCTTTGGAGCTGACGCCCAACGCGCGCTACGAGCCCTTGGCGCGACGTATTCGAAAGGGGCAGACAAGCCGTTGTTCGTCACGCTCGCAGGGCTAGGCATGCTCGATCAGTTCTTCAGTCTCGGTGGCGTACCGCTGCGCGAACTCGCGCTCTCGAAGACTTGGACGAGTCGTACACCGTTTGTTCCTCCACGGCATTTGAAGGCGAAGCGCCACACGCTCCAAGACCAAGTGCAGGCGGAGCTACAGTGGCACGGCCTGCCACCCGCCTCTCGTATCGAGCTCTTCGATCGAGATGAGCTCGTGACCTGCGGCTTCCATCGATTCATTCGTTCACGCCGAGATCCTAAGCGCGCGCCACCAGCACCACGCTTCTTTGGCTTGCGCATCGAGCTCAAACAGGCAGTGCGAGGCCCTATCAGTCTCGGGTATGGGTGCCACTTCGGAATGGGAGCGTTTGTATCGGCGAGCCCGAGCGGTGAGTGACGACGCGGCCCGCGCCCCAACTCCTAACGAGGCGCGCGCGACATCGTTGCCGCTCGCACTCCCAAATATCGAGTTGGTGCCAGCGCGCATGATCAACGAGCTACTCTATTGTGAGCGGCTCATGGCGCTCGAGTGGCTCCAAGGTGAGTTCGCAGACAATGCGTTCACCGTCGAGGGGCGCGCGGTCCACGCGCGGGCAGACACTCCGTCGAAGGGCCTCCCGCCACCCAACACCGAAGCGCCCCCCTATGCAGCGCGCTCGGTATGGCTCTCCTCGGAGGAGCTTGGGCTCACTGCCAAGATCGACGTCGTTGAAGGGGACGTCGAGGGCTTCGCGGTGCCTATAGAGTACAAGCGCGGCAAGCCTCCCGACGTGCCCGAGGGAGCCTACCTACCCGAGCGCGCGCAGCTGGCGGCTCAAGTCATGCTGCTCCGGGCGCACGGATACAGTTGCGATCACGGCGAAATCTACTTCGCAGCTGCGAAGCGACGGGTGGAGATCACCATCGACGACGCGCTCATCAACACAGTGGTCGAAGCGGTCAAGCGCGCCAGAGAGATTTCCGCTCGACGGGTCTTGCCGCCGCCTCTTCGCGACAGCCCGAAGTGCGACGGTTGCTCACTTGCGGGCATCTGCTTGCCCGACGAGACCAACTTCCTCGCGCGCGAAAGTCCGTCCGCGGCGGAGCCGATTCGACAGCTCATGCCCGCGCGCGACGATCGCCTACCGGTCTATGTGACAGAGGCGGGCGCGCGGGTCGGTATCGACGGCGAGGAGATTGTCGTGCGCGGACGAGAGAAGAACGAAACGCGAGCGCGTCTCGGAGAGACCTCGCACGTGTCGGTATATGGGAACGTCCAGATCAGCACCCAGGCGCTTCGTCGATTCATGGAGTGCGAGATCGGCGTTACTTATCTGTCCACGGGCGGCTGGCTCTACGGCCGGGCGGAAGGGCTTTCGTCGAACAACGTCCTGCTGCGCATTGCCCAATTTCGCGCCGCAGACGATCCCGTAACGTGCCTGCGCCTCGCACGATCTTTCGTCGAAGCAAAGATCCGCAATTGCCGAACCATGCTGCGCCGCAATCATCCAGAGGCTCCGCCCGCCACGCTCTTCGAGCTCGAGCAGTTCGCACGCAAGGCACGAGAGACGGACGCGATCGAGAGTCTGCTCGGTATCGAGGGAACCGCAGCGCGGGCCTACTTCGGTGCGTTTAGCGGAATGCTCAAGGGCGTTCCGGAGAGCTTCGACCTCAACGGTCGGAATCGACGACCGCCACGCGACCCTATCAACGCCCTGTTGTCATTCACTTACTCTTTGCTCACGCGCGATCTCACTATCGCACTCGGTGACGCAGGGCTGGACCCCGCGATTGGCTTTTATCACCGGCCCCGCGCAGGGCGCGCGTCGCTCGCGCTCGACATGATGGAGGAGCTTCGACCGATTCTTGCCGATTCGGTGGTAGTCACCGCGTTGAACACGGGCGTCGTCAACGAGCGAGACTTCATCGTGAATCCGACTGGCGTGGCGCTGACGCAAGCGGGCAGAAGGGCGATGCTCCTGGCTTACGAGCGCCGCCTCGATCAACTCACCACGCACCCCACGTTCGGATATCGCGTCAGCTACAAACGCATCCTCGAGGTGCAAGCCCGCCTACTCGGGCGCTTCCTGCTCGGCGAGATCGCCGAGTATCCGCAGCTCCGTCCGAGGTGAGATGCGGCAGTCGTACATCGTGACCTATGACGTGCGCGATCCGAAGCGCCTTCGAAAGGTGTATCGGCTCATGCGCGGATACGGACGCCACATCCAGCTCTCGGTGTTTTATTGTGATTTGGATCGCATGCGCCGGATAGAGCTCGAGACACGCATAGGTGGCGAGATTCACTACGGCGAGGACCAAGTCCTGTTCATAGACATTGGGCCGACCGAGGGCCGCGCCCTTGACTCGATCTCATCGGTCGGACGCCCCTACATCGCAGGCGAACGTCGCGCCGTGATTGCATGAGCACGTCCAGCCGACTGTACCTGGACGTACAGCCGGCTGTACATGGCGCGCTCGGCCCGTTTTTCGTCGACTCTACGGATAGGAGGCCGGATGAAAAAGACGACCAAGCCGGGCAGGCCGAGCCCCGCAGAGACAACAAGGAAGAGCTTCAGGCACTCGTTCCGGTCGAGACCACGTTGACGACCGGCATGGCTGGTCGAGCAGAGGATCTCCTCGCGCTCATCGGGAGGCGCAAAGAGAATATCGTCGATGCTTTCTACGACATTCGCGAGGCGCTCAAGGAGATCCTCGACCGAAAGCTCTACTTGGCATTGAAGCAGCCGAGCTTCGACGAGCTGATCGCCGCGCGGAGCGTGGTCGGCCGAACGCAAGCGTACAAGCTCATCGCGGTGGCGCGAGAGCTGCCGCGCGACGGCAATCAGGAGGGGACAAGAGAGAGCCTATGCGCTCGCGGCCCTCGACGCCGCGACTCCCGATGCGGACAGCGCGTCGTCGCTCGTTGCGAAGGGCGTGAAGGTCCGCGGAAAAGTCAGAGACGTCTCAAACATGTCGCGTCGTGAGATTGAGGAGGTCCGTGGACCCACGAATGGACCAGCCCACACATGAGACGTCTCAAACATGTCGCGTCGTGAGATTGAGGAGGTAGCAAAACAGGTCCGGCCTCGGAAGAAGCGAGACCCAGCCACAATCGAGGCCGCGCGCCAATCGGCTCGGATTCTCAAGTCATTGAGGAAGCACGACAGTGCGGCAATGGAGATCGTCCACCTCAAGGACTACTTTTCTGCCACTGTGCGCGTACGCCTCGCGGCGCTCGGCGCACTGCTTCGCGAGCGGTGAAGTGCGCGATAAACAGTCTGGATCGCTCGCAGGGCGAAAGGGTCTTTGAAAACATATAGTTGTGAGCCTTTTCGGTCTGACCGGCCGCATTAGTGATTGATACACTGGCCATTACAGTCGGGTTCTCGCAAGCCCAGAGGCCAGTGCCTGTTCTCATAGGGATTGCGAGGAGTCCCTTGTCCGTCGTGAAGAACGACGGCTCCGTTGAAGCGCGTACTTCGGCAGGTTCGTGGCAGGCCGCGCTG
>ENA-OFCD01001414-OFCD01001414.1-metagenomes-genome-assembly--contig:-NODE-1414-length-12076-cov-4.066800_pt1 | contig 12076 bp, 13 predicted proteins | sample MGYA00153392_OFCD01 | MGnify analysis MGYA00153392 | reverse complement strand
TTCGTCCACAGCAACTTACACTACGAAATTATTGTCAAGAATGGCAACAAGCAGATTTTCACAATAATTGGTCAGTTACGTCCGCGTGCTAGCTCAGTTGACGTCAGCCAGATTCCGGGCGCCCGTTTCGCTGATTGCGATAGTCTTAGACCGCCAGCGGATTGTATGAGAAGACCCCCAAGTGGCTACAAGTTCATTACGACAATTAGTCCAGTCGACGATAGTAAGGCTATGGTCGACCTAACTGCATATGTTCGACTCGACGAAACCTGGCGAGCTAAGCAAAGTGGCGACAAAATGTTTTATACCCCTACATCGGAGGAGATTGAATTTAATCAGTCGTTCGAGGTGACTTACGGTAAGCCCGTTGTCATCGATACACTCACCCAGACCCGTAAAGATGGTAATTCCGAAATTGCCTTTTGGATGACGGTCTGGAAACCAACCGGCCAATAGCCAACGCATTCAATTGAAGGTATTTGGCTATGTCGAAAAATCCTTGGCTTTTTTCTTTGCCCATGGAGCTATGTGAAATTCCTGCTAAGCAGCCGATACTCCTGAACAACACTACCTGCCCCTATTGCGGGTGCGAGTTGACCGCAGAGAATGCCAATAAGGAACATGTGATTGGCCGAAAATTTGTTCCCAAAGGCACGTTGGACGGAAACTGGAATTTGATTGTTACTGCATGCAAGGCTTGCAATGCAAAAAAGGGCGACCTCGAAGACGAGATTTCGGCGGTAACGATGCAGCCAAATGCGGCCGGTCAGTATGCATCCAACCATAACGGCCTGATCGCTGATTCTAAACGCAAGGCGAAAGGGGCACGCAGCCGACGGAATGGAAAATTCATTGGTGAAAGCACGGAAGTGCTCGTGGCAAAGATGCTATTCCTTGGTGGGCAATTGACGGCCAATTTTACCGCGCCGCCTCAAGTTACTCCGGAACGCGTGCTCCAACTCGCGATGATGCACGTAATGGCTTTTTTCTATCTCGTCACATACAACGGCGATAAGCGAGCCGGAGGATTTTGGCGTGGAAATTTCATGATGTTTCCTGAGGCATGTAAGGAAGATTGGGGAAATCGAACCCATACATCATTCATGAAAGCGGTCGTTTGCTGGGAGCCCAGGTTCATGGCTAGTGGCCCCGATGAGTTTTTCAAAGTCGTCTTGCGAAAGCATCCTGACGCCGATTGTTGGTCATGGGCGCTTGAGTGGAACCAGAATTTTCGTATGATTGTTTTCTGTGGTGATCCAGTAGCCGCAGAAAATGTTTACTTTAAATTTAAAGAGCTGCCATCCGTTGATTTACCAGATGACCAAAGCAATAAAATCACCATACGTTCAAATCAGCATTTAGACATGGAAGCTGACATACTTTTTGATTGGGATGATCCTGAAGGTACCAAACCGGATCACGTAGCAACCATTCCCCCGCCTTAGAGTAGGTGGCTTTTTTTCCGCTGCACCCAGATTAAACCACCATTGATTTTTTCAATGGTGGTTTTTTTTCGCCTCCATTTCACTTTGAGAGCGCACGTATTGACAAAAGAGTCGACTATGTTTTCATAGCGTATGACCATGTGGTCTGACTTGGAGCAATACAAAAATGAACGCCCTTGCAACCGTACAACCTGCCAGTCCCGCCATGTTTGGAAAAAATATTGGCGCGATGCGCAGCCTGCCTATCGGCGGAAAGATTCGACCCGGCATCATGGTGCCGAATTCAAAACACAAGGATAACGATGCCCTCATGAAAATCTATCGCGACGGTGTTGCGTTGGGTTTGCGTTTCAATGACATCAACCACAATATCGAAAAGGCACTGGGTATTAAGAATGCGTTAATCCCCAAAAATACACCGTTCTTCCATCTGCGCGGCGGTGACTTTTTAAACCCCGATTTGGCACGGGTGATCAAAGAAAAGTACGCCGATAAAGGCGACGGTCGACTCTACCGTTTTCCGGTGGTGTTTCCCTCTGACTACCATCACCAAATTTTGCCGGAAGAGCTGGCTTGCTATACCCAGGCTGGGAAAAAATACTGGCGGGTCGTGGAGACGGATGGCGTGGCGCGCTGTAAAACCAGAACCTCACCCGTTGATGAAAATGGCAAAGTGTCCCGCGTCTATGGCGGACGTGATGTCGTCAACCGACCGGAGAATGGCGGTCTATGCCAGCCCGGTAAATGCGAGCAGTATCAGAAGAAAGAATGCACCAGCCATGCCAGCTTTGTGTTCTATATCCCCGGTGTGGATTCGGTTCGACCGCTGGAAATTCCGACGGGAAGCTTTTACTCGCGTGACGATGTGATGCAGATGTTGGAAATGATTGCCGGTATTAAAGGCACGGTCACAGGCGCAGTCAGCGGCAAACAGACCTTCTGGTTGTCAAAAGTGCTGCGCGAAGTGACGAAAATTAAAGACGGGATTCCGGTTCGGCAACGGGTCTATCTAATGTCGCTTACGGCCGATGTAGATGTGGGCACGATGCTGGTTGACTTCGGAAATCGGCCAGCGATGGAACAGAAAGGGGCTGATGCGGCGGCCATGCTAACGCCGACCTTGACCGTGGTTGGCCCCAATCTTTCATGTGACGAACGTGGCGGCACGATGGTGGTACCAATTGACTCAGTAATCGCCCCTGATGTACCCGTTGTAGCAGCCGCCATTGTTGCAGAGTCAACGGCTCCTAAAACGGATTCGGCTACGAGCTTTAACGAGCTGACCAAAAGCTTAAACGAGCTGGGCATTCCCATCGGCGAATTTGCAGCCGGCGCGGCTAAACGCTACGGCTCTGCGTGGATGACGGATATATCGATTCTTACCCGTGCCCGCGAAGCCATCCAGGGTATGCGTAACCTGCGCGTCGAAATTGACAAGAAAGTAGCCGAACTTGAGATTCCTGCGGAAACCTTCTCGAGCTATGCATCCAAATTAAAAGGAACGGGCTGGAACACGAAGCTGCCGGCCCTCACAGAAATGATGGCCGAGTTAAATGCGGTCACCGAAGCCGACGTCTATCAAGAGTTAATCATTGACGCGCTGACTTAACAGAGGAACGATTTATGACTACCCCCCTTAAAATTATCCATATCAGCGATGAGCACTATGCGCCGAAGACGTTAGACAAGGTTGAACCATGCATGGCGCATGTATTGGCGGTTGCCCGCCAGGAACTACCGGATGTGATTGTCTCGACGGGCGATGCCACTGACCATGCTATCGACGCTCACTCCCCAGCGTTTGCTGCGCTGGCCAAGCGGGTGCGTGAGGCATCCGACATTGCGCCGGTGTTGATCCTGCAAGGCACATTCAGTCACTCTCCGCGTGGCCTTGTGGATCTCTATCCCATGCTGGCCGGAACATGGCCGGTCTATGCAGCCGTTCATATTCATCAAGTTGCCCTACTCGCCGATAACACCTGGCTACCCAGCAACGGCTTTGCGTTCACCACGGTACCGCCTACTGCTAAAGTTATTTTTACCTTGTTTCCCACCGCCAATAAAGCAGACGTTGCCGCTGTGGTTGGGGCGAGTGATGCGTCCAGCGCCGCAGGTGAAGCCATGCAATCGTTAATGCATGCGTTTGCCCCGATCAACCAGGAAGCGCGACGATTGGGTATTCCTTGTATTGCCCTTGGGCATGGCACGGTCAGCGGATGCTTAACCGAGCACGATGTGCCGATGGCAGGCATGGATCATGAATTCAGTGTGGGTGGCTTATTTGCATTGGAAGCCAGTGCTGTCATGTTGGGTCATATCCACAAGCACCAAACATGGCAGAACGACGGGCGCATGATTGCCTACGCAGGCTCGCTCTGTCGTCTGCATCATGGTGAGATAGGTGACAAAGGCGGAGTGATCTGGCAACGTGTGAGCAGATTGTCACACCGACCCGTCGCTCCGTCACCATTGAGTTCGATACTCTCCCCACAGCGGCCGACATCGTGGCGCGTAAGGCCGAGTTAATCGACTGCGATGTTCGGATTCGCTGGGAAGTGCTGGAAGCCGACCGCGACAAGGTAGACCGCCACGCCTTGGAAGAAGCCCTTAAACAAGTTGGTGCAAATGAAATCAAATTGGAAGGCACTGTGATCGCCACACAGCGGTCGCGGGCTGAAGGCATGAATCAACTGCTGTCCGTTGATGCCAAGTTGGGCATGTGGGCCTCAACCGTTGGCCAGAATCGCCAGCCGTTGCTGGAACGGCTCGACTTGTTGGTGTCATCGAACGGCGAAGGACTCGTTGACGTCATCCTGGGACAATGCAAGCAGCGTGCGGCAAACCCGCCGCCGACCGTGAGTGGGGATGCCAGCGCGGTGGGGATTGAATCGACCGAACCGACGCAAGAACTCCAATTGGCTTGACTTAAAAGCGGTTCGTGTTTGAATCGCTTTATGTCTTTATCGAACAGAAAGCACTAAATTTTTATGACACCGAAATACTTACGCCTTAAAGGATTCACCGGGATCTTGCGTGCGACCGGGCTGCATGAAGTGATGTTGGATCTTACTTATTTGGAAGACGACGATCAGCTCGTGGCCATCATCGGACCAAACGGCAGCGCAAAATCAACCGTGTTGGATAATCTTCAACCCTACCCCGTGATGCCTTCGCGCGTGACCAGCGATGGCCCGGTTAACGTGGATGCCTTTTCGTATTACGGACATCTGTATGCGGCTGACTGTGAACGTGAATTACATTGGGATCATAACGGGGAGCAGTACAAGACCTCACAGCTCTGGCATATCAATGGCTCGCGCACCGCCGAGGCCTATTTACATATCAAGAAAAATGGCAAGTGGCTCCCGGCCTCATTACCGGATGGCACCTTGTCGGATGGAAAGACGTCCACCTATGCCAAATGTGTCGAAGGCATCGTGGGCAATCCCGCTACTTATTTCACGACCCAGTTTGCCGCGCAAAATCGCACCCAATTTGCCAAATACAAATCAGCCGATGTGAAAAGTCTGCTGGCGGATATGTTGGGCCACTCCCATATCGAAACGCTTCATGCGAAATGCCTCTCGGTATCGAGCGGTCTGAAATGCGCATTGACGGACGCGCGCTTTGAACTGGAGCAGCTGGTGTCCGTCGTGGCGTTGGTCAAATCGCTGCATGCCAGCATTGCCGCCGACGAAGCTACCCTCAAGGGATTCGATGCGGATTGGGCCACCCAACGGCAGGCGTTGAGCCTTGCTGAAACGGCATTGGTTCAAGCACAAGAACGGATCAAGGCCTCTGCCACCACGGAGGCGGAGCGGCAACGGTTGAAAGGAGAACAAGGCAAAATTGACGCGCTTGCTCATGCCGATATAGCACTGCTTCAACAAGATAAGGTTCAGGCAGAAGCGATACTGGCACGAGCCAAACAAGAACGTGCTGTCGCCGAAGCAAGATTGACGACGGATAAAATAAGTGTTGAGAAGCAGCTTGCCGAAATCAACATCCTGCTTGCCCAAGCGCCCATGGTGGTGAGCGCGCAGGCTACCCTGCCGATCGCTCTCACTGACCTGCCCGCACTGAAGGCGGCCGTTGAACAGGCTGAAATCGTACGGGCCGAATGGATGCGCCTGAAAGTGGATAAAGAACGGGCCGAAGACAAGATCGAGCAGCTCGGCAAGACGATGAACGTCGACCGCGAAAAGCAGGAAGCCTTAACACTCCAGTCCGGCTTGGCCAATGAAGTGCCATGTCAGGGTACGGATCTGCAATCTTCGTGCAAGTTACTCACGCATGCGGTGGATGCAAAAACCCGTATTCCGGCGGTGATTGACGTGATTGCCAAAGCCGCCTTGACCTACGACCAACTCCGCAATGAATTGGCGGCGACCATCGCGCGTATGGGGTCTATTGGGGACGCCGAGACGGCAACTCGATTGGCAAAGGCCGCATTAGCGGGTGCCGAAGCCACCATCCGGCAATTGGAAAAACTGGCGGTTCTGGCGCCTGCGATTGAAAACGCAGAATCAACGCGCCTCGCTGCTCAAACACGCTTGTCGACCATTGAAACGGATGCTGCCGATGTGCTGGCGAAATTCAACGATCATGCATGTCATCATCGTCAGCGGTTTGATGCTATTGATGCTCGAATTACGCAGCGCCAAAACCAAGCCAAACAATCGGTGGCCGATGTCTTGGACGCGTTAAGTAAGTTGCCGGTATCAGCCAATCCAGCAGAAGTTGTCTCAGCTGCGGCACAAGTGAAAGCGATTCAGAATGTGCTGTCGTTTGTTGAAGCCGATCGCCAACAGATTGCACAACAAATTGGTCACGCTAAAGGCAAGCTAAATATTCTGGCCCCACAATCGGCGTCAGTGGACGAAGCCAAACGTGTCGTTACCGAAATTGAAACGGAGATGGCGTACTGGGCGATGCTCACCAAAGCCTTTAGCAAGGATGGCATCATTGCCTTGTCCATTGATGATGCAGGCCCCACGATCTCGGGCCTCACCAATCAAATTCTTGCCGCGTGCTTTGGGCCGCGGTTTAATGTGTCCATCGAAACGCAAATCACCAAGCGAGATGGTGAAAAGAAAGAAGGTTTTGACATTTTGATTGATGATGCCAATAACGGAGAGCGATCCAGCTTGTCGGTGATGAGTGGCGGCGAGCGGGTGTGGATCAATGAATGCATTTCACGCGCGCTGGCTCTGTTCTTGGCCGAAGCCAGTGGCCTAAAGGAAGAAACCTTGTTCACCGATGAAACCGATGGCGCACTCGACGAAGACCGAAAACGCATGTTCATGACCATGAAACGCAAGGTCATCGAGCTGGGTGGCTACAAGCGGGAATTCTTTGTGTCACACACTCCGCAAATGTGGGACCTGGCCGATGCGAAACTACGCTTCCCTGATTCGCTCTGCGCGGTGGAGACCAACGAACTATCACTGACTGATTAACTCATGACTGAAAAACAAAAAAATAGTAGCGATCCAAAACCTGTGTTCGAGCCGGGCCTGCATGTCTATTCAACCAAAGCCGCCTTCTGTCTGGAGCCATTACAACGGGAAACCGATAGTGAGCATGAGGCCACCCTCACCGGTTTGGCCACGATTCAGATCGCGGTGAGTACGGCCCCACGGGATTATGATTGGGCCAATAAATTGGTGGTAAAACTCACCCTCGTCGAAATGATGTCGTTACTCGGTGTATTTCGCGGCAAGCTGAAGCGAGCCGAGTTCGTGCGCCAAGACAAAAACGGAAAGCTGAAGACGTTTGTGATCGAGGATCAGGCCACCAACTACTACGCTCAATTTAAATCAGCTACTGGCTATGTGGTGCAGATACCCAACATGGAAGGGGCATCGATTGCCTTGCTGCTGATTCGATTGCTGTGCAGACACTATCCAGGGATACCGGTAGGAATCGTTGTCGCAGAAGTCGATTACGCGTGTTCGCGTCAGGCGTTGAAAGGAGAAAAATGATGAATTTAAACCAATTCAGTACTATCCCTTTAATTGAAACAAACTTTTTAGAGAAATAAAAAATAATGAAACCCGAATTAATTAAACCTTTTGTAACCCCTGCTGATGGTGTTGATACTGGAGTTGCCCTGCTCGATGAGACGGAAGTCTTTTCGCGTGACGGGAAAGACTTCCAAATTTTTATCCTGCCAGTTGTCTTGTCATTGCCGACCAGTTTAGGCCTGAAAGACTTTAACGAATTATCAGCGTTGCCTGCGCTGGCCAGCATTATTCGAAAGCTTCCTTGGTTCGCGGGCCGCGCTGTTGAAATTGCGCCCCGCTTGTTTGTGGGATCGCGCCTGTACGGGGAGAAAGTATTTTCGTCGGTCAATCTGGCGCGTACCGGCAATTGGGACCTGGTGCCGAAAGAGCTGGAAAATGAATATGGAAAAACAGGTGCCGATGTCACTATCTTGGATCGGCTAGTCTGTGTGCGCCATGTCTACATCCGGGTGGCCGGTGTGGGGGCGCTGCGCGAAACCGTCATGCCCCTTCCAAACGACGTTGAATTTAAGCTCACCGAGATGATGCGCTTTGCCCTGGACAATCATTCCACGAGGAAAGCCTCCGAGACAATGGTTCTCAATGCAGCGGTTAAGTTAATGCCGATCGTCCCGTTTGCGAGCGGTATCTGGGGATTCGACGCGATGCGCAACCGCGCCGTGTTAAGCCACATTGCGCTAGCGGCAGCAACGGCTGAAGTGGGTAAGCAACCCATTGCTTATCAAGCGGTGCAATCGGCCTTTGGTACGAGCCAATTAAAAGTGTTTGCGTTCAAGCAAAAAGGCGAGTGGCAAGTCGAGGCCGTGCTGGACAACTTAACGGTTGCGGCAGAGTCGCCGGAAGAAGGTGAAGCGGTGTCGAAGGCACTGTTAATCGAGATGGCGGCTGCGTATGAGGTCAAGCTGGAAAACTTGGATGCGGTGAAGGTGTCGCACTAAATTGAGCCTCATGCAGTTAGGCCAGCTCTTGTATTTCGTTCATAAGTTGAGATACAATGTATCTCTTTGAATGGGGAACAAATATGCCTACCACCACCACAATGGTTCACGTCCGCGTGGACGAAGAAATAAAAAGAGAGGCTGCAGAGACCTTGGAAGCAATGGGCCTGTCCATCTCTGATGCAGTGCGTGTATTGTTAAAGCGTGTGATTGCCGACAAAAAAATGCCGTTTGAAATTAAGGCGCCAAATGCAGTAACTCAGGCTGCGATAGCCGAGGCTGAGACGATTATGAGGTCACACCGTAAACGTTTTTCCACGGCTTCTGATTTGATCAATGACATCAAAAAAACCCGCAGCAAGTAAGCGCGCTACCCTCCCGAGGGTAGCAGACTATACAAATCAGTTTAGGAAGGACTGGGAACGTTTAACCCACTCTGGTCGATACGACATGAAGCTCCTCAAGGACGCTATGATGTTGCTGATTGCCAATGATGGTCCGCTCCCGAAGGAATATCTCGACCACGCCTTGGAGGGTAAATGGGCCGGAAATAGGGACTGCCATATTGGTGGTGATTTCCTGTTAATTTACCGGCTAGATGATAGCGGAAAGCAAGGAGTGATCGCGTTCGTGCGCACTGGCACTCATTCTGAGTTGTTCTAGTCGAAAAAAATTAATTTGCGAACGTTGGTTATAGTTTGGGCTGTGCGGCTATGGTTCATCACCACTTTTCTTGGTCGACCGAAATGCTTCTTCTGAGATACGACGGCCTTTATGGGGTAGTCGTACTTTTCGTGCAAATTGACACGCTCCAGACTATTATCACGTAGCAGAGCTATGCCCTTGTTCAAAATTGGATATATTTGGGTTTTTTGCCCGTGAACCGTGTCAATTTGCACGAAAAGTACAACTACCCCTTAAACCGATTGGGCTTCGGTCACGCTGGGGATGTGGAACCTGTGGGACAAGGAATAAGCGAGTTGCGCATACATTTCGGTCCCGGTTAGCGCATCTATTTCCATAGGCGAGACAACACGATCATCGTTTTGTTATGTGGCGGCAAAAAAGTACGCATGCAAAAGACATCAAGACGGCAAAGCGCCTGGCTACCGAATGTAGTGAATGAAATGGCCGAAGCGTTCGAGACAGACGACTCTGGCTACATTGCGCACGCGCTTGGTGTGGTCGTCCGCGCGAAAGGTATGGCGCAAATCGCTGAACAAACCGGCCTTTCTCGCGAGCAGCTTTACCGTTCTTTCAGCGCGAATGGCAACCCGACTCTAAAGACCACGCTTGCCGTGATGAGGGCACTTGGTCTCGATCTGACCGCCAAGATCCACGCCTGATCGTTCGTGTCCCAATAGCCACCTATCCGGTGGTTTATACCAACAACTTATCATCGCAAGCAATACGGTCTGTAAGGCAGAGCCTAGGCGTGTCCGTGCGGCGTCTGGACAGACTGCACCGCGAGGCGCAGGCCCATTGCTTTGAGAATGGCAGACAGGCTGCTAAGTACAGGATTACCATCTGACGACAAGGTGCGGTAAAGCTGCGTCGTGCTCAAGTGGGCAGTTTCAGCTACGGTTTGCACTCCACCAAAGGCTTTCGTCATTTGACGTAGGGTAATCAGAAGCTCACTCTGATCGCCGTCCTCAAGAATACTGTTGAGCAATTGAATCGCGTAGCCGGGATCATCCCGGAACATCTCGGCCATTGCCTCGTCATGCGCTCTATCTTTCATCACTTGTTCTCCTTTGCCAGTCTTGCCAGTATCCACAGGCCCTGTCGATATCCGCGTCCTGGGTTCGCTTGTTGCCGCCACACAGAAGCAAAACAATTTCTTTACCAGAAACCGCGTAATACACCCGATAGCCAGCACCAACATCAATGCGCAGCTCCCATACTCCATCGCGACAAAATTTATGGTCACCAAAATTGCCAAGCTCGATGCGGGTCACTCGGCGATTTACCGCAATTTTTGCAATTACATCGCGCAATTTGCGGAGCCAATCGAGATAGACATCTTCCTCGTCCGTAGTCAGATAGTGCCGAATTTCATACATGATTAATTTTCGTCTATAAACGAATTATTGTCAAGAGTTACGCGATTCTGCAAAGGTAGTCCAACATTTTGTCCGAACCCCCACCGGGTCAAAATCCGGTCGGCACAAACAGACCAGCGAAGAACGGACACTTTTGCGCCTTTTACCGGGTTTCTATGCAGCTTTTTCGACTTTTTGGCAATAAGGCATTTTTTGGCAATAAGGCATGGCCACATAACGCCTGAGCGCCTTGATCTCGCGTAACCCAACCTTCTCGATGAGGCTGCCATGGGACTCACCGCGGTTGAGGGCACGCACAATAAATGTATTGCGCAATGTGTTCGGGCCTTTGATGTGGGCAAGCGCTGCCACTTCGCTTGCGGGAAACAGTTCAATGACGGTTCGCATGGCGCAATAAACCGTATTGGTGTCCAGCGGTTCGCGGCTTGTCCACTGCGGAAACAACAGATCATTGGGTTGGTGTTCGAGCAAGTATTTGGCCCGTATGTTGTGTCTCTCTGCTGCCCACCGGTACACATGTGGACATGCCCACATTTCCAACGGCACCGACCGTGCGTCGTGAATGCCGTTTACAGAGCGAACGTGTATAGAAATCTGAGCGGCCGCTTCAGACGACGAATTGTGCCAGATGAGATCGCTGATGCGGAGCGTAACGGCTTCAGATGGACGAAGACCCGCGCCCAACATGACGATGAATAACGCGCGATCACGACGGCGCATCCAGTCGGATTTGATGGTGGCGTGTTTTTGAAGCGCAACCAGAAATTGCTTTTCTTGCTCTATCGGAAAAAAAGACGTGTGTTCCAAATTAGGTTCTGCGTCATCGTTTATAAGCCGCGCGGGATTATTGTTTCGCAGTTGATCCGCGATCATCGAATCGAAGACGTCGATAAACAACGAGACGTATCGGCTAGCCGTTCCTGAAAGCCTATTGCCTGTTTTTGCGAGCTCGCCGTTCCTTGCTGTGAGCGCGAAGACATTCAGCGGCAATTCTTTTATTTTATCGCCGTCGACCGCAGGCGATCTTTCTTTCGAGCGATTGATTCCGCCGCCACCCCCATCAAGGCAAATGGCCACGCGCAGATCATCAACATCGCAATTGAGCAACGTCTTGCCGCGCAGCGCATGCAAATTATTGACGACTTTAAAGAACTGGGTTCGGTAGACTTCTTTCGTACTTTCCCGGAATTTAGCTGTCTGCAACGCGGTCGCCCGCGCCAGTGTCTTTTGCGGACGCCGGCGAAATCGCTCCATGCGGCGCTCGATGAATGCCTCAAATATGACTTGTAGCTGAGTGTTCGGAATTTGGCTTATGAATTCGAGCGAAGGTTGTCGCATATTGGAAATTCTTTCGCGAAATGAGTGGACGTGACAGCCGTTTTGATGGCTGTATGTGTATACAGCCATCATAGTTATCGCGATGGAAATGTCAAGCGCGTGTGAATTGGCGTTTTGCCGGTGGGACGCTGGGATCAGGCAGTGATCCGGTGCCAGGTGGAACTGGCGCACGTTTAATGGCCTTTGGAGAAGCCGGTGGCGGCACAGCACCGGCCGCACCCGCCGCTTCGTCAACGACCAGTCCGGCCATGTACTGGAAAAGACCA
>ENA-OFCD01001413-OFCD01001413.1-metagenomes-genome-assembly--contig:-NODE-1413-length-12077-cov-3.502579_pt1 | contig 12077 bp, 10 predicted proteins | sample MGYA00153392_OFCD01 | MGnify analysis MGYA00153392 | reverse complement strand
AGATGGCTGCGGTTCGCCTCAGGGGGTGGCGTCGAACCGCACTTGCGAAGTTAGATTTGCACGAAAAAATGTTTCAGTCAAGAGCATTTGATGCAAAGCCTCTTTCTTTTGTCGCGCCGTGGTGTCGGTGGGGACATTGACGTAACCCGGGAACTTCATCACCGCCCCTCGAACCTGGCCGTGCGCTTCTCGCGAAATGCGGCACGACCTTCTTCGCGAGCGGGCGCGGCAGAGACACATCGACGAGCTCGGCGATCTTGGCGTCGACGTCCGCGCTCGATCGGCGCAGCCCGACCTCGACGGCACGCGCGAGGTCGTGGTTGCCGACGAGGGTCAAGAGATGCAACACGCGCTCGCGCGTCGCCTTCACCTCGATCTCGATCTCGTGGCCCAGGCGATCATAGGGCGGATCGATCTTCCAATCGGGCGTGCCGTCGTCTTGCGCGATCCCCGCGAGGATGATCGTCATGCGATACGCGAGCGCGAGCTCTCGGAGGAGCAAGGGTGAGATGTCGACCTCCGCAGGGAGCGGGAGTGCCTGGGTCGAGACCGCGTACGAGAGCGTTCGCACGGCGCGATCGCGGACCTCCGGATCTGGATGGGAGAGCAGGCGAACGAGCAACGGAGAGGTCGCCCCAGGCGCGCCCGTCAACGCCGACGCGACGTAGCGAACGCTCTCCGCGGTCGCGCTGGCCACGCCTCGCTCGACGAACGCGAGCGCGTCGCCTCCCCACGCCACGAGTCGCGTCGCGACGTCGGGTCCGATCGCCGGTGACTCGAGAAGCGCCGCGATGCTCGGGAGCAGCTCTTCCAGGCCCAACCTAGCCGCCGCGTCGATCGCCGCGAGCTTCGTCGGGTTGGCCGCGTCGGACAGCAACACGCGTCGTACCGCGCGCACCACGTCGTCGTTCGCCCCCGCTTTGGTCGCCAAGATCTCGAGAGCGGCCGTCGCGAGCGCGTCGTCCTTCGACTCGATCAACGGAACGAGCACGCTGCCATCGTGGACGCCCGCGCGATCGCGTAGCGCCACGCTCGCCACGCGTGCGCCGGCCTTCACCGCTTGCGAGGTCTCGGTCGTGATCGCCGTCGCGATCGCCTCACGCACGGCATTCGACGAGGCTCCGAGCGCGACGATCGCGCGAGCCGCGAGCACGCGGCACTCCTCGTCAGGGTCGCGAACGAGCACGCCGGCGAGCATGTCGTCGAGCCCACCGACTCCCCGTCTGATCACGCTCTCCAGCACCGCGCCGCGAACCGCCGGGAGCTTGCTACGCATCGCGGTGTGCACGACCTCCATGTCCGGCGCGGGATCCACGTCGCACAGGAGCTCCGCGGCCAACAGCGCGCGACGCTCGTCCGTCGACGAGAGCTCGGTCGTCAACGTGCGACGCGCATCGGCGTCGAAGGACATCGGCGCTTCGTCGTCGATGTCGAGCGTACGCTCGTCGATGGCCCGCCTGAGCGCGTCCTGGTACGCGGGTCTCACACGCACGATGCAGAGCCAAGCCATCACGGCGACACCGATGACGGTCCCGAGCGCCAACCAGCGCACCTCCGCGATCTTCGGCAACACCGCGAGCACGCATGCAGCCGTCGCGTAGGCCACAGGCGCGAGCACGCCGCGGACGAGAGCACGCGACTGCACGCGCTCCACGGCCGGGATCGGCGTCTGCGTTTGTTCGCTAGCGGAGCTCCAGATCGATTGCTTCATCACGCGGTCCACGCCACGCAACGCCACCACCGCGAGAAAGCTCGGTGCCACCACCGCGGCGATCGCGACGAAGATCGTGAGCACCGGGGTCAACAGCAGCGTGCGCGCAGTGCCGAGGCCGAGCAGGATGCGCGACGAGGCCCCGAGCACGAAGACGAGCGTGATGAGGCTCGTGATCCCGTAGTACCGACCGAAGAAAGCCGTGCAAGCGGCATCGGAGTCGTAGCGCTCGTGCGCTGCGCTCATCAGCAGGTAGTCCATGAGCTGCTCGGTGAGCAGCGCGACGATCGAGAGCGCGGTCATCACGCGAAGCAAGGGGAGCGCGCGGATGAACTCGAAGGCCTTGGCCCACTCTCGAAAGACCTGGACGCGTCTCGTCTGGGGCGCGACGTCCGGCAGGTCGCGGGTGCGGATGGTTTGCACGACGAAGGTCGCTCCGACGAGGGTAAAACCGCCGAGCGCGAGGAGGTTCACGGTGCCGAGAGCGTGCGCGAGCGTGGGTACCAAGAGGCCGCCGCCGGCCCACGCGATCGTGGCGCCAGCGCCCGCTGCCGGGAGTAGTCGCTTCGCAGAACGCGCGTGCGTCGCCTGCGAGACCGTCGCCCAAGCCTGAATCAAGAGCACTCCGCTCGAGGCCTCGATCACGACGTACGTGATGAACGGCACGCCGTGCACGCTCGTCATCGAGAGACCACGCAAGGCGAACATCGCCGCAGCGCACGCGGCATGCGCCCACGAGGCGAGGCGCGCCGTGCCGAGGCGGCGCGCGAGAGGCACGAGAGACAGCGAAGCAACGGTGAGCGTCGCGGCGGACGCGATGAACGCGTACGGGATCATCGTCCGCGGGTACGCCATCAAGAAGATGCTGTTCTGAGCCGACTTCAGCATCACTAGCGAGACGGACACAGAGAAGATGAGCAAGACGAGGCGCGCCGCTTTGGCTCCCTCTCCCTCGCCGAGCCCCAGGGCTCGCTCGAGGCGCTCCTCCGCGAAACTCGCCATCCTGATTCGCCAACCTACTCTGACTGAGACGCTCAGGCGCCCTGCTTCTTGGCCTCTTCCCAATAGCCGTCGAGCACGTCGAGCGGGAGCGATTTTGCGTCGCCTGGATCACCCCAGCCGCCGTGCTCCTCTGCGACGCGCTTCTCGACGTGCGAGAACCGCCGCGTGAACTTGTCAATCGTCCGGCGTAGCGCGCCCTCGGAGTCCACGTTCACGTGACGCGACAAGTTGACGAGCGCAAACAGCACGTCGCCTAGCTCCTCCTCCATCGCAGCGGCATCTTTTTGCGCTATAGCGCGATCGAGCTCACCGAGCTCCTCCGTGACCTTCGCACGCGAGCCCGCAACGTCGGGCCAATCGAAACCCACGCGCCCGACCTTCTCTCCGATGCGCTGCGCGCGCACGAGGGCCGGCATACTCCGCGGCACGCCCGCGAGGATGCCCCTGCCCTTCTTCTCTTTGGCCTTCTGCTTTTCCCAGTTGCTGAGCACTTGCTCGGCGTTGTCGGCCTTCACGTCGCCGAACACGTGAGGGTGCCGCGTGACGAGCTTGTTGACGATCGCCTCGACGACGTCGTCGATCGCGAAGCTGCCCTCCGCGCGCGCGAGCTCCGCCTGAAAGACGATCTGCAGAAGCAAGTCTCCGAGCTCTTCTTTGATGCCGGCGCGATCTTTGGAGTCGATCGCGTCGATCACCTCACACGCCTCTTCGAGCACGTACTTTCGGAGCGACTCGAACGACTGCTCGCGATCCCACGGACATCCGTCAGGCGCGAGCAAGCGGCGCATCACGCCAACGAGTCGTGTGAGCGTCGTACCGTCCTGCAACCCGATCGGAGCGACCGGACGCGGAGCGTTGTCATCGAAACGAGGTAGATCGCTCATCGCTTGCTGTCCTCTGGGACCTCGAGCTCGTAGAAGCGAAGTCCGCCCTTGCGCGAGTAGTACAGGCCGCACCCGACTTGTCGGAAATGCTTCGCAAGGCGCGCCCGGTACCACGCGCCATCGCGCGGGTGCACTGCGACGTCGGTCATGTCGAGGTCGCACACGTCGCGCAGGTCGCGTGCCGTGATGGCCTCGAGATAGAGGAAGCCCCTCGCCATCGCGCCGATGTTGTCGATCGCGCTCGCTGCGGCCTCGTCGGTCAGATAGGGGAGTACGCCCTGGCAGACGACCAGATCGTGGCGATCCTTCGAGCGCCACGTGGAGACGTCGCGCAACTCGTGGCCGTAGCGCTCGCACGCGTAGGCGCTCACGTCGGTGGACGTGTACTTCACCTCGGGGCGGTGCCGTTTGAACCAGTCGCGCCAAAGACCTGCCCCAGCGCCGACATCGAGGACGCTGTCGATCCTTCCGCCCAGCCACGCGATCATGGCGACGGTCCCACGCGCGAGCCGCGCGATCTCACGTCTGCCGTGCACGCGCGTGTCTTGACGCTCGTAGAAGCGGTCGAAATAGGCTCGGTCGAAGGCTGCGGTGCGCATTGCGGCCACCTCGTAGCGTGCGCGAGGCGTGGGGCCAAGCCCGGTGCCGCACGTGCTAGGGTGAAACCATGACCACGGCGTCGCCGTCGCCGAACTTCAGACGCGTGATCGTCGCCTGCGCCTTCGTCGGCGCGGCCGTGATGGGGTACTTGCTGCGCGGCGTTCTGTTGCCTCTCTTCTTCGCGTTCCTGCTCGCGTACGTGCTCGATCCGATGGTCGATCGCTTGGAGGTTCTGAAGGTGCCTCGCTGGGCAGGCGCGCTGACCGTGATGCTGGGCATCGTCGGCGTGATGACCCTCGTGATGGTCTACGCGGTCCCTATGTTCGTCGACGAGGTCCGCGCGGCGGCCGCGGACTTGCCTGAGCAGCTGAAGGCCCTTCAAGGTCGCGCCGAGCCCTGGTTGCTGGCGAACTTTCACCTCAAGCTCCCGCACACGATCAGCGAGCTTGCGACAGACATGGGAACGCAAGCGCCGAGCATGGTGTCTGCTGCGTCTACCGCGTTCTTCGGCACGCTGAGCTATGTCGGCGTCGTGTTGTCGGCGTTGATCATCCCAGTCTTCGCGCTCTATCTGCTCATTGACTTCGATCGTATCGTGCGTCGCACGCGCCAGCTCATTCCGCGCCGTTGGACGGCTTCGGTGACGGATGTGGCCGCGCAGATCCATCGCGCGCTCGGCGGGTATGTTCGTGGGCAGCTCACCGCGTGCATCGTGCTCGCGGCGCTCTACGCGGTGGGCCTCCGGCTCGTCGACATCCGCTTGGCCGTGCCGATCGGTGTGCTCACGGGGATGCTCGCGTTCGTCCCGTACATCGGGTTCGGCGTGGGCCTCTCGCTCGCCCTCGCGATGGCGACGCTCGACTGGCACGGCGTGGGTCCGATCGTCGGGGTCGCGGCAGTGATGGGCTCGGTGCAGGTGCTCGATGGCATGGTCATCACGCCGCGCATCGTCGGTCGTAGCGTGGGCCTCGCACCGCTCGAAGTGTTGATCACGATGATGGCCGCGGGCAGCCTCTTCGGGTTCGTCGGCGTGCTGCTTGCCGTGCCGATGGGCGCGGTCGTGAAGATCCTCATCCAGCGCGTCGTGAAGGTGTACCTCGCCTCCGACTTCTATCTTCGGCGCAACCCGCAAGAGCCCATCGCGGCGGTCGCGGAAGCGCCAAAGCCCAAGAAATCATCCATAGCAGCGGAGTCGCCGACCAAGGCGTCTCTGGTCGCGTCTGCATCGTCCAAAGGAACTTGAGAATGAGCGAAGTCACGCAAGAGCTCGTCGGTCGCACGCAAATCATCACCATCAACCGACCCGAGGCACGAAACGCCCTGACCCTCTCTGTGCTTGGTCTCATGCGCGACGCCTTCGCACACGCGGCCATCGACGACGCCGTCCGATGCGTCGTGCTCACGGGCGCGGGCGGTCACTTTTGCGCGGGCGCGGACCTGCGCAAGAACATGGAAGACCCACGCTTGATGGAGCGCACTGACGAGTACATCGGCGAGTTCCACTCCGTCATCAAGGCGATCCTCGCGTGCCCCAAGCCCGTCGTCGCGATGGTCGACGGCGCCGCGGTCGGGTTCGGTGCGGACATGGCGCTCGCGTGCGATCTGCGTGTCGTCTCGACCCGCTCGTACATCCAAGAGAAGTTCGTGAACATCGGCCTGATGCCGGACGGCGGCGGCACGTTCTGGCTGCCGCGCTTGGTGGGCACCGCCCGCGCGATGCAGTGGATCATGCTCGGCGACAAGATCGACGGCCCCGAGCTCGCGCAGCATGGAATCGCCATACGCGCGGTCGAAGCAGCAGGCCTACGCGACGCCACACTCGAAGTGACCAAGCGACTCGACTCTGGACCTCCGCTCGCCTACGCCGCGATCAAGCGTGCACTCTATGCGAGCTGGGGCTCCGTGGTTGACGCGCTCGCCCGAGAGCGAGAGGAGCAGCTGAAGCTGTTGCACTCGGCGGACGTGATGGAAGGCGTGCTCTCCTGGATGCAGAAGCGCGAGCCCAACTTCCAAGGTCGCTGAGTCAGGCGCGCTCGCCGATGATGTCTCGAAGCAAATAGTCCTTGAGCGCGTCCGTGGGCCCATAACGACCTAGACCGATCATCAGCTTGGCGATCGCGGCCTCGGCGGTCATGTCGCCGCCCGAGATGGCGCCTGCGGCCTCTGCGGCTGCGCCTCCAGCGTAGCGGCCTAGCTCGACGAAGCCACGGAGGCACTGCGATACGATCATCATCGGGACGCCGCTCGCGTGCACATGCTCCAGCGCGCTGATCAAGGATCTAGGCAGATTTCCAGTGCCGTACGCCTCCAGCACGAGCCCCTTCACGCCGCGCCCACTGGCCGCGCGCACCAGCTCCGCGTCGAGGCCTGGGAAGACGCGCACCGCGAGCACTCGCTCCTCGATGCGCTCGTCGAACGGTGCCAGCTCTCCGGCGCGCCGCACGTGAGGAGCGAGCGTCGCGCCCACGCCGAGCGTGACGAGCGGCGGGCAGTTCGGCGCGTCGAACGCGTCGTAGTCCCAAGCGTCGCGTTTGGTCGAACGCACGCCGCGGAGCGCCCGCGACGCGAACACCACGCTCACCTCGGGAACGTCCATCGTCGCGACGAGCACCGCGTCGATGAGGTTCTCGCGCGCGTCGGTACGTGGCTCGAAGAGCGGACGCTGCGCCCCCGTGAGTACGACCGGGATCGGCAGCTCGCCCAGCAACAGCGCGAGCGCACTCGCCGTGTAGCTCATCGTGTCTGTCCCGTGCACGATGACGATTCCATCGTGGGTGCGCTCGGAGATGGCCGCGTGCACGTGGCGGGCGAGGCGCAGCCAATCGGCAGGCTGCATGTCACCCGAGTCCATCGCGAAGAGCTCACGCGTCTCGATCTCGGCGATGCTCGTCAGCATCGGCAAAGCCGCCACCAAATCGCGTGTCCGATCCTCCAAGCCGAGAGCGCTAGACCCGCGCGCGGTCGCGCCGGTAGGTCGCATCATCAGCGTGCCGCCAGTCAGCAAGATCAGCACGCGGCGCATGGGGAGATTCTCGATCAGAAAATGCGCGCGTCGATCTTGATCGAGTCGCCCGCTTGGAGCGGGACGTCCGGCTGCGAGCCCTCTGCGATGGCGTCCACGCTGACGGTCACGGTCACGCTCTTGCCAGGCGCGGTTTGACGCGTGAGGATCACGTGGTTGGCGTCCGCGAGGTAAACCCTCCGGACTGCGCAATCGCTTCGAAGAGCTTGAGGCCTTCGTTCCAAGGCACGCTCCCCGGCTTGTTCACTTGTCCGATGAGGCTCACGCGCTTGCTCGCGTACTGCTTCACCGCAAGAATCACCTGCGCGTTCGTGATGATCTTGGCTTCTGCGAGCTTCTTCTTCAGCGCGTCCGTGATCTGCTGAGGCTCCATCCCGGCGACCTGCACGCGGTCCAGGTAGGGGAAGTCGATGGTGCCGTCTGGGTTGACCTTGTAGTCGTGCGGCAGGTCCTTCTCGCCGACGACGCTGATCTCCAGCGAGTCTCCCGGCCCGACCGCCGTACTCAGGATAGGCGCGGGCAGATTGGGCGTGGGTGGGTGACCGACGGAGCACGCCGTGAGGAGCGTGACGACCAGCGCGAGGAGACGAAACATCAAGCCATCAGTGAACGTGGGCGGTGCAAGCATTCACGCAGTTGGCGTCACATGAACCAGCGGAGGCCGAGGTAAGCCTCGAAACGATTATAGTTCATGTCGTACGTGTTCGGACCCGACGCCACGCCCTGAACCGGGAGCTTTTGACCGCTGAACTCACCCGTGTAGCGGAGCGTCGTGTTCAACCCGAGCGTGTTCGTGAATCGATACTCGCCGAACAGCGTCGCGTCGGCGCGTACGTCCGTGAAGCGCTGAACCACGGTTGCGCCGGTCGTGTAATAAACGTCCGGGTAACGAATTGCAGCAACGCCACCCTCTAACGAGACGAGCGCACGGCCCGCGAAGAAGTAGGCGAGCTTCGCATAGCCGCGATCCGACTCGTAGAACGTCGTGAGGAAGCTTGGCGCGAAATCGCGATTGAAGCCGAGGGAGAGCGAAGAGATCGAGAGGCCTACGGCATTGGGGTTGTCGGCCATCGGGTTCGCGGTGAGGAAGAACTTTGCCTCCACCTGGCCGATGACGCTGTCGAACTGCTGAATGTTGTGATTGCTTGGGACGTCGACGAAGCTCGCGCCCCAGCCGGCAGCCGCCAAGAACGAGAAGCGCGGAGTCACGAGACCCGTAATGCCCAACTTCGTTCGGAACGGCGTCGAGTTCTGCAGATCGCTCGCCGCTTGCCCCTTCTGCGTGAAGGTCGCAAACGTGGTGTTGGCGTCGTAGAAGAGCGAAGTCTTCGGCCGAAACCGCCAGTCACCGCGGGTGGTGAAAGCGTTGTTCAACGTGTTGAACGGGGCATTCGTGGAGTTGTCCAGAAATCCGGCTCGGAGCTGATATCCAAGCTTCCAGCTCAGCGTGCCGCTTCCCGGCGTCACCGTCGCGTCGATGCCCGCACCGACAAGGTTGCGATTGAACGAGACGTCGGGGTTGCCGTTCGCGTTGGGCGCGACCGTGCGGGAGTACAGGCCGTCGAGGCCGACACTGAAGGGGCGCTGCGGAAGGATGTCTACACGCGCGGTCAGATCGCCTGACAGACCGTTCAAACCATTCTGCTTGATGACGTCGTCCGCGCCGATAAAAGCGCGATAGGTGAGCGCGATGCCTGCCCTGAAGTTGACCTTCGGCGGCTCCGCATTGACGTCGCCCTCTTTGCGTTGCTGTTGCAACGTCGAGAGATACAACGACGGAGTGATCCGGAAGATGCCCGCACCAGGGCTCCCCGGGAAATTACTGATCGAGTTGACCGAGCCGTCCTTCGGCGAGCGGAGGAACCAGTTCGAGTCGTAGCCGACCTCGCCTCCGAGCCCAGGGTGGAGCTCGAAGTCGCCGACGCGATAGCCGATGCCCTCGGTCGTCTTACGGTCGGCAAGCCAACCTTGGGCGTGAGCTGAGCTCCACGACAAGGCGGTGCCGATGAGTGCTGCAACCGATAGGAGGCGTTTGTGGGTGAGCATGCGCACGTGCGTTAAGGGGCCGGTTCGCTGTCGATTCGCACACTCTCGAGTGTGCTCGGCGGCGAACCTTAGGTGGGACTACGTAAGCCGTCTACACTACTTCGTGCAGGAGGTGCAAACGGGAGGTTGAGCGATCACGTTCGGATCGTTCGGATTCTCGTCTTGCTCGTCTGGGGGGAGCGTCGGATCGACCGTCGCGGTGTTCTTCGTCTCGCCGATCACGGTGCCCTCTTCGCCGATGCACTGATTGGCTTCGGCGGTGAGCTGCTCTCCGCGCTGCCGAAGCACCATGAGTACGGTGAACTCGTGATTCGAGAGCTCAACGTCCTTACGTCCTGCGGCGAGCTGCAGTGAGTTTTGGCGATCCTTTGCAGAGCGGATGGCAACGTCGGCCTGAGAGAGCTTGTCGTTCAAACAAAGCGTCTTGACCACGTCCCGCGCCCCGCGAGCCTCCTCGAGCTGACGACGAATCGTCCCCGCGGCTTGCTCCATGCGCGTGACCTGGTTCGCTGCTTCGCTCACTTGTTCTTGCGGCGTCAGCTGTGGCTTGTGCTGGAACCCGACCTGTCCGTCGGCGGTGGCTTGCGAGTTCTGCGCGCCCGCCGTTCCTGCCGCGGCAGCCACGATGGCGACCACGACCAGCCACTTCAGTTTCGATCCAAGGCGCATGAAAGCGTCCTCCCAAACAGGGTAAGCACAGCAGTCACGGACTCTACCGGGCGATGCTGAGACTGTCAACGCGAGAGCGGCTCAAAGAGGCCCGAAACTCTGCCGTAGTGAGCGGGTCTCTTCGTTCGATGCCCCATTCGCCGTTCGCATTCAGTCCAAAGTGCCACTCGAGGGTGGAAGTCACTTTTGCTGAACGAACGTCACCGGAACTTGGATGGTCGCGCCACTGCCGCCGTTGAAGCTGGCGTGTTTGGCCTTGTTCATGATGCAGGCCTCGACCTCGGACGAGAGACCCGTGCCACCAGCTTTGCTCACGCTCTCGACGTCGCCGTTCGGCTGCACCTTGATGGCGAGAATGATTTTGCCAGCCATGCTGGGGTCCGAGCTGAGACCCTTGTTGTAGCAGCTCTTGAATCCAGGTCGCAGACCCGCGATGACGCGGTCGGCGTCAGAGACGGCGCCTCCGCCCGCGATGGGGCCCATCTGGGCGTCGCCTGTCGGGCCACGAACCTCGACGGTCGTTCCCGAACCATGGCCGCCGCCGCCGCCCGAAACGCCGAGACCAGAGAGTCCGCCGCCGTTGTGTCCAGGCGCCGCTAGACCCCCGCCGCCTCCGCCGAGCCTCAAGTCGCCGCCAGTGTTGCTGACGCCAGCGCTCGACTGGGCGACGCCGGAGAGATCCGTGACCGCAACGTCAGAGCGGTTGAGCGCACCAGCGACCGACGTCTGTCCACCAAACGCAGCGAGCATCTGCATCTGCATCGCCTCGGCCTGTTGCGATAGCGCCGCGGCTTGCTTGTCGCTGATGGGGCCAGCCTTCGCGGTGTTGTTCGCTGCGGCCGTGGGCGCGGGCTTGCTGTCCGCGGAAGGTTTGTCGGTGCTAGGCGTGTTGTCGACGGGCTTGTCTTCTGGCGGAGGCGGCGGGACCTTGTTGAGCAAGTCCGCCAAGCCCTGAGACATGACGTCGTCGTTGACGACCACGTCCATCCAGTCCGAATACATCGCGCCGATGAACCCGAAGTGGATCATGAAGCTGAAGGCCGCGATGATCGTGAGCGTCCAGTCGATCTGGCTGGCGAGACCGCCTTTGACGGACAAAGGCAGCTGCGGCCGCGGCGCAGGAGGCGGGGGCGCGACGAACTGAAAGAGGAACGTGGTCTCGCCGATGACGACCTTGCCGCGTGCGTCCTCGGTGAGCTTCACCTGATACGCAGGCCCCACGCGACGCGCCTGTCCACGCAATGCACCCAAGTCGCTGATGCCAGTCTGCAACGCGACGCGCCCACTCATGCCGTCGAGGAAGTTCAGGTAGTAGTCGTTGCCAATCAGCTCGAAGAGCTTGAACTGCGACGGAACGTTCGGCGTCGGCACGACGAACATGGCCTTCTCGCTCTGCCCGATCGTCACGTGCGTGCGCTGCTTGATGATGCGCTCTTCGATCACGCGACCCGATTGCACGAGCCCGATACGCAGGACCTTCGGACCGGCTTGCTGCGCGACTGCGCGCATCACTGCCGTCATCTGTCCGGGTCGACCTCCCGGCTGTGCTCCCGGTCCCTGTTGCATCTGTGACATGAGCTGCCTTTCTGGCGGTGGACACCCGACTAAGCGAAGAGGCGGGCAGTCCCCAGATTAGACTCCACACCGAAGGAAAAGTTCCCGCGGAGACGTATGTGACGAGAGTACACGAACTCGCCTGCTCGTGGAAAGTGCCTTACTGGGTGAAAAACGAGACCGGGACCCGAAGCGTGCCGCCGCTCCCCTGCTCGAAGCTGGCGCGTCGCGTGTGGTCGATGATGCACTGCTCGACCTTCGGGCTCAGCCCGGCGCCGTCCGCCTTGGTGACGCCCTGAACCTCACCGTTGGGCTGGACGACCACCGACAGAACGACCTTGCCTGACATTTGCGGGTTCTCCGCGAGCCCCTTGTTGTAGCAGCTCCGATACTCCGGTTTGAGCGCTGCGATGGTGCCGTCCGCGTGCGGGATGTTCGAAGTCTGCAGGACGGAATCGATCTGCGTGATGCCCAAGGGGGGCGGATTCACGTCGATGACCGTGGCGGCGTGCGGGCGGTCGAGCGTCGTATTTCCGAGGTGGGTCAGCGAGTGGTCTCCCGTTGTGGCCATCGAGCCTGTGGCTAGAGT
>ENA-OFCD01001412-OFCD01001412.1-metagenomes-genome-assembly--contig:-NODE-1412-length-12080-cov-3.603326_pt1 | contig 12080 bp, 11 predicted proteins | sample MGYA00153392_OFCD01 | MGnify analysis MGYA00153392 | reverse complement strand
TTCTTCACGAGGTGCACACGCCCGCCCATGTCCGCGCAGATCTGGGTGAGCTCTTCGTAGGCCGCTTCCTCTTCGGGGAACGACGCGCGCAGCGGATCCTCGAAGGTGATCGTGATCGCATAACCCGATATGCCGTGATTGGACGACAACACGAAACCTTCATTGGCGTCGTCTGGCAAATAGAGCACGTCGATGAGCGGACAGCTCAATCGGCGTCGGTCCAAGACGGCCTCCGCGGCTTCGAGGAAGTCGCCGAGCTTCTGCTTGGTCTCCTCCGGATCATTGGCAACTAGCGGGATGACGAACGTCTGCTGGCGAATCCCCATGGGGAAGCCCAGCTTACGCCCAGCGCTACGAACGGCGTGGTTGCCGCCTTGAAAGAACGTGAAGCCGTCTACCTCGTCGATCGCGGTTCGCTCGTTCTTCAGATACCAATTGAGGATGATCCAATAGCCGATCAGTCGCGGGATCTCGAAGAGCGCGAAGACCTGAAGCGCCCGCTGCGCGAGCGACTTGGGCTGGTGAAAGGGCGACGGATCCAGCTTGTACTTCTTGCCGTCCTCGTACCGAGAGTGCATGACGAAGCCCTGGCGCTCAGCGTTCATGTAGACGACTGACGAGATCGCCTCCGCGTCGCCGTGAAGGATTCGACGGAGCGCGGAGAGCTCCGTGGGTGCCCGATTGTCCGTGCGGAGTTTGCCGTGAACTCCGTCCACCTTGGTGACGAGGAGCTGCGCGAGATCGCGCAACCCGGTGAATTTCGTGAACTCGGTCATGACGACGATGTCGTCGTGCGGAACCGGCATTAGCCAATAGGTAATCTCGAGTACGACTCCCACGAGTCCGAACCCGCTAATCGCTCCTTGGAACAAATCGGTATGGGTGCCGCGTGAGCAAGTGACGACTTCGCCGTCGAGCTTCATCAGCTGGAAGCTCTCGACGTGGTTGCCCTCCTTGCCGCACGCGGGAGAGAAGCGCGACAGGCAGTCCGCCGACAGGGTGCCGCCGGCGGTCGCGAACTCGGTGCTGACCATCACGTACGGCACGTGTTTGTGCCTCTTCGCGGTCTCGAGGATGTCGCCCCAAGCCGCGTTCGCGCCGACGGTGATCTTGCCGTCCACGACGTCGCTGATGGTCGCGAAGCCGACGAGCTGGATGACCATGTCGTCGTTGAGCGCGTGCGTGTCGAAGGCCATCTGCCCGGCGCGGAACGACACCGTCCAGCCGTTCTTCCGCGCCTCCGCGAGATGACGGCGGAGCTGCTCCACGTTGCAGGCTTGCCGCTCGCGGCCGAAGACGCTCTGCGCGGAGTAGGAGAACAGCTCCACTTTCTGATCGCCCGACCCATGCATGACGAGGCATGAAACAGGACGACGGTCGAGATCGCAACCGAGCTGTCGCTGGGAGTTGCCCGGCTCGCTCTATTCGGGCCATAACTCGCTCATCATGTCGTTCCAAGGCACGTTCACCGCGGTCGTCACTCCCTTCAAAGACGACGACGCGCAATCGATCGATTGGGATGCGTTCGACAGGCTCGTGGACGAGCAGATCGCGGGCGGCATCACGGGACTCGTGCCCTGCGGCACGACGGGAGAATCGCCGGCGCTCTCGTACGAAGAGCAGGCGGCCGTGATCGCGCGGACGGTCGGGCGCGCGAAGGGCAGGGTGAAGGTCATCGCCGGCACCGGCTCGAACAGCACGCGTCATACGATCGAGCTGTCACGCGCGGCGGAGAAGGCCGGCGTGGACGCCGTGATGGTGGTGGTGCCGTACTACAACAAGCCGACGCAAGAGGGCCTCTATCGGCACTACGTCGCGGTCGCCGCTTCGGTGAAGTGCCCTGTCATCGTCTACAACATCCCCGGTCGCACCGGCATCGATCTCGCGGCGGACACGCTGTCGCGCATCGTCGAGGCGTCGCCCAACGTCACCGCGACGAAAGAGGCGACTGGCAACGTGCTGCGCGCCCAAGAGCTCGTCGCGAGACACGGCGATCGTTTGACGGTGCTCTCGGGCGATGACGCGCTGACCTTGCCGATGATCGCGTGCGGCGCGAAGGGCGTGATCAGCGTCGCGTCGAACGTGCTGCCACGTACGGTGAGCGAGGCCACGCGGCTCGCGCTCTCGGGTGACATGGCCGCGGCTCGAAAGGCGCATCTCGCGCTGTTGCCGCTCTTCAGCGGGATGTTCGTCGAAGCGAACCCGGGCCCCGCGAAATGCGCGCTCGCGCTGCGGGGACGCATGAAAGACGTCGTGCGAGGTCCGCTCGCGCCGGTGACCGCCGAGACGCGCGCGCTCATCGGGAAGCTCATCGAGCCGTACGCGGGCTCGTCGTGAGCGTCACGCTCGCCGTCGTCGGCGCGAGCGGTCGTATGGGCCGCGCTGTGGTCCGCATGGCGCGAGAGCGCGGGCTCGAAGTCGTCTGTGCGATCGGCGCCACGGACGAGGGCAAGGACGTCGGCGAGCTCGCCGGGATCGGAGCGTGCGGTGTGCTCGTCACCAGCGATTTGCACGCGCTCACCGCGGCGAAGGCGGCTGTCGCGATCGATTTTTCGACGCATGACATCCTGCCGGAGGTCGCGAGGGCGTGCGCCGAGGCAAAGACGGCTCTCGTCAGCGGCACCACCGGTCTCCTTGCAGAGGGACTGCTCGCGCTCCAAGAGGCCAGCGAGCTCGTGCCCGTGCTGTGGGAGCCGAACATGAGCGTCGGCGTGCAGGTGCTCGCAAGGCTGGTGCAACGCGCGATAGAACTCCTCGGGTTGGGCTTCGACGTCGAGGTCAGCGAGACGCACCACCGCCTCAAGGTCGACGCGCCGAGCGGCACCGCGAAGCGCCTCGCCGAGGTCGCCAAACAGGCGAGGGGAGATCGCGACGCCTTCGTCACGGGACGCGACGGCAAGCCCGGACGCAGGCCCGATCGCGAGATCGGCGTGTTCGCGATGCGCGGTGGTGACGTCATCGGCGATCACACCGTGCACTTGCTCGGGCAGGGAGAGCGAATCGAGCTCACGCACCGTGCGACGAGCCGCGATCTGTTCGCTTCGGGCGCGCTGAGAGCCGCGCAGTGGATCGCTCACAAATCGCCCGGCCGCTACACGCTCGCGGACGTTCTGCTTGATCCGCCGCCGACGAAGGACGCGGAGATGATCCTCGAGTAACTGGCGCGGTCAGAACGTAGCGGCCAAGGTCAAGCCGCCGGACTTCGGGCCGAACGACGGAGTGACACGCCACGTCGTCGAGGCCGGTGTGTCGCTCTTCTTCTCGGCGGGGCCGCGATCGGTCAACAAGATGATCGTGCCCGCGATGAACAGCGCGCCACCGATGCCGAGGAACACGCTCTCCAACACCAACGCGCCCTCCGCGCTCGTCTTTCGGTCGCACGCCGCTTGCGAGAGCACGGGATCGCCGACGCCTTGCGGGGGCCTGCAGAAATCGGAGATGCCTTTGAGCAAGACGTTGTTGTGGTCGTCGTTGTTCGACGATCGGAGGCCGAGGAAACGGACGCCCTCGATCGCGCCGATGACGCCGAGCACGACGCCCGCGCCCATCGCCGAGATGCCGACGATCTTCATGACCGGAACGGGCTTGCTGGGCTCGGTGGGGACGACGCCGTTCGGTGGCGGAGCGCTGCCCTTCTTGAGCTCGATCGTGATCGACGACTCCGTCCCCGTGATGATCGAGACCTCTTGGCCTTGCGGCGCATAGCCGTCCGCGCGGAGCTCGATCGCGTGGGTGCCTGCAGGGAGCGTGAGTGAGGACACTCCCGCCGTGAGCGTGCCCTTGGGTTGCCCATCGACGAAGACCTGCGCGCTCTCGACTGCACAGTGGATGGTCACGCTGCCCTCGGTGCCTGCTCCGGAGAGCCGCTCGAAGATCCGGCTGGCCATCTTCTTGAGCGCCTCGTCGTTCTGATCCTTGAGGTTCTCGGTGTACGACTCCTTGACGCTCTGCTCGGGCTTTCCGCGCAGCCAGAGGTGCACCTCGGCGGTGACTTGGTGAGGCGCGGCGGCTTTGGTGACAGAGCCCCAGAAGAAGCGGTCGGTCTTGAGCTGATCGCCGATGCGCGCCAAGCAGCCTGCGTCGGGCTTCGGCGGGCACTTGAGCGCGGGGATGAGCATCGACAGCGAGTCCGTCGACTCGGCCATCTGCCAGCCCGGCGTCCCACGCACCTTGCTCTTGAGCGCGGCGGTGAGACCGTCGGCTTGGTCCTCGGTCGCGTCGTCGGAGTCGAGGTTCACGACGTGCACCGGGCCCTTCGCCTGCGCGAAGACGTTCGGCGCGATCAACACCATCGCGAGCGCGAAGAAGAACGCAAGGGCGGACCGGAACTGAGCCTGCATCATGACGCCAAGGTAGCTCGTCTCCTGGGTGGGTTGAAAGTCCCGTGTGATACCGTCACTCGGCCATGCGCATCACGGGCGGCGTCCACCGGTCGCGCGAGTTGCGCGCGCCAAAAGGCCAAAAAACTCGGCCAACCGCGGACCGTGTGCGCGAGGGGTTGTTCTCCATGCTGGCGTCGCGTCGCCCGCTGGATGGGGCGCGTGTGCTCGATCTCTTCGCGGGGACGGGTGCGCTCGGGCTCGAGGCCCTCTCGCGCGGAGCGAGTCACGGGGTGTTCGTCGAGAGCGATCGCGCGGCGCTGCTGGCGCTCCGCGAGAACGTGCGAGCGCTCGGGTTCGAAGCCGCGAGCGTGGTGATCGCTCAACGTGCGGAGCGCGTGGTCGAGGCGCTGAAGGGTCCGTTCGACGTGGTTCTCTGCGATCCGCCCTATGCGCTCGTGCGCGAACCCGAGCTGGCGGCGCTGCTTTCGAAGGTGGCCGCCCACTGCCACGCCGAAGCGACAATTGTCTTGGAGCACGACGCCAAAGATCCCCCGCCCTCCATTCTGGGCGCTATCGTGACGTTCACGCGGCGGTATGGCGACACGGGACTAACCTTTTATGAGGTCTCGGCCCTCTTGAAACCACCAGCAAATGATGAAGATGGCGACGTGTAGCTCACGCTGTATACTCCGCCGCCGCACCCTCGCAGTTCACGCGCCTCTCGATGGCGATCTCCAGAGCGAAACCACATGACCTCGATTCCGCCTCCCTCGCAAACGGGGGTTCCCGTCTCAGGGGGAAACGGCACCTACATCGCAGTCGGCGCCTTGCTCATCGCGGGCATCATCGCCCTCGTTGCTTTCAAGTCCTGCTCGGGCCCTGACACGAAGCCCATCGCGATGGTCCCAGACGCGGCGCCATCGGCCAAGCCGACCGTCGATACGACCCGCTTCGATGACGTGCCACCGCCGCCAGCACCCGAAGACGCGTCGGTCGCGCCCGTGACGACCCACTACGTCACCGGCCCCGCCATGAACGTGTGCGACGTGAAGGCCTGCGGCGGCATCACTTCCACGGAGCTCGAGAATGGCCTCAACATGGTGGCGCGTCAGACACGCCGCAAATGCTACGAGACCGCGCTCAACAACGACCCGACGCTCAAGGGGCATGTGAAGCTCAACCTCGTCATCGCGATCAACGGCCAGGTCTGCTCGGCCGTGGTCGGCAGCAACGACATGGCGAGCACGACGGTCGGAGACTGCGCGGCGCGCACGTTCCTGGCGTCGCGCCTGCCGTCCCCTAAAGGCGGCTGCGTCAAGGTGGAACTTCCGCTCGCGTACGTGCCGGCTGGCCAACAATAGCTTTCGACGCTGGCAATCGTCGGTGGTGACGGTTACGCTCTTCAGCGATGCGCGCAAAGGTCGCGGTTTTGATCCTCTTTCTTGGTGCATGCACGGCGCTCTTCGCCGCCGCTTGCATCGATGGCACGACAGCCAATTGTGACGCCGGGAGCGGCTGCGAGCCTGGCGAAGGCGCGGCTCCGCTGCCCGACGCGAGCGAGAAGGACGGTGGCGCCGATACTTTGACGACCGACACCTCGATGCCGCAGGACGCGCCCGCGGGTTGAGCTTGGTCAACGACGACGAGAACAACAAGAGCGCGCCACCACCGCGTTCTTCGCCCTTGCGGAGCAGACCGCCCTCGTCGCCCCCCGCGCGAAGCAGACCGTCGTCGGCGCCGCCGATGGGTCCGCGCGCTTCGACTTCGACTTTCACACCGACGCCGCGCGTCCCGGACTCCGTCCCGCCGTTGCCGGTCAAGGGTGGTGTGCGCCGCTCGTCCGGCGTGATGCGCCTCAACACGATCGACTTCGATCTGGTGAACGCCGCGCGACGCATCGTCGAGAACTCGCTCGGTGTCGTGCGCGGAGAGCGCATGCTCATCATCGTGGACCGCGCGCGCCACGACATCGCGCCAGCGCTTGTCGAGGTGACGCGCAACCTCGGCGCCGCGTGCGAACTCCTGATCCTAGAGGACATCGAGGCGCGACCTGTGCGCGAGGTCCCGGCCGTAATCTCCGCGGCCATGAAGAACGCGCAGGCGTCGATCCTGTTGGTCGGCTTCGTCGACGGCGAGCAGCCGATGCGCGGCGACTACCTCGAGGCCGTGCGCGTGCTGGGGCTTCGCCACGCGCACATGGTCGGCGTCACGAAGCACTCGATGCTCGCCGGATTTTCCGTGGATCCTGCACGCATTCTCGACACGACGCGTGCGGTGCGGACGCGCCTCCGGTCCGACTCGGTCCTCAAGGTTCGCTCGTTGGCGGGCACCAACCTCACCGTGAAGCTGAACCCTTCGTTTCGCTGGGCCGAGCACGTCGGCGTCATTCGCCCAGGTCGATGGGAGAACCTACCTTCCGGCGAGCTGATGACATCGCCCGGAGAGATCTCGGGATTGTTCGTCTGCGACGCGAGCATGGGCGGGCCGTTCGGGCAGGCCGCAGGGCTGTTGACGCGATCGCCTGTCCGCTTCGAGATCGAGGCGAACCTCGTGAAATCGGTGTCATCGAGCAATCACGCGCTCCAGCGCGACGTCGAGTCGTTCCTTCGATCCGAGCACCACGCCGATCGCGTCGGCACGATCGTGCTCGGGACGAACGTCGGCATCCTCAAGCCGGTGGGCGAGCTCATCTGCGATCAGAACCTGCCAGGGCTGCACCTCGGCCTCGGCTCCACCTTCCCCGACAAGACTGGAGCGCCGTCGACCACGCGCGCGCAGCTGTCGCTCACCGCCGCCGGCTCCGACGTGGACCTGGACGGCGCGCCGCTCTTGCGTAGCGGCCGCTACATGATCGTCTGACATGGCGGAGCATGGTGTGCTGCTCACCGTCGCCTATGACGGCACCGCCTATTCTGGGTGGGCCGCGCAGCAAGGCCAAGAGCGAACGGTCGAGTCTACCTTGCACGCTGCGGTGCTCTCGATCGACTCACACGCGAGCAAGCTGCGCGGGACGAGCCGAACGGACGCCGGCGTCCACGCCGAGCACCAGCTCGTCGCGTTCGACGCGGCGCTCGACATCGAGCCGCGCGGTTGGGTGATGGCCGTCAACTCGCATTTGCCTGACGACGTCGCGGTCCGCGCCGCGCGGCACACCACGCTCGGCTTCGCCCCACGGCACGCGTCCCGCTCCAAGCGCTATCGCTACAGGCTGTTGCTCGACCTCGTCCGCGATCCACTCGAGCGCACGCGCGCATGGCGCGTCGGCTACGCGATCGATCGCGACAAGCTCTCACGCGCGTGCGCCGATCTCGTCGGGACCCACGATTTTGCGGCTTTTCGCTCGGCCAAGGACGAACGCACGGTAACGGTGCGCACACTCACGCGAGTCGCGGTGGAGCCGCTCGCTGGCAACGTGTTGTCCATCGCGGTCGAGGGCGGCGCGTTCATGCACAACATGGTGCGCATCATCGTCGGCACCCTCGTGGACGTCGCGCGCGGCAGGCTGGACGGCGACGCGATCGCCCGCGCGTTCGACACGAAGGAGCGCAGCGCGCTCGGAATGACCGCACCTGCACACGGGTTGACGCTCGAGCACGTGGAGCTCGACCTTCCAGAAGGGACGTCACCTCCGTGGCCGCCCTAACGTCCACGTCTCGCATCGCCGTGCGCGCTCCGAGGCCAGGCGAGGGCGGCGCGGTCGCCGGCCTGTGGCGTGAGCTGTGGGACGTGCACGAGTCCTGGGGCAGCTACCCGGGGAGCAAGGAAGACTCCGCGTACGAACAGGTCGCCTCGCGTGTCGATCAAGACTCACGCGCGCGTGGCGGCAACGTCATGCTCGGTCGCCATATTCATTTGGTCGCGACGCTCGATGGCGATCTCCTCGGCCAGGTGGAGGGTTGGGTCGATCGGTTCGGCGACAGCCCGCTCACGCCGTGGACGTGCGAAGTGCGATCGCTGGTCGTCAGCGCGCGTGCGCGTGGCTTCGGCCTGGGTCGCGCTCTGCTGGATGCGCTCGGCGAGGCGGCGACCACGCTCGCGCACGGGCCGACGGTACTCGTAGCCGAGGTACTGGAGCCGAACCCAGCGCACTCGTTCTACAGCAACGCTGGCTACTCACCTGTGTCCTGGGTGGCGCGCGTCGACGAGCTCGATCGACACGTGAGCTCGGCCCTGAGCGGCGCCCGCGTCGCGCACCCTTCGGACGCCTACGCGCTCGCGCTGCTCGACGCTTCGCTCGCGGCTCGCCGTCGCGCGCAAGGGGATGTGCGCTTCGACCCGCCGCGGGCGATCGACGCGACCTTGATCGGCGCGCTCGCGGCGCGTCTCGACGGCGCCTGGGCCTACGGACCCATGCCCCAGGAACTCGTCGTCACCGACGCGACCAACACCCTTCGCGCCTCGACCAGTCTTTACGTCGCGCCCCTCGATCCCCCATTTTTGCCGGTGCGTCGCGCGATCTTGACCAGGCTCGCCGTCGACACGGCGGCGGACCCGACACCGTACCTACGCGCGCTCGTTCCGTTCGCGGCGCACATCGCGACGACCTGGGGCGCACGTACGCTGGAGATCTCGGACCTCTCCGCGCCAGGCACTCCGCTCCACCGTGCGGCGCTCGACGCAGGCGCTCGCCCGTGGTCGCGCGTGGTGAGCAAGCGTCACACGCCCGCGTGACGCCACGTTCGGTACCCGCTTGCTTACGACGCCCGATGACGCATGATCTCATGAGGAATGCCGGGCGCTCGAAGCTTGTCTGGTACGAGCCGGGATTAGTGTCTGGAGCCAACATGATGATGCGTTCGATCCTCGTCTCCTCTTGCCTCGCACTCTTGCTCGCGCAGTCCTCTGCGTTCGCGCAGGCGCCACCGGTCACGCCTGCGCCGCCGGTGCAGGTCTCTCAGGTCGAAGCGCGCAGGCTGTCGGACGCCTTCGTCAGCGTCGCCGAGCGCGTGAGCCCGAGCGTCGTTCAGATCGACGTGACGGTCCGCGACGATAGCCAAGACAGTGTGCTGCGTTGGCTCGGCTCGGGCGCCGAGTCGTCGCCCATCTCACGCGGCATGGGCTCGGGCGTCGTCTTCACGCCAGACGGCGCGATCCTCACGAACAACCACGTCATCGAAAACGCGCTCACCATCAACGTCCACCTGCGTGACGGGCGCTTCTTGCCGGCGCGCTTGATCGGGCGAGATCCAGCCACGGATCTCGCCGTCATCAAGGTAGACGCGCAGGGCCTCGTCGCTGCGCGCTTCGCGGACAGCGACTCCATGAAGGTCGGCGAGATGTTGGTCGCGATCGGCTCTCCGTTCGGTCTCGGGTACACCGTGACCACGGGGGTGCTCAGCGCCAAGGGGCGCGGCGGTCTCGGCATGAACGCGATCGAGGACTACCTGCAGACCGACGCGAGCATCAACCCCGGCAACTCGGGTGGTCCGCTCTGCAACCTCGACGCGCAGGTCGTCGGTATCAACACGATGATCGTCGGGAGAGGCAGCGGCATCGGCTTCGCGGTGCCCTCGAACATCGCGCGTCGTGCCGCCGAGCAGATCCTGCGAATCGGCAGGGTCGAGCGCGCCTGGATCGGCGTATCCGTGCAAGACCTATCTCCCGATCTCGCCTCGGCAATGAGCCTCGATCCGCGCGCGGGCGCTCTCATCAACAGCGTCACCGACGGCGGCCCTGGAGCCAAAGCTCAGCTCAAGCCAGGAGACGTGATCGCCTCGGTTGCCGGCAAGAGTGTGCACGACGGTCACGAGCTCGTACGCGAAGTGCTCTCTCACGACGTCGGCCAGCAAGTCGCGATCGAGGTGGTCCGCGCCGGACAACACTACGCTGCGCAGGTCACGTTGACCGCGCGCCCCGAACCGCCCGTGCCGACCGTGCCCGCGCAGCAAGCCAACGTCCCGCAAGTCGGGATGGGCATGGCGGTTCGCGACCTCGCGCCTCAGCAGGCAACGCAGCTCGGTCTCGGCAATCAAGCGATCGCCGTGGTTACTTCCGTGAACGCCGGCTCGAGCGCAGACCGCGCCGGAATCAAGACGGGAGATGTCATCGTCGAGGCCGACGGGAAGGCGTCGCCGACGTCTTCCGATGTGCAAGCCGCCGCCGTAGATGGCGTGCTCGTGCTTCGCTTGAAGCGCGGAGAGGCCCAATTTTACGCCGCCGTGAGGAACACTCCTGCGCGCTGAGCTAGTCGTGGGTGTGTGTGTTAGAGACCTCGCGCATGCGAGTATTGGTGACGGGGGCGAGCGGGTTTCTGGGCAGCTGGATCGCGGAGGTGCTCACCAAGGACAAGCATCAGGTGCGCGCTCTCGTTCGCAAGACGAGCAACACCACGTTCCTCGAGAAGCTCGGCGGCGTGGAGCTCGTTTACGGAAGCGTCGAGGACGCGCCGTCCGTGAACAACGCGATGGCCGACGTCGACGCGGTCGTGCACTCCGCGGGTCTCGTGAAGGCCCGCTCCGTCACCGAGTTCCAAGAGGTGAACGTGCAAGGCACCGTGAACCTCCTCGATGCGGCCGAGAAGCGCGGCGCGGCGCTCAAGCGCTTCGTGCACGTGTCGAGCCTCGAGGCTTGCGGCCCGTCGCGCGACGGCACTCCCGTGAACGTCACGCAAGAAGAGCCGTGCACCACGTATGGGCGAAGCAAGCTTGCCGCGGAGCGCGCCGTCATCGCCCGTAAGGACAAGCTCCCCGTCACCATCCTTCGGCCCGGCGCGATCTTCGGACCGCGTGACGCCGAGATCCTCGAGGCGTTCAAGACCGTGCACCGCGGTCTGCTGCCTACGATCGCCGGAGGCACCGCCCTCGGCGTCTTCATCCACGCGAGCGACTGCGCGCGCGCGTGCGTCGACGCGATCGCGGCAGACGTGCCGAGCGGGAGCGTCTACTTCATCGTGGACGACACGGGGCCCGTCACGCAGCGCGCGTTCCTCGAGATGGTCGAAGCGGCGCTCGACAAGCGCGCCTTGCTGCGAATCAGCTTGCCCAAGAGCGTGTTGAAGCAGGTCGCGTTCGGCGTGCAGGAGGGCCAGCCCATGGGCGACTGGTTCGACCATTGGCTGGCTGGCCACACGACGCCGCCGGGTGGGGAGACCTTCGCCGAACTGGGCGCGCGCGGCGTCACTGCCCTCAATCGCGCCCTGCTGCTGGAGGCGCCGGTGCTGATCGTGGCCCATGGCGCGCTGTTTCGTGCCTTGCGCGGGCACATGGGCCTGCCAACCGGCACCCGCACCGCCAATGCCAAACCGTATTTCTGCGAGCCCGGCCAACCCTGGGCTCTCACGGAAGGCTGATGCGCATCCTCTATTCCCACCGTATCCAATCCCGGGACGGGCAAAGCGTGCATGTCGAGGAACTGATCGCCGCCCTGCGCCACGCCGGGCACGAGGTGTTGGTGGTGGGGCCGAGCTTCTACGACGATAGCGGCTTTGGCGGTGAGAGCGGCACCGTGGCCCGCCTCCGCCGCTTGCTGCCCGGCGCACTCGGCGAGGTGGCGGAGCTGGGTTACAACCTACTCGCCTATCGCCGCCTGTCGGCCGCCGCCCACGCGTTCAAGCCGGACCTGCTGTACGAGCGCTACAACCTCTACTACCTGGCCGGCGCTTGGCTCGCACCCCGGCTAGGCGTGCCCTACTACCTTGAAGTCAACTCACCCCTGGCGGCAGAGCGCAGCGCGTTCGGCTCACTCCGCCTGCAACGCCTGGCGCACGCGCTGGAGCGTCGCACATGGCGCACCGCCACGCGCGTGTTGCCGGTAACGCAC
>ENA-OFCD01001409-OFCD01001409.1-metagenomes-genome-assembly--contig:-NODE-1409-length-12104-cov-3.371483_pt1 | contig 12104 bp, 11 predicted proteins | sample MGYA00153392_OFCD01 | MGnify analysis MGYA00153392 | reverse complement strand
TGCGTCTTCGCTCTTGCGGCGGGCGTAGAGCTTCGCGAGGGGTTGCCCTTGCTCGACCTTCGCGCCGGGCTTCGCGAGCACCTCGATGCCGACCGCGGGATCCACGGCGTCGTCTGCGCGCGTCCGACCCGCGCCCATCGTCACCGCCGCGCGACCGATGGCGAGCGCGTCGATCGTCGCGACCCAACCCGCGCGCTCGGCTTTTACCTCGCTCACGACGCTGGCGAGCGGCATGATTGATGTGTCACCTACCACGCGTGGATCGCCTTTTTGTGCCTCGATCATGCGCTCCATCGTGCGGGCTGCGTCGCCCGAGTCGATGGCGCGCTTCATTGCTGCGCGCGCCTGCTGCTCGTCCTTCGCGCGACCGCCCATCACGAGCATCTCGGCACCGAGCGCGAGCGTGTTCTCGATCAAGTCCGCGGGGCCCTTACCGTGGAGGACGTCGATGGCTTCGCGCGTCTCGATCGCGTTGCCGACGGCGACACCGAGCGGAGACTCCATGTCCGTGAGCAACGCGGTCACCTTCTTGCCCGCCCGAGTACCCACCGCGACGAGCGCCTTCGCGAGAATGCGCGCGCTCGCGAGGTCCTTCATGAACGCGCCCTTGCCGACCTTCACGTCGAGCACGAGCGCGTCGATCCCTTCGGCGAGCTTCTTGGACAAGATGGACGCGACGATCAGCGGCACGCACTCGACCGTCGCGGTCACGTCGCGCAGCGCGTAAATGCGCTTGTCCGCGGGCGCGATGTCCTTGGTCTGCCCGATCATGCACGTGCCTACCGAGCCGACGATCCGCGTGAACTCGTCCGTCGAGAGGTCCGTGCGAAATCCTGGGATGGCCTCGAGCTTGTCGAGTGTGCCTCCCGTATGACCGAGCCCCCGCCCGCTCACCATCGGCACCGGCACCCCGCACGCGGCGACGAGCGGCGCCAGACAGAGGGACACCTTGTCGCCTACGCCGCCGGTGGAGTGCTTGTCGACCTTGATGCCGGGTATACTTGACAGGTCAAGCACGCTCCCCGACCGCAGCATGGCCTCCGTGAGCCCGACCGTCTCCGCGTCGGTCATGCCGCGGAAGAACACGGCCATGAGGAACGCCGTCATCTGATAGTCGGCCACGCGCCCGTCGAGCAGTCCCGCGATGAGCCCCTGGATTTCTTCGCTGCTGAGCTCCGCGCCGTCACGCTTGGACGCGATGAGCTCGACTGTGGATCGATTCATGGTTGATCCCGCGGAAGCTACCACCTGTTTTGCGTGTGGGGCCGTACTCTCGCGTAGCGAAAGAATGCGGCACCGCTATGCTGCCGCCCAATGCATCGCCTGCTCGTCGTGATCGCGCTCATGCTCGCGTGCAGCAAGGAGGAGCCCGCTCCCACGCCCCCTCCTGCTTTGACTCCCGTCGTGGCCTCGGTCTCGATCATCGACGGCACCTCCGCGCCTGTTGCCGTCTCGGACTCGGGTGCAGACGCCGGTCTTGCGCGCCCGCTGCAAGCTTGGATGAAGAAGAACATGACGCCCGCGATGAACGCGCAAGACTTCGACGCGCTCGGCGCCAACCTCGACACGGTCGTCTTGTTCGCGCCGAAGGAGGCCGGCTACGGCAACTGGGTCTCGATCTCCAAAGACGGCAAGAACGCAGCCAATGGCGCCGATCTCGGCGCCGTGCGCGCGGCGTGTCGCGGATGCCACGAGCAATACAAATCCAAGTACAAAACGGAGCTGCGTGCGCGGCCCATTCCCCCGCCGTGAGCGTCGCCGTGCGGATCCCCAAGCGCGCGCGGAGCGCCGGCCGGCCGCAGGGACGCTTCACGCAGTTTCGACGGCTCGAGGGCATGCGCGAGCTGCTCGACTCGAGACCCGGCGGCGTGACGATCGAGGATCTCGCGGGAGCGCTGCGCGTGACGACGCGCTCGGTACGTCGATACCTCGTGGAGATGAAGGACGAGCTCGAGCTGGAGGCCGTGCCGACCAAGCCTGGCGGTCCGCAGCTCTGGCGAGTCGCGCCGCGTGAGCGCGGAAGGACGCTCTCTTTGCGCCGCACGCAGGCGTACCTGCTCTTCGCCGCGCGATCTTCGTTCGAGCCGCTGCGAGGCTCCGCGCTCTACGACGAGGTCGACGTCGCGCTGCGCGAACTCTTGCACTTGGCGCAGCGTCCGCTCCGCAACAAGCAGGGCGTGGACATCCGCGACGGGCAGCGCTTCGAGGAGCGGGTCGTCATCTCGCACGGCCCGAGCCGCTCGTACCAACAGTGCAGCGCAGAGCTGGACGACCTATTCCGCGCCATCGCCGAGCTGAGAGAGGTCACCGTGCGCTACCGCAGCGCTGGCGTCGATCGGGCGCGAAGGTTGAGCTGTCATCCGTTGGCGATCGCGCTCGATCGCGGCGACGTCAAATGCCTCGTGCGCGAGGACGGCGCGACGCGCGTGCGCGTGTTGGACCTCGAGCGCGTGGAGGGCACGGAGGTCCACCAGAGCCACTTCACGCTTCCGCCGGAGTTCGACGCCACGGCGCACGTACACCCCATCTGCGGAGTGCTCGCCGTCGTCGACCCGCGCCGGGCGTTGATCGAGATCGACGCGACGGAGGCCCCGAATCTGAAGACGCGCAGACTGCACGCCGCGCAACGGCTCGCGATCGCCCCGGATGGTCGCGTGCGTGTGTCGCTTCCCGTCGGTGACGTGCGCGCGATGGCACGCTGGATCCTCTCGATGGGCGGCTCCGCGCGCGCCGTGGAGCCCATCGACTTGGTCATCGCCGTGCGCGAGATGTGCGACGTGACGCGCAAGAAGCACTGATTTCGGCCAACGGCAGGAGACACCGGGTTTGCAAGCGGAACGGACAAATGGGACAACGCCTTTAGCCATGTCCCTCGCGCTGCAAGTCCTCCAAAACGAGCCCGTCGTCGCCAAAAAACCGCCGGTCGATCCGTCGACCCTCGAGCACAAGCAGCTCAAGGACGGCCCGTTTTGGCAGCGGATCCCCGCGTATAAAGAGGTCGACGAGAAGACGTTCCTCGATCACACGTGGCAAGCGAAGAACACGATCACGAACGTCCAGAAGCTCCTCAAGGCGCTCGAGGGGCTCGTGACTCCGGCGTTCGTCGCGGACGCGGAGGAAGGCTTCAAGCGCGCCCCGATGAGCGTGCGTGTCTCTCCTTACTTGTTGTCATTGATCGATTGGAGCAATCCCTACAACGACCCGCTGCGCATCCAGTTCGTACCGGTGCAGTCGCGTCTCTTGCCCGACCACCCCAAGCTGAACCTCGACTCGCTCCACGAGCAGGCCGACGCGCCCGTGCCGGGTCTCACGCATCGATATCCGGACAAGGCGCTATTTCTTCCGCTCGACACATGCCCCGTCTATTGCCGCTTTTGCACGCGTAGCTACGCGGTGGGCGTGGACACGGAAGAAGTCGAGAAGGTGAACCTCAAGGTGTCCGAGGAGCGCTGGCAGCGCGCGTATCAGTACATCCGATCGCGTCCCGAGCTCGAGGACATCGTCATCAGCGGCGGCGACGCGTATCAGCTCCGCGCCACACAGCTCGAGGAGATCGGCGAGGCGCTGCTGGCGATGCCGAACGTGCGCCGCATGCGCTTTGCGACCAAGGGACCCGCGGTGATGCCGATGAAGCTCATCACGGACGACCCGTGGCTCGACGCGCTCACACGCATCGTCGAGAAGGGACGCAAACTCCACAAGGAGGTGGTGCTCCACACGCACTTCAATCACCCCAACGAGATCACCGAGATCACGCGAGTCGCGCTCAATCGCTTGATGGAACGCGGCATCTTCACGCGCAACCAGAGCGTGCTGCAGCGACGCGTGAACGACACGCCCGACGTCATGGGCCTCTTGGTCAAGCGACTCGGGCACGTCAACGTGCACCCCTATTACGTCTACGTTCACGACCTCGTGAAGGGCGTGGAGGATCTGCGCACGACGCTCGACACCGCGCTCTATCTCGAGAAGCACGTACGCGGCACGACCGCCGGGTTCAACACGCCTGTGTTTGTCGTGGACGCCCCAGGCGGCGGCGGCAAGCGGGACGCGCACTCGTTCGAGTACTACGATCGCGAGAGCGGCATCAGCGTGTTCAGCGCGCCGAGCGTGAAGCGCGGAGAGTTCTTCACGTACTTCGATCCGCTCGATCAGCTGAGCGAGTCTGCACGCCGTCGCTGGGCTAACCCGAGCGAGCAGCAAGTGATGATCGACGTTGCACTCCAGCGCGCGAAGGAGCACGTGCGCTGATGGCCTACGGCTACCCGCCGCCGCCGCCGCAGTTCCCGCAGCAGGGCCTGCCTCACGTGTTCCAGCCGAACCCGGCGGACACGGTGCGGCCCCTGGCGATCGCGTACATCGTGTACGCGATATTCGTCGGCATCGCGGCGCTCTTCGTTCCCGTTTACTTCGCGATCGCCGTCGCCGCGGTGGCCAGCGCCAGCCAGGACATGCCGAGCGGGGACGCGGGTCCGATGATGGCGTTCGGCGGCGCGATGATCGTGATCATCGCGCTGATCGAGCTCGTCATCTTGGTCAAGCTCACGCTGCTCGTGCTCGCCGCGCGCAACCTCTTCCGCACGAAGAACTACGGCCTCTGCTTCGCCGCAGCGATCGTGAGCTGCCTGAACATTCCGCTCGGCCTCGGCCTCGGCATCTGGTCGTTCTTCGTGCTGAGCCGACCCGAAGTGAAGGCCGCGTTCACCTGATCATCGGAACTGCGCCACGTCGATCCCGGCGTCGTAGGCGCGTAGATCTTCGTCGTATTGGCGGCGCGCTTCACTCGCGCCCATGGCCTTTACGCGCCACCACGCGTTGAGGGTGATGATCACGACGAACATGCCGATCACGATCGCGATCTCTCCACGGGAGAATTTCCAGTTCATCAGAACGCGTACGCGATGGAGAGACGGCCGACGACACGCGGTGACTGCGCGGAGAGGCCCGCTGAGGGGCCCGCTGCGAACATGAGCTTGTGGTCCAGCGCGTCGAACGCGAGCGTGGGGCCGATGAAGTGTCGCGCGCCGCGCTCTGCTGCATCGCCGACGAGCTCCTCGAGATCTTGACCGACGTACTCGACGCCCGCGCGAACGGGCCCTGCGACCCGCACGCTCGCGCCCGCAGTCACGAGGACATCGATGTCGTCTCGGCTCTGGGCGAACACGTGCTCGCCGTGCAGCGTGGTGCCGAGCCGAAGTCGGCCTGCGTCGTACGTCGCGGCCACACGCGCGTAGACGCCGTTGTCGGCGGTTCGATCACGCACGTATCCGCCGCCGAGCACGAGCTGGAAAGGTGAGCGCGTGCGCGACAACGGCGCGAAGCGGAGCCCGCCGACCATGCCCGCCGCGAGTCCATCGCCGAAGCCTAGGACACCGCTCGCTTGCAAGCTGAGCATCGGGAGTACGCCGAGTTCGGCGCCGAACTCCTGCAGCCCGCCGGGCGCGGAAGTGTTCGACGCGAAGGGACGCGTCACGCTGCGACTCGTGCCCGAAGTGTAGGTAGTACGCGAGGTGACGACGACCGCGAGCGGCGCCGGGATAGTTGCGTCGTCAACGAACAGCCACGGGCGTTGCGCGAGCGGCGCCGGCGCGACTTCGGACCTCACGGCGTCAGGAGCGAGCGCTTCGTCGGCGAGCACGCGCTGACCGACGAACATCGACCCCATGAACATGGCAGCGGCGAGGAGCTTCATCGGATCTCCCTTCTACGATTCGCGGCGCTTGGCGTCGAGCGCAACGCTCCTGAGTCCGTCGGGCGCGCGGGACCGAAAATGCTACGCTCCGGACGATGCGCGTGTTCTCCGCCTTCTTCGTCCTGCCGTTGGTCGCTGCGTCTGTCGTATCTTGCGGGCAGGTCTCGGAGCCTCCGGCGCCCTCGTTCAAGTTCGAGGTGAAGGCCGAGAGTGACCCCGGCGTGTTCGTCCCCGGCGTGCTCTTGACGCGCACGGGCAAAGAGATCGGCAAGACAGACGCGAGCGGCAAAGCGTCGATGGTCTTCCAAGGCAACGAGGGTGACACGTTCGATTTGTACGTGAAATGCCCCGAAGCGGACTACATGTCCCCTCTCGCGCCGATCGTCGTTCGCCTCAGCAAACTCTCGGACGGCAAGAGCTTGAGCGCGTCGGTGCGCTGCTCGCCGTTGAAGCGAAAGGTGGTCGTCGCCGTCCGCGCCGACGGCGGCCCGAACCTCCCCGTCATCTACTACGGCAACGTCGTTGCTCGTACGGACGCGGCTGGCGCCGCACACTTTTTCGTCATCGCGAAGCCCAGTGAGCAGCTCCAGTTCACGCTGAACACGGACGAGCCCGGCAACGAACTCATCATGCCGAAGAACCCGAACCTCACGGTGCTCGTGAAGGATCAAGACGACGTCTACATCGTCGACCAGCCCTTTCAGCAGCAGAAGGTCATACGCAGATTCGTGCAGGGCGGCTCGACCGTCCATCATTCCGGCCCTCGCCCGCTCTGACGGTTCGACCTCCACGCGGAGGTGTTCCCAAACGCGTCGAACGCGGGTAGCGTGCTCTGCATCATGGATCGACGTGCCCTGCTCATCGCTCTCGCAGTGTCATTGGTCGGCGTTCTGCTCCTCGTGCTCTATCTCAAGCGTTTCGAGCGCGAGGCCTCGGGTGGAGACAAGGTCAAGCTCTTGATCGCCGTCAAGCCGATGGAGCGTGGCAAGCCCATCACCGACGATGAGCTGTCGACGCACGACGTTCCGGTCGCCTACCTCGAACCGCGCGCGATCCGCGACGTCGAGAAGTCGAAGATCATCGGCCTGCGCTTGGGCACCACCATTCAGGCCGGCCAAACGTTGATGTGGACGGACCTCGCGACCGCGAACGAAGAGCGCCGCGATCTCGCGTCTCTCATTCTTCCAGGTCACCGCGGTGTCTCGGTGAAGACGAGTCGCGAGGACTCGTCGGCCGGCATGGTCAAGCCAGGCGACTACGTGGACGTGCTCCTCACGGTCGGTGAGAGCGCGAACGGCGCGACTGGCAGCTGGAGCGCGGACGCGCGTGCATCACTCGTGATCCTCCAAAAGGTGCTGGTTCTTGCCTCGGGATACGATACGTCACCAGATACCGCCGACAAGATGACCAAGGACGTGAACACCATGCGCGAGTCCGTGCTGACCTTGAGCCTCACTCTCGAAGAGGCGCAGAAGCTCACGGTCGCCCAAGAGAAGGGCGCCCTCTCGGTCGCTCTCCGCAACCCAGATGACAACGGCATCGCAGCCAACCAGCCGCGCATCAGCTCCACAATCTTCAACCGCGACGACAAGGTCATCGTTACGACGACCGGACCCGGCGCGCCTACTCTCGTCGGTCCAAGAGGTGGTCAGTGAGTTTTGGCGTGAGCAAAATGAATCGTTTGGTGAGTGTATTTGCGGCGACTTCGCTCGCGCTCTTCGCGACGGCAAGCTCTGCGCAAGCGCAGCGCGCTGGAGGCACCAGCAGCGGAAGCAGCGCCACCGGAACGACGAGCACCGGCGGTCAGAGCGAGGAGCTCGGCCTTGCCGTGAACGAGACCAAGAGCATCCCCGGCAAGGACATCAAGAACTACCTCCCTGGCGACCAGACGCTCATCGACGTGCGCTACGCCGAGTCCACGGGTCAGTTCTTGATCACCGGTAAAAAAGCCGGTTCCACGACGCTCGTCTTGATCAAGAACGACAACTCGCAGGTCACGTGGGTGATCAACGTCACCACCAAGAGCCCTGAGGTCGTCTACCACGAGCTCCAGCAGTTGCTCGAGGGCGAGACCGGCGTGCGCATTCGCCGCGTCGGCGGACGATTCTTCCTCGAAGGCGGCGTGACGACCGAGTCGCAGCTCCACCGCATCCAACAGATCACCCTGCTCTACCCGGGTCAGGTCGAGAACCTCGTCGGTGTAGGCTCGGGCGCGGGCGATCGTCGCCTGCTCATCCGCGTGGACTTCTTCTTCGTGCAATACGATCGCGCTGCCAGCTACGCAGTTGGCATCGGGTACCCCGGTTCGATCGGCGGCGAAAGCGTGGTATCGAGCGTGCTTTCCTACGACCTCCTTCAGAAGGCGACGACAACCGCGACCGCGAGCATCACCAACCAGCCCCTACCGCGCCTCGACATCGCGGCTCGAAACGGCTGGGCGAAAGTCCTGAAGCAGACGTCGATGATCACCTCGAACGGCACCGAGGCGACGTTCAACAGCGGCGGCGAGGTCAACTTCCGCCAGTTCGCGTTCAACGCAACGAGCGGCGTGCAGAAGATCACCTTCGGCACCAACATGTCGGTGCTCCCGCGTTACGACTCGAACACGCGCGAGATCGAGGTCAAGGTCGTCGGCGACGTGAGCGATCTCACGACGCCTTCCTCCACCGCCAGCGGTGACTTGCCCGGCAGGAACACGAACCACCTCGAGACGCTCGTGAACCTGAAGCTCGGCCAAGCGCTGATCCTCGCGGGCATCAAGAGCGCGACGCACCAGCACGACGTGGCGGGTTTGCCGTTCCTCAGCCAGATCCCGGTGCTCGGCGTCCTCTTCGGTTCGCACGTCGACAAGCGCACGGAGGTCGAGAACGCGATGTTCGTGATCCCGAGCGTGGTCGAGACCGTCCCGAAATCCTCCCTCGATCTGATCAAGACAGCGCTTGCGCAGTACAAAGATTACTCGGGCGACATCGACGGCGTGAACACCTTCGACCGGATTCCCCCGGCGGCGAAATAGAGGGGCTTCGTGAACGTTCAGGTCGTCGTTCAATCTGACGATGGTCAGGAGCGAATCGAAGTCTTCGAGCCGACCGGGCCGATCTCCATCGGTAGGCACCCGAACTGCGTGCTTCGACTCGAGAGTGATCTCGTCTCGCGCCAGCACGTCATCGTGCACGTGGGACAGCAGTCGCTTCGCGTCGAAGACGTCTCCACCAACGGCACGCTCGCGGGTGATCGCCTGTTGAGGCGAGAGGCGATCGACGTCCCCTTCGGCACGCCGATCATCGTCGGCAACTTCACCGTCTACATGATGCCCGCCGACCAGCGGATGCCGCCGCCGCCGCCGCCACAGGCTACCGGCCCGAGCATGCACATGGCCGCGGCACCCGCCGCTCGCGGCACGGACGTGCATACGCGGCAGCGCCCGCGTCAGAACGGTGGTTCGGTGCCCGCGCCGTTGCCTCCGCCCCCGCAGCAGTCCCAGCGGGAGCGCGACCCGAACCTGCCGAACCCGAACGCGCAAGCAGAGCTCGGCGCTGCGCAGGAGAAGCGGAAGATCCGCGAGCGCGACGTGGCGCTGCGCCGTGAGATCCACAAGTTCCTGCTCGAGCACCTCGACCTCGCGACGATCGACGCGTCCAAGCTCGAAGAGGCGTCGATGCGCCCGAAGGTGCTGAGCGCGCTTCGCCGCATCGTCAGTCAGCTTGACGCAGCCGGCAAGGTCCCCGCCGATCAAGACCGCGACAAGCTCATCGGCGAGCTCGCGGACGAAGCGCTTGGTCTCGGCCCGCTCGAGCGCTTCTTGGCAGACCCGACCATCACCGAGATCATGGTCGTCGATCCGCAGACGATCTACATCGAGCAGAAGGGCAAGCTCACGCTCAGCGAGGTCACGTTCACCGACGACGATCGCGTTCGTGGCGTCATCGAGCGCATCGTCACGCCGCTCGGCCGTCGTATCGACGAGTCGTCACCGCTCGTGGACGCGCGCCTCAAGGACGGCTCGCGCGTGAACGCCGTCATCCGCCCGATCGCGCTTCGCGGCGCGTGCATCACGATTCGTAAATTCTCGCGCACGCCGCTGCAGCTCCACGACCTCGTGAAGTTCGGAGCGCTCACCGAGCGCATGCAGCGCTTTTTGGTTCGCAGCGTCATCGCGAAGAAGAACATCGTCATCTCCGGCGGCACGGGCTCTGGAAAGACGACGCTCCTCAACTGCCTCTCGGGTGCGATCCCGGCGGACGAGCGCATCGTCACGATCGAGGACGCCGCGGAGCTCCAGCTGAAGCAGCCTCACGTCGTGTCGCTCGAGACACGACCGGCGAACCTCGAAGGTCGTGGCGAGTATACGATCCGCGATCTTGTGAAGAACGCGCTTCGTATGCGCCCGGACCGCATCGTCGTCGGCGAGTGCCGCGGCGGCGAGGCGCTCGACATGCTCCAGGCCATGAACACCGGCCACGACGGTTCCATCACCACGGTCCACGCCAACACGCCGCGTGACAGCCTCTCGCGACTTGAGACCATGGTCCTGATGGCTGGGATCGACCTGCCGATCCGCGCAATTCGCGACCAGGTGGCCGGCGCGATCGACCTGATCGTCCAGCAGGCGCGCATGCGGGATGGCACGCGTCGAATTACGGCCATCACTGAAGTGGCCGGCATGGAGGGCGACGTGATCACCCTGCAGGACCTGTTCACGTTCGACTACTCCGCAGGACGCGATGAGCACGGCCGATTCCTTGGCAGCTTGCGCTCCACAGGTCTGCGACCCAAGTTCACCCAAAACCTCCAAGACCTTGGCATCGAGTTCCCGGCCTCGGCCTTTGCGCTGGAAGGTGGTCCCCGGCGATGATGATCGTCGCTGCGATCGCAGTCTTCCTTGGCCTCTTGGGCGTCGGCATCATGGTCATTGCACCGACTTTCAAGACCGCCGGAAGCCGGCGGCTTCAGTCGATGGATGACTACGTCGGCAAAGGCAAGACCAAGGGTGCAGCCCAGACGGTCGCCACTCCCAGCGCCATCAGCGCGCAGATTCTGGGGTTGAGTGACAAGCTGACCCGCGAACGTGAGTCCACGGCCAAGGCGGCCATGCTAATCGAGCGGGCCGACCTGCCGTTGCGCGCCAACGAGTGGTACGTCCTTCGTGCTGTTGCGGTCGTGGTGACCACGGCAATAGCCCGGTTTTTCTTCCACGACTCGGCGGTTACAGGGCTGCTAGCCGTCATAGGCGGATTGCTCGTGGGCTTCTTCGTGCCGCAGATGTTCCTGTCCTTCAAGGCCAAGCGCCGAGCGCGTAAGTTCGAGTCACAGCTGCCGGACGTCCTCACGCTTCTTGCAAGCAGTCTGGCCACCGGGTTCTCCCTGGCCCAAGGCGTCGACGGGATCGTCCGTGATGCCTCCGAGCCCTCGGCCAAAGAGTTCTCGCGTGCCCTGGCCGAGACGCGTATCGGCGCAAGCCTGGAGGACACCCTCGACCACCTCGCAAAGCGGATGAACTCTGCCAATATGACATGGACGACGATGGCCATCAGGATTCAACGACAAGTGGGCGGCAACCTTGCCGAGACCCTGCGGACAACCGCGACCACACTGCGTGAGCGGGAAGAGCTCAAGCGACATGTCAGAGGGCTGTCCGCGGAGGGCCGCCTCTCTGCGTACATCCTTATGGCGCTGCCGATCGGGTTGTTTTTCTACTTGCTCGCAACCAACAGGCCATACATCGCGCTGCTGTGGTCCGGCCCCATTGGCTGGGCGATGCTCGCGGGCGGCAGTCTCGCCATGGTCGCCGGCTACTTCTGGATGCGTAGCGTCGTCACCGTGGAGGTCTGATGGGATCCCTCGTCCTTTATGCCGGAGCGATCGCCGTCGTCGGCGGCCTCGGCGCCGCCATGGTGTTCGCACTCGGGGGGCGCGGCCAGGTGAGCGGTGTGGCTCGCAGCCTTGCGCTCATCGAACATAACGTCAGCCGGCACGAGGTCGCCAAGAACGACATGCCCGCTGCCGACCGACTGGTCAAGCCCTTCTTCCAGGGTATGCGTGCTCTTGCCGTGCGACTCTCTCCATCTGGCACCGGGGAGCGACTTATCCGACAGCTCGACTCAGCGGGCAACCCCAAATCCTGGACGGCGGAATCGGTCATGGGGGCCAAAGGGGCCACTCTTGTGGTCGGTGGCGTGCTGGGGCTGTTGTTGGGAGGCGGTTTCACGCCAAAAGGTTTCCTCATTGCGATTGTCGCCGCAGCAGTCGGATTCTTTCTGCCTGACCTCTTGCTGTACAACATCGCCATGAAACGGCAGGAGGAGCTGCGTCGCGGCCTGGCCGACGCTCTGGACATGCTCACCGTTTGTGTCGAGGCCGGCCAGGGCTTTGATGCGGCGCTCATGCAGGTGGCACGTTCGGTGACCGGTCC
>ENA-OFCD01001408-OFCD01001408.1-metagenomes-genome-assembly--contig:-NODE-1408-length-12112-cov-3.690553_pt1 | contig 12112 bp, 14 predicted proteins | sample MGYA00153392_OFCD01 | MGnify analysis MGYA00153392 | reverse complement strand
TGACAAGGCCAGTGACAAGGCCAGTGACAAGGCCAGTGACAAGGCCAGTGACAAGACAAACGAAAGCAAAAGCAATGCCCGACTTTAACCTGTCCACAGGCCGCACCGTCCGCGGCGACTTCGCTATCTACCCGAACAGCATCCTGTTCAAGAGTGGCAACTACGAGGATAAAGGCCTCTCCATTACGCCCGAAGAAATGGCCGTAGCGGCGGCGGAGAGTGGCCCCGTGCCATTTAACCTAGAACACACCCGCAAAGGCGCACACAAGGCCACAGAGGGGCTATTCGGGGGCATCCTGCGCCAGTGGATAGACCCGGACGACCCGACCCTCCTGCGCGGTGAGGTCGCTATCCCCCTGCCGCTGGACGAGAAACTCGAAACGAAAGCCCCGTCAATGGAGTTCAGCAAGGATACGAAGCGGATTGTAGGCGCTGCCCTGACCTATACCCCGCGTGTCAGCGAGGCCGCGCTAATGTCCGCCGTCGCTGAATTTGCAATGGCCCGCCACGACACGCCTGAAGGCCAGACGGGGATGCAAGGGATACACGACATGGCGACCCGCGCCGGGGCCGTCTGTGACCGCAAGAACACCGCCAGCATGAACACGGCTACGATGAGTAGCAAACACGAAGCAGTTGCAATCCAGAGTATCCACGACATCAGCACCGAACACGGCGCTGACTGTTCCAGCGGCGGCGCGCCTGCCTGGGCGAAATCCACCTTTTCACGCACGACTACTACCCTGCCCAGCCCGACACCCACACCGGCCAAACAACAGGCCAAAGGAGAAACCATGTACGATAAACTGAAAGCCTTTTTTAGCCTGACCGGAGTGCCGGAGGCTGACCTGGACGCCCACGTCTCGAACGCCGTGGCCGAGTTCACCGCAAGCAAGCCCCTTGCCGCTGCCGGTATGACCGAGGCCGAACGCGCCGACTTTGCCGCACTCAAAGCGGACAACGCCCGCATGAAGGCCGACGCCATTCGCAAGGATGCCGAAGCGTTCGCGGACGCGTCAATCGCCGCCCGCCGCGCTTACCCTGCCGAACGGCTGAACCTCATCGCCTCGTTCTCCCAGGCCGCGCAGGACGACGCCGCCGCGCCCGCGACCGTGACCTTCTCGGTGGGTGCAGACAGCCAGACGGGCAGCCGCCTGGATGCCTTCCGCGCCCTCATCACCGGGCGACCCGCGCACAACCTGACCGGCGAGTCCATTGAGACTGCCCTGTTCAGCGGCGGGGCCATCATCCCCTCCTCGCACAACGGGGCCGCACTCGACCAAGAGAAGATTGACGCCCAGGTCAAGCGGATGCTGGAAAGTACCAGCATCGGCAAAAGCATCCTCGCCGCCAAAAAGTGACGACGTTCCCGAAAGGAATACCACCCCATGTCAAATACTGCTGTCAATGTTTTCGGGAACCAGAAACTCGAACCCTACTACGAAGGCGTCCCGCACCCGGAGATGAGTGTTAAACTCCCCGTTTCCGTCGTCTACCCGCGTGGCACGGTGCTGGGCGAGTTGACCGCCACCCCCGGCACCTTCTCGGCCTATGCCTCCGCTAACGTGGACGGCAGCCAGTTCCCGAAGGCCATTCTCTCGTTTGACGTGACGACGGACGCCAGCGGGAACGCGATGATTGCCGGCCTTGCCCCGTTCGGACTGCAAGCCGCGACCCCGACTGCCCCGGCCTACTTTGCCGGTGCGTTCCGGTGCGAAGACCTGAAACCGACTGGGCCGGGCGCGCTGGACGCCGGTGCAATCGCCGGGCCGTACATGAAAATCATCAACGGCACCATTACCGCAGGCGTCGTTGAACTGCTGTAATCCTCATTCATAAACTAGGGCATCGGCCCGACCCGTCCCGTCGGGCTTTCTCCCTGGAAAGGACTTTTCAAAAGTGGCAAATTATACGTACCCCGCAAACGCGGCCCTCGAAATCGTGCAGCGCGACCTCTTGCCGCGCATCACCGCTGACCGGCCTATCTTCGACATTCTGCCAATCAAGAACAGCGACAACCACCTGCTGATCTGGACGCAGATGGACAACATCATCGGCGTTCAGCAGGCGCGTGGCATGGACGGCCAGCCGCCCCGCGTCAAGAAGACGGGTGCGAAGCAGTATATCTTCAATCCCGGCATCTACGGTGAGTTTCTCGACATTGACGAACAAGAACTGACCGCCAAAGGGTCATACGCCGTGCCCGGCGCGGTCTATGACCTGACCGAAGAAGTCTCCGAACGGCAGCTACAGCTAAAGCAGCGCGAAATGGATCGCATCGAACAACTCGGCTGGCTGATGCTGACCACCGGCACCTTCTCCGTAGCCGGCCCTACCGGGGCCATCGTCCACCAGGACACCTTCTCGCTGCAGACGTTCACTTCGGCAGTCACCTACGCCACCTACGCGACGGCAACGCCCCTGGCGGACTTCCGGTTTATCAAGACCCTGCACCGCGGAAAGTCAGTCTCGTTCGGTTCGACCTCAAAAGCCTATGCGAACCAGACGACAATCAACAACATCCTGCTGAACGCCAACAACAACGACGTGTTCGGACGCCGCGTTTCTGGTCTTATGACCATCAACAACGTCAACGACCTGAACACGAAGCTGTTCCTCGGCGACGACCTGCCCCAGCTTGTGCCGTATGACGAAGGGTACTATGACGACAACAACACCTTCCAACTCTACATCCCGACCGGCAAAATCGTCGTCGTCGGTAAGCGGCCCGGCGGCACGCCCATCGGGGAGTACCGCATGACCCGCAACGCCAACAACGTGGACATGGCCCCTGGCCCCTACATCAAAGTCGTGGACAACGGAGACCGCGCGGTGCCCCGTAACGTGGCTGTCCATGCCGGCCATAATGGGGGCCCCTTGCTACTCTATTTTGGTAGTGTAGTTATTGTAAATTGTTAGAGTAAAAGGGTATAAATAGGGTATTAAATAGCCCCGCCCCGCCCATTCACCCGACAAGCCTCTCCCTTCGCAGGGCGGGGCTTTTCTCATGCCCGACACCTCTCACAAGGACAAAACTATGGCAGATACCTATATCGTCAATCATACACTTCTCGGCACCGGACACGTTGCCGGGGACAAGTTCCCGCTGTCGGACGACGGCAAGACCGTGAAAGACCCGCAAGGCAACGACGTGCCCGTTGACCTCGCCCGCCTTCTTGACCTGTTCGCCATTCGCAAGGCGACGGATGAGGAGATCGCCGCCTTCGAGAACAAGGGCGCGGTTGACCTGAACGCCCTGTACCTGGGCGATGCGCCCGAAGGTCAGCGCCGGGTATCGTCGGACACGTTCGCCGCCGTGGGCCTGTATCAGGTGACGGACGCGGGGCCGAACCAGTCGGACGTGGAGGCTTTCAAGGCTGAACAGGCCAGCAAGGCTGAACTGACCGGCAAGTCAAGCAAGGCCAGCAAGGCCGAGGCTGCCCCGGCTGAACCCGTCCCCGCATAACAGGGCCGCACCCCTAGGGGCCACTCCATGCCGCCGACCTTCACTTGCCGTGGGTGCGGCCTCGCAAAGCCGGTAACCGAGTACCACAAATCGGCTAATCCGTCCGGCCATTCGTCCCGCTGTAAGCCGTGCCATTCGGCCCTCGCAAGGACGAACCGCATCTACAAACTGAGGAAACTCTATGCCAACGCTAGCGCCGACGATGCCCGCCGGTCTGCAGACGATACTGGCCCAAAGCCTCCAAAGGCTAACGGCGGGCAGTGACGACATCCAGAAGGTCATTCACACGGCTTCGGAGACGTATGCCGCCCCCGGCAACAGCCACCTTGCCCTGTGGTGGGCCTTGTACGCCGACAAGGGGCGCGTCTCCCTGCGTACCCAGTACCTTTACGTGCAGCGCGAAATGCTTGCCGACGTGGAGAGGCGGCTGTTCGAGTGGACAAACTTCGGGCAGGGCGGCGTGACGCAGTCAAACAGCGACCTCGCCAAAGCCATCAGCACGATGCGCATGGAGATACAGGCCGACATTGACCTGCTGGAAAAGCAGATACAGGCCAGCCGCGTACCTAAGGTCGGCCTGATGACGAATGACCGGCTGGGCCTCTCGCCCACCTACGGTCAGCCCGACCCGAACGATGCCCGCTACCGGGGCGACCCGCTGGCCCGGCCCCTGCGCTTCTACCCGAACGGCTGGTGAGGACTTGCCGAACGGCTGGTGAGGACTTGCTATGTCGCTTAACCGCAATCAGCGCCTTGTTTATATCCACCGTGCGTCGCTATTTCGCCCGAACGCGTACAGCGACTATCAAGGCGCATACGGGGGCGGGGACGGCGCGCAGGTACAAGAAGCGGACACGGCGCTGAACCCGACCCCTGCCTATGCCAACGTGCCGTGCCGCCTTCAGCCCGCTTCCGAGGCCGCACAGGCGACGGCGGCGGGACTGCTTGCCGAGGGCAGTTTGTTCACGTTTTACGACTTCTACTTTGACGCGGCCCAGGAGGTAGACAATACCTGGGGCATCCTGCTGACCACGCCGCACAACCCGAATAACGGCGACTTTTTCGTGGTCATGGACAACCCTCGCGCTGAACTGGGCGGGGTACGCTGGCCCATCAACGAGTCACTTGTCTTCTCCCGCCGTTCGACTAACCCGTTCACAACCCCATGAACCTACTGCTGCCATTCCGCCAGAAGCTAAACCGGCTAATCAAGGCGACCTGGCCGGAGGTGCAGAACCCGGTGTTCCGCCTCACGCAGATACAGCGTATCAACTGGGTCAACGATGTCAAAGCCGGCAAACTAAAGCCGCCTTATATCGTCGTGGACATCCCGGCCCTTGCGATTGAAACCGGGTGGTGTCAATCCGCCGTGAACTACAAAGTCTCCCCGACCATTTACTACATCGCCAGCATCAAAGAGGGCGGGGGCGACATCGGGGACTATATCGAAGACCGGCTGCAACTGCTAACGGACGCCCTCCTGTTCCCGGTCAGTTCCACCGTGTTCCCGTTCCTTGCGTTAGACGTGCCGGCAACAGACACGAGTGCAAGTCAGGCGATAAACGACAGTATGCTGAACGCCGAGATGGCCTATCTCAGCGGGGCGATAACCTTTTCTGCCCTACTCGGCTACGTCCACACCGGATACTGACCGCGATGACAAACAAGTCTGAGATGACGCCGACGGACTACTACCGCATCATGGACGCGTACGCCGTCTATGACACCGACCCGCGCGTCCACGGCCCAGATGACCTAGACGCCTTTCTAGAGGCTGTGCTGCCCCTCCTGACGCCGTTAAAGCCCTATGTGGCCCTGATGCCCTACTGCGACCCTGCCGAGGCCTGGACATGACGCCCGCGCAGTTCTCAGCACACATGACGAAAGCCGCCGCCGCCCTGCCGAAACGCCTGGTTGCTGCCGAGGCCGTGACATTGCAAGAGGCGAAGGCGCGGGCCATCCTGCTGAGTTCAGGCACACTCTCGACGGCTGAACTGCGCAAGCGCGGCCACCCGTACGCCCGCCGCAACCCGACCAGCCCGAACCCGCAAATTATCAACGCGCAAACAGGCGTGTTTAGGCAAGCCTACACGACCCCCCCGCCCGTACCCTCGGCAAGCGGTGTAACCGCCTCTGTGGTCAACGTCGCGCGTTACAGCGGGTACATGAGAGGTACGCGGCTGATGGTCGCCCGCCCTTTGCCCCAGGCCGTGCAGCTTGCCGTTCGTGTCCGCCGCCTTGCCCGCACCGCTGGGGCTATCCGCACCGCTTTTCACTCTAAAGGATGAACCCCTATGGCAACCGCAACCAAGATCGCTAAAGAAATTATCACCTATATTGATGATGCCGGCAACCTGATTACCTCCGTGACCCGGAGCGTCAGCGGCGACATGAGCCAGCCGTTTAAGGACACCTTCGCAGCGGGCACGACGAATGTTACTGTTCCCGCAATTATCTTTACTAAGGCCCGCGTTCAGTATTTCGTCTTCACGTCCGACCAGCCGGTAACAATCAAGACCAATAGCGCCACCACGCCCCAGGAGACAATCACACTGGCGGCGGGCGGCACTTATGCCTGGAACACCGGCCACGCCGAACCGAACCCGCTTGCCGGGGATGTCAACGGCGTGTTCGTGACGAACGCCGGTACCGCCGTCGCCACCGTTTCAATCTACACGCTGCTGAACGCCACCCCCTAACCCGCCCGCGCTTTTATCTTTTTCTTTTCCTGGAAGGAAACCCCTATGGCAAACACTTCCCCGGTCGGCCTGTACCTCATCGGGCGAAACGTGACGTTTATGGCGGCGACGGCCATGTATATCAACCCGGATGGTACGCTGACCTATGCCACCGATTACGAAGACCTGCACGCGCAGGGCCGCTATCGTTCATTCAAGCTGTCACTGGACTATGGCCTGCAAAACATCCACCCGACTGACGCGCGCATCGCAAACTACGTGGAAACGGTAGACGACTTCGACCTCACTATCTCCGAACTGCAATCCGCGGGCGGCTACGCAAAGATAATGCAGATCGCCGCGTACCAGTCGTCCTTCTTCGGCTTCGAGAAGGTGACGGCGTTCAGCCCCACCGGCGAGTATTTTCTGACCTCGGTGGTCGCGAAGTACGCCGGGGTGGAAGAGGGCGTGGAGGAAGGTGAGAACGTCATTATGGCGCACTTTAAGCCCTGCGGCATTTACCCTTATTTCGAGATGGTCAAGGGCGGCAACGCTGGGCCGGGCGCACAGACCGCCGCCGGTTCGGGCCTTGCTACCGGCAATATGCGGTCTCGCATCGTGACGAACGTGCATCCGTGACCCCTAGCCCGTAACCTGTGAGAGAACCTAATGGCCTTAGTTGACCCCTACAAGCTGAAACGGCCCGCCCCGCGTGTGGAGACGAAGACGTTCACTGACCCGGACTATCCGGGCCTAGAGTGGACGCTGACCGTGCGGGCGCTGGCCGAAGCGCCGTTTCAACTCTCCGTGCAAAGCCGCGCCGAAGAATTGATAGCCCGTTTCATCACGCCCGAAGATGTGACCCGCGAGAAGTTCGCCCCGCGTGACAAGGTCAGCCCGGTGGAGGATGAGGACGGCAACCTGCGCGACATCGCACTGGACGAGGACACCTGCCGCCGCATCGCCGCCATTCAGTGTACCGAGGTGCCGGACGCGGGCGCTGAACCGCTTTCGGTGGACACCCTGGCTGAGTACGCCGTCAAGTATAACATCCTGTTTCTGCAAGCGTCCTCGTGGGTGTTCGGCCTGCTGAACGCGTCCCGCAAGAAGCCCGAAGCAAAAGCCACCGAGGGCAAGGCGGCGGGCGTGGACGATGCCCCGAAAGCCATAGGTGAACCGGACACGGACGCCCCTTTTGGCGCGGCTACGGGGGCTACGTCCGGCTAGGCATTGACTATAACCGGCAGCACCCCGAACTGACCGACCGCACCCAGGCGACCCAGCAAGGCATCCTGCGCGCCCTGCGCGCCCTGTGCGTGGCCCAGGGCGTCCCTGCCGCCGACATCCCGCCCGACGTGACCGACTACACGAACGAATGGCTGACCCGCGACCTGTACCACCTGCGCGAATACGATAACTGGGATCGGCTGACCGCAAAAGAAAAAGCCACCCGCCGACGTGAAGCCCCGAAGTGACCCGTTATGCCTGATGCCTTGACAATCGACTTCGCGCTAACTGGTTCAGACAAGGTGGCCTCGTTCTTTGGCCGGCTTGCCTCGCTGAGTGACCAGTCGGCAAAAAGCCTGCGGATTACGGATACGGCAGCCGCCGCCGCCGCCCGTTCTTACCGGGTGCTGAACGCCGAGATTGAGAAGTATAACCGGCTGACCAGCGGCGGCGTGTCCTCCACAGTCGGCGGCAACATCGGGGGCGGTACCGGGGCGTTTCGCGCTGGGGCGGCAAGCGCTGGGGCGGCAAGCGCCCGGCAGACCCGCTTTGTCGCTGGGCCGTTTCAGCGGCAGGAGATGTTAAGCCGGCAGATGATGGGCGCGACCTCGGCGGGTAACGGACGCGCACAGGCCGACATCGCACTAGCGCAGGTACGTAACGAGAAGCAACTTGAACGGGTGATGGCGGGGCCGAAAGGTCTGGGGGCTAAGTTTCTCGACGTGCTGAAAACGTCTAGGTTCGGCGTCGGCGCTGGCGGCAAAATGGAGATGATGCCGCTTGTCGGGCGCACGGCGGCACTTGCGGCGGAGGTCATCGGGCCAGAACTTATGGCCCTTGCGAACCCGGTGACGGCGGTGGCGGCGGCGATGGTCGCGGCGGGTGCAGCGACACTTGCCCTCGCAAAGAACGCGTCAGAACTGGGCATGGCGTTTGCCTCACGCGGGTTTGCGACTGGTAACCTCGGTGCGGGCGGGGCGCTTGCCGGCATGGTCGGGGGCGCGGATGCGGCGTCAAAGGCGAACGCGTTCAACGAGGCAATTACCGGCGGCGGCATGGGTCAAGCCTATGGCCTTACATTAGGCCAGTTCAATATCAGCGGGGCGATGGGCAAAGTGGACAAGGCCACCCAGTACGCCGCCGCCGTGGACAAGCTGAGGGAGATTTACAAGCGTTCGCCGGAGGAGGCGATGCGGGTGGCAGGACAAACGAACCTGACCTCCTCGCTGCCGATGGCGATGATGTCCGATCAGCAGTATGCGTACACGAAGACGGACTCTGCGGCACAAACGAAGATAATGAACGCGGATTTCTTGAAACATTCAACGGACTTCGATAACTCAATGGCCCGGACAAAGCAATCGTTTGACGCGTTAGGGGCAGCAATCGGCGCACCGTTTCTTGTGCCGTTGCAAAAGTTCGCGGACGGGCTGGCTGATATTGTCTACTATATGACCGGGGCATCCCCTCTGCACCCGCAAGACGCGCCGGGTGCAGCCGGCAAAGACGCCGCGCAGACGAACTCCCAGGACAAACTGACGAAATCGCTGGACAACCTGACGGACAAGATACCGGGGGATTTCGGCAGTGACCCGCAAGGGCGACGGGCGGCGGCGTTCCCCACCGCCGCAGGGCGCGGCAGCATGAACGGGCCGATGGGAACCCGCGACAGCTACGTTTACGGCGCGTTTCGGCAAGGCGCGTTTTCGTAATTGATTGACTGGGGCAAGCAACAACCGGGCGGGTTGTCTGCAACGCTTCGCGGATTGCTGAAAGTAGCGAAAGGGAATGAAGGCCAGCCGAAAGGTTAGGCCTTTTTCTATTGCTTATGGCTGGACGAGGTGTTACTCCAAACAGGAAAACGCGGGTCACGTTTGATTTAGCAGAATTCGTGACCGTCTCGCCACTGCAAGGTTTTAGACGCCGGGGCGCGGAGATTGCCCAGGAGAGGGCGGCAGGCGCGACGGACGCGGCCCGTTTCGTCAACGTCAAACTCTGGCCGACCGGCTGCTACACGCTGGACCCCATCCAGTCTGAAATCAGCAACCTGCAAGAGTACGGGGTTTATATTCAGCACATCGTCGCCCCAGACAACGCGACCCTGCTGCAGAAACTAATGATTGTGCCTAGCATGGTGGTAGAAAACACCTACCGGCAGGACACCGACCTCCCCGGCATGGGCTATTCGGGCAATATCAACGCCCTCGGCGCGCCGTTTCTCGTGCGAAAGATACCTGCCGGCGGCACATGGAACGAGTCTGTACCCTCCGGTGTGCCGAACGTCCTCACCGGCCCGGACGGCACCAGCGTACCTGACGTGCCGGTTGACCGGGTGATTGAGTCTATAGCCTCGTACCCGCCGAACCAGGGCTTCTTCGTCAACTGGGGGAACCCCGGCACGCGCATCAGCTACCCCGGCGTTTACTTCTGCTTCTACTTCGGGCAATACTGCGTCTCGTTCACCGGCAGCGGCAAGGCCATTCTGTCAGAACAAATCGCCTTTACGAACGGGCTGGGAACCGGGTGGAAAGAGAGGGCGGCGTGGAAGTATGCACGGACGGGGCAGGTCAGCCAGACGGCGCACTCTATGGGCATCTGGCCGCATAAAGGCCCGTCCGGTCAGCAGTATATCGCCTTTTCTAATGGGCAGGTAGACTTTGCCCAGGTGACGACCAGTTTTGCGGCAACGGCGGCGGCGGTCAGCACGGCCCCCGGCGATTTTATCTACACCGTCAAGGCCGACCCGTACAGCGGACATTCGCCCACTTCGGACATTACCATCAGCGCCCCGATGCGTGCCGACATTCGCCGGAACTGGAAGATGCCGGTGCAGTTCTCCACGTTAGGCTGGCCGACCAGCGGCCTCATTGTGGACGCACCCGGCAGCCTTGCGCCGGACTCGACCAGCCTAGAGGCGTCGGCGTACCCCTTGCAGCTTTACGTGGACGCGGTGGCCCTGCCCGGCACCGGCATCACCGGCCAGCTTATCAACGCCGACGACGGCGCGACCTATGACAACCGTGTCCACACGCACCCCGCCGCAAAGTTTGTTTTCTTCGGGGACGGCAACAGCACCCCGCAACTGTGGGGCTACAGCGTTCACCGGGACTCGGTTTCTAACGTCTCTGCCCCCGGCGCGTTCGCGGGGGGTACACTGCGTTCGGTCAGCGTGACCGGGTACAACGGCGACCCTACGCAGTCTAGCGCCCATGTCAACATCGCAGACCTCAAAAACGAACTGCCCCGGCTGCGTAACCGTGGCCTGTTCCGCGCGCGCATTGACGTTGACCACTTAGAGAACGGGCAGGTATTTACCACGCCCATCTTCCAGGGCTATGCGGTGCGGCCCACCGGCACCCGTCGGCATAAACAGGGGCGCGTTTACCCATCCCCCGATTATCACGATTACGATGTACCGTTTCAGGGGATGTGGACACGACTGGCTGAACCGACCAGTGGCCCGGTTGCTGAAAACCTTTTCTATAGCGACCCTGCCGTGCCAATCAGCCAGCGCGGGGGGCTAAGTTTCGTGCCGTGGAAGGTAACGGACGCCATCCGCTACCTCATCTCCTGCGCCGGGTTCGCCCCGAACCAGATTAGCATCCCCGACTTTCCTATCCGCCTGTGGACATCCGCTGCCGACCCGTCCGAGTCGTTCAAAATCCAGGCGAACACGCAGTATTCTGACCTCATCCAGCAATACTGCCGAAACTACCTCGGCGGCTACTTGTGCTACGACGAGGCGGGGGATTTCTGGACGATACTGCAAGGCACAGACCTTGCGGCCCCGCCCATTTACGCCTTTGTGACCAGCAGCCCGGACGAACACCACGTAAGCAGCGACAAGGGCGCGTACGGGCCGCGTACGACGTTTATTACTGACCTGCACATTGAACCTGTGCCGGCAGAATACAACATGGTTCATGTCATGTGTCCATTGCTGGAAGGCACCGGCGTTAAGTCTGTTTTCGAGGCATGGCGGTTCAACCATTACTCGTACCATGTGCCGGGTTCGTCAATCCTGCCGAACCCCGACCACCCCGATTATATCGGACACTTTCGGCCTTGCGTGATTGTAGACTCGTCGCTGGGGATGCAGATCGGCAGTAGCAGCAGCAGCGCCGAGGCGACCCAGGCGGCGGTGGACTATACGTGTAACCGTTTGTATGACTTCTGCGCCCACGGCCAGAAACTCACGCACTTCACCGCGCCGCTTGCGTTCATCGTTGACCCGATGACGAACCTGTGGCGAATGCTTCGGTTTCAAGACCCGATAGCGATAAACGGTCAGCCGTATATCCTGAAGTCGTGCGTGCCGAACTACACCCTGGACAGTGTGCAGATGGCCTCGTATGAGGCGATACAGCCGATTGCAGGGCAGTATATCCCCCCCGGCATGGACGCGCTTTCGTTTCAGCGCACCGCTGAACGCAAGATGCAGGCAAGGCACGCGGGCAGCGCGACGGACAGCAACCGGCTAGGCACGCTGGGGGTCGCGCCCCATGCGGAGGGCAAATACGACCATTTGCCGCGCAACACGTTTTATCAGCGGCCCTTGCAAGACCCGCAGACCGGCGACCCGTATTTCCAGATGGGGTACTCGCCCCTCGGCAGCGCCCCGCTTCCGTAATACCTTTTAACCATGCCTGCACCCTACTTCCGCGCATTAAAAACGATGGTCATGCCGCAAGCAAGTGACCCGCCCACGATTTTTACACCTTACTCGTTCACCCTGAAAGTC
>ENA-OFCD01001407-OFCD01001407.1-metagenomes-genome-assembly--contig:-NODE-1407-length-12119-cov-6.398707_pt1 | contig 12119 bp, 7 predicted proteins | sample MGYA00153392_OFCD01 | MGnify analysis MGYA00153392 | reverse complement strand
TTAGCGATCGCAACGATACTCACCATCCACCATTCACCATTCACCCCCTACGCTAAATGTCTAATTCGAGACTGGGGAAGCGAGTAACTTACCGATAGCGGACATGAAATCTTGTTCGATATAGGGTTTGATAAAGTAGTCAACCGCACCTAGATGAGCGGCAAATTGACGGTGTTTGGTATTGCTGCGAGAGGTGAGCATCACGACGGGAATATGGGCGATCGATCGATCTTGACGATAGACATTGAGGAATTCAAATCCATTCATATTTGGCATTTCGACATCACAGACAACCAATTTAATCTCGCGAGTTTTCTGGCGGAGGATTTGGAGTGCGGCTTGTCCATCGTTGGCTTGAAGAGTGCGGTAGCCAAATTTTTCTAGGGATAGACATAGACTCTGACGGGTGGTAATCGAGTCATCGACGACGAGGATCGAATCGATCGCCTGAAGGGCTGGAGTTGGTGCTGTCAGAGTACAACTAGGTCGTTCGACTAGTACCTGAATCAGGGTATGCGGATCGAGGACGGGGAGGACGCTCCCATCTCCCAAAATCGTACAGCCATAGCTATAACTAGGGGGTCTAATCGATTTACCAAAGGGCTTGATGGTGAGTTCTTGTTCGGTAATCAGTCGATCGATCTGGAGTGCGACGAGCCGATCTCCTCTGCGGATCAGTAATAGTGGACAAAGCCAGTCGCTAGGGTTGTTGGCACTGCTTTTGAGAGTGTGGGAGATCGCCCGTTCGGGGACGGGGATAGAGTAGGTGAGCAGCTCGGCAAGATCGTAAACTGGGATCGTCAGATCGCGCCAATGGAATACCTGGTGCGAATCTTGCTGGGATAATTGGGCGGAAGTCGGGATGACAATTTTTTGGATACTATCAACGGGAAAGGCATAGACAGCGTTACCGACTTGGCACACCATTAGTTGAGCGGTTGTCAGGGTGAGCGGAATCCGCAGGGTAAAGGTTGTCCCTTTGCCGACTTGAGTGTCGATCGAGATCGTCCCTTTAATCGATTGAATTTGGGCTTTGACAATATCCAATCCCATCCCGCGTCCCGATAGTTTGGTGACGCGCTCGGCGGTAGAAAAGCCTGGTTCAAATAGGAAATCGAGGACTCGCTCTGTGCTGACAGTAGCAGCATCGACAGGCATCAATAGTCCGAGGGAAATGGCTTTGGTTTTAATCTTAGTGATGTCGATCCCGCACCCGTCGTCGGTGATGTCGATGACTGTTTGGCTACCTTGATGGTAAGCGGTAATCTCGATCGAGCCGCGTGCTGGTTTGCCCATTGCTTGACGGGCGGCGGGTAAATCGATCCCATGATCGAAAGCGTTGCGGAGGAGATGCAGCAGGGGATCGAGGAGTTTGTCAATTGCGGCGCGATCTACTAGGACTCCCGCTCCGGTAATTTTGAGATCGACTGGCTTGTTAAATTCGATCGACAGATCGTGGAGGGTACGGGGAAACCGATTGAGGATTTCACCTAGTGGTAACATCCGCGCCCACATCAGATCGTCACGGAGATGAGATAGCAGTTGCTTTTGCCGATCGATCTGCTGGTGAGATTGGGTGGTAAATAGGGTTAAATCCTCGATTTGTTCTTCGATTTGGGTGAGTTGTTCGATCGTGGCTTGGGCGATGGTGTGGACTTCACTATAGCGATCGAGTTCGAGGATATCAAACTGCTGAGTCAAATCGCGCAGCTCTAGAGGAGATCCGCCCATGAGGGGGGCGGACTCCTGAGCTGGCGGATACTGAGTGGAGATAGCCAAGGTGTCCGCAATCTGGCGGAGCCTGTCGCCAATTGTCTGGAAATTCTCACATTTCGATCGCAGTTGCTCCAGGGTGTCGTGGAATTGTTCATTGTGGAGAGCCAATCCATGTCGCTCGATCGCCAGTTCTCCCATGAGGTTGTTCATCCGCTCTAGTCGATCGAGCGCCACTCTGACGGATAATTGCGGGATGTTTGTCGTGACTTTTCGCGACTTTTTGACTTTGATGGGGGCGACTGGGGGCGGGGGGGCAAATGTAGCTGGGACGATCGGTGCTAATTTGTCGAAATTCTTGGTAATATCTGCCAGCGTCATCCCGATCTTCCGCTGGTGGCGATCGGCGACAGGCTCCACCAGTGAGCAAGGTAGATCGAATATGTCTGCCAAGTCAAAGTTCAGACTAAGGCGATCGTCAAGTGGTAGCACCGCATCTAGATCGGGAAGATCGAATATATCTACCAAGTCGAAACTCAGACTAGCTGGAGCGGCGATCTCTGGCGATCGAGCGGGAAGATCGAATATGTCTACCAAGTCGAAACTGAGTCGATCTGCACTTGGCAGATCGAACAACTCTTCAAGATCGAATAACGTGTTGGAATGGACGGTAGCAGCAGCAATCTCTAGCTGCGATTGTTCTGCCATCAAAAAAGCAAAACCTGGAGAGATCGAGCCACATGTAGCTCGATCGGTAGTTAGAACTGCTTCTAGGGTGCGATAAAAATCTACCAGGGCAAAACAACAAATTTCGCGGGCGCGGTCGGGATGACGATCTAGGGCGGCGATGGTCGCATGAGCCAGGGTACCAAATCCAGGTGTATTAGTGAGGCTGGCAATCCCAGTAAATACTTCTGACTGAGCGCGAAACTCGCCCACAGCAATTCGATCGCAGTCTGGATCTAATAGTACTCGTTCGAGTCTAGCCAAACCTTGGGCAACATCTACCTCAAAAATTGATTGGGTCAAATCGACACCACTACTGAGGAATCCATCGGGAATTTTTTGTCCGGCAATCACAAAGTGACCGATTTCTTCGTCTAGATCGGCGAGGATGATTTGAGTGCTGGTATGAAATCCTGGGGGTAATATTTCGCCATTCAGCTCGGCGGTGACGAGTCGATTTAGGCAGTCATAAATCTTAAATAGGAGTTGGTCTAAATTGCGATCGAATGGTAAGTCTGGATGGTTGAGTACCCGAAAAATATCTTCGATTTGATGGGCGAGATCGGCGATCTGCTCTAGCCCCAAGCTGGCGGCACCACCTTTGATCGAGTGAGCGGCGCGGAGGAGGTTGTTAACTTTGGTAGCACTGCGATCGATACTCAGAGTCACGAGTTCTGTTTCGATCGTCTGAAGCATTTTGGGTACTTCCAAACCGAACAGTTGATAAACTCGATCTCGTAGTTCTGGGTCGATGTACATAATTAGGTTTTAGGCTTTAGGCTTTAGGCTTTAGGGATAAGGCTTTAGGTGTTAGGTTTTAGGCTTTAGGCTTTAGAAATAAGGCTTTAGACTTTAGGTGTTAGGTGTTAGGTGTTGGGGTTTAGGGATAAGGGTTTAGGGGTAAGGTGTTTGTGGGTTGTCCGATCTGCCTGCCACACTCAGGAAACGCTACTGGAGCGCACCGCTCCGATCCCCAGACCCTAAAGCCTAAAGCCTAAAGCCTTATCCCTGCCTAAAGCCTAGCTCCCCTACTCAATCTTGAACTGCCCGACATTCTTCTGGAGTTCCTGAGCGAGTTGGAGCAGATCTTGGAAGGAGGCTTGGACGTTATCGGCGCGGGTGGAGGTTTTGTGAGAAATATCGGCGACGCGATCGATACTTTGAGTGACTTGGGTGGAGTTTTCGGACTGAAGTAAGGCGGCTTGAGCGATCGATTCGACTAGTTCGCCGATCTTGAGGCTGATGGCGGTGATGCGATTGAGACTCGATCGAGTTTCATCAACCAATCGGGTACCAATGATGACTTGCTCGGTACCAGCTTCCATCGCCATCACGACTTCACTTGTCTGTGCCTGAATGCTGGCAACGAGATTCTCGATTTCTCCGGTAGCGGCGGCAGATTGCCGCGCTAGGGAGCGGACTTCTTCGGCGACTACCGCAAATCCGCGTCCTTCTTCACCCGCACGGGCAGCCTCGATACTGGCATTGAGTGCTAGGAGATTGGTTTGAGCGGCGAAACTACTAATCAGGTTGACAACTTTAGAGATTTTTTGGGAAGATTCACCGAGTCGCTTAACTTTTTTGGCTGTTTCTGCTACTGTATTCCGAATCGTGAGGATCCCTTCTACGGCTAGATTCATCGCTGCGTCGCCAGCTTGAACTAATTGGGCTGATTCCATCACGGCAGATTCGGCAATCAGGGCATTGTTGACGACGAGTTCGATCGATCCAGACATAGCGTGGAGGCGACGGAGGGCGATCTCGATCTCCTCGGATTGCTGCAATGCTTCGATCGATAGTTCGGCAACGGAGATCTCGTTCACAGTGGTGGTGCTGACGACTTCTTGAGAAACATTCCGCACATTTCCCACCAAGCCCCGCAAGCTCTCGACGGTAGAATTATAAGAGTCAGCGATCGTGCCGATTTCATCTTCGGTTACATGAGCGCGGATCGTCAGATCGCCTTGAGAGATCCGATCGACTTGCAGCAGTAGTTCCCAGGCATTTTTTTGGAGGATTTTTCGGGCAGCTTCTTGGCTGGCGGCATATTCCGACTGTTGAACATTTGCCAGTTCCAATTGGCGGACTAGTTGGGATTGAGTCAGAGCGACACCGATTTGAGCGGCAAGTTGGAGCAGCAGATCTATTTCTGTCTGCTCCCAAGTCCGCGACTGATGACACATGGTGCCACTAAATAGTCCAAAAAATTTCTGATTGACGATAATTGGGGTAGTGACGAGTGATTTAATCTGAATTTTTTGCAAGTTGGCGATCAGACGTTCGCTAAAATCCGATGTCTGGAGATTGTCAATCTTGATAAAGGTACTCTCTGCATAACCCCTACCCAGGACTTCAAACATATCCTCGGCGGGGACAGTAGCACCAATAATCGAAAATTCGGCGGCGGCGATCGATTCGGCGATAATTTTGCCTTCGCCTTCGCTATTCGTATCTACTACCAATATACTCGCCCGATCTAGTCCCAGTGCTGCCCGAATTTCTGGTAGAGCGATATTGAGAATCTCGGATTCGTCGATCGATTGGCGGAGTTTGAGCGTAATTTCGGAGACTAATTGCGAACGTTTTGCCGCTGCTTCTCGTTGCTCGATCAATGCTGCTTGGTTGAGTGCGAGGGCGAGTTGAGTAGCGAGCTGGTTAAATAAGTTGATTTCCTCCGGTTGCCAAGATCGGGGCGATTGACATTGATGAGCCATGAATAGACCAAATAAGTGACGATCGACCGTAATTGGGACGACCAAATTTGCGCGAACTTGCAGGTTTTCGAGCATCTGAATGTGACATTCGCTCAAGCCAGCTTGATAGATATCGGGGTAAGAAGTAATTTTTCCCTGTTCGTACCCCGCATCCTTGAGACAACAATCATCGATCTGTTCGTCAATAATCGAAAGTTTGCCAGGGGCGACTGATTCGGCGGTAATCTTGCCGTTAAAATCTGGATCTAGCTCGAAAATGACTACCCGATCGAGATCCAAGGCATTGCGGACGAGTTCGACAGCCGTGGAGAGGATATCTTGACGTTTGAGGGATTGGCGGAGTTGGAGGGTAAAGTTGGAGAGAATCTGCGATCTGCGGGCATCATTTTCGCGTTGGGCGAATAGTTGCGCTTGATTCAAGACGAGACTGATTTGGATTGCGATTTGCGCCAATAACTCGGTTGTCGCTACCTCCCAAATCCTTGGCGCGTGGCACATATGCCCGATAATTAGCCCACATGGTTTGTTGTTGATTAAGACCGGAACTACTAAATTCGCTCGGACTTGTAAGCGTTCCAACATCTGGATATGACAATCAGTCAAACCCGATCGATAGATATCATCGATCGTCGTAATCCGCCCTTTATCATAGCCCGCACCTTGAGTGGTTTGGAGACAAGTATCCTCGATGACTGCCCCCAAAATCGACAGAGTTCCAGGCGCGACTGATTCTGCGGCGATGGTGGTTTGCCAATTGTCACCGATGTTCAAAAAGACCGCTCGATCGAGTCCCAAAGCCGTGCGAATATTGGTTAGTGCCGTGGCGATAATCTCCGCTCGATCGATTGATTGCCGCAATTTGAGCGTAATATCTGAGAGGATATTTTGATTCTGAAGCTGGGTTGCTCGTTGTTCGATCGCCTGTTGCCGATCGAGCACTAGCCCAATTCGATCGGCAACAATGGCAAATTTGTCAATCTCTAATTGTGCCCACTTCCGATCCTCAGTACAGATATGCCCAATGACCAAACCTAACACTCGACCTTCAACGATAATTGGTGCCACCAATCGCGCTCGGATTTGAATATTTTCTAGCAAAGCGATCTCGTCCGCCTTCAGTCCGCCAGCATTGTCTAGGTTGTAAATACACGAAATCTGCTCTGGTAAACAACCCTCGCGCTCGATTTCATAATATAAATACTCGCTCATGACTTGCTCATCTGGTACCAAACACCCAGGTTTGATGGCGATGGCGGTAATTTGTCCAGCGTGATGATGGTTAAGACCGAACACCATGACTCGATCGAGATTAAATTCGACGCGGATAGTTTCCAATGCTCGATCGAGCACTTGGATCATCTCGGCTGGCTCGTTGAGTTGGAGTGCCTGAGCCAACATATTCGTCCGGCGCAACTCTACCGCTTGAGTCGTCCAAGTGCCAATCTGTTCGAGTGCCAAACCTAGTCGCTGTGCTGCTTGCGTACAAAAAGATACTTCCCAGGGTTGCCACTGACGCACCCGATCGCATTGATAGATCGATAATAAACCCACTAGTTGTTTGCCAGCCAAAATCGGCATCGAGATCGCCGATTTTGCTTGGATTTTGGCGATGAAATCTTGGAGGTGGGGAGTGATAGGAAGCTGCTGGAGATCTGCGGTGACGATACACTGCCCTTCCTGGTATCGAGCCAATTCATCTGCGGTTTGGGCAAAATAGATCTGCCCCAGGGAGGCTGAGAGGGTAGGATCGCCGAGTGATTCGGCGACGACGATCGAGCTACCATCTGGATTACAGCGACAGATTGACACCCGATCGACATTGAGAATCCGCCTGATCCCGCTGACACCAGCATTATATACTTGCTGCTTGTCTACTGATTCCTGGGCTGTGAGCGCGATTTTGCCAAATAACTTGTTTGCTTGCGCGGCTAATTGCTGTTGTTGGAGCGTGGTATTGAAGTTGGCAACCAATTGGTTGAAGCTGTCTGCGAGTTCTTCAAATCCAGCAGTCTCGATCGATCCGAGTTGGGCACCGAGATCGCCGTTGGCAGCTTCGGTGATTTTTGTAGTAACCAGATCGATCGAGCTGGTGATGCGGCGACTCACCCATGTGGCAATCCCCAGATTGACAAAGCCAATCGAGAGAAACACGATTAGCTCTGTATACAAAATCCCATCATCTGGACGAGCCATTTGCGCCATCTGGGGCGAACTAGGTTTAGTCAGCCGACTGACACCGAGCCACCCACCCATACCGAGCGGCAGGATAATAAAGGGGAGAATCATCAGCAAAATCTGTCGCTGCAACGATTTTTGCTGTCGTCGCTGGATTTTTTGCTCGAAAGGTGCCACCGTAATCGATGAATTTGGTGGCTCCATTTGAGTCATTACCTGTGCTTGAGATACCCACAGGACTGAATCTGTAGCTGGCTCTAGAAAGGGTGTTTCAGTAGTGGGAGCAATTTTCTCCACGTCATTTTTGTCGATCGTATTCATCAGTTTATTGTTGTAGAAAAAATTAATCTCAATTCAATCAGACATCAGCATCAAAATCCGGGCGATCGAAGATTGCCTGCCCATCCACTACCAAAAAATTTTCACCTGTTGCTGTCCACACCCCACGCACCCATGTTGACAATGCTGGAGCGGCTAGTTCGAGCGGGCGGATCTGCTCTGGCTCGTACCATTCGATCTCGGCGATCTCGTCTACAACTAAACCGATGGTTTGCTCCTGTCGATCCTCCGCAGTGGCTTTACCCCGTCGCTCGGTAGAACTAGCGAGAATAATTGTCGGCTGGAGACTACGGTAACGCCTCCCAGTCGTCACACCCAGTAACATTGCCAAATCGACAATCCACAGAATCTCGCCCCGCCAATTATAAACACCCATCACCGCCGAAGGTAGATGCGGCATCGGCACCACTCGATCGATCTGAATATTTACCAGTTCGGTGACTTGGATGTGCCGCTGTCGCTCGATCTCAACATCTTTGGTACTACCGATCGCCTCGATCTCAATTAATGCTGTCAGATCGGGTAAGAGCCGAAATCTCAAAAACTGCTGTTGAGTTCGTGCCGACTCAACCAGTGATGATGTCGCTAAGTTCAATTTATCCACCTCTACAGTGCAGTTACATCTGGATCTAATTCACTAATTTCTGAAGCACCTCAACAAAATCATGCCGATTTACTGGCTTGGCTAAATAGAGATCCGCACCCTGTTTCAACCCCCAAAATCGATCCATATCGGTATTTTTAGTCGAACACATCACGACGGGAATCTTCTGGGTATCAATTTGGGACTTGATGACTCGACAAATTTCAAATCCACTGCGTCCTGGTAAAACGACATCTAAAAAGACAATATCGGGCGTATTGGAACTTAAATAAGTCAGTGCCTCTTCTCCATTCACTGCCGAAATTACCCGCCAACCTAAGTTTTCCAAGTAACTAGTCAAAATCATCAGATCGGTCTGAACATCTTCGACGATCAATGCTGTAGACATTTTAGCTATCATTTATAGAGCGATATTTATAATTAATTTGCGGGTACGGGATTGAGATACTTTTGGGCAATTTCTAGTACCAGCTCTGCTTGAACTGGTTTAGTCAAAAAATCAGTTGCGCCGACTACCTTGGCGCGAACCCTGTCGATCACCCCATCATTACCTGTCAAAATCACAATTGGGATATTCTGAAAAGTGCCGATCTTCCGCAGCCGACTACAAATTTCATAACCATTGGCATTGGGCATCACCAAATCTAGAAAAATTAACTGGGGCTTTTTGGCAATGACGATCGGAATTGCTTTGAGCGAATCCATCACACTAATAAACTGATAACCCTCTTGTTGAAAAATTTGCTCCAATCGATCGCACACAAACGGACTATCATCGATACAAATAATCAATGGTGGTCTAGATCCATGTGGATACTTACTCTGGACGGGACTGGTAAAATCTGGTAAATCTACCAAGCTCAGGATGCCAGACTCCAGATGCAATCTAAAAGATTGACCGATGGCTACAGGTGATTTGCGGGCTTTGACGGCAATTTCTCGCATACTATGTTGCCCATTGAGGACAGATCGCAGTGCTTTGTAAGCCGATGGCGAGACGATCCGTTGAAACTCCGTCTCCGCAGCGATGGAGATCGATCGATCGGGGAATATCTCCGTCAATCCCGCCTGTTGCCATTGCTGCTGTTGTTGGATCGCTAACCCAAAGGCTCGATCGATATCGATCAGCGTCAACTGTGGACTGAGCTGTTCTTGCGCCATCTGTTGGCAACTCACTGATTCGGCTTGAACGATATCAAACAGTACCTCGACGATCGTTGTTTGGATCTGTTTTATCAACGCATTTCTACTAATCCGACCTTGTTTAGCCCAATTAACCAGCAAATAATACTCCCAACAGCTATTTAGCTCTGCTAGTGTCAATGCTGAAATATTTGTCAGCGCAGCGATCCGCGCCTGGAGATCTTCAGCAACGCTGACATCTACACCCGAGATCGTCGAATTTCTCACCCAACGGCGAATTGGATGACTACCACCAGTAGCATAGAGGATGCGACCGAGGTAAACATAAAGGCACCACTCGATCCCCGATGAACTTCTTAGTAAAACATGTCCACTGAAGTGTTGGTGCTTGATTTCACTCAACTGAGTAGCCAAGCAATCTAGCGTTATGTATTCAGCAACCATTTGATTTTTCCCTTCTCAGCAGGTATCATTCGGGACTTGGGTTCGGGTTAATTGTGTCGATTCCGTACAGCTATTGTGCCCACTGTCATCATCTTTTGCTCACAATGGAGGGAAATTATTCGCCAATCAAGACAGAGGGGTTGGGGGTATTAGAACCGGATTTGGTATAACTCATCGAGCGATCCCACACATCCTCATCCCAGCCTTGTTTTCTAAACCATTGTCAAATTCTCTTGACAAAAGCTTAATTTTGTTCATTCTAAGCATTTTCGATCGAATCAATTTGCTAAAAATTAAATTAAGGTGTTTTGGAATCCCCGCAAAATTAATTTACTCCCTTCCCACTCAAGAAATAGACATCCACACTTCCGCTACGCATTGCCTACGGCAGGCTAACGCCAACAGTGCAAGCCATCCACCATCCACCATTCACTGTCTTGATTCGCTGTCAACTGTCAACTGTCAACTGTTTAATTTACGTCGATAGGAGTACCCTAAATCTACCCATGTACAGATCTACAAGTTTGTCAAATGAATGTTAGACTTCTTAATATCTAAGTCAAAGCTAGATCGAATCAACTGTCCCAATCGGGACAACTTTGCTCAACCCCAACAGTTAGGAGTAAACTATGTCTAAATCATCTGAATTATCTTTGGAGCAACAATTTAGCATCCGATCGTTCGAGCACCAAGTCAAGGATATGAATCACGCTCAGACGCAGGAATTTTTAGTCAACCTGTACACCCAAATGATGATGCAGGAAAATAGCTACAAAAACTTGCTCAAACATCAGTGGGGAATGGACGAACCCAGCCAACAAGCAGCATAGTCAGCAGTTGAAAATTACAAAATAGTCAAGAGTCGATTTAGTGTCTTTACACTAGTGACCTCCCTCTCTGTCTACACGATCGATAAGGTGGGGACTGGGGCGCGAACTGTTGGACATCGCAACATCGATAATATCTACATGGTATCTGGGCTGTAGCTGGTTGTACAATGGTCGAGATTAGGGCAGATTGGAGCCACGACCAAAGTATCTAAATAGCTATTTTATGTTTGATTGTATAATTGTCGGTGCTGGCCCTGCTGGGGGTAGTGCAGCCTACCATCTAGCCAAGCAAGGTAGATCGGTATTGATTTTAGAACGAGATGAGCTACCTCGGTACAAACCCTGTGGTGGCGGTGTATCTCCCGCGATCGCGCAGTGGTTTGATTTTGATTTTAGCCCAGCAATTTCCTGTCGAGTAGACACATTGCGATACACCTTTAATTTAGAAGATCCGGTTGATGTCAAGCTCGAAAATCAAGAGCCAATCTGGATGGTACGCCGAGATATCTTCGACCATTTCATCGTCCAACAAGCCCAAAAGCAGGGCGCAGAACTCCGAGACAATACACAAGTGACTGGGATCGAGTTCAAAGTCGATCGCTGGCAGGTAAATACTGCCAATGGTAGCGTCGAAGGTAAGTATCTCATCGCTGCGGATGGTGCCAAAGGTAATATGGCAAAATGGTTGGGTTTCAAAGATCGCAAACGTCGCATCGCTGGCGCACTAGAAGTAGATGCAACTAGCGACAATGTTGTCAATGCGATTAACTTTGAATTTGGATTAGTCAAAAACGGTTATATTTGGAACTTCCCCAAAGCCGATGGTTATTCGATCGGGATCGGTACTTTCCGTGGCGGTGAAGCTCAAGACTTCAAAAAAATTCTCGATGTCTATGCCAAAGGTGCCTTCGGGATCGATATCAATAAATTCCAACAATACGGACATCCACTGTGTCTATGGGATGGCGATCAAAAACTGCACACCCAAAATGCCGTCCTCGCTGGAGAAGCCGCCTGTGTCGTCGATCCGATGACTGCCGAAGGTATCCGTCCCTCAATTTTGTCTGGAATCAAAGCGGCTGATGCGATCCATGCTGCACTCAATGGCACCAGCAATGCGCTAGAGAAGTATACCGAAATCATGGCAACCGAATGGGGCGCAGACATGAAATGGGCGCAACGGCTAGCTACTGCTTTTTATCAATTCCCCAAGGTGAGCTACAAAGCAGCCGTAAAACGTCCATCTGCGAGTATGACGATGGCAAGAGTCCTCGCTGGCGAACTCAGCTACTCGGATATTGCTGGTAAAGCAATCAAGAAACTCAGCGGGAGCCTATTTGGAAAATAGGCAAGTTGCCACAAAATCATCTCCCAAATCGTAGGGTGTGTTAGCGACAGCGTAACGCACCATCTTTAACTAGAGTAGGGGCA
>ENA-OFCD01001406-OFCD01001406.1-metagenomes-genome-assembly--contig:-NODE-1406-length-12124-cov-7.385285_pt1 | contig 12124 bp, 10 predicted proteins | sample MGYA00153392_OFCD01 | MGnify analysis MGYA00153392 | reverse complement strand
TAATTCTTCACTCTGACGGAGTAGTTCTTCATCGCGCTTCCGTTTGGTGATATCACGCCCGCTGGCATAGATTAAGTTACGCTCTGGATCTAGGATCGCACTCCACAAAATCCACCGATAAGATCCATCTCGGCAGTGATAGCGATTCTCAAAATTAACTAACACATTATCTGCGCTCAAGCTTTCAAACACAGCCGTCGATGCTGCGATATCGTCAGGATGTAGGAAGTCGAGAAAGGGTTATGCCATCATTTCGGCACTAGTGAAACCGAGAACTTGTTCGCAAGCTGGATTGACCCGCACGAAATACCCATCGAGATTGACAACTCCCAGCAGATCGATCGCTTTTTCGATATATCGATCGATCTCTCGTTCGGCTTGAATCCGCGCCAGTTCAGTCCGTTTGCGTTCGTCAATATCCTGAAAATAAATCCCTAAACCGACATCTGAGGGATAAGCATGAACCTCGAACCAAGTTTCAGTTGGCTGATATATCTCAAAATTTACCGCCACCTTATCGGTCACAGCCCGTCGATAATCCCGCTCGACAATCGTGCCCAGCGTCCAAGGAAACACGTCCCAATGACTTTTGCCCAAAAATTCTGCTGGTGTTAAACCGACCAATTGGTAAAATATTCGATCTGCTGCTGAATTGGCGTAGACAATCCGCCAGTCGCGATCGATCGTCATATACGCATCGGTCATACTTTCCCAAATCGTCGTAATCTCCTGGTTGGCTGTTTTCAGACTGAGTTCGACTTGTTTTTGGGCAGTGATATCCTGCCATGTAGCCATAAACCCATCATCTAATTTAGCAACCTGCACATTGTAGGCTCTTGTAAGCTGTTCGCCCCCAAATACATCCGTGTACACTAAATCTTCTGTGACTAGCGGTACCCCCGTCTCGACCACCTGACAATACTGGACAAACAATTCCTCGCGCAAGGCTGGAAACACTTCACAGAGCGTTCTGTCCATGTCAGCCTCCGTCATCCGATTGTTCTGCCTTGCCGCCGCATTCTGATAGTCAAATCGAAAATCGACGATCTGCCCAGCACTATCTCGAATCGCCGAGCAGATGCCAAAACAGTCAAGCATATTTTCGATCGCACTGCGGAGCGTCGCGAGTAATAGTTCTGCTGTCAGATCGCTCTTGACTAGATAATCTTCCGCACCCAATTTGATGGCGCGAACGGCAATCCGTTCGTTACCATACTCCGATACCATCACTACAGGCGGAATACTGCCATTACTTTGCACCGACAGTCGCTCTAGAAAATCTAGCCCATTGCCATCGGGCAGCCGATCGTCTAGCAAAACCGCATCGATCGGGCGTGTCTGACACAATGCTAATCCCGCTGCTACAGATTCTGCCTCTAAAAGATCGTATGCACAGCTTGAGTCTTGACGGAGTGCGCGTCGGTGTAGCTCTCGATCTGCCGCCAAGTCCTCAACAATCAAGACAGTGAGATTTTGGAGGTTCATAAATTACATTTGCAACAACTTTACATACTCTAACGATCGACTTATTCAATGTAATTGAATAAGTCGATCGTAGCAAAGATAAATTACGTTCTCAACTTAAATTACATTACAATTTCTCATCGTAGGAATATTAATCCCTTAATCGATCGAATTGTGCGATCGGCGGACTACTTATCTATAACACCTGTCGATCGGTAAGCATACTACACTACAATTACTAATCTCGTTCTTTAAAGTCAAATTATCCAGTTCGCATCTGTAGATAATCATCGACTTTTGACTCTTTAATTAGTTGAGAGATAAGGAAAAGCTATGTTGGTAATCTCTGATTTGCAATCATTAAAGGTTGACTATATTTATAAAGTTCAATTATTCTAATAAAAATTTAACTTATTCAGAATAAAAATGCTAACTCTTAAAAATATCCTCAGGACAATCGATAAGATATCGATTATTTTAGCAACTAGTTTATATTATGGCAGTGCGGCGATCGCTCAATCTGCTCCCACAAGTCCCGCCAGCACTCCAGGAAAACTTACAATTGTCAATCTAGACTCAACCAAAAATCAAACCCAGATCCAGCGTGAATCCAGGCAGCACATCCTCGCCGCTCAGACTGGTGGGGATGTGCTGCCTCTACATCCTGCCCCAGGCGATAAATCTCGACCTGCTGCTTTTGCGGATCGATCAGCCAGCCCAGGCGCACCCCGTTGGCTCGATACTCTTCCATCTTTTCTCGCAGTTTAGGCATTCTGTCTGTATCGGATCGCAGTTCGATGACAAAATCGGGTATGACTCGCGGAAACTTAACTCCAGCGGAGACATCCGCTAGTTTGGATTTCTCGATCCAAGTCACATCAGGCGAGCGAACTGCTCCATTGGGAAGCGTGAACCCACCAGATGAGTCAAAAGCTCGACCGAGCTTTATCGCCTGCGGCAGGAGCAGTACGAGTCTATTTTTATACAGACAGCGCACCAAGCAGACAGCGAAGTTGTTATTGGGGAGATTTAAAATTTCGGCGTTGCTGAATCCAGGTATGATTAACTCGCTTAGGCAATCTCCAAAATTTATAATAATAATAACTATCTGCCTTTAGGCAGGTAGCTCTAAGAGGCTGTTTGAAAAGGGTCGGCTGAGGTAATAAAAGCTACTTGAGCCATTCTGCGAATCGCACAAACACTGATTCTGTCGTGGGAGATATGCTGTGTCCGAGGTATCAAAAAGCGTTAAGGAAAACTTTTCAAACAGCCTCTAAACCCATACTGTATCGCTTGGCTGTTGGCTCAAGTTAATATTTACTTTATACTGGGCATCAGATCGACAGTTGACAGTTGACAGTTGACAGCTTGCACTGAGCGAAGCCGAAGTGTTAATTCTTGAGGAACTAATTATGGCAGTGCAAATTCAACAAGCAGCCCAAGTCGGAGCTTATTTGGTCGCTCAACGTCTCAAAGGTCGCCAGCGGTTTCCGCTAGTCTTGATGCTCGAACCGTTATTTAGGTGCAATTTAGCCTGTACGGGCTGCGGTAAAATTCAGCATCCCGTGGAGGTGCTGCGGCAAAACCTCACCCCCGCACAATGTTTTAGTGCCGTCGAAGAATGTGGTGCGCCTGTCGTCTCGATTCCTGGGGGCGAACCGCTACTGCATCCCCAAATCGATGAGATCGTGCGCGGACTGATCGATCGCCGTAAATTTATCTATCTCTGTACCAATGCCATTCTCCTAGAAAAGAGTCTGCACAAGTTTACCCCCTCGCCCTATCTGTCATTTAGCGTCCATCTGGATGGCCCCCGAGAGATCCACGATCGAGCTGTCGATCGACAAGGTATCTTCGATATTGCTGTCAAAGCAATTCAGGCTGCCAAAGCCCAAGGTTTTCGCGTCACCACAAATACGACGATCTTTCAGGACACCGACCCCAAAGCGATCCAAGATTTCTTTGATTTTACCGCCACTCTCAACCTCGACGGGATGATGATCTCGCCTGGATATAGCTATGCTTGGGCACCCGACCAAGATCGCTTCCTCCAGCGCGAGCAGACTAAAGCACTATTTCGGGAAATCCTCGCGCCATATAAGTCCGGTCAAAAACGCTGGAACTTCAACCACAATCCGCTATTTCTGGATTTCCTCACTGGCGATAAAGATTACGACTGTACGCCGTGGGGTAGCCCCAGCTATAGTGTCCTCGGTTGGCAAAAGCCGTGCTATCTACTCAATGAAGGCTACTACCAGAGTTTTCAGGAGCTGTTGGACGAAACGGACTGGGATAAGTACGGTCATGCCAGTGGCAATCCTCACTGCCAAGATTGTATGGTACATTGCGGCTTTGAGCCTACCGCCGCGATCGCTGCCCTCCAACCCCAGAATATGGGTAGAGCACTAGGTAGTATATTCGGCTGGTAATCCGCGCCGAGATAGTGCATAGCCGATCGAGCGATTCACCGCTCATAGAAATCATTTGAGAGCTTTTCAGGAGGAATCGATCGCGGCGGAAGTCGTAGCGCAAGCTTCGACACATATTGGTGAGATTCATGCCTCTTTCCAAGACAAGCAAATCAAGAGAGCCTTCCGCCTCTCAACGGGCAGGGCTGATTCACTGCATAAGAAGGAGGAGTTTGTCAATATCACTTTTAACTTTAATTAAAGATTTAAATCTTTTTCCAACCTGATGAATCATGCTTAGACGCTGAGAGCATTGCTTTAGAGTGAATTTTTCATACTCTTGGCAAGCTTTGGTACACCTTAGCATCGCGATCGAATATAAAGTGACATAAATCAGCTCCCATAAACGTTTGGAGGTATTATGACAATCGCTACAGTCCCCACTTCACCAGTTAATATTCAACCATTACTACTTGATGTCAGTACTACAACTCTAACTGTCACACCAGAACAGTTTGTTAGCCTATGCCTCAAAAATCCAGACCTACGCCTCGAACTAACCCCGAATAGAGAATTGATTGTTATGGTTCCAACATTGCCAATTAGTGGGAGGCGAAATGAAGACTTGTCGGGTCAAGTTTGTTACTGGAACAGACAGACAGAGCTAGGTGAAGCATTTGATTCCTCAACAGGATACGACTTTTCAGCAGTTGACGGTGGTATGCCTTCCCCTGATTCCTCATGGATTGAAAAGTCACGCCTAGAAGGGGTTTCCTTTGAAAAATTCTTCTCGATCGCGCCTGACTTTGTAATTGAACTACGCTCCACTAGTGACGACCTAAAGCCAACACAACAGAAAATGCTGATATACCAACAGGTAGGAGTGCGAATGGGCTTACTAATCGACCCCAAGAAAATGCGAGTAGAGATTTACAGACCAGGACAAGAAGTAGAGATTTTAGAAGCTCCCACCTCGATTGACTGTAACGAAGTTATGCCAGAGTTCATACTAGATATGAGCCGAATTTGGTAAACCCCCCGACAACCTACCCTCTAAGGTTTGGGCTTCTCATCTAGTATGAACCCTACAGTCAATTGTGCCCTCCAAATAACTGCTCTAGCGCGATCGATTGTGCCGCCGCCATTTGTCCGTAACAGAACACACAAGGTATTTCCGGTGGTAAGTGTGGTGCAAAATCAGCCATTAAATAAGGACTGCCATAAATAACTAATCCCTGTAATTGACGATCGGCTAATAATTGCTGAAATAGCTGTTTTGCTACAGATACAATTCCCAGTCCGCCCGAAAATGGGCTGGTACGAATGAAAAGTTGCAGAATAATTAGTTCGTCAGGCTCAATCCTAATTGTCGGGCTATGACGGTTGATTAGTTGGAGTTGATAACCCAGTTTCGTGGGGATGGTAACGGCTGGAGTACTACGGCTGAGGAAAGTAGAATCTAGAATCTCCTCTAGCACGACTATATTTTTGCCAGGGCTAGGCTGGAGTGGTAAATTTCCTTGTATAGTCAGTGAGTCTTGCAATACGCTCTTGGCAACAGCCATTGATGTTGGCGCAGCGAGTGTCATCAAAGTAGCAGGTTGACTATTTACTGGTGACTGTGTGAGGGTGACACCATCCCACTGTTTGAATAACTTCTGTTTAGATCGCCAAATCCGCCCGACGCTCTCTTTAATCCGTTCGGCACTAATTAGCCCCGACTCTACCGCATGACACACAGCCTGAATCGCAATTTCGGGATTTACAGGCATCAAAATAATGTCCGAACCAGCCGCCACAGCCATAACTGGCGCATCATCGGCACCATATCGATCGGTAATTGCCCCCATCACCAAAGCATCGGTACTAATTAGCCCCTCAAAGCCCAAATTATGCCGTAATTCCTCAGTCAAAATCCTGGGGGAAAGCGTCGCGGGGAATTCGGGATCGAGTGCGGGAATCAATAAATGGGCACTCATGACACTATCTACACCCGCCGCAATTGCCGATCGAAATGGGGGCAACTCGATCGAGTCCAATCGCGCTCGATCGTGGGTAATTATCGGCAACTCCCAGTGCGAATCCACGCTCGTATCCCCGTGACCAGGAAAATGTTTTGCACAAGTGAGCACCGGATAATCAGCCGCTCCGTGGATATAGGCTGTAGCTAACTGACTGACAATTTCGGGAGTCTCCCCAAAAGCACGAATATTAATGACGGGATTCGCGGGGTTATTGTTGACATCGACTACTGGAGCCAAAATCCAATTGATGCCCACTGCTAGAGCTTCCTGGGCAGTAATCGCACCCATTTGACGAGCATACTCGATCGCTTTGGGTAAATCTGTCTGCGCGATCGCATTGAGAGCCATTGGTGGTGCAAACCAAGTACCGCCTGTAAATCTTTGCCCAACGCCTTCCTCGATATCTGCGGCTATTAGTAAGGGATAAGTCGCCCAGGCTTGCAACTGTTGGATTCGCAAGCTTAATTCTCCAGCATTCCCGCCCCAAAAAATTACGCCACCAACACCGAGATCGCCGATCCAATGTTTGAGTGTGGCTCGATCGCGTTCGCCAAATTCTGGATACTGGATCTGATGGTCGAATAAATGGCTGGAGGCTCTGACTACAACCATTTGGGCGACTTGTTGGGCGAGGGAGAGTTGGTTTAAATCAGGGAATTGCATAGGATCGATCTCAAGGATGGTGAATAGGAAAGTGCGCTCAACCGAACTGAGCTAATTTTTTGATAATTGTTAAAATAGAGGTAATTCAATTCTCAACGTAGGTTACGACCGAGGTATTTTTTGAAGATCTCGACGAGCCTGACAAAATGCAAAGACGAACTCTATTATCGGCTGCGCTAGTACCGATCGGTGCTGCTGGCGGACTTTATTTTTTATCCTCAAAGACACCCCCAATGGCAAAGACACAAGGCGAATTTGAAATCACCAAGACTGACGATGAGTGGCGCAAGATCCTCACTCCCGAACAGTTTAATGTATTGCGGAAACACGGTACCGAACGCGCTGGCACCAGTATTCTAGACAAAGAGTATGGTAATGGTCAATTTGTCTGTGCTGCTTGCGAGTTACCCCTATTTGTCTCCGAGACAAAGTTTGATAGTCGTACTGGCTGGCCGAGTTTCAACGATCCGATCCCAGGCGCGATCGAGACTTCAGTTGATAAGTCATTATTTTCGACTCGGACAGAAGTTCATTGTCGTCGCTGTGGCGGACATTTAGGGCACGTATTTGAAGATGGGCCAAAACCTACCGGACTACGTTACTGTATGAACGGAATATCGATGAAGTTTATTCCTGCATAGTTTTTAGCTCCCATCGCTGGAGGTGTTCGCTCATCTCCAGCGATGAGATCGGACTTAAACAAGTGAAGACGCAACATTCGATCGTTATTATTCGCTGAATATCGTAAATACATTGAGGATATTTACCTGACCTGTTGGTAATTATTAGCCAAACCCTTCGATCGATCCCAACTAATCTTATATCTATAGAGGAGGTAAATCATGTCCCAAACTGTTGCAGATTGGATGAATTGCGAACTGATTACTGTCAAGCCTAGCACCCCGATCGCGGATGCTGTCAAGTTGTTAGTCGATCGCAAAATTAGCGGTTTACTTGTAATAGATGATGAGAACAAACTTGTCGGCACAATTTCTGATTCTGACTTGATGTGGCGGGAAAAAGGCCCCGACCAACCACCATATATGCTATTTTTAGGTGGCATAATTTATTTCCAAAATCCATTAACAGCCGATCGAGATTTACATAAAGCTTTAGGACAAACAGTTGGAGAAGTGATGACTCCTCATGCGATCTCAATTTCTGCCGATCTGCCGCTCCCAGAAGCTGCCCGAATCATGCACGATAAAAAAATTCACCGTCTAGCTGTAGTTGATGCCGAGCGTCATCCGATCGGGATTATCACTGAAAGTGACATAGTTCGTGCGATCGCCGCTGTGTAAAAGTAAGCATTCTGCCTAAAATTACTAGGAGTGATGATAAGATCGATAAGATGTAGATTGTCAATCTAAATTTTATCGATCTTTAAGGTTTTACTCCCCTATTTGTATTTACATGACTGATATTACTGCACTAATTAACTCAGAAAATAAAGGCGATCGAATCAAAGCCTTAAACACGATCAGAGAACTCGAACCAGCCATTGCTTTTGGTTATATCAAACAATTGGTGACAGACAAAAATACTCGCGTCCGCTACGCAGCCGTGAGTCAAATGGCGACATTAGGAACCGAAGATCTGGCAGAGAGTTTTACTATCTTACGCGATCGACTCGTCAATGATACCGAACCCGATGTTCAAGCCGCAGCCGCAGATGCTATCGGTGCGCTCAAACTAACTGATGCTTTTGACGATCTCCAAAATCTCTATGAGACTACGCCTGAGTGGTTGGTGCAGTTTAGTATTGTCGCTGCATTGGGTGAGTTGGGAGACGCGCGGGGCTTAAAATTATTACAAACTGCTCTGACTAATGAAACCACCCTCGTTCAAACTGCGGCGATTGGGGCGATTGGGGAATTAGGCGATCCCACTGGGATCGAGAGTATCATCCCGTTTGTCACTCATCCTGACTGGCAAATTCGCTACCAACTGGCTCGATCTTTACGGACATTGGGCGGCGAATCAGCAGCTAAAGCTTTGGCAATTTTAGCAACTGATGATGTCGAGCAGGTTGCTTTAGAAGCGCAGGGGAAGTAGTTGAGAGTTGATTCAAAGTGGTAGCTCTAATTCTGACTCTAGATTTTCGATAGACTGAATCCCGCGTGGATCTCCGAGCTTGAGTAGAGCTGCTTTGGCATCATCTCTAACACCAATATCGTCATCTTCTTCGAGGACTTGAATCAGTGCATCGACAGCAGTAGCATAGACAACATTGGATGGCAATTCCCGACACAATCGCCCTAATGACCAAGCGCAATTACTTCGCACAGCCGCTAATGGATCGTTAATTAATGCTTCAATCATCGGTGGTATGGTGGCGATGACCGCCTCATAACTGAGGTCTGCGGCTTGACCGAGGGCACTAGCCGCCCAGAGCCTGACCGCCGAAATATCCAGCTTGAGAGAGCGTAATAGTGGCTTGAGAGCGCGAAGATCGCGACAGTTGCCCAGTGCCCAAACAATCCCCTTACGGACATAACCATTCCAATCTCGATCGAGTTGCAAGATCAGCGGTTCGACAGCATTGTGGCTGGGATTGCGCCCTAAACCATAGGTAGCAGCAACCCTCACCAAAGGGCAAGGATCGGTTAATAGGGCGATTAAGTGGGGAATGGCTCGCGGATCTTGAATCTCACAAAAAGCCCGTGCGGCTAACATCCGTTGGGCGGTAACTGGATGAGTGAGTAATTGCAACATCTCCTCTGGATCTGGTCTGAGGGGTTCTGGATGGGCATCCAGTACAGCTAAAGTATCCAGATCGTCAAGATGACTATCTAGATCGGTGTCATCCTCTAGGAAGTTCAGATCTGCTTCGTAAACCATAATAAATACTCTAGCCTATGCCCATACCCAAAATCTAGTCTCAACCTCTACATTTGCCAACCAATATCATCAGATTGACATTAGTTGGTTGGGAACCCCTGGAGTTGCGATGCTCCAGCTCAAGTGGTTACGCCAACGACTGTACATGGCATTATAGCAAAGTGGACGTATCCGCTCACATCTTTCAATGCACAGATATAGCAACCACGAAGGCGATTAGGATTTTAAAAAACTATGACAAGTTAATTTGGGTTGAGATTAGACTTGAGTTTCAATTGGAGGTCTGTACCTTTTTTCAAGACTACTTCACCACCAGGACTTGAGAGGACAAATGCTGTGGCTGCTGCTGCTCCTGCTAGTTTACCATTTTTAAATTTAGCCTTGTTGCCGATGAAGTTTCCGGCGATCGTGCCACCTAAAATAATTCCGGTATTTTTGAGGAATTGCCCTTTTGTTTTACTTTCAACTTTAGTATTAACCAAGGCAGCATCGATCGGCAAAAGATCGCCATTTTTGAGTTTAATACCATCAAATGATAAGTTCATCAAAGCTTTCTTACCTTTGGCTGCTTTAGTGACATTTTCTACATGTCCTTCGATCGTCGCATCTTTTAGAGCTGGATATTTACCAACAGAACCATTTTTGACTTTAATCGTAAATGTTTCATTGTTACGATTTTTGCCACTGGAGAGTTCTTGCTGGAGATCGGTATCGATCGTTACTCCCGCCGGAACTACTGCTAAACTTCCCGTACCAGTAGTTACTGGTTTATTACCTGTAGTCGTCATGGCTCCTGTCGTAGCTGGTTTGACAGTATCTACAGGTCGCTCGGCTACCTTTTTACCACAACTAGCTAAACTACCTAAAGATAGCGTTATCAGCACTAATGAAACAGATTTTTTTAACATTGTTCTAGACTCAACTCCTCAAACCACAACAAAATTGGATGTGATAAAAATAGTCTAGCATTTGCCGATCGATTCAGCCATTGGCTATATTTCTGAACATCTCTACTTTACAACCCTACTTGCCGATTTCGAGCTATGTGTATGTATAGGTCTTGTTTAAGTACCTATACATAAGTCGATCGAGAGTATTGGCAGTTGACTTTACCCATGATTTCTCGACCTAGCCATGCGGTATTGTGAGCGAGAGATTTGAGATTGTGACTAGTAACCGACCAAGTTTTTTGAGGATCGAAGAGGATGAGCTGAGTGGGTGGAGATTGGTGGAGACACTGAGCTGGTTTGGTGCTCAGGGCTGCCCATAATTCGAGGGCTGACAGCTTACCTGGAACGACTAGATTTTGCCAGAGTAAAGGTAATGCCAATTCTAAACCGATCGCGCCTGGAGGAGCTTCGCCAAAAGCAACGGTTTTCTCTTCATAAGTATAGGGACTATGATCGATGGCGATCGCATCTAGTACTCCCATTTTTATCCCCTCAATCAGGGCACTTTGGTCATCTGGAGTGCCCAAAGGAGGGTCGAGCTTGAAATTGGGGTCGTAAGTTGCTAAAGCGGTGGTATTGGCGACTAGATGTAGCCAGGTGGTACTAGCGGTAATTGGTACGCCGCGTTGTTTAGCCGCAGCAATTATTTCTACGCCCCGACGGGTAGAAATCCGCATCAGGTGGACGGGAGTACCAATCTGGGCGATGATTTCGATTGTTGCAGCTAGAGCCGCCGCTTCGCTACTGACAGGATCGACAGGTAAGCCATATTTGAGTGCGGCGACTCCCGCTCTAGCAATCCCATTACCGCGCAACTGCCGATCGAGCGCGTATAATCCGATCGGGCGGTTGAATGGTTGGAGATATTCGAGTAGACGGCGGATTAAGGCTGGGTTGGCGATCGAGTGTCCATCCGCCCAGCCGCTAATATTAGTAGTAGCTAGTTCTGCCAATTCTGTCATCGTCTTGCCTTCTACTCCCTCGGTAAGTGCGCCCCAGTAGCCAAGCTGGGGACAATTGGGGATTTGGGCGGCGATTTGGTGATACTCTCGATCGAGACTGACAATGCTACTAGCTCGATCGAGTGCGGGTAATGTATCGGGTAAAATATTGAGCCTGACAAATCCCCCTGCTGTGGCGGCGGCGAGTAAAGATCCGATCGTTTCTCGCTCCTCATGCCCTGGTGTGCCACTATGACTATATAGATCTACCAATCCTGGTGCCAGAATTAGGTGTTGTGCAGGGATAATATTTAGATCCGCTGGGAGTTGGGTTGTCTGCGAGACTTCCTCAATTACGCCGTCGACTTCGAGCTCGGCAAGGGCGCCGACGACGCGCTGAAGGCCGCCGTCGACATCGGCAAGCATCGCCGCGCCGACCTCGGGCCCGAGGGCAAGTACGCCGCCGCGCATGCGCGCTACATGGAGGGCGAGCGCGTCCTCGAGCGCTTCGACAAGATCCAGATCTCGGGCGACGTGAAGCAGCTCTCGGGGCGCCTCAAGCAGAAGGCGGAGCTGCTGAAGAGCGCGTCGGCGGTGTTCCTCGACGTCGTCTCGCTCGGGATGGGCGGCGAGATCGTCCTCGGGTTCGCGCCGAACGCGATCGTCGATGGGCCCGGGATCGACTTCCTCGTCTTCGAGAACCCGTTCCTCATCGCGGGCGACCCGAACGCCGTCTACGCCGAGCCCGGAGAGGTCAGCGTCAGCGACGACGGGGTGACGTGGCACCCGTACCCCTGTCCGTCGGAGGACTGGAAGGGCTACGCCTGCGCCGG
>ENA-OFCD01001404-OFCD01001404.1-metagenomes-genome-assembly--contig:-NODE-1404-length-12134-cov-5.722825_pt1 | contig 12134 bp, 12 predicted proteins | sample MGYA00153392_OFCD01 | MGnify analysis MGYA00153392 | reverse complement strand
CCCCCGAATAAAACGACGCCGAATAAAAAAACGACAAGACAGCGAATCAAGACAGAGGGTGGTTTTCAGGCAATAATTGCTAGTTTGAAGCAAATTTTGTCAGTTTTTATGTACTGTCTTGTCACAGCCAGATCTGGAGGGAACCTCCGCAAGCGCGTTGGCAAAGCCTCTGCCTAAGCAGACGCCGCTGGTGCAAGATGTGAGATTGTCTTTTTTGGGGATCTGGGGTCAAACTCACTACCTCTGAATAAATAAGGTAAACACGTACGTAAATTCCCTGAGAGGCTCGGTAAATATGTACGTAAATCCCCTGATGGCTTCCCGATCCTTCCTTGCTATACTCGACACTTACGTACTTCCCAGCTTGTTACATTTTGACTGGACACTGTGTCAAGGCGACGACTGACGATCGACTCCGCCAACGATCTTCAACATTTTGAGGACTAAATATTCATTTACCAAGCAAAACTATCAGCACAAAAAAGAGGTTTTGACGTAGGAATTTTGGTTTGATTTAGGCACAGGTCGGACGCGATATCAGTCTATTTAATTAACTTCCAATGTTCTCCGATGCCGCTATTTCGTAGTTCTAACCCAATATTTTGCTAGTTTGGAAAGATATGAATAAACTTTTGATGGTTACGACTGTTCCCACCACCCTGCGTAGTTTTTTACTGCCTTTTGCCGCTCATTTTCGGGCACAAGGATGGCAAGTAGATGCGATGGCGTGCGGGGTTTCCATGTCGGCAGAATGTCAGCAAGGATTCGATCGAGTGTGGGAGGTGAAGTGGTCGCGCAACCCGTTAGATCCACGGAATTTATTGGCTGCGCCACAGGTGATTCGCGAGATCGTCACCCGCGAACAATACAATATCGTTCATGTCCATACTCCGGTGGCTGCCTTTGTGACGCGATTTGCTCTCAAAGATCTCCGCGCTCGACTTGGAGTTAAGGTAATCTATACGGCGCACGGCTTTCACTTCTACACTGGGGGCAATCCTCTCAAAAATGCGGTATTCATCAATTTAGAAAAATTGGCGGGTAATTGGACGGACTATTTAGTCACCATCAATCATGAGGATCGACAAGCAGCACTACAGCATAAATTAGTGGCACCAGCGCGACTAGTATATATGCCAGGGATTGGGGTGGACTTAAAGTATTACAATCGGCAGACGGTGGCTGAGTCGTCAGTAATCCAGGTGCGTCAGGAGCTAGGCATCGGTGAGCATACTCCGTTGTTGCTGTCAGTGGCGGAATTTACTGCCCGCAAACACCATGTTGATGCGATCGCTGCCTTTGCAAAATTGGCTCGGACGGATGTACATTTAGCCTTTGCGGGTAGCGGCCCACTGATGGAAAAAATGCAGCAGTTAGCCGCTCAATTGGGTGTTGCCAAACGAATTCATTTTTTAGGAAATAGACCAGATATTCCCGTACTGATGAAAGCTGCCAGCGCAAATATCCTGGTGTCTGCACAAGAGGGATTACCTAGGAGCGTGCTGGAATCCCTAGCTTTGGAGACTCCAACAATTGGGACTAAAATTCGGGGCACCCAAGATTTACTTGAGGGCGGTTGTGGCTTATTGGTTGATGTTGGTGATGTGGATGGAATAGCCGCAGCAATGACGGCGATCCTCGGGTCGCCCGCAGCAGTAACTCAGATGAGTAAACTAGGTTATGAGCGAATATCTGACTACGATCTGGAATCGATCGTCAAGCTACACGAGCAACTATATGCTGAAGCCTTGGGTGATAGTTGATAGTCGATAGTTGATAGTTGACAGCGGCTTGCGCCCTGAAAGTTCCCTCCAGATCGAGCAATCCAAGACACAACCGCTGTTTTGTCCTGTAGCAAACGATCGATCGCAAAAATCAGCCCATCGCACGGCAATGGGCTGACTTTTTGTTACTAGTGTTGAGCTGGTAGATAGCGGATGACAAGCATCCTCCGTTATCAACTATCAACTATCAACTATCAATTATTACTTGACCCACTTTGCACCAACGATTTCAGCTAGATCGACGACCCGCTGACTGTAACCCCACTCATTGTCATACCAAGCAATGACTTTAACCATATCATCACCCATAACCATCGTCAGACTAGAATCGATCGTACAAGAGGCATCAGTACCCTTGAAATCGCTCGAAACTAGTTCCAACTCGCAGAAGTCCAGAATCCCTTTCATCGGCCCGTGAGCGGCAGCCTTGAGGGTAGCATTGACTTCTTCGGTGAATGTTTTTTTCTCAACATGGACGACTAGATCGACCACTGAAACGTTGGGGGTAGGTACCCGTAACGCAATCCCATTGAGTTTACCCTTCAATTCTGGTAATACTAGAGCTACAGCTTTAGCAGCACCAGTAGATGTGGGGACGATATTCATTGCCGCAGCCCGTGCGCGACGCAAATCGCGGTGAGAAGCATCCAACAGCCGCTGGTCGCCAGTGTAGCTGTGAGTGGTGGTCATCGTGCCTTTGATAATCCCGAAGTTATCATTGAGGACTTTAGCAAAGGGTGCTAGACAGTTGGTAGTACAGCTAGCATTGCTAATAATAAAGTGTTTATCGTGGTCGTAGTCTTTATCATTGACTCCGACTACAAATGTACCGTCTTCATCTTTGCCTGGTGCCGTAATCAGCACCTTTTTCGCCCCAGCCTTGATATGTCTCGAAGCACCAGCATGGCTGATAAATACCCCTGTAGACTCAATTACCAGATCGATCTCCCATTCTTTCCAAGGTAAGTTGTCAGGATTGCGATCGGATACGCATTTGATGACCTTGCCATTAACAGTGATGGTGTTATCGTCAGCACTGATTTCTGCATCGAACTTGCCCAACATGGTGTCGTATCGGAGCAAGTGTGCGTTGGTACGAGGATCGGAAGTATCATTGATGCCGACAACTTCGATATGACTATTTGTTCTTCCCAGCCAACACCGCATAAAATTCCGTCCGATCCGCCCAAACCCGTTGATCGCTACTCTAATCACAGCCTCTTATCCCTCTTTTCGTAAATCTCAGTATATATCCAGTGATAAAACCAGATCATATCGCAATCTATACACATCTATAACTTTATCGATGTAATAATGGTGACTTTCTTTTCGATCTGTGCATAAAAAAATATTCCCAGTGCCATCACAGCCTGAAGATATCCACCAAAATATTTACAAATCGACAAACTTACAGCCTTGAGGGTTTAAAATCTGTAGCCAAGATTCACGCCAAGATCGACACTACTACCAGAAAATGGCGCACTACCAATAAATCCACCAGCACCTGCGACACTCAAAATACCACTCTTAGAGAATAGGTAGCTAAAATGCAACCAGATTGACTTTTGCACGAGCGGCGATTTGTAGTACCCACGATCGATGTGTCTAGTTCCGGCTGGGTATTATCTATACCCAAGACATATTCACAAGTTGGCGATCGCACCGATCTAGTAATCTCTTACAATTAAAGTGTATTCTTATCGGAGTGAGGCTATGCAAGTATCTCTAATAGAAGCCGCCGCCAGCTTGAACGATCTAGTTGAAGCCGCGATCGATGGCGAAGAAGTGATTTTGCTCGTTGACAATTTACCCGTTGCCAAAATTATGCCCCTGGAAGTGCGAAAACGTCGTCCTGCTAAAGCTGGTAGCGCAAAAGGGCTGGTATGGATGTCTGAGGACTTTGATGAGCCACTAGCAGAATTTAGAGAGTACATGGAATGAGATTTCTGCTGGATACCCATACGTTTATTTGGTTTGTTACTGACAGCCCAAGGTTGAGCGATCGGGCGAAACAATTAATTGAGGATGATTACCATGAAAAGTTGCTTAGTCCAGCAAGTATCTGGGAAATGGCAATTAAGCATAGTACGGGTAAGCTCAATTTTGCTACTCCCTTCCCTCAATTTATCGAACAACAAATTGGGTTAAATAGTATCGATTTATTAGCTATTGAAATCAATCACATTAATGTTGTCTCTACGTTAGCTTTTCATCACCGCGATCCTTTCGACCGTTTATTGATTTCGCAAGCTTTCGTCGAGAATATTCCGACTCTAAGTATAGATATAGCGTTTGATACTTATCCCATTCAGCGAGTATGGTAAATAAAAAGGTATATGGCATTTAGTACAGAATTTGAACTACTATTACGTGCGCGATCTCCCCTGATTTATATCCCCACCACTGAAGAAGAACGAGTGGAAGGTGCGATCGCCAAAGTTGCCCAGCAGCAAGGCAATCGTCCGATTTATATCTGGGATTTTGTGGATGGTTATCAGGGCAATCCCAATGACAATGGCTATGGTAAACGCAATCCCCTTCAAGCCCTAGAATTTGTCGATAAACTCAGCCCCGATATCTCAGGGATCTTTATCCTGCGGGATTATCACCGCTTTCTCGAAGATGTTTCTGTCGCTAGGAAGCTCCGCAATCTAGCGCGTAAACTCAAATCCGAACCGAAAAATATCGTCATCCTCTCGCCCCAGATTACCATTCCCAGCGATCTGAGCGAAGCGATCGTCCTGTTAGAATTTCCGCTCCCCACCGCCACCGAAATCAAAGTCGAGATCGAACGACTACTCAATGCGACGGGAAACCACCTCAGCCACCAACAATTAGACGATCTAGTTCGTGCTTGTCAGGGTTTATCTCTAGATCGGATTCGTCGCGTATTAGCTCGCGCGATCGCTACCCACGGCGAAATTTGTCCCGATGATGTCGAATTGGTCCTCGCTGAAAAACGCCAAACCATCCGCCAGACTCAAATTCTAGACTTCTACCCCGCCAAAGAACAGATTACCGATATCGGGGGTTTGGATAACCTCAAAGACTGGTTGCTGCGCCGTGGGGGTTCCTTTTCCGATCGAGCGCGTCAATATGGTCTGCCCTACCCTAGAGGGCTGCTCCTGGTCGGAATTCAGGGCACTGGTAAATCTCTTACAGCCAAAGCCATCTCCCATCACTGGTATTTACCCCTGCTCCGACTGGATGTCGGACGACTCTTCGGGGGACTGGTAGGCGAGTCGGAATCGCGCACCAGACAGATGATCCAGCTTGCCGAAGCTCTATCTCCCTGTGTACTGTGGATCGATGAAATTGATAAAGCCTTCGCAGGTATTGACGGGAAAGGTGATGCGGGCACATCGAGTCGGGTATTTGGGACATTTATCACCTGGCTAACTGAGAAAACTTCCCCCGTCTTTGTCGTCGCGACAGCCAATAATATCGACTCACTCCCCGCCGAAATGCTCCGTAAGGGTAGATTTGATGAGATCTTCTTTGTCGGATTACCGACTAGAGCCGAACGCCGCGCCATTTTCAACGTCCATCTCACCAAACTCCGCCCCCATAATCTCGCTCAGTATGACATCGATCGATTAGCATACGAAACACCCGATTTCTCAGGTGCCGAAATCGAACAAACCCTCATTGAAGCCATGCACATCGGCTTCAGTCAAAACCGTGATTTCACCACTGATGATATTCTAGAATCAGCCAGTCAAATGATCCCCCTCGCCGTCACCGCCCAATCCCAAATCCAATTCCTCCAAGACTGGGCAAACTCTGGTAAAGCGAGACTAGCTTCGAGACAAGGTAAGGATTAGGCTTTGGGATTAGGGATTAGGCTTTAGGCTTTAGGCTTTAGGAACTAGGCTTTAGGCTTTGAGGCTCTAGACTTTTTACCAATAGAAATAATTTAAAAATTGATACTAAATACAACGCAATCTATCCCTAACACCTAACACCTAACACCTAACACCTAAAGCCTAATACCTAACACCTAACACCTAAAATATGAATGGCGCATTAAAATCTCTACAATTACTCATCGGTATTCTGACTGGATTGGTTGGATTAGTTGGAATTTTGGGTGCGGCGGGCTATTATTTCTTTGTTACTCAGATGAGTACTCGTCCACCCAAACCTGTATTTGCAGAAGAGCGGGATGGTGGTAAATCGCTTGCAGCCAAACCTAAACCCAAACCGCTAGCAGCTAAACCTATTCAGGTATCAGCTATGCCCCAAAACCCCAACGCGCCCCAAAAGCTGCCGCCGGAAGCATTTGATGCCAAAGTCGTCTGGAAAGATGGGTTATCGCTGAAGAAAGACCCTAATTCTGGTGCCGAAAAGCTGGGTAGTGTGGCATTTAATGCGAAAGTTGCTATTATCAAAACCAGTGATGATAAACAGTGGGTGTTGATTCGATCGCAAATGGATAATCTCGAAGGTTGGGTGAAAGCAGGGAATATCGACAAAGCCGCAGCGGTAAATGAAGTCAAAGAAGATACTCCCACAGTAAAACCTAGAATTAAAGCCAAAAGAGTACGCATGAGACCGCAAGTCGATCCGCAAGACAATTGATAGTCCAGCTCCGATCGATTTCAATCGCTGTTGTGTCCTAACCCTTAGCGATTGCTATATTTAAAACCTTTTTAAAGACAGAATATGTCTTTAGATAGATAAAATTATTAATACTACCGATTATCATACGTTAGGTAGATTAAAAATCAATGAGATTTACTTCAAAGTAAATGATTTGGTGTAATTCAATTAAAAATCAATCAGGTCTAAAGAGCTACACACACTAATTTGTGTGTAAAAATTGCTATAAAGATATTATTTAAATCAAAAGGTTTAGGTTTAGAACAGTTCGCATTACTCTAGCGAAAAGGATTTAACTCTAGTGTATTATCATCGTATCGATCGACTAGATTTAAACGCGTTCCTAAGACTGCCACAACTAATCGATCGTTTAGCATCAATATCGTGTCTATTTTTAAATAAGTTATGTCTTAGAAATTTATGAATCATAAAATATCGAGAAGAAACTTTGCACTGTTAACTGGTACAGCTATAACAGCGATGGTGGGCAGTCCATCAGTCATTGATTTAGTAGAAGCTGCAACTACACCTGAAGCTCAAATGAAAGCCGTGCTGGACGAACTTGCTGCTTTCAACGCTCCACCGATCTCTAAACTATCACCTGAAAACGCCCGCAATAATCCAACTGCTACAGATGCAGTCATCGCTGTGCTTGCCAAACAGGGTAAACCCGCTCTAGAAATGGTTGCAGATATCAGCCATCAACTCATTCCTGGCCCAGCAGGCGACTTACTAGCACGGGTTTATCTACCCCAAGGAAAAGGGCCTTTCCCTGTATTAGTATATTTTCATGGCGGCGGTTGGGTGATTGCCAACCTGGATACTTACGATGCTTCTTGTCGTGCATTGACTAATGCCGCTAGGTGCATGGTTGTCTCTGTCGCTTATCGGCAAGCTCCAGAGCACAAGTTCCCAGCCGCAGCCGAAGATGCTTATGCGGCATTGCAATGGGTGATGACCAATGCCGCTCAACTCAAAGGCGATCCTCGACGAGTTGCCGTCGGGGGCGAGAGTGCTGGCGGTAACTTAGCGGCGGTAACTTGCCTAATGGCACGAGATCGACAGGGGAAAATGCCCGTACATCAGATGCTGGTTTATCCCGTGACCAATTATGCCTTTGATACGCCTTCCTATCAGGAGATCGGTACCAATCCTAAAGTACCACTCGATCGACCAGGGATGGAGTGGTTCTGGGATAAATATCTCAAAAATCCCGCTGACGGCAGTAATCCTTACGCATCACCATTGAGAGCCAAGAGCCTCAAGGGTCTGCCACCTGCAACCGTAATTACGGCAGACATTGACCCCTTGAGGAGCGAAGGGCAAGCCTACGCACAGCGATTACGCACCGAAGGTGTAAGTGTCAGAGCTACTAACTATACCAATGTCACCCATGAATTTTTTGGGATGGGAGCCGTAGTAAATAAGGCAAAACAAGCTGTGAAACAAGCAGCAGACGGATTACGTTCGGGTTTCAATCGCTAAGATATAGCAACCGCCAAGGCTGTTAGGACAGCGATTGAAATCACCGCTCGGAATGCAAAGTCCGCCTACGCGGACTGATTAACTAGTCCGCGTAGGCGGACTTTGTGATAATAGCCCCGATTTGCGACCGAAATCGCGCTGTAGGCGAAGACGTGTCGTTAGACGGTTCCCTCAGCACTGGGCGGGTTTCCCGCCCATCAGTGCGTTTCGGTCAAGACACAATCGGCGGCGGGACTCGAACGAAGCAAATATCCTTACCCCGAACTCAGGTTAAGATCGGTGGACGGGAGCGGAGTGAGCCAAGTCAACAGACTTTAGGCTTTGGGAACTGCGTTCTTTAGTTTATCCCTCCTCGTCTCCCAGTCCCTGGCGTTTGAGTTAAAATTGAGATAGCAGATGTCCTCTAAGTTAGTCCGATAAATCTTATGCTGAACGAACTGACACCTATTATCAAAGAATTTACCAAAGAACCAGCCGCCTTTTGTAGTGGTTTTATCTCTGGAGTGCTGCGGTTAAATCTAACTGACGACCCCGTAAAAACATGGTTGGAAAAGCAAGCAGGATTTACACCTACTAGCAGTCAAACTGGACCCGGCAGCCAAAAAAGACCACAATCGATCGATATTGATTAGACTTTCGCTAAGTATACTTACTTAATTACTATTTCTACCGAAGAAATAGGCATTCACGATCGACCATTCACCATTCACCATTCACCATCCACCCCTACACTAGATGTCTAATTTGTCACAGGTCAGGGAGTAACTCGCAGCTATTTGGGAAGTTGTGACTTGCAAGCAGTCAAGATCCGGCGATCGTTATCACTAACTTTGCCGAGGGGTTGATAGGTTGGTTGACCCATCATTGGCTGCTTGCTTGCCGTCAAACCTTTGGGATTGACGGCGAGGGTGAAATTGTACTTTTGACGATCGAAGGGGTCGATTAAGGTCACATTTAAGCTCGATCCTTTAAATTGCCCGTAAAAGCAACTAAACTCCGATCTGGGTAGGTAAAAAGCACCGAGCGTTTTAGTACCGATCGTTTCAAAAATAATATATTCTTTACCTACTACATCCGGTCTGTCGGTTTCACCATAAAGGTGTATGCCTTCGGTAAATGGAGCTGAGATCGATCGAGCGGGTTTCTCAGTCAAGGCGATGGTATTACCAGCCAGGATCGCGAAGAGCGCGATGCCGAGGCTAGTGAGCCATTTTTGGCGAGCTTGGATGGACTGTAGTAATGTGCCAACTATCATAAACGCCAACACCTTCCCGAACAATGATTTGTGGTAGCCGCAGCAACGATCGGTGATGACTGAATGTTTTTGGCTAGCCTTTTTCGATCGGCTAAACTCGGACACGATAATCGCTGAGACTATCTTAATTATATCGTTACTGCCTTGTGTTTGTCGCTAAGAAAAAGCCCCTTTCCCAAGATTGGGGAAGGGGTTGGAGTGAGGGCAACTACTTTATAATTCACCACTGGCGATCGATTGAATCAATCTCGGAGTGCTAGGATCGAAACCAGCAATATCCCAAGAGTTCGGGTCTTTTGGATCTACTAAGGAGATATTGTTGGGCACGAGCGAGATATAAATTGCTTTAGCATCAGGATTCACCTTTTGACGATATTCTGCTAATGCTTGGGTGGGGTGTTTATACCCAGCCCAACTTTCACAGTCAGTCCAAAAACAAATGACATCGGCGTAGCATTTATTTTTTATCATCCAGTTGTAAGCAGAACTAGCATTTGTCCCCCCGAAATTGAGATCGCTAGCTTTTTCCATTGCCGAACTAAATGAGTCACTGCGGTTAATATTCAGGCTGATAAACTCAGTTGAGAAACCGCAAATCATGTAGTTTTGTTCCGCTTTTGCCGATACTAATGCCATCGTCGTCGCGATTTCGCAACAGGTGAGATTAATCGAACTTACCGAAGAGTAAGACATCGAACCAGAGATATCGACAGCGTGCATAAATACTTTACCAGTAGGCTCGATCGCGTCGAAGGACATTTCGAGGGCTAATTCCAAAATATCAATGATGCGCGGTACAGGTGTCCAAGTTTTGCTACTTTTGCCCAAACTACCACCGGAGCGATAAGTTTTGAGTGCTTTTAAAACATCGATCGGGTGAATGCGTCCTTTGCGTAAGTGGTCTTTACTATTGAGGATTGATGCCACAGGTGAGATTTTTCTTAGATGTTTTGGAATAAGCCAAGACACCAATTTCAGTTAAAGAACCGAGATTTCGTAATAGGGCACCGATCGGCATATCTTCAAATAATAACTGCCAAGCACCGACATCCATTTTACCCACAGGAGCCGCCATTTCATGTGTCAAGCGACCCTTGGTAATTGCCTCTGGAGTGCGATCGGGGTGACGTTTTAAATTCATACCACCAGATCTGATTTAGGGCTGCTGTAGGCGGTTCTGGGGGCAATTCGTCCCATCCATTCACTACCCACTTAAACAACAGATCGCGATCTTCGGTTTGTGGTTTGGCATGAAACAATCGCAACGCATCGCGATTGGAAAAACCGTGGCGTTGTTGATATTTGAGCAATTGATAAGCGAGTGCTTTGGTATCGCCTTGCAATAACCAATTTTTACCAGCTTCGCGGACGACTTTACCGAAACCGCGTACGGATTTGGTGTAGCTCATCCATTCATAAAAGTGGCTAGCAGTCCGCACGACTTGCGGAAAGATCGATTGAAATGCTGTTTTAGCTGCGGGAGATTCACCGATCGAGAGTAATACTAATGCCCAAATCGGCGCACTGTTATTAATCGATCGACCGTCAGAAGCATAGACGATTTCCTGCGCCACTCGATCGGGATTTTCCGCGATCGCTTTTTCCAAAACATCGACAAAATCGTTAGTCAATTCCCATTTAGTCGCATAGTAACTACCATTACCAGTCCCGATTAATAAGCATCGTCGCAATGTGCGCCAGATCCCAGCTTGGAACATATAACCACTCGATTTACCTCGAATCATTTCCGACTCGCGTCCAGGAATTGGTTGAGTCTGCGGATGCAATCGCGCTGAGGCTTCCTCAGCGTGCGTTGCACCAAGCGGGGGTGTAGCTTGGGCTTGTTTGTCACCGAAAAAGAAATTGTAAACCATGTTTTTTATAACCTCCTTCAGCCCATAAGGGCGATAATGTAAAAATTCAGCAGAGTGGGATTTGCACCCACATCGCCGCCGTGACGATAACCCTAATTCATACGTCCCTTGCGGGTAAAGTTGGTACTTTGCAATTAAGCTAGTCGCTACATGAAGTTTTCAGTCGATGCGGTTGGTTATGTTTTCATCTTGGTTGCTCCTTCGCAGTTGTGTTTGTTTCCATGTCCACAGAATAGCCTTGGAGATCGACCCGAAGCTAATACGCGATCGAATCCCTAGAATAGTGACTAGATATATATTTCAGACCTGGGGGAAACTTTTCACCCAGGGGATACCCCGAACTTTGTGGCATAAGTGGACATCCAGCCCTGACTTTTTCAAAGTCGGGGCTGTGGGGATGGTGATTGTTTGTCCCAATTCGGGAATACTTGACGTAGCACGAAAGCAGTAGTGCATCTCATTTAGTTGAGAGTAGTTAACGTATTAGCAAAGGACTATTTTTAGATGGCAGTTTCATTAGCCAAAGGGCAACGCGTATCTTTAGAGAAAATCGCTCCAGGATTGACCGAAATCTTCGTGGGGCTGGGTTGGGATGTCAAAGCAGTAGATACAGGCGTTGATTTCGATCTCGATGCTTCTGTATTTTTACTCGGTAGTAACGAGCGATTAATTTCTGACAAACATTTCATTTTTTACAACAATCTGACTAGTCCAGAAGCGGCAAAATCAGTCACACATAAGAGTGATAATCTCACTGGTGTGGGAGCTGGTGATGATGAGGTGGTCGAAATTAAGTTAACCCAAGTTCCCCCAGAAATTGAGAAAATCGTCATTACAGTCACGATTCACGAAGCGCAAGAACGCAAGCAAAATTTCGGTCAAGTTCAGAATGCTTTTGTGCGGATTGTCAATCTCCAAACCGAGCAAGAAGTCGTGCGTTATGACTTGGTAGAAGACTACTCGATCGAGACTGCTCTCATCATGGCAGAACTCTATCGCAAAGATGGTGAATGGCGGCTAAATGCTGTCGGTGCTGGCTATCAAGGTGGTTTGCAAGCATTACTCGATCGCTATCAACCAAGTTAGGCTTTAGGCTTTAGGCTTTAGGCTTTAAGAGAGCGTGGGTGCGATCGA
>ENA-OFCD01001403-OFCD01001403.1-metagenomes-genome-assembly--contig:-NODE-1403-length-12135-cov-4.072930_pt1 | contig 12135 bp, 12 predicted proteins | sample MGYA00153392_OFCD01 | MGnify analysis MGYA00153392 | reverse complement strand
CACGCGAGCTGCTGCGTCAGGAGTCGATCCGTCGATCGCGAGGCCCCGCGCGAGAGGCAGCCCGGCCGCTGCGAACAGTCTCTTGGCGGTTGGCTTGTCCATCGCGAGAGCGCTCGCGAGCACGCCGGAGCCGACATACGGGACGCCGAACACTTCCAGCATTCCCTGAAGCGAACCGTCCTCGCCGACCGCCCCATGCGCGACCGGGAACACGACGTCGTAATGCTCGCTCGCGAGCTTGGCGCCGAGCGCTCGATCCAGCTCCATCTCGATCGTCTGATGACCCGCCTTGCGCAGCGCCTCTGCGACGCCTCGCGCAGAAGCGCGGCTGACTTCCGCCTCCGCAGACGGCCCACCGCTGACGACGGCGACGATCATTTCTTGGAGAGGTCGACGAGCTCGAGCCCGATCGCTTGCGACATCTCGAAGATCTTCGGGTCGCGATAGAACTCGCCGAAGACGATGCGCTTCAAACCGGAGTTGGCGATCAGGCGGAAGCAGTTCCAGCACGGAGAAGCGGTGACGTAGATGCCCGCAGCGTCGATGCGCACGCCGCTCTTGGCCGCTTGCACGATCGCGTTCGCCTCCGCGTGGACCGTGCGCACGCAGTGTCCCTCTTCCATCAAGTGGCCGACCTCGTCGCAGTGAGGCAGGCCGCGGATCGATCCGTTGTAGCCCGTGGCGAGGATGATCTTGTCACGCACGATCACGGCTCCGACGTGCTTGCGATCGCACGTCGAGCGCGTCGCCACTTCGCGCGCGATGTTCATGAAGTACTCGTCCCAAGAAACGCGCGCGATCGACATCGTGTTCGTCGATAGAACGGAAACGACCTCGACGCGAGCCCCATCCTGAAGGAGGGCGATCAAGCTCGCAAGACCAGGCTCTCGATGCATTGGGGAGAGGCATGAACCGTCGATCAAGCCCGCAAGACCTGGGGCTCGTCTCCTTGGTCTTCGGAAGTCGCAACTCCTCAACGACGGCCTCGCCCTGCTTGACAGCGCGTGCTCCGCGTAAGACAAGCCGTTCGTGCGATTTACCGGCCGGGCTCTGTTGGTTTTGACCCTGACGTTCGGGCCGATCTTGGTCGGCGTCGGCGTCGGTGTTGCGCTCGCCACGCAAGACGACCGGGCCTCCACCGAGGCGACGCTCGCGGCGCTCGAGAAGGACCCCGCGGCCAAGGACATCACGGCGGACGCGGTGAAGAAGTCGCGCGACGCGTTGGAGCGGGCGACGCGCATGCGCGCTGCCGGTGACGACTCCCACGCGAGGCTCGCCGAGGGCATCGCACACGACTGGGCCGAGGTGGGCAAAGAGCTCGCACGCGCGGCAGACCTCGAGAAGAGGGCGACGCAGGCTCACTTGTTCGCGGCCGACGCGAGCGCCCAGACCGACCGCGAGCGCGCGATGCTCGAGCAGCGCGTCGCGGAGAACGGACGCCTCGTGATCGAGATCGCCGCGCTCGGCGACGCGGGCAAGTCGACCACCAAGTCCTCGTTCGTGGATGCCGGACGTCCCGCGCCTGCGCAGAAGAAGGACGGCGGGAAATGAATCGCTTCCACGTCATCGTTGCGGGCGCAATCGTCCTCGAAGCGTGCTCTCCGCGCGCGACGATGCCCGGGCTCGTCGACGCGCAGCAAGCGAGTCAAGGCCCGACGGCGAGCGCCGCGCGCAAGCTCGCACCGCAAGCCGTGGACGAGGCCGACGCATTCTTGAAGCTCGCGCAGAAGTCTCGCCTCGACGGCGATGACGTCGCCGCGGCCCTGTACGCCGAGCGCGCGATCGCCGGCTACCAGCGCGCGGCCATGTTGGCGCGCGTGGCTCGAGCGACGACCGATCTGGCGAGCGCGACGCAAGAGGGCGACAAGACGGACGCGGAGCGCAGGGGCCTCGTCACCCAGCGCGGCGAGACTGATCGCATCGGGGACGAGCTCGAAAAGCGTCTCTTCGTCGCGCGAGAGCTTCGCACTCCGACCGCCAGTGGTCCCGCGGACCCGCAGCGCGAGGCCGCACGTTTGTCTGCGGCGAAGTCACTCGCGCTCGGCGCGCGCCTGATCTGCGGGGCGGCGCGACTGCTCGACCCCCAGACGGACGGACTGAAGGCACAAGAGGACAAACTCGCCGAGCTAGAGAAGCGCCTCGACACGGGCCCGAAGCCCGCGCCCATCGACGACGCCGCGCGAGCGCGCGCGGACTGCCTCGGCCTGTTGACCAAGGCCCGCCGCGCTCACCCGATCGCGTCGCAGAACGCGCAAGCCGCGGACCCCTTGCTCGCGGAGCTCTCGGCGGCAGGCAATGACCCCGTGCGAGACGAGCGAGGCATCGTCGTCACGTTGCGCGGCGTCTTCGTGAGCGAGGGGCTCACGAACGACGGTGAGGCGAAGCTGAAGCTGCTCGGTCAGGTCGCGTCGGCTCACCCCAACGTGGGCGTTCAGCTCGTCGTGCACGACGCGACGACTCAACCACAAGGAGTCCGCCCGCAACTCGCGGCAGCCGGCCTCGTACGCGGTGGCGCAAAGCTCGACAAAATTTCCGCAGATTTCGCCGGAACGCGCGCGCCCGTCATCGATCCCAACGACGCGAAGAACCGCGCACGCAACGCGAGAGTCGACGTCGTGTTCATCACGAACGATTGACCTACATGACTGGAGCGAGCCCGCCTCTGGCGGCTTCGGTGGCGGCTCAATACTTCTTCCGATGCCCATCTTTCAAGATGGGGCTCGTCTGAAAAGCCGACGAATCACGCGCTTTCAAGATCGCTCGCACGACTCGGGAACTCAATCGTTCTTCGCACCGTTGGCGATCCAAGCCTTCACGCGATCGATGTCGCTCGGGCACATCGCGGCAGTCGTCGGACTCAGCGGCATGCGCAACACCCCCGGCACCAACGGCTCGTTCACTTGGCGCAGGACGCGCGGCAAATAAGACGCGTCCACGTCACCGGCGATCACGAGCGGGACGTTGCTCTCGTTCTTCGCTGCGCTCAGGCTCGCGTAGCACTCGTCTTTGCTCATCGGCGAGCAGGCGAAGTTGGTCGCGCTGCCCCCGGGCTCGAGGATGGTCGCGTGGCACCCGTTCTTTGCGAACGAACATGACATCTTGGCCGTTGGAGTGGGGCCGAGGTAGTTCGTGTAGAGGCTGGTGAAGGTCGCCGGCGCGCTCGGATCCGCGAGCGGTTGGCAGCCTTCGCCGTCTGCGCCCGCGTCGGTGGGCGAAGTCCCGGGCGGTGTGCTGGCGTCGAAGCGAGGGTCCCCGCCGGTGACGGTCGCGCTCACGTAACAACCGACGCTGAGGATCGCGATCGCCAGAGACGGTGCAACGAGCTCACGCATCGGTCGAGCTTAGCTCGAAATCGGTCATGCGCGAGCGGCTCGGTTAGTAAGCGACGCCGAGGAACAGTCGGATGGTCTGCGCGCTCGACAGCGAGCTGTCCGGTATGTTGTTGCTCGCCGCCGTAAGCTGCTGTCCGGGCAGGTACGTCAGGCCGCCAAGCGGGAAAAACACACCGTATTGGAGCATCGTGTAGAAGCCGCCGACCTTGGTCGGGTCGTCGTTGAGCGCGCCGTCCTTGGCCTGGAAATACAGCTGGAGATCGAGCTCGACGCCGAGGTCGCGCTTGTGTCCGGGCGTCTGCACGAACTCGCTCGCACGGCTCCAAATGATCGCGGCGCCGCCGCCGAACTTCTGGCCGTTCGCGTTCTTCAAGAAATCGTAGTTCACAGACGGGCGGAAGTAATACGCACCCTCGACGCGCGTCAGGATGTGACGGAAGAAGATCAAGTCGACGCGGTAGTCCGGGTGAAAGTGGAACGTCGAGACCGGCCCAGCGTTGTTCTTCTCGGGCTGCAGGCCCGTCTGTCCCGGGTTGAGGCTGTCTACCCAGGGATCGCCGCTCGCCCAGCCGAAGCCGAAGTTGATGTGCAGCTTGTCCTCGATCGCGAGGTACTCCGCCTGCGTGGTGAGACCGAACTGCTGAATCTTGGTCGCGGCTCCGGCGTTGATGGTCGGCAGCTGCGCGGCGCCGTAGATCATGACGCCCTCGGCCTCGAAGCGGAACTTCTTGTAGAGCACCTGCAGCCACGCGTCCGGGATGACCGCCCACGCGCGCCGTGTCTCGAGGTGCGTCGTCGCCGGATCGGTCTGCGTCGAGATCGGCGCCTGGCCACCCTTCAGGTCGAGGTACTGCGAGCGGTAGACGGTGAAGATGCCGCCGTTGATGACGAGGTTGCCCTGCGCGAGCGCGAGCTTCTGCGCCTCCGGGTTCGTCTTGCGGAAAGCGGCGACGCCCCATTGGTTGACGTTGCAAAGGTTGCACGTGTTGTACGGCTGGCCGCCGTTCACGTCGAACGGAGATCCGCTCGTCGGCCCGGTGTTGACGAAGTCCCACATGCCCGCGACGTAAAGGTCGAGCGGCTTGTAGCCGGTGGCGAAGCGAATGCGATCGTTGGTGGACTGGTAGTCGGAGTCGATGCCGTCGCCCGCGTTCGCGAGCATCCCGAGGCCCCACTGGTTCGGCATGCGACCGAACGCGATCTGTCCGACGGGCGTCAAGTACTCCGCCCACACCCGCTTGACCGACACCGAGTTCTGCCAAGAGTTCACGCCCGCGGTGGGCGTGCCCTGAGTCGTTGAGAAGGCGCCGAGCGGCGCGTAGCCGTTGTAGCCCGCGCTTGCGTAGCCGGTGCCATTGCTTCCGGTAGTGCCGGCTTCGATCGGCTTGATCGCGTAAGCGTCCGGCGTGGAGCCCAGCACGATGTTGTCGAGCAGATCGATCTGCGAGAGCACTCGCAGGTTGTCCGAGATGTGCAGCTCGGGCGCGATGCGGAAGCGCAGGTTCGCGCCCGACTGCGTCTTGTCTTGGCAGTTGTCCGTTCGACTGTCGCCGCAGAGCGGCACATTGCGCAGCTGTCCCGCCGTCGTCGTGTAGCTGTTGTCGAGCGGCTGAGGCCAAAGCGCCTGACCGTCCGTCGCGTCGCTGTGCCGGCCGAGCGCGAAGTTGTGAAACAGCTCGCCGCGCGTGCGGAAGTAGCCGTGGATCTCGAACACCGGCCGTGTGCGTCCCCACCAGTCTTCGCTGAACGCCTCGTTGGGCTTCGCGGGGATGCTTCCGTCCGACGTCGGTCGCTCGTTGCCTTGCTTGGCGAGATCGTTTGCGTCCGACGCGGGATCGACCGCGGGCGCCACCGAGTTGTACACGGGCTGCGCGACCGCGGGGCCGGAGGCAGAAGTCGGGGCGGGAGTCGGAGCCGTCGCCGGCATGAGCTGGGCGCGATCCGTGGTGCTCGAGGCCGCGGGGGCCGGCGCACCGGCGTCCTGTGCGTGCGCCGTTTTCACGGCAAACCCTGCGGCCACCGCGAGCAAGAGGCAAAGCTGTCGTGCTCGAAGTGTGGTTCGCGCCTGCATCGTGTTGGGGCCTTCTAACACGGTGTTCGCGACAGATGAAACACGGTATTGCTGCTGGCGAAGCCAATCCGCTCAGTTGTAGTCGTTCGCCGCAGGCGACCACAATCTCAGGGTGCTCTGCGGGAATAACGGCGTCCGGGTCTGCGGACGATCGCCGCGATGGAGAGCGCGACGACGATCGCGAGGGCTCCTCCGGCCGCGTGTTTCGGGTGGTGGACGCACGCGCTCAGCGCGGTCAGCGAGACCGAAGCCTCGGGTGCGGGCTGCACGGGTCCGCGAACGTGCGCATGTTGCACCCAATCGCGACCGGCCTCGCCGTCGGAGATCGACAGCACGAAGCACGCATGAACGACGTCCGGATCGCGCGTGAAGGCGAGGAACGTTCGCGCGGATCGCTCGTCCCCTTGTAGCTCGCGCACCGCGATGTCGCCCTCCGCACTCACCCCGTGCAGCGCCATCGCGCCGTCTCCGCGCGCGCGAAACGCCGTATTTCTCGCCGTCTCGTCGAGCTTGTCGTGGACGAGCGTCGCGACCTCTGGGCTCCACGCGCTCACACGGGACGAGAAGCACGCGGTCACGAGCTGCCGGTCGCAGTCACCGTCGACGCACTTGGCGATCCATCGGTCGACACGCACGCTCGTCGTGTTGAGCTCGGGCGGTTGGACGGCGCCTTGATCGCTCGGGCCAAGCGCCGAAGGCCCCTCTACGGTGACGTCAGCCGAGCTCATCGAGGAACGCTTCGATCTCCGTCTTCATGTCGAGCAGCGCTTGCCTGTTGGGCAACGATTTCGCTGCGACCTCTGCGACTACGGCGCTGGGAGCGGGCTCTGCCGCCGCCTCTACGACCTCGACCTTCGCTTCCACGGCTATCGCGCTCTTCGCCTCGGCTCCGCGCATCAACTTCTTGCGCGCCCCGGCGATGGTGAAGCCCTCCGAGTACAGAAGGTCGCGTACGCGCATGAGCGTCTCGACGTCGCGCCGTGAATACACGCGCTGCCCGCGCGCGCTCTTCGTGGGCCGGATGGTGCGGAACTCTCGCTCCCAATAGCGCAGCACGTGCGGCTCCACGCCGACGAGGCCCGCGACCTCGCCGATGCGGAAATAGAGCTTGTGCGGGAGCGCACCCTTGTCGGACATGCTCGCCGCTTACTCTTTGACGTGCGACGCCGCAGCGCCGTTCTTCTGGTTCAGCGCGGCCTTCAAGATCTGGCTCGCCTTGAACGTGAGCACGCGGCGCTCGCTGATCTCGATCGGCGCGCCGGTCTGCGGGTTACGGCCCGGACGCTGCCGCTTGTCGCGCAGCATGAAGTTGCCAAAACCGCTGATCTTGATCTTCTCACCCTTGCCCAACGTCTCTTTCATCATCTCGAATACGAGATCGACGATGTCCGCCGACTCCTTCTTCGAGAAGCCACCGACGCGCGAATAGATGGCTTGAACGATCTCTGCCTTGGTCATGCGCTGCCCCACCAAACTCTTCTTCAGTGCTCGGATCCGCTGAGAGCCTGCGAGCATACGTCGATTTCTCGGGCGCTGACCAGCCGCAAAAAGAAAGTAGGTCGGTCGGGCACGGGCACGCTTACGAAGAGAAATTGTCGTCGCGGGGGGCGAACGACAACGCTGGGCGGATTGGCTTCGCTAGCGGCAACTCAGGCGGCGAGTTCGGTGACGTCCTCTACGGCGTTCGCCGGGGGAGGAACGCTGTCGGCCAGGTTGGGGACGAGCACGGCGGCCTTGCGGCGCGCGGCTTGCTCCGCGGCGACGAGCGCTGCGACGTAGCCGTAGCCGAACGTGAAGAGCATCGCGAACGGCGCCGCGAACCAGTGGCCGGTCTCGAGCGAGGCGACCGTGGACGCGAGCGACACGAGGCACAACGCGACCTCGATGAGCGGCAGATCGGCGCGGGCGCGGTAACGCTGCGTACCGTTGATTTCGCCCTTCTTGGGCGTGCGCACGAACTCACCGGACATCGAGCCGAGACCTTCGAACACGGCCTTCGTGAGGTGAGGCGCGAGACCCGCTCCGAGCGCGAGCAGCGCCGGAAGCTGGCGGAACGCGCTGAAGCGCGAGCGACCCTGAGCGGCCTCGGCCATCGCGTAGAATGCGGCGAGCGAGCCCGTGGTGCCGATGCAGAGCGGCAGGTCGATCATGAGCATCGTCTGGGGATTGGTGGCGGGCATCAAGATGAGCGCCGGCAAGAGCAGCACGCTGAGCAGCACCATCAGCGGATAGGCGAAGTGTGGAGTGAGGTGGAAGAACGCCTCGATGCGTTGCGACAGCGTGAGCGGCGCGCTCAGCACTCGCGACATCAGTTTGCGGGAGGTCTGCACGGTGCCCTTCGCCCAGCGGAACTGCTGTGCGCGGAAGGCGCTCACGTCCTCCGGGAGCTCCGCCGGCGAGACGACGTCCTCGCGGTAGATGAACTTCCAGCCCGCCATTTGGGCGCGGTAGGAGAGATCGAGGTCCTCGGTGAGCGTGTCGTGCTGCCAGCCGCCTGCGGATGCGATGGCTTCTTTTCGCCAGATTCCGCCGGTGCCCGAGAAGTTGAAGAGCCAACCCGCAGCGGCGCGCGCGCGGTTCTCGACCAAGTGGTGGCCGTCCAGCATCAGCGCTTGAACGCGCGTGAGCAGAGAGAACTCGCGGTTCATGTGACCCCAGCGCGCTTGCACCATGCCGACCTTCGGGTCCGCGAAATGCGGGACGAGCGCGCGGAGGAACTCCGGCTGCGGCATGAAGTCCGCGTCGAAGATCGCGACGAAATCGCCCTTCGCGACCTTGAGCCCGTGCTCGAGCGCCCCGGCTTTGTAGCCCGTGCGATCGGTGCGGTGGATGTAGACGATGTCGAGATCGGCGGTGGCCTCGAGGTCGCGGAGCTGCGCGATGCGCGCGCGCACGAGCGAGCCGGTCTCGTCCGTGGAGTCATCCAGCACCTGAATTTCGAGCTTGTCGTGCGGGTAGTCGGCCTTGGCGATCTGATCGACCAAGCGGACCGCGACGGTCGCCTCGTTGTAGAGCGGCAGCTGAATCGTGACGTAAGGAGTCTCGCTCGCAGGCGCGTCCTGCGGCAGCGGCGGGGCGCCTTTCTTCACGGACTCCAGCTTCTTACGGTAGCGCAGGCACGTGATCACGAGGTGCGAGCGGTGCAGGCCGTAGCTCGCGAGGAGCAACAAGACTGCGAAGTAGGCGACACAAAGGACCGTCTGCATGGCCCCAGAGATAAGCACCCGGGATCGCAGCGAATGTCATCGACTTGTAATTCGTTGTCGGTTTACGTCCATGCCTGCAGCACGAAATCGGCGTAAATGAGGCGCGGCGATCCTCTTCAGAGAGCATGCGCGTAGACCGTGTCGACCGCGATCGCGGCGGACAAAGACGCCACGGAGAGCGATTGCCCTGCCGCAGCGGCGCGATGAACGAACTCGCCGTTGGATTGGCGCTCGTAGACCTCGAGGCGCGCCGGGATCTGCGCGACGAGCACAAAGGCCTGCAACGAGGGATGCGTCGGTAGTGCGCCCACTTCTCACCGCGGTCGTAGGCCTCGGTACTTGGAGAGAGCACCTCGACGACGATCTTCGGGTTGGTGACAGCGTTTGGGTCTTCTTTGTCCACGATCAGGTCGCCACCGACGACGGTAAGGTCGGGGTAGGTGGCGAGCCCTGTCGCTTCGACTCGAACCTTGAGGTCACTGCCGAATACACGACATGCGTTCGGATCGACCAAGCCGCGGAGGGCGAACGCGACCTCGGCGATGAGTCGCGCGTGCTCGGGAGTGCCCCCAGACATCGCGAAAATCTGCCCGCCGACGAACTTCAATTTCAGAGTCGTCATCTGCCGTGGCCCTAGCAACCACCGAAGCCGCGGCCAAGCGAGACGACGAGGTCCTTGAGTCGCCACACGTGGTCGTCGCCGCCACGCATGAAGGAGTCGACCCCGAGGCTCATGGCTTCGGCAGCGAAGGCGAACGCGATTCGCTTCCACCACGGTGCGCGACGGAATGTGAGGGCGGACGTCGCCAGCCAAAACACCAGACCGAGGGGGCCGAGCACGGCCAGCGTTGGGGTCTCCAAGGAGGAGGCGCCCTCGGGTTGGGCGTTGGCCCAAATGGCGACGATGACGAAGCCGACTGCGCTGGCGGTGAAGCGATGTCCCCCAATGACGACCGTGCCCGCGAAACAAATGCCAGCCCAACGCGAGCGCGCCGAGATCGAGGATCGGCTTGACCAACAGCAACATCATTTCGATCATGCGTTTTCCTTCCGTACGACCTACTCGTGCTTGGTCCTGCGACCGACGTCATAGTTGAACATCGCGACGAGCCCCAACGTGAAGAGGTAGTGCGCCTCCGCTGGACCGGCCGATCCCGCGGCGAAATCGACGCGCGGCAGGAACAGCCGGACGTTGTCTCCGACCTTGAAGTGCAGGCCCGCGCCGAGGAGCACGTCCACGCCGCTGCGCGTGAGCGAGGTGCCGTTGGTGTCGGCGATGGAGATGTTGCGAAAGCCGACTCCGAGATCGCCGAAGAGACCGAAGCCTTCGGGGTTGGTGAGCCACCCGCCGCGCACGCCGAGCAGCCACGCCGATACGCTCTTCGCAGACTGCTTGCCGCCGCTGAAGAGCGTGAGGTCGAAGAGCGCTGTCGCGTAGACGTGCTTCAGAAAGCGCGCGCCGGCCTCCAGCCCGAACGTCCCCGCGGTCGGACCCGCTGGCTCGCCCACGCCGCCCGCGAGCAAGCTGAATCCGCCGCCGAGGCCGCCCATGATGCTTAGGTCGATCGGGGCGCTCTTCGGCCGCGTCGCTACGGGGTCCGACGGAGGCAACTCGTTCTGCTCGACTGCCTCATCGGCGTGAGCCAGAGCGGAAGAGAGAACGGCCGAACCGACGACGAGCGCACATGCCAAGGATCGCATCGGAGCGGAGCCTATCGCATGGAGGGCTCAGGGGGCCCTTCCGCTTTTGCCGGCACGATCGGTCCGATTGTAAGCATGCTTACAATTGGCGTCGCCTTCGGCGAACGCCAACAACTACAAGGATTGGCTTCGCCAGCAACGATTGGCCTCGCGTTCGCCTGTCCTCGGAGAGACCCCTGCGTGAGCTTTTGCGCTAAAAACCGGGACCCAAGTCGTGCGACGTGCCGGTCGGGGTCGCCGTCGCGTGAGCCGTGACGACGGGTGCCGTGTTCGTCGCGGGCGCCGTGACCGTCGGGGCAGCGCTCGCTGACGCGCTGGGCGTCGGCTTGGGCCGCGTGTTGTTGCCCGCGTGCTGGACCGTATTGGCGGTGTTCACGCTCGTCAACGGCTGCAGCGGAGGCTCTGCAATGACGATGGGAGGTGCGGTCTTCGACACTACGTCGGTCGGTTGCGTGGTCACCGAGGTAGTCGAGGCGGTCGAGCCGTGCGCGTTGCTGTCGTGATTCGCGAGCTTCAGCACGCCGAACACGCCGAGGCCGATTCCGATTACCGCGGCGCCTATCGCCGCGAAGATGACGCCCTTCGAGCCCGACTTGGGTGGAGTCGTCGATGACACGAGCGGCGAAGAGGTCGCGTTGAGATTCGGCTGCGGAGTCCCGTATCGCGCCGACTGCGACGTGCTCATTTGTTGCTGTTGCGGGGCATGCATCGCGCCACCGTTTGGCGAGCCGTAAGCCGGTTGAGTCCCCGGTTGAGTCGCTTGCGGGTACGCCAGCTGCGAACCGGGCGTGGGCATCGAACTCATCGGACCGCGCCGCACGCTCACTCCGCACGCGTATGCGAGTGAGTCCGCCAGCTCGGTCGCCGTCGCGTACCGCTGATTCGGATCGCGATCGAGCGCGCGCATGAACCAAGCGTCGAACGCGAGCGGCAGACCCTGCAGCGAGTGCGACGGTATCGGGACTGGCGCGGTGCAGATCTTCACGAGCAAGTCACCGAGCGACTCGCCGTCGAACGGCAGCTTGCCGACGATGCACTTGTAGACGATGACGCCCATGCTCCATAGATCGGTGCGATGGTCGATGGTGCGCAGACCGCGCGCCTGCTCGGGCGACATGTAATAGGGCGTGCCGAGCACCGCGCCGGTCTTCGTTTGGCTCCCGGAAATCGATTGATCGTTCGGGTCCTTCATCTTCGCGATGCCGAAATCGAGGACCTTGGCGACCTCGTCGTCGTCCTCGTGCACGATGAAGATGTTCTCCGGCTTCAGGTCGCGGTGGACGATGCCGGCGTCGTGCGCGCGCTGGAGTGCGCGGCAAACCTGCTGCACGATGCGCGCGGTGTCTTGCGGCGAAAGGCGACCGCAGCGCTCGATGCGCTTGTCGAGCGGCTCACCGTTCAACAGCTCCATCACGATGTACGGCTTGCCGTCTTGCGTGGTGCCGATGTCGTGGATCTTGATCGCGTGTTTGCTGTCGATGCGCGTCGCGGCGAGTGCCTCGTTCTTGAAGCGCTTCAGCGCTTCTTCGTTCTTGGCGTACTCGGTCTCGATGAACTTGATCGCGACGCGAGTGCCGAGCTCGTTGTGACGGCCTTCCCAGACCGAGCCCATGCCGCCCCGACCGATCAGCTTGATCAGCTCGTACTTGCCGCCGACCGGACCTTGAGAGGGGGGAATGTCTGTATCGGGCATTGTGACGCTCTAGATTTCAGCGTAGCTCGGAGGACCCACGCGAGTCCAGCGACTGAGCAAGCGACGAGCCAGCCCTCCTAAGCGGAAACCTGCCCGTGCCCGTGTCCGTGCCCGATCTGGATTCTTGGACGA
>ENA-OFCD01001402-OFCD01001402.1-metagenomes-genome-assembly--contig:-NODE-1402-length-12136-cov-3.878818_pt1 | contig 12136 bp, 17 predicted proteins | sample MGYA00153392_OFCD01 | MGnify analysis MGYA00153392 | reverse complement strand
TGGGATCGTGGTGTCTGGCGAGCGGCACGAGCGCGAACTCGCCGTTGTAGGGCGCCACTGCCCAGGTCTTGAGATCGACGACGGGCAGGTCGTGGGCGTCGCCATCGGTGCGGTGCGCTTGGATGATGCGCTCGGCGGCGGTGTCGAAGTCGAGCTCCTTGTCCTCCGTCCAACTCGCGCTCATGTCAGCAGCTACATGCAAGGGGGGCGGAAGAGACGACGATGCGCTGATGTTGGTTCCGTTCATGGTGATCCTGTTGGTGGAAGCGCGCGTAGTGACGCAGCGCTGATGGTGAAGAGCTCGTGACGCTGGAGGGCGTGCTTCGAGCGGAACGTCGCCTTTCAGGCGGCGCGGGCAGGCGGATTGCCGCCGCTGTCGTGAATGCGAGAGGGTCGGAGTCGTCGGCTCAGATGCCGCAACTCCAAGTCGCACCGGAATCGAAGGGGGAGAAATCACAAGAGCAGGTCTGCGGTTGGCCTTCGTAGAACGAGTTGCAGTAGGTGAGGTCGACGACGCACCCGACTGGAAATCGCTGGCCCGCACCAGCGTCGTCCCGAAACCACTTGCCGGTTACGACGCACGTGGGCCGCGTTGGATCAGCATCGACGGGACAGATGAACTGGTTGTGCAGCGGCGCGCAGCAATTCGGATCTGATGCCGGCTGAAACCACGCACCATCTCCTTGCGTGCACGAAGATGCGGTCGGCGTTGTCCCGCCGCCGCACGATGGCAGCACCACGACGTAGAGGATCGTGCAAGCGACGCTGATGGTGCAGCCGAAGATCCACCGTCTCATGGGTAGAGGCTACGCCTCCGGTATGGATGGGCGCTACGTGTGGATCGACCAGCCCGTCGTCGGCGTCAGCGTGACCGCGAACGTTGGTGCAGACCCATCGCCGTGCCCGTCGTGCGCGCCATGGAAGATGAGACCGCCTTGGAACAGCACGACCCACGCGCCATTCTCGTCCTTCTTCTCGAGCAGAAAGCCGAACGAGTACGGCGCGTGATCTCTGAACAAGCGCGTGCGGCTCTTGTTCTTGTCGCCGCCGTAGTTCTCCAGGTAGTCGAGCTTGCTTTTGAGAGCGCCGTTGATGTCCTTGTTCTCGTACAAGCCGGTCTTCTTCGCGAACTCGACGACCTCATCGAAGTACTTCTCGGATTCAATGACCAACATGCTGTTGTCCTCGTGATCGGCGCGGACAGAGCCGCAGCCGAGGTTGTAGGGGTCACTGCGCGGCGAGCTCGTTGACGGCACCCGCGAACGCAGGCATCTGGTGCTGCACCGGCGGCGGGATCGGAACCTCGAGCGCAGCGCGCGTTACCGCAGGCATGACGTTGCGTGACATCAAATTCAACTGGCCACGGCCTGCCTTCCAACGGAAGTGCAGCCCGTCACCGTCGATGAAGCAGGCGAGATCGATGTACGTACGTTGAAGCAGACGAGCGCGCCTCAGCACCTCTACTTCGATGATCACCGTGATGAACGGCAGCATGAACGCGATGTGCTTGGTGCGCGCGTCGGCCAGCAACGGCCCGAGCACGAGCACGAGCGCCGCGTCCAGAACGACGCCGCGCTCATGCCACCGCGCCGTCTGACCCAGTTGTAGGGCGGCATTGCGGGACACAGCGGCAGCGGTCTCTCGACGATGATCGCGCTCTTCGACAACAGCGCGATCAAAGCGCGGACGAAGAGTACGCAGAACGATCTCGTCAGCGTGGCCGCTCGCCCTGGTCAACGCCTCTGCGTGCGTGTGAAGCAACGGCGCGAGCTCGGCGGCGTGCTCGTTGACGTACGCTCCAACGGTAGTGCCGTCGGGCTCTGACACTCGAGCCAACCGCCCAAGCTCGCGCAGCAGATCACGCGGCATGCTCTTGCCTGGGCGCACTGGTCGAATCAGGCAATGAGACAGGCTCGGGCGTCGTGATGGGCATGGGACGCTTGGCGAGCATCGCCTTGAGTTTGGGCATGTCGATGCCGCCGAAGGAGAGACGTCGTACGAGACGAGCGACAGCAAATGGGTTTTGCCGACGCGGTACTCGGATGAAATCGACACCGAGCGATTTGAGCAAACGGCGCTCACGGAGATCTTGCGGGAGAAGAACGCGGCCACGAATACGCATTTGAGAACCTCCAAATGGAAGAAGGGCACCCCGCGTGATTGCGAGGTGCCCTTCGAGTTGATGTTGTTGTTGTTGGGTGAACTACGGATGTCGCGCGTAGGGATCGATGGGCCTTTGCCAGAGTTCGGGCTCGTCGAAGGGTGATGGCGAACGTGGACGCGGTGCGGGCGTGATGATCGACGGAGCTTGTTCTCGAACACCGAGGAACAAGATCACTTCTCCGCGATCGACGACGAGCAGACCAGTTACGGTCTCACCGTCGGTCGTGCGGATCGTCATCGGTGGCTTTGGCCTCACGACCTCGGCCACCTCTCCGAGCACTTCATCGATCGTCGACCGCACCTCTGGCCAGGCGAAGTCGAGTGCTGCGATGAGTGCGTCTCCTACTGCCGAGCTCAGCGATCGGTCGACGGCCACAACGCCTCGCTGACGACGGCGACGAGGATCGAAGTGACTGCGGTGGCGGCGCCCTTCTTCAGGACCTCGCTACCAATGACGCGGGAGAAGAACGACGGATTGGATTCGGACATGATGAACCTCCTGGAGGTGAAGTCCTCCACTGGTCTTATTCCGCGAACTAGGTCGTTGTTGCGTCGTCTCGCCGGCTCCTCAGCACAGGAGGCGCTCGCTCGCTGCTTTGTCCTGTTCGAGGACAAGGCGTGCGGCTACCCCACGCGAATCGACCATGAAGATATTGATTGGCAAGGTCATGGTTGGGTGAGGTGTGTTCTCGCTGATCATCGTGGGCTTCACACCTCCGAAATCATCCGATGAGCAGCAAGCCCACATGGTGCACCCGTTCCGACTCACGGCGCCGACGTAGATCGGAAGCTCGAACCCAGCGGCAATCACCTGCTGGAGCAACCTGCCAATGGCCTGCACCATCTCGTCGTGCGTGTCGCCGTGCGGACTTGTCTTGAGGCTCATTGTCTTGGTCCCTTCAGAAACGCTATTGCGGTTCGGACGACTCCTGTTGCGGCTCACCGCTACGGCCTTCGCTGAAGCCCGTTGAGGACGTTGGCTGGAAGGTAGAGACCTTGGAGCGGGGAACGAAGGAAGTGAGGCATTGCCGACACCAATGTCGGCAGATGAGCTTCGTCCCGCGCGACGGCGTACAGGGTCGCAAGCGCGGTCTGTTCGGAGATCGTTTCTCGCTCGCTCGAACACATGGTGTCGCCAACGGCGCGAGCGTAGAGGTCGCGACCCATTTCCACTGCGTGGCGAACGCTGACTTCGGGCATAGCAATGGCGGTCGTGGCACACTTGACCAACTCTCGAACGTGGGCGGAATCGGGAACGAGGCTCGCGAGCTGAGCGAGGCGGTTGATCTTCTCTGCGATGTTCAAACTGTCGTTCGCGATGAGAGCGGCAATGCCGACCGTGAGCGCATGACTCGGGTGGAGCACCGACTCGCGCTGGAAGTGATCAACGCAATCAGCCTCGAGGTGTCGAGTCGCGCGTAGCGCCCAGAGACCGCGGACCGCAACCGGCGTCGACTGCCGTGCAAAGCCGAGAGCGAGATCGAAAGTGATGGACCCGAAGCGCGCCTCGTCGAACGCAAACAGCGCGACCAGCATATGAGCTTGCGCCAACTGGCACCTGCTTAGGCGATCCTTGAGTTGCCGCCGCTGCTTTGGATGGCGGGCTAGAGCCAGCGCCTGCTCCAATTCGGCGCCAAAGGAATAGAAGTGTGAGAGCACGTCTACGACAGAGTTTGGGCCGAGCAGCGCCAGACCGGCGAGGGCTAGGGCGTCCTTAAGGTTTACATGCTCAGGCCGCTTGGTCACCCAACCAAGGAGGGCTTGTTCGACGGGGCCGCCAGAGCGCGGAGCGTAGCTTGCGAACGCCTCAATGTACGCCGCTGCCTGAGTGCTCGCCGCTAACACGCCGAGCACGACGTCGGGTGCGACTTGAACGACCGCGTTCGGTCTCATGCCCTTCGCAAGGCACGTGACGAACTTTCCCGTGCCCGTGATGATGATCCACGGGCCATCGATCGGGTCCGCGAGCGAAAGCGCGACGCGCTCTGTCTGGTCGGGTACTTTAGCCCGCGCGAGAATGACCTGAAGGAGTTGCGGAAAGTTGTAGAGGAGCTTGGCGTCTTCGAGTTGGCCGTCGTCCGTGAGTCGGTCCAAGCGGGTCAAGAAATGGTGTGCGTGGCCCATGGCCTCTCCAGTGCAAGCAACGCGACTTCCTCACGTCGACGCGGAATGCGTCGCCGTTGGCGAGAGGCGCGGTGCCCGCAGCGCGTTTCGCGCCTTCAAAGAGACCGTCGTTGCGACCAGGGCAGTGATGACAGTCCAGGGGGCATTTTTCTCGTTGACCCGCCCGGCGCTGAGGTCGAAGCTCGACTCGTGGGTGCTTCAGCAGCGGCAGAAGTCGAGCTTCGCGAGCTGCTGGCGGTGGCCCAAGCAGCACAAGGGAACCGTCGCTTCGACGCCCTCTTTGACCGCCTCTACCGTGCCTATCGACAAGAGGTGCTAAGCCACGCCCGACGCCGAGCGCCGGAACAGCACGCGGAGGACATCGCCGCCGAGGCGTGGGCAGCGGTCCCCCACGCTCTCGAGACATTCAACGGCGACGCCGCGTTTCACACCTGGCTGATGCGCATTGTGGCGTACAAGGCGGCCGATCTCCTTCGGCGCATCAAGGACCGCCGCTACGAGCGCCTCTCCGCCATCTGCTCGGCCTTGGCCGGGTCGGCACCAACTCCAAGTAATGCGGTGGCCACAAAGGAGCGCGCTCAGCTCCTGCATCGACTGATCGCAGATCTTGAGAGCGACGACGCCGACCTCGTCATACGCCACTACGGAGACCATGTGAGCGCGGCCGACATTGCTCGCGAACGCGGCATCGCGCCCAACACGATCGCCCAGCGTCTCGTGCGGCTGCGCAAACGACTCAAGGAGGCGCTCAACGCCGCTGGCGTCAGCCGCGCATCATAGGACGTGGAGACCACCAGCGCTGCGCAGTGCGAAGCCGTTCAAGTTCGACTGGAGCTCGGAGAGAGGCTTTCTTCGGAGGAAGCCGCACACGTCAGCGCTTGTCGTGAGTGCCGTAGCGCGGCAGAGATCTCTCGTGCGCTTCACGAGGTGCTAGGCAGCGGTCCCGCGTGGACGAACGGCGAGCGTGTTCTCGATCAGTACGAAATCGTCGACCAGCTCGGTCGCGGCGGTCAAGGAGCCGTATACAAGGCGCGAGACCTGGAGACGGGTCTCATCGTCGCCCTGAAGGTTGTTGCGCAGGGGGCTCACTCGGTTGATGAGGTCCTGCATGCCGCCGGCATCACGCATCCCAACGTGTGCCGAATCAACCACACGAAGTCAGCAGGACCGTTTCGAGTGATCGTGATGGAGTATGTGCGTGGCTCGGCCGACGTGGGGACGCTGCGCGACCTGCTCGCTCGTGGGCAGGTTCCGACGAAGGAGGGACTCGAGATCTTCCGTGGCATCTGCGCGGGCGTGCGAGCTGCTCACGAGCGGGACGTTCTCCACCTCGATCTGAAGCCCGGCAACATTCTGCTCAGGGACGGCAAGGTGCCGGTGGTGGCCGACTTCGGACTCGCCACGGTGAGCGGCTCTGGGATGCGAGGCGGCACGCCGGGCTACATGGCGCCCGAGCAAGAGCGCAGCGAGCCAGTCGACCGCCGCGCGGATGTGTTCGCGCTTGGGATCATCCTTTCCGAGCTCGTCACCAATCCTGGCCGACGACTGCAGTCGGTCATCGACCGAGCAACGTGTGCAACTATCGAGGAGCGCCTCTCGTCGGTTGACGATCTGGTGCGTCTCATCGATTCGTCGCAGCGGTCGAGAATACCCGTCGCTATCGTTGCGGGGGTCGTAGCCGTCGTGGTGGTCGCTGCAAGCCTCGCGGCTGCACGTACGACCCACCAGACGCAGCCCAGTGCAGGGTCGAATGCGGGTTTGCTGCCAAGCGCCCTAGTCGAGAGCAAGATCGAAGACGCACCGTCAGATTCGACAGTCCACGTCGCCAACGTTTCAGTCGATGCAAGTGTCGCAGTGCTGGTCGATGCAAGTGGTGCGGTGAACAAGGCCAACCGCGTAGAGGCCTTGGGCCGTGGCCAAAGGGGTGCCCGAAGCGTGCGTGATGTTACCGACCAGGGCATGAGTGCGCCTAGACTGCTGCGCCGTGAACTACGACGCTGCAAGCCCTCATCAAGCTCCGCGCGACAGTCTGGAGCGACGTCGAAATCCCGGGCGCGAAGCTGACCGCCGACAAGCGCGTCACCGACACGTTCGTCGCGTTCGACGCGAACGTGCCACCTGGCATCAGCATGGTCATCCAGAACTACTACCTCGATCACCACGCCGAGGGCATGTCCCGCGATCAAGCCGTGCGCGACATCGAGCGCCAACGGGACGAGCTCGCGAAACAGAACCGCGTCTTCATGATCATGATGCAGATTCGGAACGACCTGATCTTGGTCTTCTTGCGCGAGCAAGGCGCAAAGGACCTCGTTGCGCTCGAGGCGTGGCTCGACAGCGAGCCGCCGCCGAACAAGGTGAAGCTCCTGCTCGTCGTGGGCACCAAGATGCAGATCTTCCACGTGCCGACCGTGAGCGCGGCCATGAGGAACTGACGGGCCGTCGCCCTTTGGTTGGGATCGCGTTACGCTGCGGCAGGCCGTGATAATTGACGATTTTACGCGTCGAACCGAGGCGACCACTCAGAAAGAGATCCGAGACGCGCTCGCTGTGCGGCACGGAAACGACTCGAACAGCTTTTGGTTGCATGCAAACGATGCCGAGTTCCCGGAACTTTCGATACTCGTTTGCGGTCCGTCGGCTACTCTCAACTACTATCCATCTCGAGAGGCTGCCGGGTTTGTATGCACCAGGGATCTCACGAGCTCGGGGGTAACGACGTTCTTCGCTTCCCCCTCAAATGAGGCAACCGAGTTCTCCACCAAGTATGTCGTGCCATGGGAGTTAGCCTTGGAGGCTGCGATTGAATTCGCAGCATCGACTGAAAAGCCACGCTGCATTACCTGGACTGAGCTGTGAGAGCACAAACCAACTGCGACGTTGCCTGGGTACGCCGAGCCAAACTTCGCACCTGGGAATAGCCCATTTACAACCCTCCCAAGCTGTCGCTACCACTACACGGTCGTCGCTCCCGCCGAGGCTCGTCACGGTGTTGCGAGGATGGAAGAGATCCCCGTGATGAACTCGTAACGCGACGTGCCCGCGCGTAGGTCTAGCTTGATGGTGCTCGGGGAGCCGCCGCATCCTCCCCCTTTGCGAAGCTCCCCGAGCTCTTCATCTTTGCCACTATGGCGACATCACGACGGTCTCTGCGCGGCCCAGGACGGGGTCCGTCGTCCAGCTCATCGTCAACGTCCCTTGAGCGCCGGTGCAGCTGATGTTGAACGGGATCGCCACGCTCTTGGCCCCCGCCTTGGGCCGCAGAGTGATCACGATGCCGCCGTTCCCGTCAGGTCCCTGCGCGACGAGCTCGGCGGTTGTGTTGACCGTCATCGTCCCCGTGAACGCGGGGTCGAGCTTGCGCACGGTCACGACTAGGACGAGGTCGACGGAACCATCGCCGTGGTTCACCCAGACGGAGGTCGCATCAAAGTGTGGCGTCGCCCCTGCGTCGCCTCCGCAGTACGCAGGCGGCGGGATCGGATCAACCACCGCGTATCCGGTGCACGCAGCGCTCACGGCGCCCGCGCCCGCGAGCTGCGCCAACCGAAGGAGCGTTGAGCTGCGCGCACGACTCATCGGCAGAGCATACGCGGTTCGCTCAAGGCACGCGATCGGCCACCACTTACAACAAGCCCGTCATGTACGATCCCACGAACTCCATCATGCCGGTGGGCCGCGGCAGTCGCACCGCGAACTCGACGCTACTTTGGCTCCTCGCGCAGGTGCGATACGTTCATCCGATGAAGTCGGAACTGACCAAGAAGGTCGCCTTCGTGCTCTTGGCCGGCGTTGCCGCTCTCGGTGTGCTTCGCATCACATGCAACGGCGTGCAGGACGACGCGGACGAAGTCACGAATGATCCGAAGCAAATTCTTGGTCGCGTTTGGTTCGACCGCTTGCCGAAGAATCGTAGCGATGATGTGACGATCGCCCTCTGGTTTGGGAGTGGCATTGGCCTCTATGACAAGGGGTCGACATGGCGATCGACCGTGGACGTGTTCGAGTTCGAGCGACGCAAGGACGTGCTCGACATCACGTTCCTTCACGACAAGAAGAACTCTACGACGAGCTTCAAGATCACCAAGTGCGATGACCTCCCGCCGTTCGATCTCTGCCTCACGCTGACCGATCCACCTCGCGGACCCAAGGTGCTTCATGGATTCGCGCGCCGCGACGAGCTCGATACCAACGTCCCGTGGTCGCGCGATCTCGAAGCAAGCGCGAAGAGCAAGGCCGCTGCTGCACGGTGAGCGAGCTGGCTCCGTTGACGACACGCGTGCCGGTCGTGCGACCCTTCGCACATGCGCAGCCGAGAACACGTCCGATTCACCCGTGAGGAGCTCTACGAGCTCGTCTGGTCCAAGCCCATGACGGCCATCGCCGCTGATTTCGGGATGTCGAGCGTCGCGTTCGCCAAGCACTGCAACGATCGACGTGAGAGATCGAGCAATGCGCGCTGAACCGACGCGCTCATTGCGTCACGACCTGCAGCTCGATCCAATCGATCCCAAACCAATCGACGGGCCGCGTCGCCAGCGTCGACGTGTTCGATAGCGTCACGACGAAGTTGGCATTGGGTGTCGGTGCGGCTGGCTCGGTGACCTGCACCCAGTTATTGAAGATGGTAGCGGGTGGTGTGCCGTGCGGGATCGACGTTGCGTTGTCGTAAACGCACGAGCCCGACCAGAGGCGAAGCGTGTAGTCGCTCGGTGGCAAACTGGCATCGTCGGTCAAGATCAGCGACGCGACGATCTTGGCGGACTTGATCGGCGTCGAGGGGATTGGGAACGTCCACCCGCAGGTCTCGTTCGCGTAGAGGATATCCGCCATGCCATCCTTGGCGCCGTAGTTCGGATACCCCTTCAGCTCCACGCGCAGCGTGTACCCATTCATCGTGCTGGTCATCGTGGGGACCGGCTGGCTCGTCCACGTCGTCTTCGTGGGCGGGATCGCGCTGGTCGCGCAAGCGCCGGCATCGGGCTGCGCGTCTCCGGGGACCGAGACATCCACGACGCTTGAGTCAGGGACAGTCCCTGAATCGGGGATTGGAGTCCCGCAAGCGCACGCCGCGAAGGTGCCGTTCGCGCTGCACGTTTGGAAGCCCGCGCAGCTGCTCGGCCCCACGCACGCAACGGACGCGCCCGGCGTGCATAGCGGAGGGCCGCTTATGGCTGATCCTCCGCACGCAGCCACGAGCGCGAAAGCAAAGCCGACTAGCCATAGGAGCCGCACTGGGCGATCAAGCATCAGGAATCCTTCTGAAGCGAGACTAGCACTCGCAAGCCGACGTTCGGCTCTTGTACGTCCATTCGTGCCACCCGCGAGTCGCCATAAACATCGTGCACTCTACACGCGTCGTGCCAGAAGTTTGCCGAATCTGGTGTCCAACTCGGTCCACCCGTGTCCATCTCTGTCCACCTGCAAGCAAACGACATAGCTAAGAAAATAGGCTAAAATCAGGGAGCTGGTGTATTCTGCATATGGGGATTCCTAAACCGAAGGTCGCAGGTCCGATTCCTGCCGGGGGCGCCCTGATTTTTTCGGTGAGGGCGCGCTTGGGTTCGTGCTGGATGGGGAGTCGAGGAGCTACGTCGTCTCTCGACTTCAAACGTGAAGACTCTTGATCCAAGACAAGCGCCACTTCTTGTCGACTGGTCGCCGCGCTCGAGCAGCGGCCGGATCGGGAGCGGCTCCGCGCCGAGCCCGTGAGGCCGTTGGGCGAAAGCCAACAGTGCAGGAGATGCGCGCTTGCGTCACGAATCCGTTGCAAAGGCGCCGCTATCCCACCTGTTTCTTAGGGTGCCCCCCAGTCTCTCCACAGCCCCAGTTACGCACGACTTGTCCACAGGCACGATCGAACAAACGCGCATCATTGTTGCGGGGTGCATGCATGCATCCCTCACGCATCCACAAGGCGATGTTTGACCTGGCAAGCGTTGGCTCGGCCCCCCAGGCTCCTACTGCGCGGCGCGTCACAAACGTGAAACATGCACAAGGTTCTCGTGCGTTCAGCGTTCTGCTCGGCGAGCTCTGTCGTGGTAGGCCTTGGCGTCATGGCGGACATCGTCTTGTACAACTACTGGCGCTCGTCATCGTCGTACCGGGTGCGCTTCGCGCTCGCGTACAAGGGCCTCGCGTACCGCTACGTGGCAGTGAACCTGCTCGAGAAGGAGCAACGCGACTCTCTGCACGTGCATCGTTCGCCCACGGGCTACGTCCCCTGCCTCGAGATCGACGGCCGCACGGTCAACGAGTCCGTCGCGATCATCGAGCTCATCGACGAGCTGTTCCCCGAGCCGCCGCTCCTGCCGCGCGATCCGTGGCATCGCGCCCGCGTGCGCGCGATGGTCGAGGTGGTCAACGCAGGCACGCAGCCGCTTCAGAACCTCAGCGTGCTCGAGCGCCACACGAGCGATCAGAAGGAGCGCACCGCGTGGGCCCGCTACTTCAACGAACGCGGCCTCGAAGCACTCGAGCGCATGATGGCAGCGAACGAGGCGCTCGGCGTCAAGGGCAAGTATGCCTACGGCGACACGATCACCATCGCGGATCTGTTCGTCGTGCCGCAGGTCTACAGCGCGCGTCGCTTCGGCGTCGAAGCCGCCAAGTACCCGCGCGTGATGGCAGCCGCCGACTCGGCCGCCGCCAGCAAAGCAGGTAGCGCTGCGCTGCCCGAGGCGCAGCCCGACGCCATGAAGCAGTGATGCGAGCCACCGAGCGCGACGCGACTCTGGCGCGCGCGGCCGAGGTCATCAAGGCGGCGACGTCGCACACCAAACTGCTCGACGCGATCGCGTGGCCACGGCGGGTGGAGCGTGAGTTCTTCGCCCGCCACGCGCAGTCGCTTCCAGAGCCGAAGAACGAGGTCGATCGCGAGAGGATCGAAGAGAGCGTACGCGCCCTGACGGCCCTCGAAAGCGAGCTCGAGGGCGAGCACGTGATGCTCTCTTGGCTTCGGGCGCTCGCGCGCTCTCACCGCGACGCGCACCGGCTGGTGCTCACCATGGGCACACCAGCGTTCTACAAATTGTCTGTCGAAATCTACGGCGGCGCTCGCACGACAGCGCTCGATCACGACACCACCAACCTCGACTTCGCGCGACACATCCTGCGGCGCCTCGAGGGCGTGGACCGAGCGCAGCCGGCGACGCTCGACACGGGCGCTGCGGTGGAGCGAATCGAACGGCGCCTTGCGAACCGGCCCAAACCGATATCGCTCACCGTCGTGCGCGATCCCGACCTTAGCGCGAAGGTCATCTGCGGCATGACCAAGCTACGCGTGCGCGAGGGCGCAATGTTCTCTCGAGACGAGGTGGAGGGGTTGTTCGATCACGAGGTGGAGACGCACGCGCTGACGGCGCAGAATGGCGACGCGCAGGCCGCGTTCCCGCTCCTGCGTTCTGGCGGCCCGCGGTCCACGCGTACGCAAGAGGGTCTCGCGGTGTTCGCAGAGCTCTACGGGCACTCCTTGTCCTCGCCGAGGCTCGCGCGCATCGCGACGCGCGTGGAGCTGGTGGGCATGGCGGAGTCGGGCGGCTCGTTCTTGGACGTCTTTCGCTTCTTGATCGACCACGGCAGCGATCAGCACGACGCCTACCTCGACGCGCAACGCGTGTTCCGCGGAGGTTCCGTCGAAGGCGGCGCTCCCTTCACGAAGGACGCTTGCTACCTCGCGGGGCTCGTCGACGTGTACAACTTCTTGCGAGTCGCCGTGCGCGCGCGGGCGCGCAGCGTTGGAGAGGCGCTGATTTCAGGGCGCATCGCGCTCGAGGATCTCGACGCGATCGTCGTGTCGGAGCGTGACCGCGACGCGCCCGTCGGCGAGGACGAGGACGTGCTCGGGCTT
>ENA-OFCD01001399-OFCD01001399.1-metagenomes-genome-assembly--contig:-NODE-1399-length-12148-cov-7.655007_pt1 | contig 12148 bp, 10 predicted proteins | sample MGYA00153392_OFCD01 | MGnify analysis MGYA00153392 | reverse complement strand
CACAATCTTTATTGAAAGACTGACTCAGCAAAGGTTAGCTGTACTTCATGAATAAGGAAAGTGCTGTAAGTAAATGGGTTGTGACATTTTTATTGTACGAAACCACCATGCCCTTTATAAAGGGGAGGGGGCAAGAGCAACCCATTTATAAGATGATAATATTGTGTAAATCTTGATGATTGGAGATTGCACGATCGATCGACTCACTATCCACTACTGATGAGCTTATGATTTCTATCTGTTTTACCCTCGGAACTCGTCCTGAAGCCATTAAATTAGCCCCTGTGATTCGGACATTTCAAGCATCGAGTAAATTCACCACACAGGTAGTTTTAACTGGGCAACATCGAGAGATGGTAGCGCAGGTGATGGAGATTTTTGGGCTAAAAGCAGATCGAGATTTGGATATCATGCAGCATCAACAAACGCTCACAGATATTACCCAACGTAGCTTACAGGGGCTGGAAAAATTATTCCAAGAGATCGCCCCCCAACTAGTTATCGTTCAAGGTGACACTACTACGGCATTCGCCGCCGCTCTAGCAGCATTTTACCAACAAATCCCGATCGGACACGTCGAAGCCGGATTGCGGACGGACAATATCTATAATCCCTTTCCTGAAGAAGCCAACCGGAGACTCATCTCCCAGATTACCCAGTTACATTTTGCCCCCACCAGTCTAGCCGTCGAAAATCTCCACAAATCCGGCGTGACAGGCGAAATCTATGAGACGGGAAATACCGTCATCGATGCCCTCCTCACCGTCGCTAAATCTCAACCTGCTTGCGATATTCCAGGCTTAGACTGGACTAAATATCGCATCATCCTCGCCACAGTCCACCGTCGTGAAAATTGGGGCGAACCGCTCCAAAATATCGCTGCGGCGATGCTCCAAATCCTAGAGAAATTTCCCGATACGGCACTATTACTACCCCTACATCGCAATCCTACCGTGCGCGAACCACTTACCCAACTGTTGGGCACTCATCCCCGCGTCTTCCTCACCGAACCCCTCGATTATAGTCAACTCGTCGGTGCGATCCAACGTAGTTATCTGCTACTCTCTGACTCAGGCGGCATCCAAGAAGAAGCACCCAGCCTGGGTAAGCCCGTATTGGTACTCAGAGACACTACCGAGCGTCCTGAAGCTGTTACTGGCGGAACTGCAAAGTTAGTCGGGACGGATGTAGCCCGAATTACCGCCGCAGCGAGTGAATTACTCAGTGACACCCAAGCCTATCAAGCGATGGCGAATGCAATTAATCCATTCGGGGATGGTACTGCTTCGACACAGATTCTCGCTGCGGTGGAGCGGTTTTTTGGAGTGTGATTTTGAGGTTGGAGATTCGATCGAGATCGGCGTAGGGTGTGTTGGGCTGCTGCCGTAACGCACCATCAATTACTGAATATTTTTCATTTTATCCATCTCTCAATTTTTGCACAGCAATTAAATCTATAGAGTAGATAGTTATGGTCGCACAAACACCCACTGAAACCACTGCAAATATTATTTATCCAGATAGTGACGGGTTGCCGATGTCCGACAATACTAAACAATTTCGATGGATTGTCACGATTAAAGAAAATCTCGAACTTATATACGCCCAAAATCCTGATGTTTTTGTGGCGGGGGATTTATTATGGTATCCAGTCGAGGGCAATAATACCATTCGCCAAGCACCGGATGTGATGGTAGCGATCGGCAGACCAAAAGGAGATCGAGGCTCATATCAACAATGGCGTGAGGATGGGGTTGTCCCCCAAGTTGTGTTTGAAATTTTGTCGCCTGGAAATCGGCTGGGGGAGATGCACCGCAAGTTACGCTTTTATGAGCAGTATGGGGTATCAGAGTATTATTTATACGATCCAGATCGACTGGATTTTACTGGTTGGATCGGAAGTGAAGATCGATTAGAATCGATTGAGCAACCGACTGACTGGATTAGTCCATTGCTAGGAATTCGCTTCAAACTAGAACCTGACGGATTAGTAATTTATCGCCCTGATGGTCAAACATTTTCAAGTTTTATCGATCTAGATCTCCGTCGTCAGGAAGCCGAACAACGCGCGGATACTGCCGAGCAACAGATAGAAAGATTAGCTACCAAGTTACGAGAATTGGGCATCGATCCAGAAAATCTCTAATTCGATCTGGGTAGCTAAAATTCAAGTCTGGTAGGGGCAATTCATCAATTACACCCACCAAACTTTAGTTTTTAAAAATCGATTTAGAAATGTTTTTCAACGATCGCGACCAAATATTCCGTCCAGTATTTAGTCATCTCCATACTTTCAGCTTCTACCATCACCCGAATTAAGGGTTCGGTACCGGAGGCGCGAACCAACACCCGTCCCAGATTGCCCATCGCGACTTCCGCCTGAGCGATGCCATCTTGAAGGGGTTGGCATTTCTCCCAGTTTAAACGAGCCTCGCGATCGTCCACCCGCACATTGTGCAGGATTTGAGGATATGTCTGAAAACTACTATCCACCAACTCAGCCAGTGATTTCCCTGACTGCTGCACGATCGCAGCCAGATGCAGCGCAGTCAGAATTCCATCCCCACTGACACTATGTTGAGGCGAGAGAATGTGCCCCGACTGTTCGCCACCCAGCATCGCCCCGCTACTAGTCATCTCTGCTTGGACGTATTGGTCGCCGACAGCCGTACGCACAACTTTACCCCCCAGAGCTTGCCAAGCCCGCTCAAAGCCCAAATTTGCCATCACTGTGGTGATAATTTCATCATTCGGGAGCAGCCCCAAGTTGCGAAGGTATTGTCCCCAGAAATAGAGGATGTAGTCACCATCCACCTTCCGTCCCAGGTTGTCTACCGCCAAGACTCGATCGGCATCCCCATCGAAGGCAAACCCAAGATCCGCCTGATGGAGGGTGACAGCGGCTTGCAGAGAGCCTAGATGCGTCGAACCACACCGAACATTAATGCGATCGCCATCCGCCTCATCATGGAGACAAATTAACTCCGCCCCCAATTGCGTAAAAATCTTTGGAGCCACATCCACCGCCGCCCCTGAAGCTAGATCGAGGACAATTTTCATCCCTGCTAAACTGACATCTGGCGCGATCGATTCCTTAATTGCTTCCATGTACTGAGTAATTAATTCCGGCGTGAAGTAGAGATGACCCCATTTTTCTGGCTCCAAACACTGCCCAGATTGTCCTCTGATTCCCGCCTCGATCGCTGCTTGCAATTCCTTGGCTAACTTTGTACCGTTTGCGCCAAAAAACTTAATTCCATTATCTTCCGGCGGATTGTGACTAGCCGAAATCATCACACCACCGATCGCATCGCTAGTCGCCGTCAGATGGGCAACCCCAGGCGTGGGGCACAATCCCAAGTTCCACACCTCAATCCCCGCCGAGGTAATCCCCGCAGCTAGGGCACTGGCTAGCATATCACTAGAATTGCGCGAATCTTGACCGATAACGATCGGCCCGACATCATCAGCCGCCTGACGCAGCACCATTCCCGCCCAGTAGCCCACCTGGAGAGCCAAATTCGCCGTCAGAATATCGCCTACCCTCCCGCGAATGCCGTCGGTACCAAATAGGGGCGAATTGGGGAGATTGAGATGATAAGTCGATAGTGTCGGAGTAGTAGCTGTCATATTGGGGTGAGGGAGGCTATTTGGATGTCAACGATAGATTATCACAGGTGACTACCAGCACAGAGCCTAATTCTCAACTTCTGTCTGTGAGGCATCAAGATGGCAGATAACGTTGATGCTGAAGCTAGCCAGAGCCTGTCGAGTCGAGCTACGATGTTAGAATGGTTGTGTGTATTCCTTAAAAAGGCTGATGACATTAACCCTTGAACTACCATCAGAATTAGAGCAGTATCTCTTGCAGGAAGCTAAAGAGCAAGGGGTTTCAATCGAAGCGATGACACTGCGGCTTTTGACAAACTCTATCCCAGGCAAGCAACAACCAGCCGAAGTTTTGTAGTCAAAAAAACAAAGAGTGTTTGGGCAATATCAGGGCACAATTACGATGAGTGCAGATTTTGATGAACCTTTCCTTTCGACAGGTTGTTAATAGCTCAGGCACAAACAGAAGGGATGACATTGGTGTCCGCAGATAGGATCTTCGCTCTGGATGAGGTGGATTTACTGTGGTAGTTGGAGCATTTGGATTCCCAACTCCTTCGGTAAGCACCACTACTATATACGGTTCGCCTCAATTTCGGCATCAGCGTAATTCACATACAGTAGAGAAGTATCAACACGAGGCTGTTAACAAATAACCGTTAACCATAGAAGAGGTACGGAAAACCACCCTTTTGAAAAAGTCTCAGTTGGCACAAAGATAGGGAACGATCTGTAATATCGATCGGGTGAGTTGCAAACCGCACTCATCGCCATTATTCAAACTGTTGTCATTATTTAAAAAGTACTTATAGTCTTATGGGAAAAGTTGTTGGCATTGACTTAGGAACTACCAACTCCTGCGTTGCGGTAATGGAAGGTGGCAAACCGACCGTAATCGCTAACGCTGAGGGTTTCCGCACGACCCCTTCTGTGGTCGCATTTGCGAAAAATGGCGATCGATTGGTTGGGCAAATCGCCAAACGTCAAGCGGTAATGAATCCAGAGAATACCTTCTCCTCCGTCAAACGTTTTATCGGGCGCAAATTTGACGAAGTAAACCAAGAAGCCACCGAGATCTCTTACAGAGTTGTCAATGATGGTGGTAGCGTTCGGATCGAAGCACCTGGTTTAGGCAAAAAATTCGCACCTGAAGAAATTTCTGCTCAAGTTCTGAGAAAACTCGTCGATGATGCGAGCAAATATTTGGGTGAGACTGTTACCCAAGCCGTAATTACCGTACCAGCTTATTTCAACGACTCGCAACGTCAAGCCACCAAAGACGCAGGTAAGATTGCAGGTGTTGAAGTGCTGCGGATCATTAACGAACCTACTGCTGCTGCATTAGCTTATGGTTTAGACAAGAAAAGTAATGAAACGATCCTCGTTTTTGACCTTGGGGGCGGTACATTCGACGTATCCGTACTCGAAGTCGGCGACGGAGTGTTTGAAGTACTCGCGACTTCGGGTGATTCTCACTTAGGTGGAGACGACTTCGACAAGAAAATCGTCGATTATCTCGCTACCACCTTCATGAAAAACGAAGGGATCGACCTCCGCAAGGATCGTCAAGCCCTCCAACGGTTGACTGAAGCTGCTGAGAAAGCCAAGATCGAACTCTCAAGTGTTACTCAGTCCGAAATCAACCTCCCCTTTATCACAGCTACTCAAGACGGGCCAAAGCACGTCGAAATGACGCTGACTCGTGCTAAATTTGAGGAAATTTGTTCTGACTTGATCGATCGCTGTCGCGTCCCAGTCGAAAACGCCATCCGCGATGGTAAAGTCGATAAGAGCCGGATTGATGAAGTCGTGCTAGTCGGTGGTTCCACTCGGATTCCCGCAGTCAAAGAACTAGTCAAACGGTTACTCGGTAAAGAACCTAACGAAACTGTTAACCCTGACGAAGTAGTTGCAGTCGGTGCAGCGGTACAAGCTGGTGTCTTGGCTGGTGAAGTCAAAGATATCCTCTTACTCGACGTTACACCACTATCCTTGGGTGTTGAAACCCTCGGTGGTGTCATGACCAAGATTATCCCTCGCAACACTACCATCCCCACCAAGAAGTTTGAAACCTTCTCCACAGCGGTAGATGGACAAAGCAACGTCGAAATCCAAATCCTCCAAGGCGAACGGGAAATGTCCCGCGACAACAAGAGCTTGGGCACCTTCCGTCTCGACGGCATCCCCTCTGCACCACGCGGCGTACCCCAAATCGAAGTCACCCTCGACATCGACGCGAACGGCATCTTGAACGTCACCGCCAAAGACAAAGGAACTGGAAAAGAGCAATCCATCAGTATCACTGGTGCATCTACTCTCGACAAAACCGAAGTCGAACGGATGGTGCGCGAAGCTGAAAGTAATGCTTCCACCGACAAAGAAAATCGCGATAAGATCGATCGCAAAAACCAAGCTGATTCCCTCACCTACCAAGCTGAAAAGCAACTCCAAGAACTCGGCGATAAAGTCCCCGCAGCAGACAAAACCAAGCTCGAAGGCTTAATCAAAGAACTCAAAGAAGCGGTAACTAAGGAAGACGACACCGAAATCCAACGCCTGACTCCCGAAGTCCAACAAACCCTCATGGCAATCGGTAGCAACATCTACGCCCAAGCAGGTGCTAATGCTGGCGGTGGTAGCGATGACTCCGATGCAGGTACCCCCCCAGGCGGCGGTACAACTGGCGGTGCTGATGACGTAATCGACGCTGAATTCTCGGAAACTAAATAATCATCTAGTTCTCACAAATCGGCTTCCATCAGGAAGCCGATTTTTTTTGTGCAAACAGTAGATCTCAGCTCAGAATGGTGAATACTAAGTTTAGCCACTCTCATCTAGACCGATATTCAAAATCTAAAATAGGGCTTTAGGCATCGCCCACCATACTGATATTGGTGCGTTACGCTTTGCTAACACACCCTACAGCCTAAAACCTAAAACCTAAAACCTAAAGCCTAAAACCTAACCCCTAAACCGATGAATCTATTTGACGAAATCATCCCCGCACCGCCAGAAAAGGTTAATCTATATGCCCCATACTTTATGAAATCGGCAGCTAGACGAAACGTATTGCCTAAAGCGATTACTTTGTATCACAAAGGTGGACTCGGCGGACATCGATCGATCGAAGGTGGCGAAAAAATTCCCTATGCGATCGATTGGGTGATTCAAAATCTACCTGGCGATCTGACTAGGTGTACCATGATGTTTGATGACAATGCCGATCTCACCTACGATCTGAATCTGATGAATTCCGAACTAATCGGCTATCTGATTGACTGGCTGATCAATATCCGCGATGCTAATAATCCTGATTTCCCTCAGTACTTCTACCACAAACTGATGAAAATGGAAGGCTAGCGATGGAGGTATCAGACATCCCGCAGCTACTACTTCCGTACCTGTGTCAAATTAGAGATCTAGCGTAGGGGGTGAATGGTGGATGGTGAATCATGATGTCTCTCGATTCTCGTTCCGTAAGCGCAAAGCGCAGGCGTTGCCAACGCGAAGCGTCTCGTTCCGAGAAGAGGCTCCGCCAACGAGTGGGAAGGGAGTAGCTCGATCCCAAACCAAGCCAAAGCTCAATCGGGAACATCTCCACTACTAATACTAGTCATTGCGATCGCGTACAACCTAGATTAGGCTAGTGATAAAGAGTAAATTCACTCATCTATTGTCACTTGGTAATTACAAGTCCTCTTAAAAACGGCTGGCATTGGCGCAAGCAGTAATTAATACTGGGAAATAGAGCGCGATCGCTGCATACTAGATATTTGCGACTAGTTGGCGATTTTATATATTACTAATTATTGAATTAAGCAGTTAAATGACTGGGGATAATCGTGTGGGGATGGCTATGAAATATTTGCTGGTAGCTTCGACGGAAGCCTGTAGTGGGAAATCGGCAGTAATTTTGGGAATTGCCGATCGCTTACAAGAAAAGGGGATTGAGATTGCTTATACTCAGCCAGTAGTCAGTGGAAATGCTGCCAATCCGCTGATGGATAGCGATAATGAACTAATGGCGCAAGCATTATCCTTGCCCCCAGAGCGGCTGGGATTACCTTTGCTAGTACTGGATGCTGCCAGATCGATCGATCGAGTCACAGGGGCAGATACTCAAGACTACGCGAAATTACTCACAGAAAATGTCCGACACCTCCCTGGAAATCTAGTTATCCTCGAAGGTGGTGCCAATCTTCATGAAGGCAGCTTATTCGATCTGGCTACGGCTCAAGTAGCCCAATCTCTCGATGCTGGAGTTCTGCTTGTCAATCGTTACGATCCAGTCTCTAGCATCGATCTGCTCCTATCTGCCCAGCAGCAGCTTGGGAAAAGACTTTTGGGCTGTGTGATCAATGATATCCCTCGCGATCGGGTAAAGAGCGTCCAAGCCACTCTAGTACCCTATTTAGAACAGTCAGGCATCCCCGTATTCGGCATCGTTCATCGCAATGGTTTGTTGCGGAGTGTCACTGTCAAGCAGCTAGTCGCCCAACTCGATGCAGAAGTGTTGTGTCGTCCTGACAGGCTGGATCTAATGGTTGAGAGTTTATCGATTGGGGCGATGAATGTCAATTCGGCTCTAGAGTATTTTCGGCGGGGGAATAATATGGCGGTAGTCACTGGCGGCGATCGTGCGGATATTCAACTAGCTGCGCTAGAAACCTCTACACAGTGCTTGATTCTCACCGGACACCTTGCGCCTCAACCTTTCATCGTCAGCCGTGCTGAAGACCTAGAAATCCCCATTCTGTCGGTAGATCTCGATACCCTTACCACTGTGGAAATTATCGATCGGGCTTTTGGACAGGTGCGACTCCAAGAATCGATTAAAATCAATTGTGCGCGGGAGTTATTTGGCAATCATTGTGAAGTCGATCGATTAATATCCCTACTAGGCATCTAACGATCGCTAGGGTGGATGGTGGATGGTGAATGGTGAATGGTGAATCGATGTCGTCCATTTCTTGAGTGGGAAGGGAGCACTTGTGACGAGCCTTTGCCCTTCTTCTCTCATTCACACAGATCCACCACACTGAAGATCCCACCCCTACCCCAGATCTCTACTTTGACACAGGTATGGGAGTAAGTGGTTTCCTCACACCTAACAGCTCATTGACTAGTCTTCTTCGTCAAGCCAACTCAAATCGATCGAGTTAGCCGCAGTGCTAGTGGAGCTTGTAGCACTTTCTTCCAACCCTCTAGAAGTCGCCCGATTGCGAATTGCCATCAGTCTCTTAATCACCAGTTGAGGATCTGACTCGGGTTTGAGTGTGTAGAGTAAATTCTGTTGATTACAAGTGCCGCTAAATTGCGTGGTCGCACAGATTACAGGTAGCTTATTCAGAGTGCCAGCCGCGATAAATTTTAACTGTCCGCTGCGATACATCGATTGAAATCTAGCAGATACCTGCTGACAACGAACTTGGGGTGTAAATCCCGCTTCGCTGAATCCTTCCGAACTCCAAATCACTAGCGTTACATCACCTTTTTTGGTTTTAGCTATAGTTGCAGGTTTGCCATCTGACTTAGCACAGACAAAGTTAGTCGTGGCTGTCAAAGCTTGACTCGACGGCACAAATAGGCTACCACTTACCGCTGCGATCGTCACCAAACTTAACATCAAGAGGCGATGCGCTGAAAGAGTCGCTACCTGCAATAATTTTATAATTTACTCCCCAGATTCCTAACTTAAATAAACACCCACTCATCTCAAAATTCCGCACAAGTTCAGAACTAACTGATTTGCCCAATTAGATAATCGATGAATTGCCGTGCGGTACGTCCAGAGCGTCCATTGTGTCTCGTCGCCCATTGTAAGGCACGATGTTCGAGATCGTCACGCTGGATCGGCAATTGTGCTGACATCGCCAAATGGTGCACAATATCTAGATATTTGATTTGATCCGCAGGTTCAAAGGTCAGTGTAATTCCAAACCTGTCGCTAAAAGATAACTTTTCCTGGACTGTATCCCACATCTGAATCTCATCAGCATCCTGGGGTCTAGGACGATCTGCAAAGTATTCTCTCACCAAATGACGGCGATTGGAAGTGGCATAGACTACTACATTAGCAGGTCTAGCAATAATACTTCCCTCTAGCACTACCTTCAATGCTTTGAAAGCTTCATCATCTGCTTCAAACGAAAGATCGTCTATAAAAATAATAAATTTCTGTGGCAAATCGGTCAAGCGATCGAGAATTAACGGCAAATCTATCATCGCCGACTTACTCACCTCAACTAGCCGTAATTGACTATTGAGATCGTCATTTAGTAAGCCTTTAATTAGAGAAGATTTACCAGTTCCTTTGCCACCATATAGTAAAATATTTAGGGCTGGCTTACCAGCGAGTAAAGATTTTGTATTGTTAATTAGGGTGGCTTTCTGCTGCTCGTAGCCAACGAGATCGTCGATCCCGACTCGATCGGGATTAGCAATTCCTACTAGTTGTTGTTGCCATCTAAAAGCGCGATATTTACCAAAAATACCTACTCCAGATTGCTGGTAATATCGAGCGAGAACGTCAACTAATTCACCCCAATTTGTCGAGTGCAAAGCATCGATAATAGTCGATCGCTTTTCGCCGATCCGACATTCGAGCCAACAGATGGGTTTACCGCCGATCTGCTCCATCCATTGCGGGATATACTGTCCACAAGTATAAAGGATATGTAACGACTGAAGATCTTGTCCCGCCGCAGTCACTAGAGCTGATGACAATCTGTTTTGGCTCGGCTCGATCGACAACCCAGCATCGACTCGTTGTACCTGGAGACTAAAAGGATTTTCTGCCTGTAAAACTCGATCGATTAGATATTCTTCCCAACTACAATTTTCCACAGCCAAAGCCTTGAAAAAACGTCCGTAAGCAGTCAAACAAATCAGCGCATTGCCTTGAGATCTGTCACCACTGGCGATCGCTTGGAGCAGATCGATCAAAGCAATCCCCACCTCACTATCTAAAATATCTTGATAAATCAGTAATCCCGCAATTGCCCGCTGCATCTGATGGAGTTCGGGAGTTCGTCGATCGTGATGGGAGGAAGTCATAAGATAGAGGGTAGAGGGTAGAGGGTAGAGAGTGAGTAGTGAATGGTGAATGGCTTGCACTGAGCGAAGCCGAAGTGTGAATAGTGAATTAACTTGATAATTATTTAGTTAGGCTTTAGGCTTTAGCTGTAGGGTGTGTTAGCAAAGCGTAACGCACCAATATCAGTAGAGTAGGCAATGCTCATCAGCCAGATTTCAGGTATTATCAATTTGACAAAAGATTTACTTAACTTAATGTTATTTGCGATTCTCTTGCAGAGAGGCTGTACCTACGGTAGGCTACGCCAACGCCAACGAGAGGCAATCTGTTTTTTATTCGTCCGAGGGGGATCTCATTTCTACTAGCTACCGATCGCTAGTGGCTGTATCCTAGATTAAGTATTTATATGCGTTAGATTAACAATCGCTCTTTAATATATGTCTGCCGATCTTACAAACTCACCCCAGACAATCCGCATCGCTTCGCGGAAAAGTCAACTAGCACTGGTGCAAACCTATTGGGTGCAAGCCGAGTTGCAGAAGCACTTTCCAGATCGCACCTTTGAAGTCGAGATGATGAGTACCCAAGGCGATAAAATCCTGGATGTACCCCTGGCGAAAATTGGGGATAAAGGGTTATTTACCAAAGAACTCGAAGTCAAAATGCTCGATCGATCGGCAGATCTAGCAGTCCACTCACTCAAAGACCTCCCCACCAATCTACCAGAAGGATTGATGCTCGGTTGTATTACCGAGCGTGAAAATCCAGCCGATGCGCTGGTTGTCAATGCCAAATACGCAGGTTCCCAGCTTCATACCCTCCCCGCAGGTGCCGTAATTGGGACATCTTCACTCCGTCGCTTGGCTCAACTCCGCCATCATTTTCCCCACTTTGTGTTCAAAGATGTGCGGGGCAATGTCAATACTCGGTTGGCAAAGCTAGACGCTGGTGAATATGATGCGCTGATCCTCGCCGCTGCGGGCTTACAACGCCTGGATTTTGGAGATCGTATCCACCAGGTCATTCCCCCAGAATTGTCCCTCCACGCAGTCGGACAAGGCGCACTCGGGATCGAATGTCGGACTGAAGATCCCGAAATTCTCGCGCTCCTCCAATCCTTACAACATCAACCCACAGCTTATCGTTGTTATGCAGAGCGGGCTTTCCTGCGGGAACTAGAGGGTGGTTGTCAAGTACCGATCGGGGTCAATACTACCATCGAGGGTGACAATCTCACCCTCGTCGGGATGGTATCTAGTCTCGATGGACAACGATTAGTCACAGATACGATTACAGGTTTGGCTACCAATGCCGAACAAATTGGCAAAGATCTCGCCCATCAACTTCGCAGCCAAGGCGCACAAACCATCCTCGATGAAATCTTTGAATTGGTACGTCGAGATGGTTTGAAAAAAGTGTTGGACGAACAGACAAATAGTTAATAACGCTGCCAACAAAATTAAGGGTAGGGGCAATTCATGAATTGCCCCTACCCTTAATTTT
>ENA-OFCD01001398-OFCD01001398.1-metagenomes-genome-assembly--contig:-NODE-1398-length-12151-cov-6.092345_pt1 | contig 12151 bp, 13 predicted proteins | sample MGYA00153392_OFCD01 | MGnify analysis MGYA00153392 | reverse complement strand
GTCTTGAACTGGGCTTTCGCGCTGGCGAACTTGCTGAAGCTACGCTGCTCGCCAGCGGCGTCAGCCTGGAGCAGAGTCGTTCCAGTTTTTGCGAGCGTTGGGGCGTTCCCCTAACCGAGACCGATGTGGCCTCGACCTGGATCTTGGGGTGGACGCGGATCACCGCCACCAGCCTGAATGAACCGGCGAAACCCGATGGCACCAAGAAGAAGTGACCCGATGACCCCCTCCAGAAAATTGGCAAGTTGGACTCTGCTGTGCCTGGCGCTTGCAGGATGTGGCGAATCCCGGCTGACTGTCGAATTGCGGGATCAGACGCGGGATAGCGATCTGGCAGCGGCGCGCATCACTGCCGGCAAATTGTATTCGAGCAACGACGACCGCTTGCTAGCTGGCATGGAGCAGGGACTCCTGGCGCACCTCCAAGGAGACGCGGCGGGCAGTGACCAGCAACTGGAGGCGATCGCCCCGCTGGTCGACGCCCACCCCGAGTGGGGCCCACGGATCGTCAAGGGCGCCTGGTGGCGCTCGGCGATCAACCTGCGGTTCTTCGAGGCGCTGCGCCTGAACCTATCGGCCCACGAAGAGCCCACCGCCGCCTGACCGCCGCTTAAGGTGCGGCCCATGGCACAGATCGGCGTCACCAGCGAGGTCGGGCGGTTGCGCACGGTGCTGCTGCACCGCCCCGGCCCCGAGCTCTCGCGACTGACGCCCCGCAACAACGCTGATCTGCTCTTCGACGGCTTGCCCTGGGTTGCCAGGGCGCAGGAGGAACACGACGGCTTCGCCGAGGCCCTCCGCAGCCGGGGCGTCGAAGTCCTGTATCTGCACGACCTGCTGGTCACCGCGCTCGACCGGCCGGACGCACGCGGCGAAGTGGTGCGGACGGCGGTCTCGCCGACCGTCGTGGGGCCCACCCTGGCTGCCGTCCTGCGTCAATGGCTGCTCGAACTGCCGAGCGCCGATCTGGCCCGGGTCCTCGCGGCCGGGCTGACCCACGACGAGTTGCCACGCAGGGGTCCCGAGGGCGTGGTGGCGCGGCTCGCCGGGCCGGGTGACTTCGTCCTGCGACCGCTGCCCAACCTGCTGTTCACCCGCGACACCTCGGTCCTGGTCGCCGACCACGTCGCGATCACCAGCCCGTCGATGCGGGCGCGCCAGCGCGAGACCTCCCTGACCGGCGCGATTTTCACCCACCACCCCCGCTTTGCCGGCACCCCGCTGCTGTACGGCGGCAGAGGGGAGGAAGCCTGGTTCGAAGGCGGTGACGTGCTCCTGCTCGCGCCCGGGGTCATCGCCGTCGGGGTTGGTCAGCGCACGACACCAGCCGGCGTAGAGGCGTTCTCGCTGCGCGCGTTCGCTGCCGGCGTGGCGCAGACCGTCCTGGCTGTACCCATCGCGCAGGAGCGGGCGACGATGCACCTCGACACCATCTGCACGATGGTCGACGTCGACGCCGTGGTGATGTTTCCCGCAGTCGCCGACACCCTGCTGGCGTATTCCGTGACCCCGGACGGCGAGGGCGGGCTCGTCGTCGGTGCGCCAACCGGGTTCCTCGAAGCGGCTGCCAAGGCGATGCAGATCGACCGGCTCCGGCACGTCGACACCAACCTCGATCCGGTCACCGCCGAGCGCGAGCAGTGGGACGACGGCAACAACACCCTCGCGCTGGCACCGGGCCTGGTCGTGGCGTACGAGCGCAACACCGAGACCAACGCCCGGCTCGAGGAAGCCGGTGTCGAGGTCGTCCGGATCGCGGGCAGCGAGCTCGGCAGCGGCCGCGGCGGCCCACGCTGCATGAGCTGTCCGGTGGCCCGGGATGCGCTGCCCTTGGTGGGGTAGCGGTCCGTCACGAGGGTGGCGGCGTCGCCCCCCGCCCCCACCTAGGTGACACGCGGTCGTGTCGTCGTTCGGGCCCGACCGTGGATCTCGGCTCCAACCGGTGTCGCCGCGCCGGGCCGGGGCATCATCGGGCTCGTGCCCCCATCCCCGGTCCCGCCGCGCTCCCCCGTCCTGTCGCCGCCCAGGACCACGCGGCGTAGCGCCTGATGAGGGCGGCGGTGGTCGGCGCCGGCATCTCGGGCACCGCCTGCGCCCGCGCGCTGGTCAGCGGCGGACACCAGGTGACGGTCCTGGACCAGGGGCGGATGCCGGGTGGTCGGCTGGCCAGCCGTCGCCTGCAGGGCCGGCCGGTCGACCTCGGGGCGTCGTACTTCACCGTCGGCGACCAGAGCTTCCAGACGATCGTCGACGACTGGTCCGCACGCGGCCTGGCCCGGCCCTGGACCGACACCTTCGCCTCGATCGACCCCGGCGGCGGGTACGTCGACAAGCCCGGGCCGCTGCGCTGGGGTGCGCCGGGGGGCCTGCGGTCCCTGGTCGAGGACCTGGCCGAGGGGCTGGACATCGAAACGGGCCGCGAGGTCAAGGCCGTCGGCCCCGGGCCGATCGTGGACGGCGAGGCGTACGACGCCGTCGTGCTGGCGATGCCCGACCCGCAGGCACTGCGGCTGCTGGCACCGGGCGACCCGGCGGCGGCGCTGCTGGGTGACCGCGCATGGGAGCCGTCCCTCGCCCTGGCCGCGGGTTTCGAGGAACGCAGCTGGCCGTTTGCCGGCGCCTTCGTGCAGGACGACGATGTGCTGTCGTGGATCGCCGACGATGGCAGCCGGCGCGGTGACGGCGCAGCCGTCCTGGTGGCGCACTCCACGCCCCGCTTCGCGGCGCAGTGGCTGACCGAGCCTGACCAGGCGGGCCCGCCGATGATCGCGGCGCTGCGCGGCCTGCTCGACGTGCCTGCGCCGACCTGGACGTACGTGCAGCGCTGGACGTACGCCAAGCCGGTCGGCACCCGGGATGCGCCGTACGGGCTGGTGGGTGCGGTCGGACTGTGCGGTGATGGCTGGGGCCGGTCGAAGGTCGAGGCCGCCTGGCTCTCCGGCGACGCCCTCGGCCGAGCCCTGTGTGCTCGCTGACGACCGGCACCGACGCCGGCCGCGAGCACCGGACCGTCAGCCGCGACCGGCCATCCGGAGCACCCGGGCCGGCTCGTTGCTGATGATCGCGTCGACGCCGAGGTCGAGCAGGTAGGCGATGTCGTCGGGTTCGTCAACGGTGAAGACGTGCACGCGGCCGCCGCCGGAGTGCACCCGTTGCACGTAGCGAGGGTGCTCGCGCACCACCTGCAGGCACACCGAGGCGGCCCAGACATGCGGCGGCAGGCTGCCGTCCCGCAGCCGCAGTGGCACCCGGTTCATGTTGAGCACGGTCGGTAGCTTTGGCGCGAGAGCGTGCACCCTGCGCAGCGACGTGGACGAGTACGACAGGACGGCCACGCGGGAGGACGACCGGGTCAACGGCCGGGTGAGCGCGTACCGCTCGAGGAGGTCGATCAGCCCGCGCTCGACCAGCGCGCCGTACCGGGTGGGGTGCTTGGTCTCGACCTGCAGCTGCACGGCGTGGTCGCCGTCGTGGTCGAGCACCAGCTGCAGCAGCCGCTCGAAGGTGAGGACCCGGCCGGCGTCCTGGTCGACCTGCTCCCACGACGCGTGGATCGATGGGTCGCGCCCGCGGTCCTTCCACGAGGCGAAGTCCAGCTCGTGCAGGTCTTTCAGCTCCAGGGTCGAGACGACCCCGCGCCCGTCGCTCGTGCGGTCGACCTTGCGGTCGTGCACGCAGACCAGCACACCGTCGCGGGTGAGCCGGACGTCGCACTCCAAGGCGTCGACGCCGTCCGCGAGCGCGGCCTCGAAGGCTTGCAGGGTGTGCTCGGGGTGGCTGCCGGAGGAGCCCCGGTGGGCGACGACCTGCACGCGTCGGGACACCCGCTGATCGTGCCGTACCGACGCCCGATGCGGCCCTGCGAGAAGATGGCACATGACCGACTACGACCTCGTCGTCCTGGGTGCAGGGGCCACCGGCCTCGGCGCCGCCCGTGAGGCCCGCCGCCTGGGGCGGTCGGTGGCGCTCGTCGAGGCCGAACGGCCGGGCGGCGACTGCACGCACTTCGGCTGCGTGCCGAGCAAGGCGCTGCTGGAGACCGCCCGCCGGGTCCAGGCGGCGCGCAGCGGTCCGGCATACGGCTTCACCGCCGACGTCACCGTCGACTTCGCCCGGGTGATGACCCGCGTACAGGCCGTGATCGCCGAGATCGAGCTCGACGAGTCACCGGAGCTGCTGCGGCGACAGGGCATCGACCTGGTCAAGGGCTGGGCGAGCTTCACCTCCCCGACGACGATGCAGGTCGAGGGGCGGGAGCTGAGCAGCCGACGGTTCGTCGTCGCCAGCGGCTCGCGTGCCACGGTGCCGCCGATCGACGGGCTCCGTGACGTGCCGTATCTGGACAACACCACCGTGTTCGGCCTGCGCGAGCTGCCCGGGCACCTCGTCGTGCTCGGGGGCGGCCCGATCGGTATCGAGCTGGCGCAGGCCTTCCGCCGCCTCGGCGCAGAGGTGACGGTGGTCGAGGGGCTGCCCAGCATCCTCTCGCGAGAGGAGCCCGAGGCGCAGGCGGCGGTGACCGCCGTCCTGGAGCGCGAGGGCGTCGTGCTGCGTACGGGCGTCAAGCTCACCCGGGTCACGGCCGGTCCGGTGCTGCACCTGGACGACGGCAGCACCGTCAGCGGGACGCACCTGCTCGTCGCGGTCGGCAGGACGCCCACCACCGGCGGCTTCGGGCTGGACCTGACCGGCGCCAAGGTCGACGCCCGCAAAGCGGTCGTGACCGACAAGCACCTGCAGGCGGCCGACACGGTCTGGGCAGCCGGCGACTGCACCTCCCCCCTGCAGTTCACCCACGTCGGCTTCGAGCAGGGCCGCATCGCCGCAAAGAACGCTTTCGGCTCGGCCACCAAGCCCGGCAGCCGGTCGACCTGGGACGACCGCGTGGTTCCGTGGGTGACCTTCACCGAGCCGGAGGTAGCCCACGTCGGTCTGACAGAGGCCCAGGCCTTCGAGCAGCACGGCGACAGCGTGCTCGTGTCGTACGTGCCGGACAGCAGGGCCGACCGCCCGCGTACAGCCGGGGAGACCGACGGCTTCGTCAAGCTGCTGGCGCTGCCGGGCCGAGTCGGGGGCGCCAGCCTGTCCAAGCTCGTCGGGATGACGGTCGTGGGGCCGATGGCCGGGGAGCAGATCGCCGAGGGCGCCCTGGCGATGCGCTCCGGAATGTTTGCCTTCCGGCTCGCCCAGGTCATCAAGGCCTATCCGACGTACGGGATCTCGACGCGGGTCGCGGCGGCCCGGCTGTTCCGTGAGCAGGACGGCGAGCGCGCCCGCCCCGCCCGTCCCTGACTCGGTGCTTGGACGGCGATCGGGGGTGGCGTAGGCGGCCCGGCTACTTGAGCAGCCGGGAGAGGCGGCGGTCGGCAAGCGGCTTGCCACCGGTCTGGCAGGTCGGGCAGTACTGCAGCGCCTTGGTCGAGAAGGAGACCTCGCGGACCGTGTCGCCGCAGCGGGGGCAGGGCTGGCCGGCCCGGCCGTGGACGGACAGGCCGCTCTTCTTCTCGGCCTTGAGGGCTTTCGCGGCCAGGCCCTCGGCGCGACCGACGGCGGCGCGCAGGGTCCCGACCAGGACGTCGTGCAGCCGCTGGACGTCGTCGGGGCGCAGCGAGGACGTCGGCTTGAACGGCGACATCCGCATCTCCCACAGCACCTCGTCGCTGTAGGCGTTGCCGACCCCGGCGAGCACGCTCTGGTCGGTCAGCACCCCCTTCACCTGACCTCGTACCCCGGCCAGCAGACCGGCGAGCACGTCGGAGGTGAACGACGGGTCCAGCGGGTCGATGCCCAGGCGGGCGACGCCGGGCACCTGCGCCGGGTCGCGGACGACGTAGACCGCAAGCCGCTTCTGGGTGCCCTGCTCGGTCAGGTCGAAGCCGCCGGCCGGCTCCCCCTGCGCCGTCGCGAGGTGCACGCGCAGCGCCATCGGGCCCTTCCCTGGTTTCGGCGGGGCAGGTGGCAGCGAGTCGCGCCACTGCAGCCAGCCGGCCCGGGCCAGGTGCACCACCAGGTGCAGGCCGTCGACGTCGAGGTCCAGGAACTTGCCGCGCCGGACCACACCGGTGACCTGCAGCCCGGCCAGCGCGGTGACCGGCGGGTCGTACGTCTTCAGCACCTGGATGCTGGTCACGTCGACGCGGGCGACGGTGCAGCCGACGGCCCGCCCGCGTAGGAAGGCGGTCAGCGCTTCGACCTCGGGTAGCTCGGGCACGCTTGCAGCCTGTCAGACCGCGGCGGCCCCCGGGTAGGTTGTCGTCACCACGACGACAAGGGGCCGGCATGTCCACCGCGCTGCTCACCGACCGGTACGAGCTGACGATGCTCGACGCCGCGCTGGCCTCCGGGGTCGCCGGGCGGCGGGCCGTGTTCGAGGTCTTCGCCCGCCGGCTCCCGCCGGGGCGCCGGTTCGGCATCGTGGCCGGGCAGGGCCGGCTGCCGGGCCTGCTCGCCGAGCTGTCGTACGACGCCGCCGAGATCGAGGCGCTGCGCGACGTCGTCGGGCCGCAGACCCGCGAATGGCTGACCGGGCGCCGGCTCGGGGTGACGATCAGCGCCTACCCGGAGGGCTCGACATATGTTCCCGGCTCCCCGGTGATGACCGTGGACGGCTGCTTCGGCGAAGGCCTGCTGCTCGAGACGCTCGTGCTGTCGGTGCTCAACGCCGACAGCGCCGTCGCGTCCGCCGCCGCGAGGATGGTGCTGGCCGCGTGGTGACGACAACGGCGGCCGGCCGCTCCTGGAGATGGGCAGCCGGCGTACGCACGAGCAGGCGGCGGTGTCGGCGGCCCGCGCGGCCTACGTTGCGGGCTTCAGCGCGACCAGCAACCTGGAAGCCGGCCGGCGGCACGGCGTGCCGACCGTCGGGACCACCGCCCACTCGTTCGTGCTCGCGTACGCCTCCGAGCGCGAGGCGGTAGAGGCGCAGGTCGCGGCGCAGGGCGTGGGGACGACGGTCCTGGTCGACACCTATGACACCGCGCAGGGCATCCGCACCGCGGTCGAGGTCGCGGGCGGCGGGCTCGGGGCGATCCGCCTCGACAGCGGCGACCCGACAGTGCAGGTACGCAAGGCCCGCGCCCTGCTCGACGAGCTCGGCGCCACCGGCACGCGGATCGTCGTCACGGGCGACCTCGACGAGCACGCGATCGCCGGGCTCGCCGGCGAACCTGTCGACCGGTACGGCGTCGGTACCAGCGTGGTCACCGGCTCCGGCGCGCCGACCGCTGACTTCGTCTACAAGCTGGTGGCCATCGCGGACTCGGACGCACCCGACGCGCCGCTGCGGCCGGTGCACAAGCGCAGCGAGGGCAAGACCTCGCACGGCGGGCGCAAGTGGGCGTGGCGGACCACGGACGGCGAGCTGCTACGACGTACGCCCGAACGGGTGCCCGGCGCGCAGCCGCTACAGGCGCCGCTGCCGGCCGACGAGGACCTGCTGGCCGCTCGCGAGACCTGTGCCGCCGCCCTCGCGGCGCTCCCTGAGCAGGCTCGTCGGCTCGACCCCGGCGACCCGGCGTGGACCGCCGTCCTGGAGGATGCATGATCCCTGAGCAGGAGTTCCTGCGGGCATACGACCCGTCGGCGTTCCCACCGTTCGGCCTGACGGTGGACGTCGTCCTGCTGACCGTGCGCGAGGGGCGCCTGCAGGTGCTGCTCGTCGAGCGCGACACCCACCCGTTTCGCGGGATGCTGGCGCTGCCCGGCGGCTTCGTGCAGCCCGACGAGGATCTCGACGCGGCCGCGATCCGCCGGCTCGGGCAGGAGACCGGGGTGCGCCGCGAGCTGGCTCACGTCGAGCAGCTCGGGGCGTTCGGCGCGCCCGGCCGCGACCCGCGGATGCGGGTGGTGTCGGTGGCGTACCTGGTGTTCGCGCCCGACCTGCCGGCGCCCTGGCCCGGGCCGTCGACCCGCTCCGTCGCCTGGGTGCCGATCGGTGCGGTCCAACCGGACCGGCTGGCGTTCGACCACGCGACCGTCCTCGCCGCCGGCGTCGAACGGGCCCGCGCAAAGCTCGAGTACTCGCCGTACGCCACGGCGTTCTGCCCGGCGGACTTCACCGTCGCCGAGCTCCGGCACGTGTACGAGGCGACCTGGGGCACCGTGCTCGACCCGCGCAACTTCCACCGCAAGGTCACCGGAACACCGGGCTTCCTGGTGCCGGTCGGCCGCGACGGTTCGCCCGGGCCGGGCGGCGGCCGGCCGGCGGCGCTGTACCGGCGCGGCGGGGCCACCCAGCTGCACCCGGCGATGTTGCGCCCACCGCGCGGCTGACCCCGGCGTCGACGCTTCAGCGAGCCGCGAAGTGGTCCAGCGGCCCGTGCCCGGCGCCGAGCCGCCAACCAGCCCCACCGGCGAGCGCCCGGCCCACGTACGCCTTCGCGGCCCGCACCGCGTCGTGCACGTCCTGCCCGCCCGCGAGGCCGGCCGCGATCGCCGCCGCGAGGGTGCAGCCGGTGCCGTGCGTGTTGGCCGTTGCCAGCCGGGGCGCCCGCAGCTCGCTGACCCGCGCGCCGTCCCACAGCACGTCCACGGCCTCGAGGTCGGTTCCGTCGACGCGATGGCCGCCCTTGACGACCACCGCGCGCGGGCCCAGGGCGCCGAGGGCGCGGGCGGCCTCACGCTGCTCGGCGAGCGTGCCGATCGTGGAACCGAGCAGCGCCTCTGCCTCGAGCAGGTTGGGTGTCAGCACGGCGGCGTGCGGCAGCAGCAACTCGACGTAGGCGAGCTCGGCGCGCTGCTCGAGCAGCCGGGCGCCGCTGCTCGCCACCATCACCGGGTCGACCACCAGGTGCGGGAGCCGTCCTTGCGCGGCCAGCCGGGCGACCGCCTCGACGACCTCCTGCGTACCCAACATGCCGGTCTTGACGGCCCGGACGTCGAGGTCGTCGAGCACCGCCTCGATCTGCGCGACCACGAAGGCTGCCGGCACCGGGAGCACGCCACACACCTCGCGGGTGTTCTGTGCGGTGACGGCGGTGACCGCACAGGTGCCGAAGACCCCGAGGGCGGAGAACGTCTTGAGGTCGGCCTGCAGCCCCGCGCCGCCGCCGGAGTCCGACCCCGCGATCGTCAGGGCGACCGGCGGCGTCGCATCGACGGGCTGGGTCACGGGCCGCCCCGTAGCGCTTCGAGCAGGGCCGCGACGGCGCGGTCGGGGCGGTCGGCGCGCATCACGGCACCGAGCACGGCGACGCCGTGGGCACCGGCCGCCCGGGCCTGCTGCGCGCGCGCGGGGCTGTCGACCCCGCCGAGGGCGTACGCCGGTGGCGCACCCGGCAGCAGCGCGGCGAGCCCGTCCGGGTGCAGCGCGGGACCGTAGCCGGGCTTGCTCGAGGTCTCCCACACCGGCGAGACGGTCACCCAGTCGCAGTCGTTCGCGGCAGCCAGCTCGCGGGCGTCGTGGCAGGACCGGCCGAGCAGGGCGGGTCGGGGCACCGGCACGACGTCGGCGGCCGCCAGGTGCATCGCCTCGCCACGCATCGCGGTGCCGGCCAGGACGAGCAGGACGCCTTCAGAGACGGTGTCCGCGACCGCCGAGTCATCAAGCACGGCCCGCAGCTCGTCGGCGAGCCGGGCCCGGTCGTCGTCCGGTAGGTCCTTCTCGCGCAGCACGACGGCGCGGGCGCCGCCGTCGACAGCCGCGCGGACGACGTCGACCAGCGGCCGCACGCAGGCGTGCCGGTCGGTGAGGACCAGCAACCGGGGCAGTGCCCGCCGGGGGGGAAGTCCGGGCGTGCCGGTCACAGGTCGGGCCTGCCGTGCTGCTGGGTGGAGGCCCTGGCGTGCCAACGGCGCGGGATCCGGCCCGCGAGGTGGGCGAGGCGCCCGCCCTCGACGGCGAGCCGCATCGCCAGGGCCATCCGCTCCGGGTCGCGGGCCCTCGTGACGGCGGAGGCCAGCAGCACGGCGTCGCAGCCCAGTTCCATCGCGAGCGCCGCGTCCGACGCCGTACCGATGCCGGCGTCGAGGACCACGGGCACGGTGAGCGCCTCGCGGATCAGCGCGATGCTGTGCGGGTTACGGATGCCCAGGCCGCTGCCGATCGGCGAGCCGAGCGGCATGACGGCTTCGCAACCCGCGTCGGCGAGCCGGCGGGCCACGACCGGGTCGTCGCCGGTGTACGCCAGGACCGAGAAGCCGTCCGCGACGAGCTGCTCGGCGGCGTCCAGGGTCTCGATCGGGTCCGGCAGCAGGGTGTCCTCGTCGCCGATGACCTCGAGCTTGACCCAGTGGGTCCCGAACGCCTCCCGGCCGAGCTGCGCGGCCAGCACCGCCTCGCGGGCGGTCATGCAACCGGCGGTATTGGGCAGCAGCCGTACGCCGGCCCGCTCGATGACGTCGAGCAGCGCGCCCCCGGCCGCGGCGTCGACCCGTCGCAGCGCGACGGTGACGATCTGGGTGCCGGAGGCCGCGATGGCCCGCTCGAGCACCTCCATGCTCGGCACACCGCCGGTGCCCAGCAGCAGCCGCGACCCGAACTGCTGCCCGGCGAGCCCGAAGGCGTCCTCAGCCACCAGCGACCGCCGCGAGCACCTCGACCACGTCGCCGTCGCGGAGCTGGGTGCTGCCCCAGGCGCTGCGCGGCACGACCGCAGAGTTCCTGGCGACGGCCACCCGGCGCGCATCGGGCGCCCGGGCGGCCACCAGATCGGCCACCGTCGCCAGGTCCGCGAGCTCGGCCGGTGCGCCGTTGACGGTCAGCTGCATGGCGCGACCAGGTCGCCGGTGACACCGGAGAAACGCGCGGCCGTGAACGGTGCTGCCACCTCAGGCAGCACCCCGGTCGCCAGCAGCGTGGCGGTGACGTCGGCGGTGACCGGGGTGAGCAGCACCCCGTTGCGGTGGTGCCCGGTCGCGAGCACCAGCCCCGGCAGTACGCAGGGCCCCAGCAGAGGGGCGTTGTCGGGCGTACCCGGCCGAAACCGTGCCAGGGTCTCCACCAGCTCCAGCTCGGTGCTGGCGGGCACGACCTCGGCGGCGTCACGGAGCAGATCGAGTACGGCCCCGGCGGTCACCCGCGCGTCGTAGCCCAGCTCCTCGACGGTGGCGCCGACGGCCAGCCAGCCCACGCCGTACGGCACCAGGTAGACGGCCCGACCGCGCACCAGCGCCCGGACGGTGCCCGCCAGGACCGGCGCCCCACGCAGCCGGAGGATCTGCCCTTTCACCGGGCGTACGGGGACGGCGCCCGCAGGAACGCCTGGCAGCCGCGAGCTGTCGGCGCCCATCGCCAGCACGACGGTGTCGGCCGGCAGCTGGGTGCCGTCGGCCAGCTCGACCCCGCAAGCGCGACCCGCCTGGACGACCAGCTCCGCAGCCCGCGCGGGCACGGTATGCACGCCGGCGACGGCGGCGGCAACGACCAGCGCCGCGTGCAGCGCCCGCGGATCGACGGAGTGGTCGCCGGGGACCACCAGCCCGCCCCGGATCCGCGTCGACAGGCTGGGCTCGCGGCGCCGGCACTCGCGAGGGGTGAGCCGATCGGCGGCCAGGCCGAGCTCGCGCTGGTAGGCGTGCAGCTCGCCGATCGCGACCAGGTCGTCGGCGTCGACGCCGACCAGCAGGGTGCCGGCGGTGCTGAGCGGGACCGGGCAGCCGGACGCCTCCTGCAGCTCGGCGGCGAACGACGGCCAGCGCTCGAGTGACGCGCGGGACAGCGCGAGCAGCTGGTGCTCGCCGTACGCCGCCTCGGTGACCGGCGCGAGCATGCCGGCCGCCGCCCGGGAGGCGCCGTCGCCGGGCGCATCGTCGACGAGGGCGACCGACAGCCCGGTGAGCGCCGCGCGCCAGGCCACCGCGAGCCCGATGACCCCGCCGCCGGCGACGACGACATCGGTCATGCCGGCCCCGACACTGATCCCGGCCCCAGCGCCCGCAGGAGCGCGCGGACGGCCTCGGCGGGGTCGGCAGCGCCCGACACAGCAGCCACGACGGCGACGCCGTGTGCCCCGGCGGCCAGCAACTCGGGGACCCGGGCTGCGGTGATCCCGCCGATCGCGATGACGGGTATGTCGACTGCGGCGGTCACGGCGGCGACGCCGGCCGACCCGATCGGCTCCGGCAGCCCGTCCTTCGTCGCCGTTGCCCAGGCCGGCCCGACCCCGAGGTAGTCGGCGCCGGCGGCCACCAGCGACGCAGCGAGCACCGGCTC
>ENA-OFCD01001396-OFCD01001396.1-metagenomes-genome-assembly--contig:-NODE-1396-length-12160-cov-8.421066_pt1 | contig 12160 bp, 10 predicted proteins | sample MGYA00153392_OFCD01 | MGnify analysis MGYA00153392 | reverse complement strand
ATTTGCTAGATGCAGATTTTACTGACCCGGATCTGGGGGTACCGACCCCCAGACCCCCCGTTGAGGAGCGGAACGCCGCCCCTCAAACTCCCCTACGTATGGATGGCGTGTGTGAAGCTTGGAGCGGCATTCACTTCATTCTAGATTATAGTTGGGAGTTACTTGATTAGAATTTAGTCTACTCCCTTCCCACCCAAGAAATAGACATTCAGCATTCACACTGTGCCTACGGCAGGCTAACGCCAATAGTGCAAGCCATCCACCATCCACCGTTCACCCCTACCCTAGATATTTAGCAAGTTTGGAGTTTAATCAGATGTTAATATCTCAATAACCTTCTACTGGTCAATTACTGCGATGATCTGTGCAGGGAGCTACTTAGTCAGCCTCCAAATAGTGTATTATCATGAGTACAACTGCAAACTTGTTAAACCTCGGCATTGTGACTTCAACCGTTCCCCTTCCCAATTCGTCAGAGCATCAACAGACGAGCGAACTAGACACACCTTTAAAACGGTTATGTCAAAAGGCTATGTCTGGTGAGGAAGCTATTACACTTCTACAGAAATATTGGATGCTGCCACAATTGCAGCGAGAAATAATTCTCGATGCAGAGCTAGATTCAGTCATCTGTAGTCAAGAGGAAACTTTCAGTGCATACAAGGCTTTTTATCACAAGTATCAGATTAACTCAGATGAAGATCGAGCTACATGGCTAGAGCGAAATAAATGTACCTTGGAGCAGTTCGAGCATTCAGTACTCAGAACTATCAAACTCGATCGCTTCAAGCAATCAACTTTTGGGAGTAAGGTTGATTCCTACTTTTTGCAGCGCAAAAGTCAACTCGATCGAGCTGTCTATTCACTATTACGTGTCAAAGATCCGTATCTGGCGCAAGAGCTGTTTTTTCGGATTCAAGACCAAGAAGCAACTTTTGCCGAACTAGTCAAACAGTATTCTGGCGGACAGGAAGCTGAAGTCGGTGGCATAGTTGGCCCTCATGAGCTATCTGTACCTCACCCAGCTCTAGCGCAAAAATTACTCTCACTTCAACCAGGACAATTAGCACCTCCAGTGCAAATTGCTGACTGGTTCGTAATAGTGCGACTAGAAAAATACCTACCCGCTCAATTAGATCCAGTCATGCGAGCACGGTTAATTGATGAAATGTACGAGCAATGGCTCCAGGCTAAGTTAAATCAATTACCGATCGATAGTTAATAGTTGTTTGTTTAGCTGTATTTTATTATTTTTAACACTTATTTTTATAAATGTATTTGACGCTCGATACTTCAGTAGAATTGAGGCTAGTAAATATTTATACATTCATCTTAAATCCGCCACTTAATCTCTGGTGGATGAGTACAAATCACCGCCATCATAAATTAATATTGGGCGATGGGAACATCACTGACGATTATTATTACACACCATAGATTTAGTAGTCGATCCGAGCGTCAATGCTCTCGATCGCGATCGTCAGAACGGGCAGAAGCAGCGGAGCAAAATCAATCTAATAAAATAGATATTCCGCGAACGATCTCAAAATTTTAGACAAGATTTTATGACTTATACACCAGAAGCACCAGCAGTTTTCCTATCGCAAGTCGAGCCATTTAGTCAGTTATCTGGCAGTGCTCAGGCAAAACTCGCCCAAATTGCTCAATATTATCGGTATCATGTCGGACAACCGATCGCCATCCGCGATCGACTTTCAGCACAGATTAATGTAGTCGTTGAAGGTACTGTGCGCTTGCTGGGATATCCGAGCGAGCATAGTTCGCCCGTGACGATCGAGCGATTGCAAGCTGGCGGGACGATCGGCGCGATCGGGATGATTCGGGGCGTACCTTGTGAATCAGCGATCGCCTCGACAGAAGCTATTTGTCTGACTTTTCCGGCTGAATCATTCATGCAGGTAGTCGCCACAGAACCGCTCTTAAAGCAATATTTTTACGATCGCCCCAACCAGATCGAAATATTTGAATTGCTCCGGTTAGAACTCGATCGGCACCCCAATCAAGCCCAATTACTGCGAGCGTTAGGAGTTGATTCACTCAAAGATCTCGCCCTCAAAGCTTCTGGCTTTGCCGTTGTCTATCGATCGGCACAAGAGATTCCCGCAGTAATGAGAAATTGGGATTGGTTCATCGCCAGCCAATCGCCAGATGCTGGCTCCTCAAATAATGGACGGACTTACTCGATCGGGGATCGGCTCGATCTCGACTCCTTCCAATCCAAACAAGAGCTACGCCTGATCGGACTTCCACCCAATATATTACAAGCTGCTCCACCTGTCGATAGCGAGCGCATTATCGATATCGACGATGCGATGACTATCCCCAACTCTTCAGATCTGAGCATTAGGCAACCGGATGAAATCGCCTACGCACCAGATCTACCCCTCACCCTCGATACCCCAACCAAATCGCCCCAAAAATATGCGATCGTCCGTGGGAAGGGACAAATCGATGGCAGCGTTGCTTGTTTTGAAATGCTGGCAAACCAGTACAAAATCCCCTTCCGGCGCGATTCAGTCCGCAAAGTAATCGCCCACCATGTCGAGCAATCAGGCGGGGTTTCGCTCCAATTTTGTGGTGCTGTGGCTGACTTCTTGGGGCTACAGGGGCAACTGGCGGAAATTCCCGCGATCGATATGCAGCGGATTCAGGTACCAGCCCTAATTAAATGGCAAAATCAATTGGCGGTAATCTGTGCTGTGGCTAATAACTCAGTGACAATTGCCCTCCCAGATAGTGGACTGATCCAAAGAACGCCCGAAGAACTAGCACTCAATCAGCAATCGACAACAGATAACCCCGATCCCGCGCAACCGATTCCCATTCTCCTGATCCAAGCCACCCGCTATACCCCCGAACAAAAGTTTGGGATTAGTTGGTTTTGGCCGTCACTCGTCCAGTATAAGGGCGTATTGATTGAGGTCTTAATTGCTTCATTTTTTATTCAACTATTTGGACTGGCAAATCCGCTAATTACCCAGACAATTATTGATAAAGTGCTGATGCAAAACAGTGCTACTGCGCTGAATGTTTTTGGGGTGCTGCTAATTGGTGTGGCAATTGGGGAAGCATTATTAACTAGCCTCAGAACCTATTTGTTTGTCGATACCACCAACCGGATCGATTTGGCTTTGGGTTCGCAAATTATCGATCGATTGCTGCGATTACCATTGCGATACTTCGAGAAGCGATCGGTTGGCGAACTTTCCACCCGTGTCAATGAACTCGAAAATATTCGCCAATTTCTAACGGGAACTGCCTTAACCGTCGTGTTGGATTCGGTATTTTCCGTGATTTATATCGTGGTGATGTTGATCTATAGCTGGCTATTGACACTAGTCGCCCTGGCAACTCTACCATTGTGTGTGCTGATTACTACTGCTGTATCCCCGATCGCCCGCAAACAATTGCGGACGAAAGCCGAACGTAACGCCCGCTCTCAGTCGCATCTAGTAGAAGTAATTTCCGGCATCCAAACCGTCAAAGCTCAAAACGTCGAATTGCGATCGCGCTGGAGATGGCAAGAACGTTACACTCAGTACGTAATGGCTGGATTCAAAACCGTCATCACATTTACCACCGCCAATTCTGCCACTACATTTCTCAATCAGCTCTCTAGTCTATTAGTCCTCTGGGTGGGCGCGTATTTAGTTTTAGACGGCAAGCTCACCTTAGGACAACTAATCGCCTTTCGGATCATTTCGGGGTACGTTACCAGCCCCCTATTGCGGCTGACACAACTGTGGCAAAACTTCCAAGAGACAGCACTTTCGCTCGAACGAATTGCTGATATCCTCGATACACCGATGGAAGCAGACGAGATCGATCGCGGCAATATTCCGATGCCAACGATTCAAGGTAATGTCAAATTTGATAATGTTTCCTTCCGATTTGCTCCCTCCGGTGCCCTTAATTTAGATGGTGTCAGCCTAGAATTTACTGCTGGTAAATTTATCGGGATTGTCGGTCAAAGTGGTTCTGGTAAAAGTACGCTGATGAAACTATTACCGCGCCTATATCCGTTAGAATCTGGACGAATTTTGGTAGATGATTATGATATTTCCAAAGTCGAACTTTATTCATTACGCCAGCAGATTGGGATCGTTCCCCAGGATACTTTGTTATTTGAAGGTAGCGTTCAGGAAAATATCGCCCTCAATTATCCCGATGCTACCACCGACCAAATTATTCAGGCGGCTAAAATCGCTAATGCCCACAATTTCATCATGGAATTACCCAATGGGTACAATTCTCCCGTGGGCGAACGTGGAGCTGGCTTATCCGGCGGGCAACGTCAACGAGTTGCGATCGCCCGGACGATCCTCCAAAATCCCCGCTTGTTAATTTTAGACGAGGCAACTAGTGCCCTCGATTATGATTCCGAGCGTCAAGTATGTGAGAATATCGCAGTAGCTTTTCACGGGAAAACGGTATTTTTTATCACCCATCGACTCACCACTATTCGCAATGCTGACGTGATTTTGATGATGGATCGCGGCGTGGTAGCCGAACTAGGTACTCACGCGGAATTGATGGCATTAAAAGGTCGCTATTATTGTCTATATCAACAACAAGAAACTCAACTTTAACTAATTCGATCTGGGAAATTGTCAAATACCAGTTGGGCAAACTACCTCTGCCAGATCATCCCGAAACATATCTACCCAAGACTGGCGATCTACATCAAATCGCCAGTCTTGCTTTTGATAAAAGTAAGGAAATTACGGCAAAATAGTGGAGCCGAATGAAAGCGTTCCTGTAGCGGTGAATGCGGTTTCAAGGTTAAAATGGTAGGTGATCGTTTCCTTTCACCAACTCTAATGGGAAACCAGGTGGATCGGACAGTATCAAGATCCTGGTGCATTGCCATAATTATCCGCCGCCGCTCACTTTAGCCGTTATCTCAAACTAAACGGTAAGCGTTAGAATTATGAATATTAATAGACAATCTCAACTCAATCCAAAGAAATTAAAAGAGTATCAGAAAGAAAGAATATCATATAAATCTGCCAACTATATTAGACATGGTGCAGCGCAGATGAAGAAGCTGAAAAGTGGATATAAAAGAACTCGTGTCAAAGCAATTATCCGTACAGCTATGATTAACGACAGTCTTGAAGAGCTATCAGCTCCTCTTCTTAAATCAGTACTAATCCCTTTTGGGGATTTTTATAGACCAGAAGCCCTCACATTGAAAGTTATTGTTGAAAGTAAGTTAAAAAGACGAGTTGATACACATGAAGCTAAAAAACTAAGACAACAAAAAGACCTACACATAACAAGAATTATTTCGTAAATAGCTCGATCTCAACCCCAAGTTTCCCACACTTCCCCAACACTCCTTGCCACCAACTGGTAACTCTCAGACGTATAGCCACCACTGAGCACCATTACCACCGGAATTCTCGCAGTAACTAGGGTCTGAAACACCAACCGATCGCGTGCTAATATCCCCTCTGCCGAGATCTTCAGCCGACCGATCGGGTCGTCCTCATAAATATCAGTTCCAGCATTGTAGAAGACGATTTTGGGTCGATAGATCTGACTTAAAAAGCTCGGTAAATACTGCTGAAGTTTATCGAGATATTCATCAGATCGCGTTCCCGATGCGAGGGGAATATTGCAATCGATCCGATCGATCGCTTGACGATCTTGGGGATAAATATCCAGGTTATACATATCGAGGATATGGACGGTGCGATCGCGATTCCCGTTTCTAGAGCAGTATCGCTTAATCTCCTTGGCGTATTGCAAAATATGTTTCGCCAACTTGCATTGATGAATGACCTACTTTTCCACCTGTAGGCAACCACACATAGATTTTGACACTCACTCAAACTCTCCAGAATGTAATCACCAATCCACCTGTGACAATTAAAGCACCTCCGACCCAGATCGAAATGCTAGGTATTTGACCAAATCCAAAATAATTAATTAATTGAGCCACCAGAAAAAATAGGGTGACGTAAACCCCCAACAACTTACCAAAATCCCAAGCAGGCAAGTTCACCACAATTCCGTAGCCCAATAGTGTCAAGCCACCCAGCAAGATAAATTCAACTTGCTGTACCAGCCCGCGACTTTGCAAACCCTTTCGCACCAACGCATCGCCCCCAGCTTCTAAGACAGCCGCAACGAGCAAAATTAAAAATACTAGTCCTTGACTCACTGAGGTTGCTCCCGTCACAATTAGATTATCCTCCCATCGATCGAGAAAATAATATTGTTATCTGTGTGACTATTTTTGAATGCTAATAGGCGATCGATCGCTTAACAGTTTGAGAGAATAACTCAACTAATTAGGGCTTGCTGAACAAATCCAGAGATTATTCACTGCAAGGGTTTTGAGCCTTTTTTTAGCGATCGAGTGCAAGGTTATGACATCTAAAGGCTCAAAACCCTTGCACCCTTTATGGGAAATCGGCGGATAATTTTAGAACTCGATCGAGAACCCCAAGATTTGCAAGCTGTGTGGTGGCTAGATTCGATCGCTAGACTTATTCAGCAAGCCCTAATTACGATCTTTTAAAGCTAAACTGGTGTAACTTAAATCTTTTGGGTTTTAACAGGCAACCGAACTGTAAATTTACTACCCACATCTAACTGACTCTCAACATGGATACTACCGTGGTGCGCTATGACGATCGCTCGCACGATCGCTAAACCCAATCCCGTTCCGCCTGTGGTATGAGATCGATCGGTTTGCACCCGATAAAAGCGATCGAAAATATGCGGCAAATCCACCGCAGCAATCCCGATCCCATTATCTTGGATCGTGACGATCGCGTGACGCTCTGAAGATGTTAAGCCAATCGTGACTACTCCACCCGCAGGGGTATATTGAATCGCATTATTAATCAAATTAGCGATCGCTCGGTAAAGTCTGTCACTATCGCCGATAACATCGAGTAGCTGATGAGCAAGGATTTCTAACCGCAGATCGATCGCCGCGACAACCGCCAGAGGAGCTAATTCTTCTTCTAAATCGCTCACTAAATCATTCAAACAACATACTCGATCGCCTACGGGTAATTGTTTTGCTTCCAACCGCGATAACCATAATAAATCCTCCGCCAGACGACTGAGATGGTAAACTTGACGCTGGGCAATTTCCAAATTATTACGGGTTTCTGGCGCAATGATGGCGGCATCTAGAGTACTTTCTACAGCTATTCGAGCCACAGCCAAGGGCGTTCTAAGTTCGTGAGCGGCATCGGCGGTAAACTGTTGGATCTGTTGATAAGATTGATAAATTGGCTGCATTGCCAATCCTGACAGCCACCAACTTACCCCACTAATTAATAACATCGCCAGTGGTACACCAAAAATCAAAATTAGATGAAGACTATTCATGTATTCATCTAAATGATGGAAAGATTGAGCGACTTGGAGATAACCCCAGTCTTGCCCCTGGAGCATCGTTTTGAGTCGAAGTGTATGAATATGATAGCGTTCGCCTCGATCGTCGGTAATAGTCTCCCAGTGTATCGTCGGCATCTCATTCCCCGTTGGAGTGCGAACGGTGAACTTGTTTTGTGTCGCCCCCAAAGTCGCGATCGTTCGACCTTTTAGGTTTAATAATCGGATATAGTAACCTTGTTTTTGAGTCAGTTCGGCAATCTTAGAATCGGGTTTAGAGATCGAACATGCCCCATCTACTACACACAATCCTGATAATAAATTCATCGCCGATCGATTGACTATTTCCGGTTGTTCTAGCACCGCTTCAAGACTATCATGAATGGTACCTACTAATGTATTTAATTCTCGATCGACTGTCCGAGAAAATGCTCGAATCATTACTAAATGAATCGCGCAGCCAGATGTTAGTGTAATCAAACCAATGACGATCGCATAAAAGCCAGTTATTTGAATACGGGTACGATTAAATAGTCTATTCTGACGCATGTTTATTTAGCCGATAACCAAATCCACGTACAGTTTCGAGTGAATTTGCACAGCCAGCTTCAGCCAATTTCTTCCGCAATAGCCGAATTTGGGCAGCGACAACATTACTCGCCGACTCCGAATCAAACGCCCAAATCCGATTGCGAATTTGGTCGTGAGTTAGGGTAAGATCGGGGTGTTGCATCAGATATTCCAATAGTTGAAATTCCTTTGCTGTCAACCCCGTCGAGTGTTCCTTATCCTGTCGATCGGTAATGACGAGCGCATGATTACCATAGTCTAGCCGGAGATTTCCTAGTTGCAACCTGTCGGGTTGAAATGTGGGAGCGCGACGTTGCAGGGCGCGAAGTCTAGCGAGTAGCTCTTCCATCCCAAATGGTTTAACCAGATAATCATCGGCTCCAGCATCCAGCCCAGTAATTTTATCCTCCATCCGATCTCGTGCCGTCAACATCAGAATGGGAATGGTATACTTTTCGGCTCGTAACCGCTGACAGAGTTCGACTCCAGATATTTTGGGCAACATCCAATCGATAATCGCCAGCGAATAGGTATCTCGCTCGTAGCTCAGATACTCCCAGCCCGATTTACCATCGACAGCCCAATCGACGACATATTGATGATGCGAGAGACTGGTTTGGATGATAGCACCTAAATCTGGTTCGTCTTCGATTAGTAAAATTTTCATACTCGATCGCTATCATCCCCTAACTAGATGAAATTAACGTGAAATCTCGACTCTAACTATTTCATCTTAATTTCATCTTATCCCGTTAAAATTGGAGTAATACTAAAAACACCATTTCCCCATCAGTAACATTATGAATCCTAAAATGCGATTAATCACACCGATCGCGCTCCTATTCGGATCGATCGGGATCGGTTCCCTCGCGATTGCTGGTTTAACAATTCACCGTTCCAATTCCAACATTGCCCAAACTAATGGTGGGATGAATCATGGCGGGATGAATCATGGCGGGATGATGAAGCAAGGGGGAATGATGAATCATAATATGGATGTCGGCCCTGCGGATGCTAACTACGACTTACGGTTCATTGATAGTATGTTACCCCATCATCAGGGTGCCTTAGTCATGGCTCAATCGGCTATCCAAAAATCCAAACGCCCCGAATTAGTTAAATTTGCCAAAAATATCATCACCGAGCAGAAAAAAGAAATCGCCCAGATGCAACAGTGGCGTAAACAATGGTATCCCACAGCATCAGCAACACCGATAATGTGGCACGCTGCTATGAATCATGAAATGGCAATGACAGCAGAACATAAACAGTCAATGATGATGAATATGTCACTGGGTGAAGCCGATGCTGGCTTCGACAAAAGATTTCTCGATGCGATGATTCCCCATCATCAAGGTGCCGTCACAATGGCGAAAGATTCATTAAAAAAATCTAAACGTCCAGAGTTACAAAAACTCGCTCAAAATATCATGACATCCCAACAGGCAGAAATCAGTCAAATGACTCGATGGCAGCAGCAATGGTATGCAAATAAGTAGTTGCAATTTAGCTAATCTGATGTATATATTGGTCGATAACTGCCCAATTACATACCCATTTTCAAGCAAAGCTTGAGGTAGATCATGACTCAGATCGATCCCAGCTCCTGTCAGATTAAGCTATGTCGGATGTAAGGATTCAGGTAAAAAATGCCAGAGAGGACAAAATCTGATAGAGTAGACAGATGAAAAAGCCCACAGCAAAGACACAGCGGGAAAAACCGGAAATCGAACAGTTGAGCCAAGCGGAACTAGTCGAATTGGTGCTGGGGCTGCAAAAAATCATCGAAGAACTGCAAGAGAAACTAGCGATTGCGACAGGTAAAAGTCGAACCAACAGCAAAACGTCATCACAGCCACCAGCACTGGACTTAATCCAGAAGTCGGAAAAAGCTAAAGAGCAAACAGAAGAAGATCAAAAAAAGAAACCAGGAGGGCAACCAGGACATCAAGGGAAAACCCGCAAAGGATTTGGACGAGTAGACCGATACGAAATTAGCTTTCCTGAAATATGTCAGTGGTGTGGGAGTAGAGAGTTAAGTGAGGCAATTAGTATTCAAAGCCAACAAGTAGCTTGTTTAGTAGCCAAGCCAATAGAGGTCGTAGAATATCAAACTCAATCGTGCAAATGCCTCGAATGCGGTGGGGTCGTCCGAGGATCGTTACCCGATGGAATAGTACCAGGGCAAGACTTGAACATTAACCTATCTGCACTATTAGTCTGGCTAGGTAACTATGGACACTTATCATATGAAAAGCAACAAGAATTAGTGTGGGAATTAGGTGAAATTGAGATTGGAACTGGGACACTTCAGAAAACAAATCAACGGGTAGCTGAGTCGGTTTCCCCCGCCATTGATGATTTATGGGAATGGGCAAAACACAGACCAAACGTGCATGTCGATGAGACTCCTTGGTGTGTAATGGGAGTGAAAGAATGGTTATGGACAGCCAGTGGAGAAGGATTTTGCCTATTTCATGCCGCTGATACTCGTGGGCGGGTTGAATTAGAAACAATGTTGGGTACAGAATTTGCTGGGGTATTAAGTTCAGACGATTTTAGTGTTTATAATGGTTGCCACGTCAAAGCACAACAGAAATGTCTGGCTCATTTGCTGCGCCATTTTAAGAAGGTGTTGGCACTCCCTGGTCAAAATAATAATGCCGCTGTCGCCGCAGTGTTTATTGAATTAATTAATGAAGCTTTTAAACAGCATCGGCTCTGGCGAGAACAGGAAGATCTGCTGACTTATTTCCAGTGGGCAATTGATTTTAAAGCACGATTGAATCAAGCTTTGCAAACTTGGCTCAGTACAGTTGGTTATGCCGCAGGTTTGCTGCTGAGATCGTTACGAGACAAAGCAGAGCAATGGTGGTATTTTCTTGAAGATCCTTCGGTTCCACCAGATAACAATCTCGCTGAACGTTCACTACGATTGGCTGTAACCAAGCGGAAAGTTTCTGGTGGCTCTCGTTCAATGGCACGATTTAAGCAAACTGCTAATCTACTCAGTGTCATTCAAACTTGTCGCTTTCAAGCTCGTTCGGCGATGACTTTTTTCCGTCAGGCTATTTCTGCCCATTCTTGTGACTTTACAATGCCTTCTCTCATTCCCCTTTCCCAAACCTGAATTCTTACGTAGTAACTCTTTTGTCTCTAAATTTAAAACTCCATTTTTAAAAGGCAGAAATTGAGTAGATGATGTTTCCCGCCAATTTCTTACTATACAACTGCTTCGAGCAAACTTAATAATACTATCTACATATCCAGGAGTAAAATTAGATAGAGTCTCATCTAAAAAATCTTGTACTAACTTAAAAATATCAACATCACAGCCGATTTCCCACTTACCATGCCCATCATAGATCCACCACTGACCAACACTACTCTCATACTTAACATCTTTGAAAACTCGATCGACTACTACGGCTGCTACTTCTAAAAGAGGCGGTAGTTTATTTTTTCCCTCATCTTTTTCAGGCTTGGGCTGAGGAGTGATATTAGTTGCATTTTCAATTGCTAACTTTAAAGCTTCAAGTCCTGCTCCAGCAATAAAATCGTCTAACCCTTTGTATAAAGAGGAATCCCATTTGATTGAATAAACTTCACACTCTTGTTCTGCAAAGAGACCAGCCAAAACTTTGGTTGCTCCTTGGACTGTTCGCTGAGTTTTACGACTAGAATCCCGATCTAAAGCAATATAAATAGTCCGTCCGCCTTTAGCCAGGGCTTGAAGATCGGGAATCAATTGATGACCTTGAAGTGTCCCATCATCCTCTTTAATAGAGATGAATCCACCGTGACAGAACTGATTCCTGCCAAACCTTTTTTAAGCCCTTCAGTAATAACGACGGGAATTTGTGGATGATCTAAAATCCATTCCCAAAAATTATCACCAGTTTTCTCGACATTGTATCGACAAGCAATTACAGCCCAAATCGATTGAGGGACATTAGGGGTCATCAACCGAGGGGAAACCCCAGCAGCTCCGACATATTTAAAGACTTTTCCCTTATAGTCCTTCGGGGGCACATTAGGTTTGAAGCAAAAATAATCGATCTCTGCTTTTTCGGCTAACCCGAAAAACGGCGCATTGTACCAGCCGCCGCACATCTTACGAGCGTAATTAAGGCTGCTAGTAGATATTCGCCCAGGGTTGTTGCGATCCACTTTTGACCCTCCATCTAGATTTAGACGGTCAATCAAAAAA
>ENA-OFCD01001393-OFCD01001393.1-metagenomes-genome-assembly--contig:-NODE-1393-length-12184-cov-4.772611_pt1 | contig 12184 bp, 10 predicted proteins | sample MGYA00153392_OFCD01 | MGnify analysis MGYA00153392 | reverse complement strand
TTTCATTGTTTGGCGTTTTAAATACCGTATTAAGACTTATCTTTTTGCTACTTTTCGTCCAAAAATTGGGGAGCAACTCATAAAATTACTTCACTCGTTCGTCTCTCTGGAATTCAAAACCAGTAATTTTGTTCTTTTTTATTTCATCAACAAGCCTTTCAGAAAACAACACGCGCGTGAGTCCAAATTTAAAATAGAAAATATCGATATTTTTATTTCTAAAATCATTAGTCAATATAATTTTTTCAGCTTGTATGCAATGATCTTTATTTTTAAAATTTGAAAAAACCTCCAAAAATGAAACTTCATCATGAAACTTAACTTCATTAATTTTTGAGCGATAGATAACATTTTGTTCAAAGAAAATTGATTTGTCAAAATCAATACCTAAAAAATCTTCTAAGGGTAAAAGATGCAACAAAAAATATTTGTAACATTTTTGTAGATGAAATACTTGAGCTGGATAATAATGAAATCTTACGAGATTGAATTTTAAAAAAATATCTAACAATTTTTCATTTATTAAAAAACCAGAGGAATCTGTATTTGCCAAATCTATTACATCTGTAACTTTTGACCCTCTTTGCACTTCATATCGCAAATCAGGAATAAAATCAGGGAATTCATTCCATTTTATTTTTGTCATTGAGTTAGGCATAGTTTTATTGTACCCATCAATTAAACCAGGAATCTGAGGATATTTACCAATTATTTTCTTGTCTACCGTCAATCCGGCTTCATAATATATCATTGCTCTAAAATTTAGTAATTTCATTAATTTTACCATTAGTTTTTTGTATTGTTTCTTTAATTACACCAGAAGCTCTTTCAAGTATTTCTTTGGCGCTTGAATTTGGAAAATTCTTTTTCAATCCAGAAATCAAATTTTCTACCGCTGCTGTGTATTTTGAGTGAGACCCAGAATGTCGAGTAACATCTAAGGCTAATCCATTACTTAAACCGTTAAAATCAAACCCCTCTTTTACGCCTTGTTGAATAAACTCATTTTTCTCTAACAATTCTCCGGGAATTAGATGGTGAGCTTGCCATTTCCCTTTTAATAAATTTCCTGATTCTTTTAAAGCAGTTCTCAATTTATTAACACCCAAGTTAAATTTCCCACTTTCATAGATTGCTTTAATAACAGTTTGGTCGATAATTTTTGCTTCAATAGATGCAAATTTTTTAGCAGCCTGAGCTGAATGAAAGACTCTTTCTCCTACTTTCACCCACCTTGCTAATTTTCCAACAGGGAGAATTGAAGCCCATTCCAACAAATCACCTTCACTAAGTTTTTGTGGATCAGCAACTATAACCTTAAATGTTTCTGCAGCTTGTTTTGCGCGAATATTACGCATTTTTTCTTCATATGGCACATCAAAAAAAGCTTGTGAAGATTGATATTGAGGTGTAGGAATGAATAAAGGGTGCTCTAAAGGGCTTATCAAATTATCAATAGCGGGAGTAGTGAGAAACCCTCGGGAGTCGTATTTAGCTGGAGTTGCAAATTCCAATCCATCTAAATCAACACCTAAAATTGGAGAATTACTTGCAAACTGGTAAGGTGTTAACTCTGGATATTTTCCATTTATTGGATCAATACTCAAAAACTTCGCTATTCGTGGGTCATAAATCCGCATTCCATAATCCTGTTCACCCGTTTCTTTATCGGTCTCTTTACCGTTAAAACCATAACGATAAAGCGCCGAGGTATACGTTCTTGAATCTATTGCACCGCCGAAATAACAACCGCATTATAACCTTTGTTAACACCAATCGTCGTATCGGCTTTTCTATCATTAATAACTACCATGACGTTTCCGAGATGGTTCGTTAACTCATAATTTCTTTTGCCTTCATACAACTTACTTATTACCGTCAAACCCTTATTCACAAGTGTATCCGCTTTATACAAACCTAAACGGCTACTTCCAAAAATAGACTGCTCACGCCAAGTGACGCTGTCATTATGCCGCGTATAAACACCCATCGTATTTCCTTGCGCATCGCGTATGTAGTACGTGCGTGTTGTGTCTCCTGCTAAAACCACGCGTTTTAACACACGCTGCTGCATGGCATTATACCCAAAAGTTAGGTTGGCTCCACCCGCTTTATTGTTTTGAAGTATTTTTCCATAAGGCGACCAAGACACAGACATACTTTGCGAATTATCTGCTACCATGTTACCACTCTTATCATAGATGTAGTTGTTCGGGCTTTGATTATCGATATCGGTTGTAGAAACATTGGTTGCAACATTGTCCGTAATATACTGCAGCTGATTAGTCCCGGCGTTGTATTTATAATTTACAGTTATTTCTTCAAAATATCTAAACACCACAACTTGCACCTGCGCATTTGCCCAAAAATTACTTCCCGCCATTAAAACCCATAAAAACAATTTTTTCATTGTTTGGCGTTTTAAATCTGCACTAAAACTTATCTTTTTGCTGCTTTTTGTCCGAAAATTGGGGAGCAGATCAAGAATTCTATTGTTTTTTTAATATTGTTTTCGCATAATATAAAAATAAAAACAGAATTAAAGAGATTAATGATAAATTAGTAGAAATCTTTAAATTTTCCTTTTCAGGAAAATTTACAACAAATGGAAAATTATGGGCAATTAGTACAATTTTACACAAACCACCTGCACCAAAACTTAAACCGACACAAGCTATACCTACAAAATAAATTGTTGCTACTAATCCAAATATTAGAAAATAATAAAAAAATAGTTTCATTGAATAACTATGACAAAATATCTTAAAAATTGGCTCAATTTTTATTGTTTTTTACCCCTTTTTCCATAAGAAGCTTTACTAAATTTTCTATTCTTGCGTTTGTATCCTTACTTTCATCTTTCATTGTCGTTGGGTCATCTGGACGTGCAAGATCAAAATGTGGACCGTTAGTATTTGAATTTTGTTTGGCACCTGGAATTAAAGAACCTTTTGGGTTACTTAACAGGTCGCCAGGTATGTCATATCTAATCACATTATTAATATGTGGATGTTTGAAGAGCGATTTATACAATTCCGACTGATCAGATATTGGACTCCCGATAAGAATTAAATTGTCTATGGTTATTCCTGCATCAGCTGCAGCGAGAGCCGCATGCGCCATAACAATACTCCCGTAAGAATAACCTAATAAATTTGTTTGTTTGCCTTCAACTCTATTATCTTTAATAGTATTAACTACTTTTAATACAGATTTATCAATGCTTGCCAATCTTGTATTAACTTGATCAATACTCCCCGTTAATGTATTATCATTTTTAGGTACAGAAACCCATGGACTCGTTCTGAATTTATTTGTAAAATTCATATCACCAGTGGGTGGAATTCCAAGTTTTTGAGTAAAGACAAAAGCATGCGATGCTTCTATAGGTATGAAATCAAACCCAGCTTTTGTAAAAATTTTTTTAAATCTTTGTGTGTAATTCCAACCAATGGCATCACCTCCGGCACCAGCTACGAAAAAGGCTTCCAACCCATCCAAATCCACGGCTTGTATCGGCGTATTGCTCGCAAACTGATAAGGCGTTAATTCCGGGTATTTTCTGCCAATCGGATCCACACTCAAAAACTTAGCAATTCTCGGGTCATATATCCTCATCCCATAATTCTGCTCGCCCGTTTCTTTATCATTCTCCTTCCCATTAAATCCGTACCTATACAGCGACGAGGTATAACTCCTACTATCTATCGCCATACCGAACGGAAAATAATCCGTCGCACTAATAACAACGGCATTATAACCCTTGTTAACACCAATAAGCGTATCTGCTTTTCGGTCGTTAATAACTGCCATAACGTTTCCGAGATGGTTAGTGAGTTCGTAATTCCTCTTGCCTTCATAAAACTTATTGATGCTTAGCAAACCTTTGTTCACTAAAGTATCAGCACGGTACATACCCAATCGGCTCGACCCAAAAATATATTGCTCGCGCCAACTCACGCTGTCATTATGTCGGGTGTAAACACCCATCGTATTGCCTTGCGCATCTCTAATGTAATAGGTGCGGGTGGTGTCGCCGTTTTGCGCCACCCTTTTTACGACACGTTGCTGCATAGCATTATAACCAAAAGCCAAACTTGCTCCACCAATTTTAGTATTGGTGAGTATTTTTCCATACGGCGACCACGATACCGCCATACTTTGGCTGTTATCTGCTACCATATTTCCCGACTTATCGTAAATATAATTGTTCGGGCTTTGGTTATCAATATCGGTTGTAGAAACAGTGTTCAGCACATTATCTGTTATGTATTGCAATTGATTTGTGCCGGCATTGTATTTATAATTTAGGCTATCCTGCGTTACACCTGCGTCTTTGTTGCGCTTGTATTTCAGAATGTTTCCATTCGCATCATAGCTCACACGCTCTTGATAGTCAGCGCTCGCTGCGGTGGTTTGCCAGAGCGTTTGTGTTGCCGTCGCTTTCCAAGCATCCATTTTTGCCAGTCGGTGCAATTGGTCATAACCGTACGCATAACCTATCGGTTTTCCGTCTGCGAGTTTACTGTTGTGCAGCGCAATGGCTCTGATATTACCGTTGTATAAATTCGGTGTGGCTTGCGCAAAAGTTGAAACGTTGGTCAAATCTTTATCGAACAGTGTAGCAGTAATCGGTTTATAATCGTTTTGGTAGTAGTGAATGACGTAACCGAGCACATTTTTGGGTTGAAAGCGTTTTACACCTGCTACGATTTGTCCATCACGACCCATATCATTTTGCGCACTCAGCGAATCGCTGTTCATGCCTTTGAGCCAACCTTGCAAAGTATAAGCATAATCCACGCCTTGCAGTGCATTACCAATCAGCATTCGCGCGAGCGGTCCGTGTTTATAATAGGTGTACGCCGCCTCTTGATTCCAAAACGAAGACCCCGACATACTCGGACTGTAATACGCAAGCTGCTGCGAAGTGTAAACAATTGATAGTCTGTTATCTGCATCATACACATAACGGTGCGTGAACTGATCGACGCTGTCCTTTTGGTAAAACACAGCGTTGACTTTGCCCGAGAGTTGATCGTAATTATAATCGATGCGCTTAAAGCGTTGATTAAAAGCACCGAGTTCTTTAATGTCTTGCACCAGCGTTTTAACATTGCCTGTTACATCGTAACTGTAATGGGTCGCATTGTCGTAAAGCGAATCTACAGTAGAGTAGGCATCGCGGTAGGTAGCACTCACTACGCGTGTAACCACCACAACCTGCACCTGCGCATTTGCCCAAAAATTACTACCCGCCATTAAAACCCATAAAAACAATTTTTTCATTGTTTGGCGTTTTAAAACTACAGTAACACTTATCTTTTTACTGCTTTTTAGCTGAAAATTGGGGAGAAGCTTAATACCGAGATAGAGTTTCAACTGTGATATAATTAATTGAATTCAACTCTTCTTCTGTAAAAAAATCTTCTGGATTTATTTTGTTTATTTTTAAATATTCGATGGTTAGCCTCAAATTTATTTCGCTTTGACTTAATTCTTTGAAAACGGCTATGTTCTTAACATCTTTATATGGAAAATCTTTTTTAGCAAGTCTTAATCTTAGATCTGTTATAATTTTCCATCTAACTTTGTCCTGATTAGTAGAAAAATTATATGAGAATGAGCTTGGTTTTCTAAATTCAGGAATAATAAAATCTTCTTTCGAAAGTATATTTTTTTCAATTGGAATCCATTTGTCACTACCTCTAACTCTTTCCCTTCCTCTTAAAAGTAAAGGCAGAGTTAGCCATTCACAATCTTTTCCATCAAAAGAGGCTATTAAATTTTTTGAAAACTTATTGTAAACCATAATTAAATTAATAAAATACGATCCACCAAAAGATTCTATTTCTTCCAAAGTTTCTGTGTGACCAACCCAATAGTTTTTAATATAGCCGTAACCAATATTCTTCAACAGAGGAACAGCATAAATATTCTTTTTTTCAATATTTATCATGCTCTTGATGGTTTTAATTTTTCTCTAATAACTTTAGGAGACCTTTTATAATCTGTTCTCCATTTTGGATTATTAATTTCAAGCAGAATCCTTCCTTTTAAAGTTCGTTCCAAATATTGAGTTGGTTTTCTTTTAGGATCGATTGCATTCTTATCATTATCAAGTAAAACAGAAGTTTTTAAATTGTCCGTCCGTCCTCTATTATTTAGTTCAATCAATAACTGCTCAGCACCAGTTACCGCATCATAGGAACCTTGTAATATTGGTTCATAATTTTTTTCTTGAATTTCTTCAGTTCCATACCTTCGATATCCTTTTGCAATTAATTTATGTCCAATGTAAACTAAAGGTTGGTTTGTAGTTCCTTTCGTCTGCTTATTATCCCTTATCGTGATATAAAGTTCAAAAGTTTCGTCATCTCTTTTGTTTTTGTTATTCCTATTCTCTCTTTTTAATAAAGGTTCAGGTTTTGGATTACTTGATTCGGCAGCTTTATAAGGTGATAAAGGCGTTTGCTGACTTTCATTATAAAAAATTGGAATTGTTGTAGGGTGAGTTATCCATCCTTGCTCAAGTGTAATATCAGATTGAATTAGGTCGGGTAAAATTTCAATAGCACTTGTTGAGAAGAAAGGAGTTATTAATTCTAAACCATTAATATCTTTACCCCATATAGGATTATCACTTGCAAATTGATAAGGAGATAAATTAGGATATTTTTTTGCGATCGGATCAATACTCAAAAAAGTTGGATTTCTCGGGTCATAAATACGCATGCCGTAATCCTGCTCGCTTGTTTCTTTATCCGTTTCTTTCCCGTTAAAACCATACCGATAGAGCGCAGAGGTGTAAGTTCTTGAATCTATACTCATTCCAAAAGGGTAGTAGTCCACCGCCGAAATAACAACCGCATTATAACCCTTGTTAACACCAATAAGCGTATCTGCTTTTCGGTCGTTAATAACTGCCATAACGTTTCCGAGATGGTTAGTGAGTTCGTAATTCCTCTTGCCTTCATAAAACTTATTGATGCTTAGCAAACCTTTGTTCACTAAAGTATCAGCACGGTACATACCCAATCGGCTCGACCCAAAAATATATTGCTCGCGCCAACTCACGCTGTCATTATGTCGGGTGTAAACACCCATCGTATTGCCTTGCGCATCTCTAATGTAATAGGTGCGGGTGGTGTCGCCGTTTTGCGCCACCCTTTTTACGACACGTTGCTGCATAGCATTATAACCAAAAGCCAAACTTGCTCCACCAATTTTAGTATTGGTGAGTATTTTTCCATACGGCGACCACGATACCGCCATACTTTGGCTGTTATCTGCTACCATATTTCCCGACTTATCGTAAATATAATTGTTCGGGCTTTGGTTATCAATATCGGTTGTAGAAACAGTGTTCAGCACATTATCTGTTATGTATTGCAATTGATTTGTGCCGGCATTGTATTTATAATTTAGGCTATCCTGCGTTACACCTGCGTCTTTGTTGCGCTTGTATTTCAGAATGTTTCCATTCGCATCATAGCTCACACGCTCTTGATAGTCAGCGCTCGCTGCGGTGGTTTGCCAGAGCGTTTGTGTTGCCGTCGCTTTCCAAGCATCCATTTTTGCCAGTCGGTGCAATTGGTCATAACCGTACGCATAACCTATCGGTTTTCCGTCTGCGAGTTTACTGTTGTGCAGCGCAATGGCTCTGATATTACCGTTGTATAAATTCGGTGTGGCTTGCGCAAAAGTTGAAACGTTGGTCAAATCTTTATCGAACAGTGTAGCAGTAATCGGTTTATAATCGTTTTGGTAGTAGTGAATGACGTAACCGAGCACATTTTTGGGTTGAAAGCGTTTTACACCTGCTACGATTTGTCCATCACGACCCATATCATTTTGCGCACTCAGCGAATCGCTGTTCATGCCTTTGAGCCAACCTTGCAAAGTATAAGCATAATCCACGCCTTGCAGTGCATTACCAATCAGCATTCGCGCGAGCGGTCCGTGTTTATAATAGGTGTACGCCGCCTCTTGATTCCAAAACGAAGACCCCGACATACTCGGACTGTAATACGCAAGCTGCTGCGAAGTGTAAACAATTGATAGTCTGTTATCTGCATCATACACATAACGGTGCGTGAACTGATCGACGCTGTCCTTTTGGTAAAACACAGCGTTGACTTTGCCCGAGAGTTGATCGTAATTATAATCGATGCGCTTAAAGCGTTGATTAAAAGCACCGAGTTCTTTAATGTCTTGCACCAGCGTTTTAACATTGCCTGTTACATCGTAACTGTAATGGGTCGCATTGTCGTAAAGCGAATCTACAGTAGAGTAGGCATCGCGGTAGGTAGCACTCACTACGCGTGTAACCACCACAACCTGCACCTGCGCATTTGCCCAAAAATTACTACCCGCCATTAAAACCCATAAAAACAATTTTTTCATTGTTTGGCGTTTTAAATACCGTATTAAGACTTATCTTTTTGCTACTTTTTGGCTAAAAAATGGGAAAAGCTCACTTAGTAATCAATTTTTTTAACTAAAGAATCCATGCTATAATATTCTTCATAAAGCAATTTCCCTTTTATGTCAAAATATTTAAAAACACTATCTCTTTTAGCCCGCTTAAAAAACCCAATAGATTTTAAATTACCATCCTCATAAAATAATTTCTGTTCAAAACTTGGAACACTTAAAATTTTCAATTTGTAGTTTCCTTGATAACTACCAAATAAGACAGTATCAGGTTCAAATTTTGTATACAGAATTTCTTCTTCTAATACTCCAAAATCATTGTAACTTTTAGTTTGGGTATAATTTTCAGAAACATAATTAAATTTCTCAAAGGTTTTAAAGCCTTTTGAATTATAATAAATTGTTTTAAAAATTTTATCCTTTTTATAGATACTGACAACTTTTGAGCCGTCATTATTATTTAAAACCGACTCGGAAGTGCATCTACTTATAAGAAAAAACAGAATGACAACCTTTTTCATGATGCAATTTTAGATTTTTCCAAAAGTAAATGTAACAGTTCTCCCACCTTCCCCCGGAGAAGCACTCCCTCGCAATACTTTAATTCTGTCTGCTCTAATTCCTTTTCTATTAATTAAATCATATTTGATTGCTTCCCCTCTCATATCCATTAAATTTCCATTGGTGCCTTTAATGTTACTTTTTCTCGAGAGTACATCTGTAAGTGAAGCTTCAAATCCATAATTCCAAACTTCAGGACCTGTTCCTATTTTATCTTTAGAAGGGTCATAAGGGCTATATCCAATATTGGCAGATATAGTGACAGATAAATTAGGATTTCTTTTAAGAATCTCAGCTACATCTCCAACTTCGCCCCAACCACCCATGACTTCATTACTATTGCCCTTGAATGTGACATTTCCAACTTTTGGTGGTGGAGGAGGGTCATTCTGTGATGGAATTTTCTTTATATCAGTCGGCGTTTTAATTTTTGGATGCCCAATTGGTTTTGGAGTTTGAGGCTCAATTACCACTTTTTGAGGTATTGGCTTTTCTTCTATTTGATCAACGGGAACTGGAGGTGAGGGTTTTTTAAATTTATTGGTCGGATTAATTATTTCATTAATTCTAGTTCTCAATTTAGAATTATCTCTATAATATCTAAGCTCTTGCACATCACCAAGAAATTCTGAAGGTATATCAACGATTGGTGATTTAGATCCATCAATGTAGGTATACTGCATTCTCCCAATTTCATTCTTTTCTGGATTTGGCTTAAGTTTTATACTTACTTCAATCTTATTTTGCCCTCTTGACGCAGGTTGTTCATTCATAAACACTTCTTCTAAACCATCTAAATCAATTGCCCAGATTGGTTTGTTACCTGCAAATTGATAAGGTGTGTACCAAGGATAATTGTCAGCAATCGGATCCACGCTCAAAAACTTCGCAATTCTCGGGTCATAAATGCGCATACCATAATCAATCTCTCCGGTTTCTTTATCATTTTCCTTTCCATTAAAACCATACCGATACAACGCCGACGTATAACTTCTCGAATCTATCGCCATACCAAACGGAAAATAATCCGTTGCGCTAATAACCACCGCGTTGTAACCCTTGTTCACACCAATTGTCGTGTCAGTTTTTCTATCATTAATCACCGCCATCACGTTTCCGAGATGGTTCGTCAACTCATAGTTTCGTTTCCCCTCATACAACTTACTTATCGTCAGCAAACCTTTATTTACAAGCGTATCTGCACGGTACAAACCCAAGCGGCTTGAGCCAAAAATAGACTGCTCGCGCCATATAGAGCTGTAGTGCATTTTACTATTTTGCCAATCTTGTACTTTCAATTTTGCTTGCATTAAAAATTATTTTTAACACTTATCTTTTTGCTGCTTTTTTGCTAAAAATGCGAACAGCTCACTTCATTATTTCTTCCGTTTTCGCATCAGTCAATCCATAATCCATTCTGTCTTCTTGAGTTAACAGAATACGATTAAAATCTGGTGTTTTTGATGAATAAACAACTGGAAAATATTTATTCACAACTCTTTCTCTTAGCCCATCTCTGGGCAACTTAGTAGTACAGATAGAATGTATTAACTGATTATTTACCCTGAATTCAAACTCTACAGTCGAAGATGGTGGCTTCGTTGAAGAAGAGCAATTTGTTACTAAACCTTTTGCAAAAGCCATATTTTCAATAATCTCTTTTTCAGTGTGGCATTTGCCAATACTAGCAACTATTATGACTATAAAAACTCCAATAACGAAGTAAAGACCGAAATTTTCTTTTTCAAAAAAATAGATTTTAGTTGTTTTTCCCATAGCTATTTTTCTTTAGTACTTATAGAAGATTTTTCGGTCGCGTTCGTGACAGTTGTACCGTGAAAATTTGTATTTAAATTATAAAACAAGTTCATTCCAGCTTCACCAGCTTTTAATCCGATTCCTGATGTTTCTTTTATTCCAAATTTACTGGCAAAAGCTCCTACACCAATGTTGCTGTACGAATTTCCAATACCTCCATATAGCATACTTGCGCCAACTTTTATAGGTTTATCACCCAAAATGGATGTATTAAACATAGTCTGTAAAGGATCTTTATTACTTAGTTTATCAATACTTAAATCTAAAGAATTACCTACAAGAGAGCTTGTAAAAGGGTTCGTAAAAACGAATTGGGAAACAGAACTTAGCCAGTTAATATCCTTTATTTTACCGGTAAACGATTTTTTATCACTGAAGTAAGCTTGGACACTTGCATCTGCTAATGAACTTGTTGCTCGAACGCCTAAAGAAGCACCCGATGATGCGAGTAGAGATGTCCCAGTCGCACTTGCGTAGGCAACACCTCCACCTATTGCGAGACTTGAATAAACAGCACCTTCCATATGAACACCAATTACGCCCGTGCCTTTACATGTATTTTTAAAATTTTCTTTTTGATCGATGTAACCAGTTGGTATGTATGGAATATAATTGTTAGATTTATTATCCCAATACTCAAAAGTTTTATCTCCGTATGTTGTGGCAGTCGCTGAAACTCGAATGTACCAATACATATCTGCAGATGCTTTAATTGCAAAGTAATTATGACCTGTCTTATGATAGTCGCCATAATTTGCCAAAATATCAGGTGTTTCATATTGGTTATCTTTAACTTTTTGTAGTGGCTCAGCACCATCTAAATCAATCGCCATAATTGGGTTATCACCAGCAAAAATATATGGTGAATATTGTGGGTATTTCTTTGTCAATGGATCTACACTCAAGAAATGAGGCACTTTACCATCATACATCCGCATTCCATAGTCTTGATATCCAGTTTCAGAATCAGTCTCCTTATCGTTAAAACCGTATCTGTATGTTTTTAAAGAAAAATTCCTGCTGTCTATCGCCATGCCAAAAGGGAAATAATCCGTCGCACTTATTACCACCGCGTTGTAACCCTTGTTCACTCCAATCGTCGTATCTGCTTTGCGGTCGTTAATAACTGCCATCACATTGCCAAGGTGGTTTGTTAATTCGTAATTTCTCTTACCTTCGTACAACTTACTTATTACCTGCAAACCTTTATTTACTAAAGTATCTGCTCTATACAAACCAAGTCTACTACTTCCAAAAATATACTGCTCTCGCCAAGTGACGCTGTCGTTGTGTCTTTTATAAATACCCATCGTGTTGCCTTGTGCATCGCGGATGTAATACGTGCGTGTTGTATCACCCGCTAAAACCA
>ENA-OFCD01001392-OFCD01001392.1-metagenomes-genome-assembly--contig:-NODE-1392-length-12184-cov-8.582158_pt1 | contig 12184 bp, 10 predicted proteins | sample MGYA00153392_OFCD01 | MGnify analysis MGYA00153392 | reverse complement strand
CGGGGAACCCGAACAGTACGCGCATCCGCTTTTTAAGGGGGGCTAGGGGGGATCTTCTGGGGTTTGCGAGTGCTAATCTATACTTTTCAAATATCCTCTAACAGTTACCTTTCCCCTTTTCTCATTATCGGTGAGATCTTCTACTCCCCGATCGGTTCAAATTCCTCCAGTTCTGTGGAAGATGGCTCCAGTTCTGCTGAAGATGGCTCTAATTCTGCCAAAGATGACTCTAATTGTGCCGATTCGGCTGCTGCTTCGGACAGCATACTGGTGACAGTGACTAGATCTATTTGCTGGCGATAGTAGTCTACACTCTTGACTTGGACTTCAACTCGATCGCCCAGACGGTATGAGGTGCGGTTTTTGCGTCCGACTAGACACGCATAGCGGGGACGAAATTCGTACCAGTCATCTTTGAGCGAACTGACGTGTACCAATCCTTCTACCAGAGAGTCTTCGATTTCGACAAAGAAACCATAGGATTGGACTCCAGTAATTAAGCCTTGGAAAATTTCGCCTGTGCGGGCTTTCATCTTCTCGGCTTTTTGTAATCCAGCGAGATCGTTTTCGGCATCTTGGGCGATTTTTGTACGATCGTTTAGATGTGCGATCGATCCGGCAATTTGTGCTTCTAGTTCCTGCTGAACTGTTGGCGTTAGGACGTTCCAGGTAATCTGTCCGTGACAGGTGCTGCTACCCAAATTTATCACTTCTTTGGCGCGAGAAGTTTTGCGATCGCGTCCATTTTCAAATACTTCATGCAGCACCCGCTGGACTAAAATATCGGGATAGCGGCGCAGGGGTGACACAGCGTGGGTATAACCATTCTCGATCGCTAGCCCAAAATGAGCACTGGGTTTGGTACTGTAGACGGTAGTTTTCAGTAGCGATTTGAATAGGTAATTTAGTACCTGAGGTACTGGTGATGCGGCGAATTGTAGGCTCAGACGTTGTAAGTCGGCGACACTGATTTCTGTCTCGACTTCGCCCTCGAAATTCAATCCTAAATTAATCGCTAGCTTAATCGTATCATTGACTTCTACCAGTTCGGGATTGTGTTGAACTGCATAAATCCCTGGCACTTGGAGAGCTTGAAGATGGACGGCGATCGCATAGTTTGCCATCACCATCACTTCAGTAAGTAACGATTGGGGATCTTCCAAAAAGATCGCCCCCAATCTCCCTTCATCGGCAAACGGTGTTTGCTTCTGGATCAGATCGACTTCCAAACCCCCTCTAGATCGTCGCTGCGCTCTAAAAGCGGGTGCAATTATGTTCCAGATCGGTTTGATGATTTCGATCGCTTGGGGGTCGATTTCGACAGGTTCGCCGCTGATGACAGCATCGATTTGGCTCGGAGCCAGCAACCAGTCTAACTGAATCCGACTTGGTTGAATATTAAACTCGATCAATTCGCCGCGATCGTTGAGCGTGAGCAAGACTGAAATTGCTAGTCGCTCGGCTCCTGGAATAAAACCACAAGTCTGATGCACGGCATCTGGTAATAGGGGAATGGTATTTTCGCCCAGATATACCGCCGTACCGCGTTTTCTAGCTTCGCGATCGAGTCTGTCATCTGCGGCGATATAACTAGCGATATCGGCGATATGTACCCCCAGTCGCCAGATCTCACCCTCTAACTGTTCGATCGTCAGCGCACTATCGATCGAGCCTAGTTGTTCGCTGACGGCAATTGTCGGTAGTTGTGTCAGATTTACACGCTTGCTGGCGATCGGATCTTTCAATCCTTTAGCAATTTTTGCCGCAGCCGCTTCTACTGCGGGTAAAAATGTTTGGTGCAGATCGTGCTTGCAAGTCACAATATCGAGATCCGCAGCCGATTCAGCCGTAGTCCCCAACACCCTCGCCACTTCACCGATTGGTAAATCTTGCCCGATCGCGTGACGCAGTACATCTACATGGACGAGATGATCGAGAATATCATCGAGGACGATCCGATCGCCTTCATTTTTTTGCGGCGATGCGATCTCACTTTCCTTTACCTCCAACTCAAAGAGGAGTCGATCGTCCAAAGGTATCGCCCGATATTCACCTGTTTCTAGCCGTTTCACCTTAGCCAAAATCGAAGGATTCGCCCGTTCTAGGATCAGCTTCACCGCCCCTTCGGGACTCCGCCGCCGAGTCCCCTCCTTGATCGTCTCAATCAGTACGCGATCGCCGTTCCAGGCATTGCTGAGATGACTTTCACGGATGTAGATATCATCCGCACTCTCATCATCTTGGATCGCAAAACAAAAGCCCTTACTCGAACAGCGTAATTTTGCCTCGACAATGTGCTCGCTCTGTTCGCGGCGATATTTACCTTTCTCCTTGTTCAGAATCCCAATCTTTTCTAGTAGTTCTAAAGCTAGATCTAACTGCTCGATACTCGCCGGAGTTTCACAACCTAACTTCTTTTCCAGTAACTTTGGAGCAACTAACTTCTCAGAACTAACATGCGATAGCAGCGTGGCGATCGAAAATTCCATATAGTTTAATTTACCTCCACCCAAGGACATATTCATTTATTAAATTTGTAGTACTACTGACTTACGGCATCTTTGGCAAAGGTACTTTTTTCCACAATCTTAGCAATAGTATAGTATCCGAACACGTTAGTTAGTTATGCTTGACAGGTGGCGGTGGTCGCTTGCGCCGATTTTATTTATCTACTACATGCCAAACAGTTGACCGAGCAAGCGAACCGACTAGTATCGAATAACAGCTTTAGACTAACAGATAAGTACTTAACAGTAATTTGCGAATTTAGTAATGGCATCGTTGGCAGTCACAACAGTGCTTGATGCTTATTATTATCATATTACCTTTGAATGTCATTTCTGATACCATTTTTTTACAAAACGGTTCATCTCCTGTATCTCCCGATCGACAGACGATCTCGATCCACACTGTAGCTCCGGTAGGCTTAAATTTTAGTTTGACTCGATCGTTGACAAATTATGGTAGTAAATACCATAATAGATGAAAGCTATTGTGAGGAAACAATGAATCCAGTCACAGAGATCGCCACAACCGATCGCAGCCCCAGTCAATCGATATTATCCTTATCAAGCATTGATTACAGCCTATTAACAGATCTATATCAGCTCACGATGACTGCTTGCTACGTCGGCGAATCACTCGATCGATCTGCGGCTAGTTTCGAGCTATTTATTAGAAAACTACCAAAAGGCTTCGGTTATACGATCGCGATGGGGCTAGCCCAAGCCTTGGAATATCTCGAACAATTTCAGTTTAGTTCCGCTCAAATTGATGCACTCCAAGCGACAGGGATTTTTAAAAACGCCCCCGATAGGTTTTGGGATCTGTTAACCACCGCTCGATTTACAGGTGATGTGTGGGCGGTACCAGAAGGAACCGCGATCTTTGCTAACGAGCCGATATTGCGGATCGAAGCTCCCTTGTGGCAAGCCCAAATCGTCGAAACTTACCTACTCAATACCATCAACTATCAAACTCTCATCGCCACCAGAGCCGCTAGATTGCGAGATGTCGCAGGTGCTGATGCCACACTCCTCGAATTTGGTACACGTCGTGCTTTTAGCCCCCAAGCTTCCGTCTGGGCGGCTCGTGCGGCGATTGCTGGTGGGCTAGACACTACTTCCAACGTTTTAGCCGCCTTAAAATTAGGTTATCAACCCAGTGGTACGATGGCACATTCGTTAGTGATGGCGATAGGTGCGCTCGAAGGTAGCGAGCAAGCCGCATTTAGTGCTTTTCATCGTTATTTTCCAGGTGCGCCCCTCCTAATTGATACCTACGATCCAATTATTGCCGCTACAGAGTTGGCTGCACGGGTAGCAGCAGGGGAAATGGAGCTATCAGGAATTCGGTTAGACTCTGGGGATTTGATTAATTTATCTCATACCATTCGATCGATTTTACCAAATGTCGATATCTTTGCCAGTGGCGACTTGGATGAGTGGGAGATTGCCAAACTACGTGCGGCAAAAGCACCGATTAATGGCTATGGGTTGGGGACTAAATTGGTAACTGGTAGTCCAGTTAATGGCGTATACAAGCTAGTTGAGATCGATAATATCCCGACGATGAAGCGATCGACAGACAAGATGACATATCCTGGTAAAAAACAGATATTTCGTCAATCTCAAGCTGGAAAATTTAGTGGAGACACGCTTGGTTTAGCTAGTGAGGGGACAGGCTTATTGGAGCTAGTCATGAGTAAAGGAGATCGGCTCCAGCCAGAAGAGAGTCTCGCCACCATCAGAAAACGTACCGATCTAAATGTAGCAAACTTGTCTACGGAAGTTCGCGATATTAACTACGATGGAGCTACCCCCGTTCGGATTTCTTCAGCACTATCAGAACTCACTCAAACCTTGAAAGATCGAACTTAAATTAATTGATACTTCGGCTACGCTCAGTACAAGTAATTGATAATTGGGTGGTTAAGGTGGGGTTGATATACCCATTTTAAGCAACTTATCTAAAAGTGTTTTCAGGCTCTGGTACTGGTGCGTTACGGCTTGCGCCTAACACACCCTACGTCTAAAACCTAAAACCTAAAACCTAAAGCCTACCCTCCACCCTCTACCCTCTACCCTCTAATTAGATGAAAGTTGCCCTATTTGGAACTAGTGCAGATCCACCGACAATCGCTCACAGGGATATCATTCATTGGCTGGCATTACAACAATTCGATCGAGTGGCAGTTTGGGCAGCAGACAATCCATTTAAAGCTCATGGGGCATCGCTAGAACAGCGATCGCAGATGCTAGAATTGTTAATCGATGAAATCGATCTAGTGAGTAATGGACATGTGAAAGTCTACCGCAATTTAAGTAGTAAGCGGACGTTAGAGACGTTACTGATTGCCCAAGAAATTTGGCGAGATAGTGAATTTTTCCTAACAATTGGTGCAGATTTAGTTGCTCAAATGTCCCAGTGGTACCGAGTCAGCGAACTACTGAGTCAAGTGAAATTATTAATAGTGCCCCGTACTGGTAACAACATCGAATCGGCAGACTTGCAACGACTGAGAGAGCTAGGAGCGCACATCGAGATCGCGCCATTGTCTACGCCGATTATTTCATCCACAGCAATTCGGAATAGTCATTCGATTGAAGGTGTATCTCTTGGTGTAGCCAAGTATATTCAGCAACATAATTTATATTCTATAATTGATGAATCCCGTGACAGAGCGAAGCTTAAATAAACAGACACTTGCTGATTTTAAAGTAGGGGTTGATAATGCCATTTTCTCGATCGATACCCAGCAAAATCGATTATTAATATTATTAGTGATGCGACATGACGAACCCTATTTAGGCTATTGGTGTCTACCAGGTACCCTAGTCAGACATGGAGAAGCCTTGAAGACTGCTGCCGATCGCATCCTATCAGAAAAAATCAAAGTTGATAACTTATACCTCGAACAATTATACACCTTTGGCGGCCCAGGACGCGATCCGCGTGAAGCAGCCGATAGTTATGATGTGAGATATTTATCAGTTAGTTACTTTGCTCTAGTTAGATATGAAGCCGCCGAACTTATTGCCACCGGAGTCGGGGGAATTGCCTGGTATCCGATCGACAAATTGCCCGATCTCGCCTTCGATCATCAACAAATTATTGAGTATGGACATCAACGACTCAGAAACAAATTAGAATATAGTCCGATCGCATTTGATGTACTACCAGAACTATTTACACTCAGCGATATTTATCAACTATATACAACAGTCCTCGGTGAAACATTCTCCGACTACTCCAATTTTCGTAATCGCCTAATCAAACTAAAATTCCTCCAAGAAACAGGGATCAAATCCTCTCGCGGCAGCGGTCGCCCTGCCAGTCTCTATCGTTTCGATCCAGTCGCATTCGCACCATTAAAAGATAAACCCTTATTATTCGTGTAATTGTCTGAATGTTATTGTAGGGTAGGTATCAATCGCCGTCTAAGCTACGATAAATACTCGAAAGATTCGTACTGCAATATATAGCTCGTAGTGAGGTAGGGCGGGTTTGAAATAAAAATTTAGTGATGTATTTATTAGTTGCACAAAGCGGATAAAATCGCGCTGTAGGCGAGCGAAGCGAGACGTGTCGATAGACGGTTTCCTCAGCACTGGGCGGGTTCCCCACTGGTCGGGAGACCCGTCCAGTTGCCCATCAGTGCGTTGCACCAAGCACCCGCCCCTACAGACCCGATATTTTACAATCGACTATTCCTGCTAATCCTATAAAAAATATTATGAAAATAGCACTAGCTCAACTCAATCCTACCATCGGCGACTTAAAAAATAACGCCCAACAGATTTTAAAAACCGCCCAACAAGTAGCCGCCCAAGGAGTAAAATTATTACTCACTCCCGAACTATCATTATGTGGCTATCCGCCGCGTGACTTATTACTCAATGCTCACTTCATCACCGAAATGGAGCAAGAACTCCACCAATTAGCAACAGAACTACCTCCAGAAGTACACGTATTAGTCGGACTAGCCACCCGCAATCCTGAAGCGATCGTCACAGGTGGTAAACCATTATTTAATAGTATCGCCCTACTCGCTGCTGGAAAGGTACAAAATATCTTCCACAAGCGACTGTTACCGACTTATGATGTATTTGATGAAAATCGTTACTTTACCCCAGGTATTGAGGCAAATTGGTTCATTCTAGATGGAATTAAAATTGGGGTGACAGTCTGCGAAGATCTCTGGAATGATGAGGACTTCTGGGGCAAACGTAGTTACTTAGTAAATCCGATCGCCGAACTAGCCATACAAGATATAGATTTGTCGATCAATCTCTCAGCTTCCCCATATAGCATGGGCAAGCAACAGATCCGAGCAGCAATATTAAAACATGCCGCTGTTAAATACAATCGATCGGTATTATATGTAAATCAAGTCGGTGCAAATGACGATCTAATTTTTGATGGTTGTAGCTTAGGATTCGATCGATCGGGTGAACTAGTTTGTCGGGGGACATCATTCGATCGCGACTTAATTATCGTCGAATTTGATGAAGTAACCAAAGATTTAAAACTAGGACAAATTAAACCCCAACCAGATAATGCTGATGCCGAAATTTGGGAAGCATTAGTATTAGGTGTGCGCGACTATATTCACAAATGTGGTTTTCAAAAAGTAATCCTGGGCTTGAGTGGTGGCATCGATTCGGCATTAGTCGCCGCAATTGCTGCTGAAGCCATCGGCGCGGATAATGTCTTGGGTGTACTGATGCCTTCGACTTATAGCTCGTCGCACTCAGTCACCGATGCGATCTCCTTAGCTGCTAATCTGGGAATTAAGACCGAAACTATCCCGATTGGCGACTTAATGCAAGGATTCGATCGCACTCTCGAATCACAATTTAAAGATACCGAATTTGGACTAGCTGAAGAGAACATCCAGTCGCGGATTCGCGGCACATTACTGATGTCCATGTCCAATAAATTTGGTTATTTACTGCTCTCGACTGGCAATAAATCCGAGATGGCCGTTGGTTATTGTACCCTCTACGGCGACATGAATGGTGGTTTAGCCGTTATCGCCGATGTCCCCAAAATGCGAGTATTTTCGATCTGTAAATGGTTAAATCGCGAGCGAGAAATCATCCCCACTAATATCATTACCAAACCACCCAGTGCCGAACTAAAACCAGGACAAATAGACCAAGATTCATTACCACCTTATGAAATCTTAGATGAAATTTTAGCAGCGATCGTCTGCGAACATCAATCCCCAGAGCAAATAGTCGAGCGCGGTTTCGATCCACAAGTAGTCACCAAAATAACTAGACTAGTAAAACTTGCCGAATTCAAACGTCGTCAAGCTCCCCCAGGCTTGAAAATAACCGATCGAGCCTTCGGTACAGGCTGGCGAATGCCGATCGCGTCCAAATAAGTTGACAGTATCTAACCGCCTCATTCATAATAACGTACGTTTTATACTTTTAAAGGATTCGTGCTGATGTCAACAGTCAACGCCACCGATGGACGTAAAAACTTCTTCGAGCTGATAAATCGTGCCAACAAGATGGCAAGGCTCTCAAGGGAATTGATGGTGGCGATCGTGCCGACCAAGGTGAGTTTAGAATCTTGTACTATATTCAAGAGGCTACAGCCGAACAATTAGGGCAAGTTCAAATCTTCCGAGTAGGTAAACGGAACGATGATGAAGTTTATCGCAACCTGTAAGTTAGATTGTCCAGAAGTTCGATCGAGGCTCGATCGCTGCTGGCTGGCGAATGCCGAATACATCTAGGTTGCATTTGAGTAGATAGTGACGATTTAACCACGACCCCAACAACCACACCCTATTCCTGCTAAAATCAGTTGTAAATACAGCAGTAACTTGAGTACAAATGCGAATCCTGGCTCTTGTCCCTGGTGGAATTGGCGATCAAATCCTCTTCTTCCCCACGATCGATAATCTCAAAGGACGTTACCCAGACGCAGAAATAGACGTTATCGTCGAACCCAAATCGACAGCGGCATATCGCGTTTCCAAATCTGTCCACAAAGTTATTCCGTTTGATTTCAAAGATACTAATGGCCCTGCTGACTGGGGTAACTTGCTAGGAGTGATTCGCGATCGCGAGTATGATGTCGCGATGTCCTTGGGGCGCAGATTTGGAGTAGGTTTACTCCTGTGGTTGACTGGTATTCCCGTCAGGATTGGATTTACAGCGGGTATTAGCAATTTATTTTTGTCCAATCCCGTCATGTTGAATCTAAATCAATATGCGGCGGACATGTTTCACGATTTGGTCAGAGGATTGGGTGTAACCGATCCTTGTCCCGCTTTAGCGATAAATGTCCCAAAAGCGGATATCGAGTGGTCTGAAGCCGAACAGCAGCGTCTGGGTATCAAAGACGGTTATGTGCTGATTCATGGCGGTTCGAGCAAATCCTCGGAAACCCTCGGTTTTGACAAGATTTATCCAGTCAAGCAGTGGCAACAGATCGTCAAAGACCTCGAAACGCGGCAACCAAATATCCCCGTCGCGATCGTTAAAGGCCCCGATGATGGCGAGTTTATCGAGTCGATGCTGGCTGCCTGTCCCAATCTCAAGGTAATCAGCCCCACAGATATCGGTAAACTCGCAGCCACGATCGCAGGTGCCAATCTGATGCTCTGTACCGATAGCGGCCCGATGCACTTGGCTGTAGCGGTTGGTACATATACGATCGCGTTATTTGGCCCCACCGATCCAGATAAATTATTACCTAAAAATGGTCGCGCGATCGCCGTCAAATCTCGAACTGGTAAGATTGCCGATATTCCACCATCAGATATTTTGGAGAAAATCTGGAAAGGGTAAGTTTAGTGGAAATTGAAAATGGAATATGCACCTGACATATCAAAATTGCCGATTCCAGAGGATGACGGCGGATGTAATCACCTTTTAGGTGAGAAATTACCTCAAGTGCTGCTCGATTCAACCAGTGGTGAGCGGGTGGACTTGTCAGCCATTCAGGGAAAGGTCGTTATTTACTGCTATCCAATGACGAAGCAACCTAACGTCCCCATCCCTGATGGATGGGAGCAGATCCCTGGTGCGGCGGGTTGTACCCTTCAATCTTGCGCTTTTCGAGACTTTAATACCGAATTTCAAGAGCTTGGAGTTCATGTATATGGAATTAGTACACAAGACTCCTTGTACCAACAGCAGGGTTATTTCATTCTAAATAGAGACTTGAGAAAATCAAGACCCGAGCCAGCTCTACGTTGAGCTTGAGCCATATTTGAATAGCCATCTTCTCGATAAAGATTTAGAGTGAAATTACGTGCCAAAGCAAATATATTCGGCAGTGGCTTAACGCGAATTCGAGAAGCATCTTCTCCCTGAGTTACATCACGGACATGGTGAACTTTATTTTCAACGTGCCAATAATCACGAATGCGGCTTGCAAATTGTTCTACTGTTTCATCCAGAGAACTGATGTAATAACGGATCTGGGGCTTTTTAATCATCAGATATTTTCCCTTGAGGACATGACGATAACTGGTCACTCGGATCACACTGGTTAATCCCGACCAATCTGAATGCCCTGGTAAAGCGGCCAACGTCTGCCATAGAGACACACTGCGCCGCTCTACACGACCATGACCAGTTTCAACCGTATTGCAATGGGATTCAGATTTAAATTGTTTCTGGATTGCTTTATGTAAATTGCCATGATTACCTTTAAGTCCTCCTAAATAATGATTTCCAGAGGCGATGATTTGCTCACAAGTTTTTTTTGGGTATTGAGTGCATCAAAGGCAAAGACTACTCCCCTTTGTGCTAACGCTGCGATCACAGGTGGTAAGGCTTTGATTTCATTGGTTTTACAATCCACTGGTTGAATAGGTAGAATCAGTCCCCGTTCTACGATGTAGACTGTAACCAATTGAATTGCTGGATGGGATTCTGTGGTACTGGCGCAAGTTTTGAGGTTATAGGAACCTCTCAATACTTTTCCATCCATCGCTATAGTTTCACCTCCTACAGGGTCAATCTGGAAAAACTGCGCTAGGCAATTGCTGTAAGCTTTATAGTCAAGATTGAGCAACACTCGGCGAATCGTGCTGTAAGAAGGAAGCCGTGATTTGGCTGGATTGAACAGTTCTATTAGTTCACTGCGATAGCTCAAAAGCCAATCACTGATTGCTAAAAACCCCTTACATCCTGCACTAATAGATAACGTAAATAAAGCTAGACATAAGGCTTGGTCATGACGCTTACCCTCTCCACGTCGTGCGTCTGGCAAATCTAAAAAGGCTTCTATAATTGCTAAGTTATTCACTACTGATGCTACGTTATAAGTCACTGTATCGTAATACTAGCATTGCTTGTGGCAATCATCTCAGAATGAAATAACCCTGGAAAAGTTATAGAAACGAGGCACCATTTGAAGCGTCGATGTTAGTGCATTTTCGCCAAAGACTAGAAATAGATTTAGTGAATAAGATTAACATCAAAATGTGCGAGAAAGATAGAGGGGAAGTAGAAACAGAAAAAAAGTTGTTGAGAGCGGTAAGAAAGAAGAGAGTGTAAATCGAGGAAAATTAATATTAGATGCGACATGTGCGCCAGCAGATATTAGATACCCAACAGACTTAGGATTATTAAATCAAGCAAGAAAACAGACAGAAAAAATCATAGACATTCTCTATAATGGGCTAGAAGAGAAGCCAAGTAAAAAGCCAGTAACTCATAGAATAATAGCCAAAAAAGAATACCTAAAAGTCGCCAAAAAACGCCGATCTACAAAAAAAGAAAGAAAGAAAGCGATTAAAAAGCAGCTCCAGTATATTAAAAAGAACTTAGAACAGGTTGAACAGCTACAACTGAGTGGTGCCAGTCTAGAGTGGCTAAGTGACCAGGAGCACAAAATGCTATTAGTGGTAGAAACAGCTTATCAGCAACAGTTATCAATGTATGAAAATAATGAACAACGTATTGATGACAGAATAGTTAGCCTGACACAACCACATATTCGTCCAATCGTGAGGGGGAAAGCTGGAGTACCAGTTGAATTTGGAGCAAAGATATCAGTTAGTTACCATAATGGATACGTGTTTATAGATCGATTAAGTTGGGATAACTTTAATGAATCTGGGGACTTAAAATCACAAGCAGAAAAATTTAAACTAGCAACAGGAAACTATCCAGAGTCGATTCACGTTGACCAAATTTATCGTAACAAAGAAAATCGAGCTTGGTGTAAAGAGCATGGAATTAGAATTACGGGAGTACCATTAGGTAGACCTCCAATAATTGTTGATAAAGAAAAAAAGAACCAAGCACAGCTAGATGAGAGATTTCGCAGCCGAATCGAAGGTAAATTCGGAGAAGCTAAACGGAGATTTAGTCTTGGTCGCGTGATGACTAAACTTTCTGGCACTTCTCAGACAGCTATTGCAATCACTTTTTTAGTGATGAATCTTTCGGCTCTGCTGCGGCAATTTCTTGCCTTTTTTTATATTTATTTGAGAATTAACGCTATTTTTGTGATATTTGAATCCAGACGATTAATAAAAATTATAATTGATTCTAATCATATCCTAATTGCTGATGAATCTAATTCTATCGATCTATTAACGACCGAATTGAATGCCATTTATTGACTTTTTCAGCAAGCCCTAACTATAACCTCAAGACGTTCCGCTAAAGAGTCTTAGCGGCCCGTTAAATCCCCCCCCAAATTC
>ENA-OFCD01001391-OFCD01001391.1-metagenomes-genome-assembly--contig:-NODE-1391-length-12190-cov-2.828513_pt1 | contig 12190 bp, 13 predicted proteins | sample MGYA00153392_OFCD01 | MGnify analysis MGYA00153392 | reverse complement strand
TCTAAAACTTCTACTAAGCGCACTAAATCTTTTGGACTATGGCTAAAATCGGCGTCCATCTCAGCAATATTATCGTAATTTTTTTCAATTCCCCATTTAAATCCTGCGATGTATGCCGTGCCAAGACCTAATTTTCCTTTTCGCTCCAGAATAAATAAACGATTATCAAATTCAGTTACCAATTTTTTTACAATTGCTGCCGTACCATCGGGTGAACCATCATCAACGACCAAAACGTGAAAAGGCGTAACCAAGTCAAACACAGCGCGTATAATACGTTCAATGTTTTCCTTTTCGTTGTAGGTGGGAATGATCACTAAATTCTTGGACACTAATCTTAAATTTTTTATTAGAACAACAAAATTAATATTTTATAGCGTAACAATCGGCATAATGTTACTTTTGCAGTCTTAGAACTTTGTTAAAATCCTTTAAACGATTTCAAAAACGCTTATTTTCTCAAATTTTATTTCTTTTAATATACTATGAAACGTCGGAAAGCCAACTATTTGTATTCTATTCTGGGTGTTGCGCTCGTACTTTTTTTGGTTGGTTTGTGTGGTTCGGTTTTGTTGTACATTAAGCAATTGATGCAAAACGAACAAGAGCAACTTACACTAATGGTTGAACTTAAAAACGATGCAGATACGTTAGAAATTGCTAATCTTAAAAATTTTTTACAATCTGATAATGTTTTAACAACGGTTGGTTCGTTAAAATTTGTTTCCAAAGAAGAAGCATTTGAAAATATGAGTCGCCAGTTTCCTGAAGAAGCTAAATTATTGAAAGATGGTCCGGTTCCGAATTTCAATTCGTTTATTTTAAATTTTTCGGGCAATGCAATGAACGAGCAACAATGGGATGCTTTGCAAATAAAAATAAAAGCCTTTCCATCTGTCAGCGATGTGTATTTAGATAAAAGTGTGCTGAGTGAACTCTCAGAAAATATTTATAAAATTACACTTGTCGCTTTGTTTTTAGCTTTTGCGTTCGTTATTGTTTCCGTAACACTCATACACAATACTATTCGCCTCAATTTATATTCCGATCGGTTTTTGATAAAAAATATGGAACTCGTCGGCGCGTCGTGGTCATTCATTACAAAACCCTATTTACAGCGCAGCATAGTGAATGGTTTAATCAGTTCTTTATTAGCATTAATGATTCTTGTAGGAATTGGTTGGTTTTCAAAAAATAAATTTTCATTTACAAACTTGCAGTTAATCAATTCTGAAACGCTGGTATTATTTGTCGGTGTAGTCGTTTTAGGCGTTGTAATAAGTTTTTTGAGTACGGTTTATGTCGTCAATAAATACTTGAAAATGCGTCTCGACGATTTATATTAAACCAATGATTGAATATTTTTGGGAGGATGCAAATTTTAAAACTAATAATTTTAACTTTGCGCCAGCAACAAAGAAATATTTTCGCGTTAAATAAAGTTTTATAGGTTTATTATTTTCTAAATTAAACATGGCTAAGACAACAAGACAGCGTTCAAACGATCCGAATCAAAATGCTGCACCGCAAACGTCGCGCACAGAGCCGAACATTTTGGCTCAAACTAAATCCTCTGCTGCACGCACTTCCAACGTTGCTGTAAACACACCAAGTTTGCGCGCAAAAAAAGGCGCCGGATTTTTTGGCAAAAAAGACGATCAATTAATTATCGGTCGCGAAAATTATAAATGGGCATTAATTGGCATGGCTGTTATGGCGGTTGGATTTATATGTATGTCTGGTGGCGCTATGCCATCACCCGATGTTTGGGATGAAAGTATTATTTACAGTCCTATCCGCATTATACTTGCACCTTTTTTAATTATAGCGGGTTTAGTCGTCGTCGTTTACGCCATTTTCGTGAAAGACAATTCAAAAACGGCTGCATAATCCAAACTTAAATTCACCAACTTTAATACACTTTTAGCATCAAGGGAAAACTATGTCATATCTACAAGCTATAATTCTTGCCATCATTGAAGGCTTAACCGAGTTTCTCCCTGTGAGTTCAACCGGACACATGGTAATCGCTTCGTCCATCATGGGAATTCAGAAGGATGAATTTGTAAAACTTTTTGAAGTCGTTATTCAATTCGGTGCTATTTTAGCTGTAGTTGTTATTTATTATAAAAATTTCTTCCAAGACTTTAATTTTTACTTGCGTTTACTTGTTGGCTTTATTCCGGCAATAATTTTTGGTTTACTTTTCTATAAGCACATTAAATCACTTTTAGAAAGTCCGTTAACCATTGCAATAGTATTAGTAGTTGGTGGCGTAATAATGCTTTTCATTGATGATTTTTTTAAGAAAAACGAAACGGGCAATAATAGCAAAGAAGTTAATTTTCCAAAAGCTTTTATAATAGGTTGTTTTCAAGTTTTAGCCATGATTTTTCCTGGACTTTCTCGTTCGGCGGCAACGATTGTGGGTGGTTTATCGCAAGGATTAACGCGGAAACGCGCTGCGGAATTTTCATTTTTTTTAGCGGTTCCTACTATGGCAGCAGCATCTATAAAAGATGGATACGAATATTATAAATCGGTTAAAGCAGGAATTGCGAATCCGATTGGTTTCGATGAAGCACTCCTTTTAATCATCGGGAACGTGGTGGCGTTTATCGTGGCGTTTTTAGCTATCCGTTCATTCATCTCATTCTTCAGCGAACGCGGGTTTAAAATTTTTGGCATCTACCGCATTATTTTAGGCTTATTTATTATTGCGTTGATAATGATGAAAGTTAATTTAGTCATAAATTAATTTGAACACCACGCTACCTTTCGATATCAACAACTTAAAAGCTGAAGGCGCAATGCTTTTAGTGGATAAACCTTTGCATTGGACATCCTTCGATGTAGTGAACAAATTGCGTTTTAAACTGCGCGAAATCACAGGTGATAAAAAAATTAAAGTTGGTCATGCTGGCACTTTAGATCCGTTAGCGACGGGTTTATTAATTGTTTGCGTTGGGAAAAAAACCAAAGAGATTGATTCTTTTATGGGTTTAGATAAAACCTATACAGGTACTTTTACTTTTGGTGCATCTACGCCAAGTTTTGATGCTGAAACAGAACCCAATGCGTTTGCAAATACTGCACATCTCAATTTAGAATTTTTAAAAGAAAAAATCCATTTTTTTCTCGGCGACATCAAACAAATTCCACCAATCTACTCCGCCATAAAAGTAGATGGCGAAGCAATGTATAAATCGGCGCGCTTAGGCATTGACGTAAAAATTGAACCGCGCAACGTGCGCATTAATTCTTTTGAGGTTTTAAATTTTGAAAATCCGCGTGTAGATTTTTTCGTTGAATGCGCTAAAGGCACGTACATTCGCTCACTCGCGAATGATTTTGGTTTAGCTTGTAACTCGCGTGCTTATTTAACTACATTAGTGCGCACAAAAATTGGTGATTATGACATAAAAAATGCGCTATCCGTTGAAGACTGGATAGCGCATTTGAAGAATTAATTTGCAAGACAAATTTTTCTATTTTCCTCTAGACAAGGATAAGACTAGTACCAGTGCAATTAATGCTAAAAGTCCGTACCATGAACCTCTAATAACGTCCCTTCTTCCAATTATATAAGCAATCAAAACCCCGATTACACTTAAAAGAAATCCTAAAACAAGACCAATAATTAAATCCGAACTTGTATCAGCTGTAGTAGCTTTCCAAGCCTCAGCAAGATTTCCTTTTTTTTCTGCTTTTTTAAGTTCGTGTTTTACCAAACCTAAAACTATGCGCTCTTTAAATGAAAGCTTTTTACCAATTTTAGTTTCGATAGTTTTTCTATCGCTGTTTATAATGTCTTCCGCCGTCAAAAGTTGCTTATCAAAAATTCCAGCGTTATTAATTTTTGATTTTTCAGTCCTTATAAGATTTGGACTTAAGGCAATGCTTGCCGATAAAGAGTTTACAAAAAACCCAATGAGTACTGTAAGTAAAAATACATTTTTCATTTTGAAAAAATTTTTGAATTAAAAAGTCTAATGAATAATAAAATTAATGAACGGTACAAATATAATTCATCTGAATCAATTAGCTCAATCTAAATTAAAAAAAAATTAACTATTTATTTAACACTGAATAATTATGTACTATCACAAGAATTGGCTGAAACTATTTGAAAATTTGTAATTACGCTTCATTACGATCTTGATTAGGGAATAATCTGGAAAAATAAATGATGGCATTTGCTCATCACTAACAAAAATTAAAGGGCGACCGAAGAGTCCATCTGTTTCAACATTAAATCGTATTACTGTTTCTGAAGTCGGATCAACGACCCAATATTCTCTCACACCTGATTCTGCGTATAAATCTTTTTTAATTTTCATTTCGCGCTTAGAATTACCAGGTGACAGGATTTCAATAATTAAATCGGGAGCACCCAAACAGCTTCTATTATCTTCAATTTTTTTTAAATCGCAAATGATGCACAAATCGGGTTGAACTACTGTATAAATATCTTTATCCGCTTTAGTTGACTTTGTTCTATCAAAAAGACGCACATCAATTGGAGAAGCAAATGCTTCGCACTTGTGTTTTTTAAAATGCCGATCAATGATAGTAGTGAGCCGCCATGAAAGTCTTTGATGCGGTATGCTGGGCGCAGCCATCTTGAAAACCTTTCCCCTAATCAACTCAAGTGCCTGTTCAAATTTCCAAGTTAGGTAATCCGCATAAGAATAATTTCCATTTAAGTCAAGTTGAGAAAAGTCTCTTATAGTGGTAGCCATAATCTTTTTTTTTCAAAGGTAAACGCTTTTTTAATTTTCTTAAGTCTGTTCAGGTACTTTGAATAAAATTCTCGTCAATAAACGCACAAAAAATATGCCCAATAAGAATGTGCATTTCTTGAATACGTGCTGTATCGTCTGAATCAATCACAATCGGCAAATCAACCAAATTTTTCAATGCGCCACCTGATTTACCGAGCCAACCAATAGTTTTTATGCCTTGAATTTTAGCTTCGTGTACCGCTTCAATAATGTTCGCGCTGTTTCCCGACGTTGAAATAGCTATAAAAACATCGCCCGATTTACCAAGTCCTTGAATTTGACGGGAAAAAATAAAATTAAAACCGTAGTCGTTACTAACCGAAGTGAGAATAGAAGTGTCAGTTGTTAAAGCAATAGCAGCAAGTGCACGGCGTTCGGTCGTAAATCTTCCCACTAATTCGGCAGCGATGTGTTGCGCATCGGCAGCAGATCCACCGTTACCAGCAATTATTATTTTATTTCCGTCGTGCAATGCATTTAAACACACTAAGCACATTTCATGGATAGAAGGCTCTAATAGATGAAGTTTTTGGGCAATTTGAATATGCGCTTCTATCGTTTTTAAAATCATTTTATCAATTTAAACCTCGCAGGTTTTTAAAACCTATGAGGCTTTTATTAATTACAAATATCGCGTTCCGCGCAAATAGTTCGTGACATAATCTTCAATGCCTTCTTCTAAACTTGTGAAAGATTTTGTGTAACCGGCGATGTTACGCAATCTGCGTGTGTCAGCTTCGGTGAAATATTGGTAGTTGTCGCGAATATCTTTAGGTGTGGGTATGTAAGCAATTTTTTCCGGCACGTTCATACTTTGAAAAACATTTTTAACCACGTCGTTAAAGCTTAGCGCTTTGCCTGTACCTACATTATAAATGCCAGACGGAATAATTTTATGGTTTTTCATAAACCATTCTAAAATATTCAAAACATCGCGGATGTAAATAAAATCGCGTTGCTGCTCACCGTTAGCTATTTGCTTTTTGTGGCTCTCGAATAAATTAACGGAACGTTCTTTTAAAATTTGGTGGTAAAAATGGTAAACCGTCGAAGCCATGCGACCTTTATGGTATTCATTCGGTCCGTAAACATTAAAAAACTTAAATCCTGCCCAAAAAGTATTTTGTGGTTTACTTTTAGAAAGTTTATACAACCACTTATCAAATTCATTTTTTGAAACCCCGTAAGGATTGAGCGGTTTAAGTTTCAAAACATTTTCCTGTTTAGCATCCGAAAAACCTAATTCACCATCGCCATACGTCGCTGCACTCGATGCGTATAAAAAAGGAATAGCGCGTTTTTCGCAAAGTTTGTAAAGGCTTTTGGAATACTCCACGTTCAGTTTTTCGAGCGGACGATAATCCGTTTCGGTCGTATCTGTGCGCGCACCCAAGTGAAATACGAAACTTATATCGCGGGGATTTTCTTTAAACCAATCTAAAAATAAAGCGCGGTCAATCACTTTGCAACACTTTTTACCAATTAAATTAGGCGTTTTATTAAACGCCGTCAAATCATCCACCGCTATTATGTCGTGGATTCCTAACTTGTTTAAATGCCCAATCGTGCAGCTACCAATAAAACCGTACGCGCCTGTAACAACAACCATTCACAAAAAATTTCGCGAAAATACGAATTTTTTTGTTTGTATCAAATTTTGACGCGTTTTGTGCAATATTTCTAACAAAAGTTTAAATAGGTTATGGCTAAAAATTAGTTGCTAAAAAATTTTCTAAGCATAGTTGCTGCATCTTCAATGAGGCTATTGTCTGTAAATTGATGGCTATTGAGTGAGATAGTACATTTTTTTAAAGCTATACCCTGATAAGTTTTCCGAGTTTCAACTAAATAATTCAAATCAGCTACATAGTAACCACCCTTATTTAAACCAACGAAATTTTGTAAAGGTGTAACCACAATTATAACATCGGGATTGAAATTAGAAATTTTATTTTCAATATCATTCGCACTGAGGAAAGAAAGCGGGTCAATAATAAGCGGATCCACTGTAATTTTATTTTCTTTTAAAACCGATTTAAGTGCTGAAATAATCACTTTATTTTCACCCAAATTTTTTGAGAAATCAAAAAGAACAAATGGTTTTTGCATTGCAAGCTTTTCGGAAGCGACCTGAGAGCTTTGTTCTGTAGGATTTTTAGCACTATTATAAACAATAGGTGTACAAGCGCTTAAAGCTAAAACCAAAAAAGTACAGAGGGTAAATATTTTTAAAAGTTTCATTTTTTTAATTTTTAATGAACAAAGTGAATGAAACAAAATTAACGTTTAACGCATTGTTGGTCGTTAAAAAAAGAATAAATCAATCCACACAACTCTTAATAAAACATTAATTCATACAGAATTTAAAAAGAGTTTTCATTAATTTTTAAATTTTAAACCGTTTTAAACCGTAGAAATTTAATTATTATGCTACATTAGCCAAAAATATATTTCAATATGAGAATTGGATTGATTGGATTAGGTAAAATGGGCTATAATTTAGCCATCAACATTAAAAAACATAAATTCACTATCGTCGCGCAAGATGTCAACGCCGAAAGTGTTGAAAAAATTCACACCGAAGAACACATTAACGCGGTTGATAGCGTCGAAAAACTTTGCTCAGCACTTGGTAAGGAGCGCCTCGTAATTTGGTTGATGGTGCCATCGGGAAAAATTGTTGATGGCGTGATTGAAAGTTTGATACCGCATTTAAGTCCGAATGATATTATCATTGACGGGGGTAATTCGCACTATAAAGATTCCATTAAACGCTACAATCATTTGAAAGAACATGATATTTGTTTCTTGGATTGCGGAACAAGTGGCGGAACGAGTGGCGCGCGCGATGGCGTTTGCGCAATGGTCGGCGGTGATGCCGAAGTTTTTAATTATGTTGAGCCACTTTTTAAAGCCATAGCAGTCAAAGATGGTTATTTATATTGCGGTGCTGCGGGTTCGGGTCATTTTGCAAAAATGGTGCACAACGGTATCGAATACGGTATGATGCAATCTATTGCAGAAGGTTTTGAAGTTTTAGAGCGTTCAGAGTTTGGGTATAATTTTGAAAACGTTGCCAAACTTTGGAATAATGGCTCCGTAGTGCGCAGTTGGTTGATGGAACTAACGCAAGATGCTTTTTCAAAAGATGCTAAACTCGATGCGATTACAGGTGTTATGAATTCTTCAGGCGAAGGCAAATGGACATTAGAAACGGCTTTAGAGATGGGTGTGCCCACGCCCGTTATTGCGCTTTCTTTGATGATGCGTTACCGTTCGCAATTTCAAGATACGTTTAGTGGCAAAGTTGTGGCAGCATTGCGAAACGAATTTGGTGGACACGCTGTTGTTAAGGCTAAAGAGTAAAAAATGAATAGGTTTTCTAAAAAATTTTTAGAATAAAGAAATAAAGCAGAAAATTTACCTTAGATTTTTTGAATAAAAAATCAGTATTTTTGTGAAAATTTTTTGCTATGGCAAAATCGGCATCAGAAAGAATAAATTGGGTTGAAGGTTCTATTACAGAAACTTTTGGACTGAAACGTATTTACGAAAACTTTCCGTTATTGAATGAATGGTTGAAAGTTGAAAATAATTTGACACCCTTAGAAATTAGTGAACTTGAAAAACGCAGAAGTATACTCATTCGAAAGTATAGTAGCTGGAATGAGGAGACTTTAAAAATGAAATTTGTAGCATTCATCCTCGATATGGTTGGATATGATACAAATGAATTTGAAGGCGTTTTTGATTTAGAACTAAAGGGTATAGTACAAAATGAAAAATTATCTGTGATTGCTGACTACGTTGTTGCGAAAGTGATTTTTAGTTTAGTAAAACAACCTTACTTTTATTTTCATGAGTATAAACAAAGCAAAAAAAATAAAGATCCGATAGATCAAATTCTGTTGGCAATGCTCATTGCGCAAGAAAAAAACGAGAAAAAATTTCCGTTATATGGTTGTGCTGTTATTGCGGAGCAATGGTTTTTCATGATTTTAGACGGAAAACACTATTCAGTTAGTATTGGTCATAACGCTTTAGGTCCAAAAGATTTGCAAGAAATTTTACTTATCCTTCGTAAATTTAAACACATCCTCTTGACCGAATTAGCTATTTAAACCATCTTTACTTATTCTCTTTCTGGATAGTATATATGCTTTTGAATTTTCCCCAATAAGCAATATACGTTGATTGGAAAACATAGTAACATAAATTTCAGTAATTATTATTTCAATTTCATCTGATCGAAATATGGATGATCTGGATTGACAATTAATTCTTGAAGCAACGGGTGTATTATAACATCCGTATCTTCTAATGGAATACCACCCAAAAGTGGTTCTGAATTGCTTGGCAAAACTATGGCTCTGCAAGTAGTCGCACTGTTTCTGAATCTAACTTCAACATTACTTACAACGTCCATTTCAACTATCCTGCCGTCGGCAGTTTCAGTTTTTCTTTTTTCGACGATTTGAAACTGTAGTTACTCCTGAATAGATTCAATGATACATAAATTGTAAGCACCCGAGTTAACTTACATACTAAAGTGCATCCGTTTGATTTCTTCTTCACCAAGAAAATGTTTTCGGACAAGAGCCATATCGTCGCCGTTGATTAATTCAATATCAGCATAAATTAAACCCATGACTTCATTTTTAATTTTTAAAATACGAAGCTAAACGTTTTAGCAACAAAACCAAATTAACCATACAATGGTGCTTGATGCGGAAAACGAATAGCGTACTGTTGTTTAATCAGTAGCGTGAGTTTTTCTTTCAATACTTCAAAACCTTCTTTATTTTGCGCTGAAATGAAAACACAATCGCCATACGTTTGCGTCATTTTTTCTAAAACTTCGGCTTCTACCACTTTTTGCGTTTCTGCATCGAGCAATTGATCGAAATATTTTTCTCTAAACGCGTCGAGCTTATTGAAAACAATGAGCGTCGGTTTTTCATCAACACCGAGTTCTTTGAGTGTACTTTTCACCGCTTTAATCTGATCTTCATATTGCGGATGCGACATATCAACAACGTGAAGCAGAATATCGCTTTCTCGCGTTTCGTCGAGCGTACTTTTAAAACTTTCCACCAAATGATGCGGTAGTTTGCGGATAAATCCAACAGTATCGGAAAGCAAAAAAGGCATTGACTCGAACACAACTTTTCGTACCGTTGTATCTAAAGTAGCGAAAAGTTTATTTTCGGCAAACACATCCGATTTTGAAAGCGCGTTCATCAGCGTTGATTTACCAGCATTCGTATAACCCACTAATGCCACGCGAATAAATTCGCCGCGCTGTTTGCGCTGCGTCGCCGATTGTTTTTCAATATCTTTCAATCCTTCTTTTAAAAAAGTGATTCTATCGCGCACAATACGACGGTCAGTTTCAATTTCTTTTTCTCCTGGTCCACGCATTCCTACACCACCACGCTGACGCTCTAAGTGCGTCCATAATCCGCGCAAGCGTGGCAACATATATTGCATTTGCGCTAAATCCACTTGCGCGCGCGCTTGTGCCGTTTTTGCGCGTTGTGCAAAAATGTCGAGTATTAAACCCGAACGATCAAGTACTTTGACTTTAAATACTTCCTCTATGGCGTGTAATTGTTTGGGCGAAAGATCATCGTCGAAAATAGCCACAGAAATTTCTTCGTGCGAACGAATGTATTGTCCAACTTCTTCAAGTTTTCCTTTTCCGAAATACGTAAGAGTATTTGGTTGCTCCAAGCGTTGCGTGAAACGTTTAACGCTTTCAACGCCTGCCGTTTCTGCCAAAAATTCCAATTCGTCGAGGTGTTCCATCACTTCCGCTTCTTTATTACTCGCGGGAACAATAGCAATCACGATACCTTTTTCGATTTTTCTTTCAAGACCTCTTTTGTCTTTCTCACCCAGATTCCATTCAAAATCTTTAACAATACCCGGTTCTTTCTTTGCCAAAATTTTTTATTTTTATCGAATTTATACGCAAGTTACAACTTTTCTAATAATAATTTCATATCGCACAACTCAACAACGCGCGCTTCAATCGCATCAATCGCAATGCGTTCTTGTTTGAGTGTATCGCGATCACGCAGCGTAACGGTATTATTTTCCAACGTTTCAAAATCAACAGTAACGCAAAACGGCGTACCAATCGCATCTTGTCTGCGATAACGGCGACCAATTGCATCTTTTTCATCGTATTGACATGGAAACGCGAGTTTGAGTTTATTATAAATTTTTTCAGCCGCTTCCGTGAGTTCTTCTTTATTTTTTAACAAAGGCAGAACTGCGCATTTAATCGGCGCAATGGCTGGATGAATTTTTAAAACAGTGCGCGTCGCTTCTTCACCTTGTGCATCGGGCACCATTTCTTCAATCAAACAATTGGTAAGCACCGAAAGAAACATTCTATCGCAACCAACAGACGTTTCGACCACAAACGGCACGTAACTTTCATTCAATTCTGGATCGAAATATTGCATTTTTTTCCCAGAAAGTGCTTGATGCGCGCTTAAATCAAAATCGGTGCGCGAGTGAATCCCTTCGAGTTCGCGAAAACCCATCGGAAACTCAAATTGTATATCAACAGCAGCATCCGCGTAATGTGCGAGATTATCGTGGTCTTTAAATTTTAATTTACTTTGGTCGGTGCCGAGTGCTAAATGCCAACGCATCCTGTTTGCTTTCCATTGTGCGTACCATTCTTTTTGTGTGCCAGGACGAATAAAAAATTGCATCTCCATTTGTTCAAATTCTTTCATCCTGAAAATGAATTGGCGCGCAACAATTTCATTTCTAAAAGCCTTACCGATTTGCGCAATACCAAACGGAATTTTTTGTCGCGTGGATTTCTGCACGTTCAAAAAGTTTACAAAAATACCTTGCGCCGTTTCTGGTCGCAAATACAATTTACCTTCTTCGCCAGCAATATTACTCAGCTGTGTATTGAACATCAAATTAAACTGACGTACTTCTGTCCAATTGCGCGTTCCACTTTCAGGATCAACAATTTCGAGTTCGTCAATCATATTTTTCAGCGCAATCATATCGTTCGCTTTCATCGCTTCGCCGAGACGTTTTTCAATATCAGCAGCTTTGTCTCTGTATTCAACGCATCGCGGATTAGTATCGCGAAACATTTTTTCATCAAAGCTATCGCCAAAGCGTTTGCGCGCTTTTTCAACTTCTTTAACGATTTTATTTTCTGTTTTTTCTATCTCACCTTCAATCAATTGATCGGCGCGATAACGTTTTTTAGAATCTTTATTATCCAACATCGGATCGTTAAACGCATCCACGTGACCGCTCGCTTTCCAAGTTTTTGGGTGCATAAAAATTGCCGCATCAATGCCGGAGCGCATATCGGGCCGGACACCGTCATCGGCGACAACTGCCTGATCGAAGAAGGCGCGATC
>ENA-OFCD01001389-OFCD01001389.1-metagenomes-genome-assembly--contig:-NODE-1389-length-12204-cov-3.670672_pt1 | contig 12204 bp, 16 predicted proteins | sample MGYA00153392_OFCD01 | MGnify analysis MGYA00153392 | reverse complement strand
GGGATGGCGACGCTGACTACATCCTGTCGAAGGTGGCGTACGACGTCATCGCGAACATCGATGCGGCGAAGTCGAAGGAACTCTGGCGTTTCTTAGTGGGGCTGAGCATCCGGCACGTGGGCCCGGTGGCGGCGCGCGCGCTCGCCGGGTACTTCGGATCGCTGGCTGCGATCCGTGCCGCGTCGCGCGAGGAGCTGGCCGCGGTCGAGGGCGTCGGCCCAGTCGTGGCGCAGGCCCTCGCCGACTGGTTCGATGACCGCCGGCACCTGGAGATCGTCGAGCGGCTTCGGGCCGGCGGGGTGCGCTTCGCCGACGAGGGCTCGGCCGACGGGCCACGACCCCTGGAAGGGGTCACCGTCGTGGTCACCGGCACCCTCGCCAGTCACAGCCGCGACGGGGCTACCGAAGCCGTGCAGGGGCTCGGCGGCAAGGTCACCGGCAGCGTGAGCAAGAAGACCGACTTTGTGGTGGTGGGCGCCGACCCCGGCCAGAGTAAGTACGACAAGGCGGTCAAGCTCGGCGTGCCGGTGCTCGACGACAACGGGTTCGGTGTCCTGTTGGCGCGGGGGGCCGAGGCGGCCCGTGGGCACGCCACGGTGTTGACGCCGACCGACCCGGGCTAGTCCTTTCGGGTCATGGTCTTGCGCCGCGTGCTGCCGACATCCTGGGGGTGGCCGAAGCACAGCCAGGCCAGGATGGGGGTCAGGTGCGTTCGACCAGGCCCGACCCCCGCAACGCGTTCCAGGGACAACGCGGGTGGCTGTTCCGGGGGTTCGTCGCGCTCGTCGTGACGGCCGGCGCCGTCGTCGTGGTGCAGGCCGCGCGCAGCCTGGACGGCCAGGCCCTGGTGCACCTCGGGCCGGCCTTTGTGCTGGTCTGCGGCCTGCTGTTGATCGGTGAGCTGCGCCCGCTGTTCACGGCCGGCTCGAAAGACGCCAACGGCATGGTGCTCTCGACCGCCTTCGTCTTCGCCCTGCTGCTGCGCTACGGCCTGCCGGTGGCGGTCGTGATGCAGGCACTCGCCACGGCGATGACCGACACCGGCAACAACAAGGCGCCCTGGCGCACCGGGTTCAACGTCTCGCAGTACTGCCTGTCCTGGGCCGCCGCGTCGTACGTCATGGACCTTGTCGGCCACTCGGCCAGCCTGGCCGCTCCGCTGTCGCTGCGACCACACGATCTCCTCGCCGCTGCAGCCGGCGCGGTGACCTTCTTCCTGGTCAACCAGGTGCTGGTGACCCGGGCGGTGTCCTACAAGCTCGGCGGCACGATGTGGGCGTCGATGCGTCCCTCGCTGGCCTATGAGTTGCTCAGCAACGGCGCGATGCTCGCTCTCGCGCCGTTGGTGGCCCTCGCGATGGAGCGGGGCGTGGCGTTCGTGCCGCTGCTGCTGCCGCCGGTGATCGCGGTCTACAGCGTCGCCTCGGTCGCCCTGGACCGGGAACGCCGGGCGATGTCGGACGCCCTCACCGATCTGCCCAACCGCGTGTTCCTGGCCGAGCGCGCCACCGCGGCGCTGGCCGAACGCGCCGGCAGCCACCTGGTGGCGCTCGCGCTGTTCGACCTGGACCGCTTCAAGGAGGTCAACGACACGCTCGGCCACCACGTCGGTGACCGGGCCGTTCGACGACATCGAGCCACACCACGACGTGACGAGCGAGCTGGACTACGAGGCCGAGCTCGGCGTGATCATCGGCGTACGCGCGAAGGACGTCTCGGCGGCAGACGCGATGAAGCACGTCTTCGGCTACACGTGCGTGTGCGACGTGACCGCGCGGGATCTGCAGAAGAAGGACGGTCAGTGGTCGCGCGCGAAGGGGTTCGACACGTTCTGCCCCGTGGGACCGTGGATCGAGGCAGACCTCGACCCACGCGATCTCCGCGTCGCTTGCCGGGTCAACGGTCAAACCAAACAGGACGGCCGCACGCGCGACATGATCTTCGACGTCCCCGCGCTCATCGCGTACTGCAGCGCGGCCATGACGCTCGAGCCGGGCGATTTGCTGGTGACCGGAACGCCGGAGGGCGTCAGTCCGCTCTCGGACGGCGACAGGCTCGAGGTCGAGATCGAGGGTATCGGCGTGTTGTCCGTGTCGATCAAGAAGAGCTGACGTGTCACGGAGCCGGGTGCCGTGGTTCGTCGCGCTCGTCGCGGCGATCGCGTGCGTAGCCGTGGTGGTGGGCGCGCCCGATCCCACGGAGCCGTGCGGCTGGGGCTTCAGGCAGAGCGGCGCAAGATGCTGCGCCTCCGGCACCGACGCATGCGTGAGCGCGAGCGCGTGTCCGTCTCCGCTCGTGGTCACGGGCGGGCGCTGCAAGGCGGCGGACGTGCGCGTGGAGATCGCCGAGACCACCGTGCTGGTCGGACCTGCGGATTGGGAGGCGGAGGGTCGTGTCGCGCCGCGCACCCTGCACACGAAGCGGTTCGCGATCGACGCGTTCGAGCTGAGCGACGACGGCGCGCGCGCGATCAGCCGTATTTCACGCGACGAAGCGCGTGCGCTATGCAAGCAAAAGGGCGGTCGCCTACCGACCGACGACGAGTGGACGGTCGCCGCTGCCGGCTCGCAGCCGCGGCGATATCCGTGGGGCGACACGGGCGCCGTGTGCAGGCGCGGCGCTTGGGGGCTCGAGAGCGGACCCTGTGCGCGCGGTGCGATCGGACCCGACACGGTCGGCGCACACGGCGACGGCGACACGCGCGAAGGCGTCCACGATCTGGCAGGCAACGTCGCGGAGTGGGTGGACGACGACGTCTCGGACGGCATCGGCGTCGTGCACGGCGGCTCGTGGAAGTCGACGCTCGCGACCGAGCTGCGCACGTGGGCGCGCGTCGAGCTCAAGACGGACCGCCGAGAGCCCTGGATCGGCGCCCGATGCGCCTACAATCGTTGACACCTCAAAGGTCCGTGCGGATCAGGCTTGAGCGGCTTGCTTGACCATCAAGAGGCCGGCGTACGCGGCGAAGTTTCGGATCATCGTGCGGTCTCCCGGGAAGAGGCGATGCTTGACCGTGGTGCCGGCCGCGGTGGTGACCGCGATGTAGACGGTGCCGACGGGCTTGTCCGGAGAGCCGCCAGACGGGCCAGCGACGCCAGTGAGCGCCAGCGCGATGTCCGCGCCGCTGACATGACGGACGCCCTCGGCCATCGCCGCGGCCACCTCGGAGCTCACCGCGCCATGACCGCGGATGACGTCCTCGTCGATGCCGAGGAGCCTTGTTTTTGCGGTGTTCGCGTAGGTCACGGCGTCTACCAACAAGAAGTCGCTCGCGCCGGGCTCGCTCGTCAGTAGGTGACCGACGAGACCTCCGGTGCAGGACTCCGCGATCGCGAGCGTCATCCCCTTGTTGCGAAGCGTCCGACCGACCACGCCCGCGAACGTGTCGTCGCCTTCGCCATAGATGATGTCCGCGAGACGCGTGCGCACGTCGACGGTCGCCTTCTCACAGAGCTCCCGCGCGGCGCCGGACGTGACGGCGCGCGCGAGCACCTTCACTTCGATCCCCGAGAGGCTCGCGCGATAGCCGATCGTCACGCCCGGGTTCGTGGCTTCGATGCCAAGGAGCCTCTCGCCAACGTTGCTCTCGGGCAAGCCGAACGTGCGCAGACGGATCTGGTGCGACGTGTTCGGCGCGAGGGCGCGGATGCGCGGCACCACTTGCTCCTCGAACATCTGCTTCATCTCACGGGGCACGCCGGGCATGAAGAAGCAGAGCGCGGTGCCGATGCGCACGGTGAATCCAGGAGCCGTGCCGATCGGGTTGGGCAGCACCTCGGCGCCGTCCGGGAAATCGGCCTGTTTTTGGTTCGTCTCGCTCATCGCGCGGCCGAGCTTCTCGAAGCGGCGACGGATGTGCTCGAGAGACGCCTCGTCGCGCTTGAGCGCCACGCCGATCGCGGTGGCCACCGCTTCGGTGGTGAGATCGTCCGTGGTGGGGCCGAGACCTCCAGTGCAGACGACCACCCTCGCCATGCGACCGAGCCGCTCGAGCGTGGCGATGATGCGCCCGCGGTCGTCGTCGATGACGACCGCTTCGAGCACCTCGAAGCCGAGGTCCGTGAGGCTCGACGCAAGGTCGCTCGCGTTAGTGTTCACGAGCTCGCCACGCGTGAGCTCTGTCCCGATGCACAATACGGCTACGGTCATTGGAGGGGCGTTAGAGCGTACCTCATTTGGTGTGGGTCTTGGGAACACCGAACACGTCTTGAGACCATCGCTTCGCGAGCGCGCAGTCGCCGCGGGGCGTCATGTCCGCCGAGAGCGCTGGGCCCGCCGTGAACAAAAGATCGCTGCCCGAGAGAGAGAGGGAGAGCGCCGCGTGACCCGGGCGCTCGAAGCAGACCCGCGTGGCATCCCTGATTTTTGCGGGTCCTAGCTTCCGCACCATCGCGGCGCTCACGACCGTGAACGCGTGCTCTGCGTAGACTCCCGCGGGCGAGGGGTCGTAGCGGACGCGCCACGCGAACGCGACCTCGTCCGGTCGACGGGCGAGCACGGCCCGGTCGCCTCCCCAGTGGCCCGCCGCGTCCGCCGCATCGGTGTCCGTCATCCACTCCCCGTACATGATGCGCAGCGGCAGCTCACCGTACGTGTCCGCGTCCGCCGTGGTGAACTCCGCGCCGAGGCTCGCGGTCGGCGGCGCGTCAACGGCGAGAGCGGGCTCGCGCGACGCGAACTTGTCGGCGTGGAGGATTTGCTCGGTCGTTTGGGGGCGGTTCTGCCAAGCGGCATCCACGGCCGGCCAGCCGCCTGCGCGACGGAGGCCGTGCACGAACACCACGCCGTCGACGTAGGGCGCCGCGAGGCCTTCTTTCATGGCACGCGGTGCGTCTGCGCCCGGACCTTCGTCCATCGCGTCCTTCACCTGACGCACGAACATCTCGTCCGGGAGCGAGAGGATCACGCCCGGCGCCATGACGTCGAACATCGCGCTCGTCGCGTCGCCCTCCGCGAGACACTGCAGCGCGAGCGTCGCGTCGCTGTGGCCCGACTGGTACTTCATCAGCCCCTTTAAATCGTAGTGCTGATCCTGCAGCGCGTGCGTGAGCTCATGCGCGAGCGTCCCCTCGGCCATCAAGCCGTCGAGGTCCGCGGCGAGCAACATGACGCCCCCTTCGGGCTCGTAGTAACCCGCGAGCTGCGCCTCGAGCAGGCTGTACATCGCGTTCTCGTAGTCGAACTTTTGCGGCACCAACCCGAGCAACGAGTCCATCGCGCCCTCGTCGAGGATGGCTTGCTTGGGGACCTCCTTGTCGACGTGCGCGCGCAATCGGGCGAGCAGCGCGACGCGCTCGAGCGTGATGCCCGGCACCGTCTTCGTGGCGGCGAGACCGCGGCGTTGGGACACGCGCTTCAACATCGCAGCGACGCGCGCGGTGCTCTCGGGATCTCCGCCAACGGTCGCCGTGGGCACGGGCCCCGCCACGCTGGGCAGCGGGACCGGCAAGGACGATGACAGGCCGATCGGCGCCTCCGCGAGCCTGTGCGGCGGTGACGTGCTCCCCGAGCAAGCTAGCATTTCCAACATACACACGATCGCGACCGGGCTGCGCTTCATCGGGCGAGCTCGCGGAGGCGGCTGATCGCGGCCTTGTAGTCGGGCTCCGTGAACACGGCGTTGCCCGCGACGAACACGTTCACGCCCGCCTTCGCCGCGCGCGCGATGGTCTTTTCGTTGATGCCGCCGTCGATCTCGAGGTCGATCTCGCGCCCCGTCGCGTCTGCCATCGCACGAATGCGCTCCACCTTCGGAAGGACCGCGTCGATGAACGATTGCCCTCCGAAGCCCGGGTTCACGCTCATCACGAGCACCTGGTCGACGATGCCCATCACGTACTGCAGCGCGCTCTCGTGCGTGTGCGGGTTGAGCACGACACCCGCGCGCTTGCCCTTGGCTCGGATCTGCTCGAGCGTTCGATGGAGGTGCACACATGCCTCGGCGTGGACGAGGATGGTGTCTGCGCCCGCGTCCGCGAACGCATCGACGTACTTCTCCGGCTCCACGATCATGAGATGCACGTCGAGAGGCAGCTTCGTGGCCTTTCGCAGGGCCTTCACGACCGGCGGACCGAAAGTGATGTTGGGAACGAACCGACCATCCATCACGTCCACGTGAATCCAGTCGGCGCCCGCCACCTCGACCGCGCGAACCTCCTCGGCGAGTCTCCCGAAATCCGCAGAGAGGATTGATGGCGCGATACGAATCGGGCGAGCGGACATGTCCATCTCTCTTTAGCGCAAAATGCGGCCTCGACTACGCGCTCGCTTTGCATCGCCGACGAGCGTTGCATCTTGCGCCCAAATCCGTGACGCTGTTCGGGCGATGGAGACGCGCAAGATCTCGAAAGCGGACTTCGACGTGATCGTCGAGGTGATCGATCGTTGGTGGGGTGGCCCCATCAGTACGCTCGCGCACCCGATCTTCTTCTACGAGCTCGGTGAGCTCGCGCACGTGACGGTCGACGACGGACAGATCATCGGATTTTTGCTCGGGTTCATCGCGCACGAGCCCGAGAAGACCGGCTACGTCCACCTCGTCGGCATCCATCCCGACTTTCGTCGAAAGGGCGTGGGCCGCAAGCTGTACGACTCTTTCGCCAAGGCGTGCGCGACGGCGGGATGCATACGCTTGAAGGCGATCACGACGCCCGGCAACGAGGTATCTCTGCGCTTTCACATCGCTCAAGGTTGGGACGTGAAAGAGCTCGACGACTACGCTGGCCCTGCGCGACGGCGTGTCGTGTTCACGAAGGAGATTGGCTGATGTCGATGTCCCGCATTCCGGCCGTGCCCGAGGCCGTGTCGGTGGACAGACTGCGTGACATCGGCCTGTTCGGCGCGTTGAGCGACGAGGTGCTCAATCGTCTTTCGCGGACGCTACAGCAGCGGCGCGTCGGGACCGGCGATACGGTCTTCAGCGAAGGCGACGCCGCACACGAGATGTTCGTCGTGCTGGACGGCGAGCTCGAGGTGCTGAAACAGAGCCGCAAAGGGCGCTTTCAACGCGTCGCCATCTTGGGGCCACCTGACGCGTTCGGAGAGATGTCGATCATCGACGTGCAGCCGCGCTCGGCCACCGTGCGTGCGGTCGCCCCCACGCGACTGCTTCGTATCTCGTCCGAGGATCTCGATCAGCTGTACCGCCACGACCTCAAGGCGTACGCGCTCATCATCCTCAACATCTCGCGGGACCTGTCGCGACGCTTGCGCGTGACCGACGGCATCCTGGCCGATTTTGCCGCCAACATGCTCGACGACTACCTCGATCGCGGCCGCTCCCCGAAGGTCTGATCAGCCGCCGTCGGTGTCTGCGTCTGTCGAGCCATCGCTTGCGTCGCCGGCGTCTCCGAGGCTCGCGTCTGCGTCCGTGGCTGCATCCGAGTTCGTGCCTCCGTCACCGGTTGGCAATAGGGCGGGCGCGTCCGATGTCGAGGCGTCCGCGCCTGCTCCGAGGTCTGCGGGCGGCAACGGCTGCGGGTTGAGACCGCAGGCGATCGCCAACGAGAGCGCGCAAAGCGCCAAGAGCCATCGTCGCATCAGTCGCCACCTTCGAGCGGTGCGTCGGTCGGTGCGTCGGTCGGTGCGTCGGTCGTTGCATCCGAGGCGTCGCCTCCGTCTACGCTTCCGCCATCCTTGGTCGAGACGCTCGAGTCGGCCACGCCGGAGTCGCCGCCTTTGAAGGTAGAGGCATCGGCTTCCGGAGCAGCTGCCGCTCCGCCCGTGTCCGTCGCGGGTGGCAGGGGTTGCGGATTCAGCGAGCACGCGACGGCAACGGCCGCCACGAGGGCGAGCGACGCGAAGCGTCTTTGGAAGGTGCGACTCATGAATCCCCGTCTCTACAATGCATGCTAGGTGCCATGGCGCGCGGGTCGCAAGTTGCGTTTTTTTTGCGCCCAGGGGCGACGCTTGGCGGCACAGTCCGGCGCACGCCCTGCAGTTGCGATCACGACCCGTGAGGTCGGTGGTATTCGTGACGGACCGAGATGACGTCTGCGCTCTCACTCCGTGACGTGACCAAGCGAGTGGACGACGGCGCGTCTCGCAGGACCGTGCTCGACGGCGTCTCGCTCGATCTCGAGAGCGGCGAGCTGGTCGCCGTGCGTGGGCCGAGCGGGAGCGGCAAGACCACCCTGCTCGCGGTCGCCGGAGGCATGCTGTTGCCGACGAGCGGAGAGGTCTCACTCCGAGGCGAGCCCATCTCGCGGATGCGCGACGTGCATCGCACCGATCTCCGAAGGCGCCACGTGGGGTTCGTCTTTCAAGACGTGCAGCTCATCGAGGGCATGACCGCGCTCGAGAACGTGCTCTTGCCGTCGGTGCCTGACGGTCTCGACCTGAAGAGTCGTGGAGAGGCGCTCCTCGAACGCTTCGGCGTGGGCTCGTTGGCGCAAACGGTCGCGCGCAAGCTCTCCGGCGGCGAGCGACAACGCGTCGCGCTCGCGCGGGCGATGCTGCTGGATCCTGCGGTTTTGCTGCTCGACGAGCCGTCCGCGCACCTCGACGACGAGCGCGTCCTTTGGCTCGATCGCGAGCTCCTATCGCTCGCCAAGGACGGAAAGGCCGTTCTCGTCGCGACGCACGATCCTCGTATCTGTTCGCGCGCGCGCGGTCTGTCCCTCGACCACGGCAAGCTCGTCTCCTAGAGTCCTCGCGTGGCGATCCTCGAGCCTTGGGTGATGTTGCGCTTGATCGCGGGCGTCGTCTCGCTCGCCCTCTTCGCTCGCGCGAGCATCACTTCGGCGCGCGTGCTGCGCCACTTCAACGTCTCGCGTGCGTCCGAGGGGCAGCTCGCGCTCGAGCGGCGCGTGGAGCTCGCGCGCGCGTTCGTTCGCGTGGGCGCGGCCGTGCAGGTCGCGTCGCTCGTGCTCACGATGCTTGCCGCCGACAAATTGAGCCACGGCGTGCGGGGAGCGATGTGCGCGTACGGCGTGTTTCGTGCGAACGAGTGGGGGTTCCCCGCGCTCGCGATGTCCGCAAGCGCGGCAGTGGCGGCGGGTGTGCTGCTGCAGCTCTTCGCGCTCGATGGCAAGGTCCGCGGGCTCGACCTCGTCAAGCCGCTCTCCTGGGCCACGCTCGTGGTCGCGCCCTTGGTAGCCGCAGACCTCTTCCTCAGCGCGCGGTTCCTGTTCGGGCTCGATCTTGGCGTGGTCGCGTCGTGCTGCTCAGTGGAGCTCGATCCTGGCGCGGCGACGACGGCCGGCTACGCGCAGGGCCCGCGCATCCTCGCATCCGGCGGCGCGGTTGTGAGCATCATCGCGTGCATCGGAGTCAGCTGGCTGGCCTCGCGCCGTCCGCGCGCGGGACTCGTCGTCCTTGCAGGCGCGTTAGGCGCGCTCGCGCTTCCGTTCGCGCTCGGCGCGTCCGTGCTCGAGGTCGCGCCGCACGTCTTCGAGACCCCACATCATCGCTGCCCCTTCTGCTTGCTCCATGGCGACGTGATGGGCATCGGTTACGTGCTCTACGGCGCGATGTTCCTCGCGATGGTCTGGGGACTCGGCGCCGCTCTCGCTGCGCTGACAGCGCGAGGAGAGGCGGCACGCGCGGCGTTCGGAGCGTTCGCGAGGGGGCGCATGCGGGCGGAGGCCGTTGCGTGGTCGATCGCGCTCGCGGTTGGCGTCCTGCCGGTGGTGCGCTACGTGATCGTCGCGAATGGTGCCTCGCTTTTCCGCTAGCCCGATGATCTCGCGACGGCACGCCGCGTTCGGCGCCTTCGTCGCGCTCTGCTCGTGCAAGCCGGCCGACCGCTGCTCCAACTGCGGAATGAAGATCGATTCCAAGAGCGCGTTCCGGGCCAGCCTCGCGAAGGACGAGAAGGTGCGCGCGTTCGACTCACCGCGCTGTGCGCTCACGGCCGACCGAGCCGAAGGCGGAGACTTGCGCGTGATCGAGTTCTATTCGGGCGCTTGGGTGGACGCGTCGACCGTGCGTTTCGTCAAGGGTAGCGACGTGCTCGGTCCGATGGGTCCCGACCTCATCCCCGTCGACGCCGCCAAGGTCGAGAAATTCGAGCGAGACCACGGCGGCTCGAATGCGTACGCATTGAGCGAAATTGACGACGGAGCGCTCGCCCCATGAGCATGAGCGCTAGGCTTCGCCGCACTCTGCAGGTCGTCTACGCGGTGGACGGCGTCGCAGGCGCGCGCGTCTGGCAGTGGCCGGGGCACGTCGCGGTGGGCGTCCTGGCTGCACCATGGGTTGGCGCCAGCGATCTGATTGCACGTGTCGAACGCGCCACCCAAGGCCTGCGAGATCCCGAGGAGACGTGGGACTTCGGGCTCTTGGATCTCGACGCGTCTCCGCCAGACAACGAAGACGGTGCGGATCAAACCGCGAGCCGAGCCGCGCGTCGACGCGAGGCGCGCTAGGCGCAAATCAGTTCGCGACGAAGATCGCTTCGATCTCGGTCTTCACTTGTTCTTCGGTCTGAGCGCGCGCGACCGCGATCTCTTTGACGATGAGCGTACGCGCAGTATCGAGCATTCTGCGCTCGCCGAACGAGAGCTGCTTGTCGGTCTTCAGTCGATACAGATCACGAAGGACCTCGGCCACGTCGTAGATCGAGCCCGTGCGGATCTTGTCCATGAAGCCGCGGTAGCGCCGGTTCCAAGTCTGGCTGTCGAACGCGATGTTGCGCTCGCGGAGGATGTCGAAGATCTCACGGATCTCTTCCTCACTGATGACCTGGCGCAGACCAACCGCGCTCGCGTTGCTGACGGGCACCATGATCTTGCGGTTCGTGTCGAGGATCTTGAGCACGTAGAAGCATTGGCGAGAGCCGGCGATGTCTTTCTCTTCGATGCGAATGACCTCGGCCACGCCTTGTGCGGGATAGACGGCCATGTCTCCCACCTTGAACATGATGTCCGTGCTCGCTTGCATGGGTGCTCCCGATTTCGTGCCCCATTGGCCCCGCGACGAGCGTGGCGCCAAGGCGCAAGTCTCCTGCACGACCGACGAGCGAATCTCGTCGACCGTAAGTCTCTGAACCCTCTGAGTGTCGTTTGATTCCGTCAGATCGACGCGAGCTGCGCGCACGTTGCTGCGCTCGACTACGCTCGTTGCGTAGGTATCTCGCGAAAGGAGGTTAGAAAGTCAGCGGGGCATACTGTAGTTGAGCAAGGGCCAACTTGTCAATTACTTTGTGCGGACCGGCCTCGAGCTACCGCGTCGAGAGCAGGGCTTCGGCGAGTCCCCAGCGCACGCCGCGGTCGGAGGCGATGAGCGCCTCGGCGCCCAACACTTCGCAGACCACGGACGCGATGATGGCACCCGCGACGATGACGTCCGCGCGTTTGGGCTCGAGTCCGCAGGACGTCTTGCGAATCGCGAGCGGCATCGCGCTCAGTGAGGCGATGAGCGCGACGATCGTCTCCCGCGGGAGCGTGTGCCCGTGAACGCGCGCGCCGTCATAGGGGTCCATCTTCAGCGCCACCGCGACGAGCGTGGTGATGGTCCCGGCGATGCCGACGACGCGTGTGCCGGCCTTCGGCGCGGGGACCGACGAGAACGCCGCGCGCACTTGCGACGCGAGCGCCGAGAGCTCGTCCGCGCTCGGCGGATCGGAGCGGACGTGCCGCTCGGTCATGCGCACGCTCCCTACGTCGAAGCTATGCGCGTATCGGACCGCTTGTGCGCGCCCGTCAACGATTGACCCTTGGACGATCTCGGTGGAGCCGCCGCCGATGTCGAAAACCGCGACGTCGCCATCCGCCAGCGCGAGGCCAGAGAGCGCACCATGGAAGGTCACGCTCGCCTCCTCGTCGCCCGAGATCGTGCGCGCGTCCACCCCGAACAGCTCGTATACCTTGGAGCGAATCGCGTCGCCTCCTCCGGCGTCACGCATCGCGCTCGTGCCGACGACGGAGATCGCGTCGACCGCGAGCGTGCGCACGATCCGCGCGTACGACTCGAGGCATACGCGGGTCCGCTCGATCGCCTCGGGTTTCAGGACGCGCGCGACATCCACGCCCTCGCCGAGGCGCGTGATCGTGGCCTCCTCCCGGACGGCGACGAGCTTGCCGTCTCGGCCTCGCTCCGCCACGAGCAAGAGCACCGTGTTGGTTCCGATGTCGATGGTCGCGACGCGCATCCTTCGAGGGTACACGCAGAGGTGAGGACATGCCGCTCCGGCGACGAATTGTCGCCGGCTTCGGCGAACGACAACACCTGAGAGGATTGGCTTCGCCCGCAACAATTTGCCTC